>JACCDR012689410.1_pt1 | contig 16339 bp, 17 predicted proteins | sample 7446431 | NCBI WGS metagenome assembly JACCDR01 (sample SAMN15323443, study PRJNA562643) | freshwater metagenome | isolation source: river surface water | place: USA:Blue River Watershed | collected 2017-08-17 | reverse complement strand
TGGGCCAGGTCCTTTAATTCTTTTTCTGTGTACATCAATCCTGTCGGATTGCTGGGGCTGCAAAAAATAAGAACTTTGGTTTTTGCTGTGATCGCATTTTCTAATTTTTCAGCTGAAAGTTTAAAGTTATCTTCCAATCCGCAATGAAGAATCTTTGCGGTTGCCCCGGCTAGCTCTGCCATCGAAGGATAACTGACCCAATAAGGAGAAGGGATCAAAACCTCATCGCCTTTTTGAACCAGCATTTGCAAAAGAGCATAAATGACAAATTTAGCCCCTGAACCCACAACAACCTGAGAAGCTTGATAGGAGACTGCTAATTCTGTTGATGCTTGCTTGGCTATGGCAGAGCGAAGCTCCGGAATTCCCGCAGCGGCGGTGTATTTGGTGAGATTCTTATGGATCGCCTCAATGGCAGCTTCGCTGGCTACTTTGACGGTGGGCCAATCAGGCTCACCCACCGTGAGAGAAACCACATCATGACCTTGAGCTTTTAATTCACGAGCTTTGTTAGCCATCGCTAAGGTGGGAGAAGGTTTTAATGCAAGAGATCTCTCGGTCAAAGAAATGTCGGACACTATTTTTGTCCTTTCATTTTTTTCTCTAAAGCCGGAATCACCATTTCAGGAACCAAGCCCTGCAGGCGCCCCTGATGTTTCGCGACTTCTTTGACTCCGCGAGAAGAGATGTACTGATATTTTGGATTGGCAAAAATAATCATGGTCTCAACACTGGCATCTAATTGGCGATTCATATGAGCCATGGTCATTTCATATTCAAAATCACCGACAGCTCTCAATCCCCGAACAATCACCTGTGTCCCACCTTGCTTGACATAATCCACTGTGAGACCCGAGTGAATGTCTACTTTCACATTCTTTTTATGAGCCAAGGCTTTTTCAACCAGTGTTTTTCTTTCTTCGGCGGTGAAGAGAGAGGCTTTTTGGGAGCTTTCAGAAATGAGCACAACAACCTGATCAAAGAGCAGTGAAATTCTCTCAATAATATCTACATGACCTAGGGTGATGGGATCGAAGCTTCCCGGATAGACTGCTATTTTCATCAAGGCCATCATAGCCAAGTGCAATAGCTCCGTCTAGTTCCGACCTATTTTTTCCTAAAAAATGACAGAAACTTGTCACCGAATTCACGGACATCGACTCGAGAAAGGGTGTTGTAGTCATCCAACATCTTCTCATGCCTCGCCGATTCGATCATAAGCAAGCTATGGGGGCCCATGGCCTTAGAGGCATCGACAGCTTCCACCACATCATGCGCCATTTTCTCCGTAAACGGAGGATCTGCGAAAATAAGGTCAAAAGGTTCGCCCTCATAGCCCTTGAGGAAGCTGATAACGTCTTTCTGCAAAATCTTATAGGGCTCATCGACTTTGAGCTTCTCTAGGTTCTTTTCTAGAATCTGAATAGACTTTTTACTCTTCTCGACAAAAAGAACCTGAGCTGCCCCGCGCGAAAGAGCTTCGATACCCAAGCTACCTGTTCCTGAAAATAAATCCAAAACCTGAGCTTCACCCACCGAAGTCTGAATAATATTAAACAAAGTCTCTTTCACCCGATCTGTGGTGGGACGAATATGGTCCGCATTAAAAGAGACCAGATGGTGGCCCCGATATTTTCCGGAGATGACTCTCACTTGGTTTGTCCAATTTTAACTAGAAATTGTTGGATAAGGATCTTTTGTATTTCTGCAATATTCAGAAAATGGAACTCGACAGTGTAGAGCTTAATTTTCTCAGTACCAACAATCGATTCAATAGCATCATAGGTCTTTATGACTTTGACTGAACTTCGAATCGTGTCATGAGTGAGCGGCATAGAAAATTGAAGTTGGTAATTCTCGCCGACTTGATAAAAGTGAACAGCCTCGGCCTTTGCTAAAAAACCAAAATCCGTCAGCTTAACGATCTGTATCCTAAGAGGTGGTTGGCCTTCGGCTTTAAAAATATCCGCAGGAATAGGATAAGGAGCGACTTTTTTTACCGCGATTGAATCATTTCCCATAAAAATTACTTTAGCATTTCGGTCACGAGCTTAACAATGGCAAAAACATCCTCAAAAGGCTTTGGAATAAAATGATCTGCACCAAGACTTTTGGCAGAATCTAAACTGTATTCTCCCGTATAGGCAGAGATAAGAATAACTTTGCTGCCAGAACGAATATCGGGCTCTAATTCGTTGAGAACTTGGGGGCCTGTTAATCCCGGCATTAATACATCCAGAAAGACCAAGTCCGGCTTTTCTCCACGCCAAACATTGATTCCCGTCTGACCATCCGCGGCCTCGATAATTTTAAAACCTTGGGTTTCCAGAGCTCTTTTAAGAGACCTTCGAACTAAAGGCTCGTCATCGCAAATCAGAATTTTCTTCATTTTTCCTGCTCGCTTTTCTCGCTGGCCTCTGGAAACAGCACTTGGAATTGAGATCCTTTGTTCACTTCGGAAAAGAGGCGAATTTCCCCACCTAGAGATTCGACAATTTTTTTAGTTAAGCTCAAACCTAAGCCAGTTCCTAGGCCTTCTTTCTTTGTCGTAAAAAAAGGCTCAAAGATTTTCTCTCGGATTTCGACAGGGATTCCGCTGCCTGTGTCTGAAACTTCGAGCAAAACTTTTTTCTCTTTCTTCAAATATTGAGTTCGCACAGTCAATGTTCCGGGATCTTTCATCGCTTGGCAGGCATTGTTCACCAAATTAAAAACCACTTGCTGAATAAAATGAGGCTCTACCTCAATCAAAGACGTCGGAGTATTGAGTTGAAATTCCTGACGGTGAATTCTCATCACTGTTTTTAAAAGCGGGATGGTTTTGTTGACGATATCATCGATATTCATCAAACGTTTCTGCTGGGGCCCACCTTGTGAGAATTCTCTCAAGTTCTTAATGATCTGCTGCGAGCGTGCGGCCGCTTTTTCAATTTCATGAAGATCCGAAGACAAAGAAGAATCTTTATCCACTTGCTGCAACAGCACCTGAGAAAGGGATCTCAATCCTGTCAAAGGATTGTTGAGCTCATGGGCAATGTTTCCCGCAAGGCCACCGATTGCTCCCAATTTCTCACTTTGTAATAATCGCAAATACAGATCTCGGGATTGAGTGATATCGACATACTGATTCACGACATTGGTGACATGGCCACTTTGCTCAAACAAAATCGGATAAGAATGAACTTGATAAAGTCTATCACCCACTTTGATTTGACCCGTCTGTGGCTTTCCCGTGCTCATCGCCGCAGGAACAGGACAGCCTTCACACATCTCTTCTTTTCCCGCAAAACTTTCAAAGCAGCGCTTACGAATGACTTTGTCAGAAAATTTCTTGCTTGCTCTTAGAACTTCGAAATCCACATCGATGATAGCGATGGGATCACGAAAGCCATCAAAAGTTCGCTCCCATCGATATGAAAATTGCACCAATTCATTCTCTAAAAGAAGACGATCCACCGTGGTGGCAATAGATTGAGATCTTTCTTTGATAAAATCGAGAAATTTGTTCAGCTCAGCTTCACCGAGACTGACCTCCACACACAAAGTGGCTTCTGCTGCGTAAAAGGCCGTTTTTCTCATGAGCTTCGGATCCAGTGGCACAGATAAGATTTTCATGAAAGGTCGACCAAAATGATTGGCCAAAGTTTTCACCACCGCTCGATCTTGAACTTGGATATCTCGGGAGAAAGGGAATTCTCCTTTAAAATGACCAAAGACAATCTGTCCACTTTGAAAGGAAATAATCTCTACCCGCTCAGGGCTTGCCTGATAAACAAGAATAGGATCACCAATCTTGTGAAATTTACGAAATTCTTTTCGGATGACCTGAAGTAGCTCTTCAAAGGAAGAAGTTTGCGCCAAATCTTTAATGAGGCGAATGAGGCTGCGGACCTTGTTCAACTTTTCTTCTTCATCGACTTTGGAAATCTCAATATGTTGAGTCCGCTCCAAGACGATTTTCTCTAAGCTATTATTGAGAGCTTCCAACTCACGAAACTGTCGAGTGGATTCTCTTAAAAGGAAAGTTCTCGCCACGGATTCCCTGTGTTTTTCGAGAGCCTGATTAAGATATTTTTTTGGATTTTGATTAAAAAGCTCTCGTTCAAGACAAATATCAATATGGGTTTCATTGACGACCTGCTTGAAGGTCGCAAAATTCAGCTCTTCAGCTAAAAAAACACGAGTGATATGCGAAGCCTCGCGTTCAAAGCGCTCTAAAACGTGGAGATATTTTTTATATTGCTTATCATCTTTATCACAGTCGACCAAAAGAACGGCGACCTGGGGATCTTGCAGGTAAGAAAAAGCTTTCTCAGGGCTTTCGCACCAAATCCAATCAGGGTCTTTACTCTGTTGCTTGCCTAGATTGAGAAATTTCGCTTCCTGCATCTTCTATGGGTGTGCCCGAGCGTTTCATCTCTTGAATCGTGGCTTCAAAAGAGGTCAGAGTTTCTAACCAGGTCTGGAGGGCATGTCCTAAGTCATACTCTAATATATCAGCCAACAGTGGGTAGTCTTTTTTTTCAAAGGCTCCTAGAGACTGTCCTATTCCATCTGCAATCAGGTGCTCCGCATTTCTCCAGACCGAAGACTGGACCCCCGCAATGTGCGGAAACAGAGTATTGATTGAAATCACGCTATCGACCAGAAGCTGACAGTCATCAATGAGCTCCACAAAACTCTTCAGTCCACCTTCGACCCCGTCGAGCCGAATCTTTTTTGACAGCTCATCATTTCTCTCAATAATGCCCGGAATTCGTACAATCCATGTTTGTAAAACGTTTTCCAGGATCTGAGCTGGGTTTTGGCTATTCACTTCGATCATTTCAACATCGGCCAATTTGACTTGGGCCAATCTTTGCTCAGCTTCTTCGCTTAAATTCAATCCGTTCACACGAAATTGGCAAACGACTTGGCCTGTTGGCTTCAGTTCAGCTTCAATTTCCTGAAAAATTGTTTTCAAAGAAGTGTCTTCACTGAATTTTTCATTGAGCATTTCTCTTGTGTAGACTTTTTGATTCATGGCATTGCTCCTTCAACGGGTGCCGTCTCTTTTTTCAGCAAGCCGTAAGATTCCATGTAAAGTTCTAAAACCTTGTGAAGCAGAGTTTGCACGCGAAGGCTCTCAGTTAAAAGAGCTTCCTGAGTGTTAGGGCCAATGCGAACTTTCTCTGTCTGATACCAACGGATCAAAGGAGAAATGGCTGGAACCAATTGTCCAATAGTCGTGATAATTTCTTCCCCACGATCAATAATTTGCGCCACCTTATCGAGATCAGCTCCTTTTTGTAAAGCTTCCATCTGTTCAACCATCAACTGATTGATATCAAAGAGCTTCAAGACTCCGTCTCTAAAAATACTCTCATCGCTAGATGGAAAGTGCTCACCTTGATAAATGGCTTTGATCAAATTCCATTGGAAATCAGCTCCCTTTGGCAACAGAGCCCAATAGCAAGGGGTTCCCTCTTGTAAAGTGATCACGGAGAGATCTTGCTTTTCATTGTTCAAAATCTTGTGAGCCACGCCTGCGATTTTATCCGAAGTAAAATCCACATCATCTTTACCGCGAATGATCACAGATCCTTTGGCTCGAGGACCCGTCTCCCAAAAATTCACAGCTTCAAGGCTGAGGTTCAAACAAGCGGTCCCAGCAATGCTCGCCATATGCATCGGAGCACTGTCAGCACCGATGACCAAGCGAGCGCCTGCGATGAGTGAAAATAATTCCGTCAAATTCGTCTTTCCTACGAAATTTTCCACAGCTCCCGTTGGCACCGAAGACATAATGCTCTCAGAGATATAACTTTCGTTGGGAGCTCCAATTAAACCGATCTTCACGGCCTGAGTTTTCAATATCTGATTAACGATCGAAGCCATCTTCGCTGAACCAATTTGCTTCTTGGCTTCGCTGGCACCGACGTGAATTAAAATTGCTGGTGCCTTGTCGTTAACAACAAGACCTGCTGGTCTTGCCCAGTCGCTGTCGATCAAGTCAACCCCTACCATCGTTGCAAAAATTTCTGCAAGGTGAAAGCGATTCGGTTTGTTGATTCCGACCTGTGCGTAAAAATACGCGCTCATATCATCAGGGATGGCCAAAAAACCATCGCTCGTTCGGCTATAACCTGAAAGACGAATATCTGAACGATTATCAGCAATCGCATGGGTCAAATAGCTCGATAAGGGAGAGAAAGAGAAATTGAGAATCCAGTCGTATTTCTCTGCTTTGAGAGAATCGACAAATTTTCCCACGAGATCATGAGAAGCTTTCACATCCATTTGTGGTTGAACCAATGGAGCCATCAAATCACGGCTTGGCAAAATCTTTCTTTCATTCACAATTTCGAGCCCATCAAAAGCGGCCTCAAAACGCGAGCGAGTTAAGACGTGAATCTGCGCCTCTGGATACAAACGACGAAGACCGCGGAGCGCAGGCCACGTTTGATAAATATCTCCGAGCCTTGCCAGCTCAAGTATCAGAATTTTCATTTTGCACCTGCTCTCTTGCCAGTTCGACAAGAATTTTGAGTTTTTCCGTCTCCGAAGTGTAACCTTGGGTTTTCACCACTTCTTCGGTGACATTTTCCAAGCGACGTAAAATATTCTTTAAAGTTTGGTTCGTTTGTTCTCTACTCAAGAGAAACCTCCATTTTGGATCCTTGGTTTCTTTCATTTTGAATGAAAATCAAGCGCTGACGAATTTGATTGAGATTATGCGCTTCTTTCCAGCCAGAACGAAGAACTTTGAGAAATTCAAAGAAAGATCGATCAATAACTTGAAAACTTTGGGACATTTTTAAAAAGGAATCTGCCACATCCTGATGCTCAAGGCGCAGGCTCTCCACTTTGTTACGAATTTCCATGCTGACTCGGTGAATAACTTCTTCTGGCATGGAACCGAATATAGATTGTGAAATCAGTTCAATTTTTTGGTCCAACCAAAGAAGATCCTCATGCAGTTTCAAAGTGCTCTGTTTTTTGTCTGCGGATTGAATCGGCAAACTGGGAACGATCAATAAATTCTGAACTGTTTCGCCATCTAAATGAAATCTCCAAACAGCCTGCTCGAAAAGAGATGATTCTTTGGTCGCATCAAAATAAGTGCCCTGGAGATAAGCAATCACTTGCTGAGAAACCATGTGTGCAGAAATTTCTTGCGCGCATAGATGAGCTTTCTGTGAACAAGCCTGAGATGCACGACAAGGATAGCAAAACGTCTTCGCCGAGATCATTGCCGAACCTAGAACCCATGGCGCAGTTTTCTTCACATCAGCACTGCCAATAAAAATAGAAAAAGTCGGACAAGCTACACTGGCTGCCAAATGTTGGATGCTTGTATCCCCAGTAATAAGCAGTCGAGCGCTCCTAAATAGTGCTCTTGCCTCTTCTAATGACGGAGAGATAATCTCATCGGTTGAGAAAGCTCGGAGAACCTGGTCTTTTTCATCGGGACTGCAGATGACTTTGATCTCATTTGGGAATTTCTCAGCTAAAGATTTTTTCACCTGCTTAAAATTATCTAATCCCCAATTTTTTTTCGCATCCGCCGTCAAGACTTGCAAATAAATAGGCCCTTCGGTGCGCATTTCTGCTTTTTGTGGGTTCAGTATTTCGATGCCCAAAGCTTTATGCAAAAGCTCGACATAATGAAACCGGGAGCCATTCAACTCGGAATAATGGTCATTAAAGTAATTGAGCCATGCGTTATTGAAGGCGACTTTCTTTCCATTATGAAAAACAGCTCCGCGCTTTTCTTTCGCTTCAATTAAATCGGTTAATCTCACACTGAACAGGTTATGAGTCGCATTGAGCATGAGATCAAATTTCTCAGCGTTCAGAGAATCAATGGTATTTTTTAGATTGTCAAAAGCCGCCAAAGGGCTTTGATGTTGTTCAACCAAAACCTGCTGCAAGAATTGACGATCCAACAAATGCCATTGCCTAACAGCTGGAAGAATACTCTGAACATACTGAAATTGCTTATTAATAAGAAAATGTATTTCTGCTTTCGGACACTGTGCTTTCAATGAGCGCACAAGCTCGGCGTGAAGCAAAATATCACCTAAGCGAAGAAGAGAGATGACAAGAATCTTCATTGAACGATCTCCCTGAGAGCGCGCCAAATCTTAGCTTCATGGCTTTGATCTTGAATCGGAAGATTGTTAGTCAATGATTTAATATCCCCCATATCGCGATCACGAAGACGGGCAGAAATGAGAGCGTAATCAATCTCAAAGCCTACCCATGCTGGTTTAAATTCAAGTACAAGGCAACGGCTACTGGCCTTGTCCGCTGAGACGTTTTGAACTTGGGGATGCGAAAAGGTTAGACCACTCAGATCAATGAGCTCTATTGCAAGCGACGGAAATGCATTCAACAAAGCTCTCACGTGAGAACCATCCCCGCAGCCTAGGACGATGACTTTTTTAGCAAGACTTATTTCTCGGTTGAAAGCTTTCAACCAAGCATCATTTACTGGCATTTCTAATTTCTTCCTCAATCTTTTGCAGCTTTTGGCTCTTTGGATTCCAAAGAAGCAAGCGTTCAATTTCTAATTTTGCTTCGAAGAATTGGTTTCTTAAGCAAAGTAAATGGATGAGCAGAAGGGACATTTCTTCATCACAAAACGAAGCGTCCTCTTGAGAAAAATCCACATTCCCCACAAAGTTGCTCACATAGTTTTGCAAAGCTTCTATTGCAAAGCCAAAATCGTGATTCTGTGCTGCCCAGGTGGCTGCTAATTGAACAGCCGTGCGATTAAGAGGATTAATGTCCATCGCATTTTCAATATTGGCCCGAGCTAAAACGAAATCACCCATATCGTGATGAACCATTCCTAAGCCCACCCAAGCTTTATCATTCTTTGGATCTAGCTCAAGAGCTGAGCGAAATTTTTCAAGAGCTGTCGGGTTATCTGCTTTTTGCATCGCCAGAGTTCCCAAGTTCACGTGCAAGGTTGCAGAGAGAGGGTTGACCGCAAAGGCTTTATTGTAATGTTCCTCGGCCGCATCAAAATCAGCTTCGCGCATGAAGATATTTCCCAAATTTTTATAAATCTCAAAAAGCTCAGGGTGCTCTTCCGTTGCGGCAGAAAGAGCCATTTCATAAATCTCTTTAGACTTTTCCTGCTGACCATTTTGGTAATAGCTATTTCCTAAATGAGACAGATTCTTAAAAGAGTACTCGGTTTGAATTAATGTCTCGTAAGCCTTTAGGCGAAGTTGAGTGCCATTTGTAATTTCAGCTAATTTTTTGAGAGCTTCGGGATGTTTTGGATTGAGATACAAACATTGTCTCAACAAATGCTCTGCTAAAGATTTCTCTTCAGCCTTAATGAGAACATCGGCATTTGTAATCATCACTGCCGCTTCGTTGGCATGTGGATTTTTTCTCGCCGTGTTTTCTAACTTTTCAGCTGTTGGTTTTAGCTCAAAAAAGCCTGTAGGCTGTTGGACTTCTTGCGATGTATCCAAGTTGAATGAAAAACTCGACGAATGGTTTAGAATTTGTTCCTGCATGAGAGTCTGTACTCCTTGTTGCTTTTTCTTAAGAGCAACTCGGGTGCCAAGCTTTCATTTCAGTAAAATCAATCTAGAAGATTTCAGAACGAAAATAAGGGAGAAAGTCGCAAGTCTTTGACAATCAGTACGGAAGACCGTCAAAGACTTGTCGTCAATCAAGACGAAGGACCTGATTAGGCCTCTTCATCCAAACGATTGTTAAATGTCTTACTTTTGTAAGATCCAACGGCTTTGCGGGCCTTACGGATGTCTTGCAATTCCCGAATGATGCTGGACTTAGCGGATTCGATGCAAGAGAGAATTTCAAGATCTTGAGCTAAGATACGGCTCACGTACTCTTCTTTGATCGCCAGCGCTTCAGCGATACTTCGCTTATGAGCCGCGTTGACGTCGAAGATACGTGTTTGTTCGGAATCAATTTGCTCGTCGATATAGCGGATTGTTTCAAGAATTTTCTCGCGGTCTTGGTAGAACGCTTCCAAGTGGGAAAAATCCGATTTGGAAAAATTCAGAATTTCAATTTCATTCAAAGAATAAAACTTTTCCAAATAATGATTTTTATGGTTCAGCAGATCGATGATTCGCAACATAGTCCCTCCTGGACAAATGACACACAATCTATTTAGATTTTTCTTCTTCTTCTCTCTTCAATTTCTCGATAGCACCCTTCCAACCTTCATAAAGATTCTCGAGAACCTTCAACGAAGTTTTAAGGGGCTCTACTTCACCTGACATATTGGCTTTGGTGTATTGCTCAGTAATAAACATGTACAGCTGCTCTAAGCGCGAGGCCAATTCGCCACCGACTTTGTGATCTAAGGTATTATTGAGTTCTAAAACGATATCGAAGGCTCGACCGATGTTCACACATCTCTCGGCAACCTTTTTCTCTTCAGCTGCTTTGATCGCGAGCTTCGTGAACTTGATTGCACCTTCATACATCATCAGCAAAAGCTTTTCTTTGCTCGCACTTTGAATGCCTGTATTTTTGTACTTCTGATAACTCATAAAACCTTTTACCTTTGTTTTCCTTTACGCTTACCTGCGTAAACTCTTTCTATCTTTTCGGTTTTCAGGACCTCATCGCTTCAGTCCAGTTTCGTTCTTTATTCTCTCAACCACCCTCTACTTTAGCCCTGAGGTTTCCCTGCGGCTCCAATCCCACCGACGGAGGCGCCTTGGGCTTGCAATTTAGACATCTTCGATTCCAAATCTGAGAACTGACGACGAAGAGTCTCTTCTCTTCTCGTCAATTGTCTTTCCTTGTTTTCAATCCTGTTATTGATCGTATCAATCTTCTGCTGAATACCCCGCTTACGATTGGCCATCGGTCCGCTGGTAGAGTTCATGAGATTGCTAATTTCTCTTCTCACCGCAGGGACAAACCCCACACTGAATCCATCACCACGCAAAAAGTTTGAAACTGATTTAGGGTCAGCGGCTAAAGCCTTATTGAATTTCTCTTGATTGAAATTCAAGGTCCCGTTTCGATTAAACTCGATTCCCAATTCAGCGACTCGACGAATATTGGAATCAACACCTAATTGCGGATTCACAATCAATCGACGAAGATTCGATTCGATCGAACGAACGAGACCATCACCACCCAAGGGACCTAAGCGCTCTTTACCGTCGGGTCCTTTTTGCAACTTGTGCTGGCCTTGAATAAAACTAAGAGCGCCATTAAAGGAATCCACGAAAGATTTAATTTTTCCGCTGATGACTTCCATGTCCTCTTTGACATTAATACGAATAGGACGTCCGGGAGCTACCTGTTTTAAATCCAGAGTCACTCCTGGAATAATGTCGCTCGTTTTATTGTCTGGAAGCTCAATCTCGAAACCATCCATTTTAATTTTGGCGTTTTTAGCTTCTTTTGATTTATCAAAATAGATATCCTGATCACCATCGAGCATATAGATGGTTGGGAATTTGACTTCTTGATCACTGCCCGTTGCTAAACCTGTCACCAAAAGACGGTGTGGATTTTCTTTATCCGAACGATCGTCAATCACCGTGGCTCTCATGCCTATGCCGGCATTATTAATGGCGTTGGCAACACCTTCCAAAGTCGAATTGTTGGCGTTGATATAAACATCTTTGCGACCTTCCGGAGTATCGAATCTGAGATAACCCACTCCAATCTGGGTTTCATTGCGATCTGGAAATCCATTGGAAACCGCTCCTGGTTTCTCCGCTAGCTGCAGGACTTCCAAAGTCCATTCGCCCGTGACTGCTTTTTCTGGATCAACAACACCGTCGACAATAGCCGGGTCACCTGATTGCAATTTTGTATTTGTAAAACCGCGTGTGCCAACAAGCTCACCAATGTTTTTGGAAATATCGCCGACTTTCGTTTCAAGCTCGCCCACTAATTTCTGCTTGTCTTCTTCTTTCGTTTTTTGTCCTTCCATAGTCTTCACGGGAATGCGTTCTGCATCCATGATTTGATCGACTATGTTAGGTGGGAGCCCGCTGGCCATTCCCGAAAAACGAATCGTCGCCACAGTGAAAGTCCTCCTGACTTTTTTGATGTCTTGCTTTGACTGCCTTCCCTGCTGAATCCATTCGGCTGGGGTTTGAGGCTTTTGACACCATCACTCTTTCATTTATTTTCACTCATTTTTTTGAGAAACCGTGAGTCAATTAAATGTCTCGGCGAGGTCCTGAAACCGCCATTTTTTACCTCTGAAAAAGATGGATTTTTGACTGTTTTTGACGGTCTGATCAGGCAAGTTTTGCCTGTGGTGTGGGCCTTGGTCTTGATGTCGGAAACAAGACAGCGACTGGACTTTTAATTTCTCTCTTTGGACATCAAGTTTTGCCCGCCTTTTCTAAAAAAGGTTCAATTTTTTAATTAAAAGCTGACCTTCAACGCTGGCTCTCCTGCTGGATCATTTTTTATCTACCAAGGATTCCTATCCTCCTTATTTTTATCGATTTTTCGTCTTTTTGATGAGTTAATTTATTGACAAATTTATAATCCTTAATTATATTGCCCTTTACATGCAACAAAAACTCCTCCCTAACAAAGAATTAAAATATATCAAGCGCTACACGCATGGTGGCGTCAGCCTTAAGAAAAGAAGAAAGACAAAGCGGCCTCTGCTTCCAGGGGCCATAACCCATGTGGTGCTTAAATCTTCCAAAGCCCAAGGTGAGCTGAGCTTCTACAAACACAAACAGCTAGTGCACTCACTTCTCCGAGAAAAAGCGAAAAAGTTTTTTGTGGAAATCAAAGATTTTGTGAATATGGGAAATCATCTTCATCTCAAAGTTCGCTTTAAAGATGCTAAAAAATTTCAACAATTTCTGAAAAGTTATACGGGTCTTCTTGCTCGTAAAATCACCGGCGCCAGGCGGGGTTTTCGCTTCGGGAAATTTTGGGATGGATTGGTTTTCACCCGAATTCTGACTTCAAAAATTGAAGAATTAGGTCTGCGTATTTATTTTGAAGGCAATCACCGACAAAGAGAATTGGGATATGCCGAGCGCACCCAATACCTGAAAAGATGGAATCAGTTTTTGTATCGACTGAAGAGCACCAGGGCCGCATCGAGCGCGCCGACCTGAACACCAGGAAAACCACCATTTCCAAGCCGGGCGGTACCCCCAAAAGCACGCCCGCAAGAATGAAAAATCCACAGGCTTGATCAGGGCTTAGACATCAAAAATTGTCTCTGAAAACAAAGATGGTCACCCAAAACCTGAAAAACCGCTCCCAGAAGCGTTTTAAGGGGGTTTGGCAGGGGCTAAACCCTTGAAAGCTTTGGCATAAGTCTTGGATATCAATTGATCGGAATAAACTTTTGAAAACGACCCTCTAAGGAGTTCGCTTATGAATAAAACACTTTTGTCATCTCTTCTGCTAGTGGCCGCAGTCGCTCTATCAGCTTGCCAAAAAAGTGATAACGGTGGCGGATCAAATAATAGCAACGATACCTACGCCACAACTCCTTGCTCGGGCTCGAATCTAACTAATTGCAATGGCGGATACAGCCCTTACAACGATGGTTCGATCCAATTCATTAATTATCAAGGCAGTTATGCGAATGGATTTTGCGGATGCCCTTACGGCTACCGACCTATCATGAATCCATATAGCGGGTTAGCTTGTGCCCCTTCTAACTTTTTTGCTCCTTTTGCTCGTCGCAATCCAGGTTACGGTATGTGGGGCTATAGCTATAGAAACGTTTATAACGGTTTCAATAATGGCCAATACAGCAGCTCAAGCTATGGTGGCATCACAAATATTCCAGGCCAAAACAATCAGTGGAGCAGCATTCCTCAGGTGACTTATAATGCAGCAATTTCTGGCGGCAACAGTGGTTGCTACGCAAATGCAGCGGCAACTTGTGATATTCGCCAAGCAAATAGCTGCGGTGATGGGAGCGTTTGTCGGCCGACAGGTGGCGGTACTTATTTAGGAATTTGCTCTTATCAAAAAGGAACCGAAGGCTATCAACAGGCCAACAGCTGCTTCCAAAGACAAATTAACGGTGGATACATCAATATCTGTGGTTACGGTGGATATAGCTACGGGTATAACAACGGCAATGGCGGCTACTATGGTGGCGGCAACCTTCCGAACAGATAACCACCCGCGTATAGAGATCAGTTTAGCTCATATTTAATTTTCAGGGAAAGTAGGCCATGGCATACTTTTCCCTATGAAAACGACCGAAAAAAATCCATTTCTAGAAGCCTTCGAACATATTCCTGAAAAACGCAGTTTCTCAACTCGTGATGAAGCTATCCCGTTCGATCAAATTCAAATTTCTCATTATATCCCCGCCTTAGATATGGGCATTAATAAAGCTCGCGAAAGAATCGCTGCGATCAAAAATAACTCGGAGCCGGCAAATTTTGAAAACACCATTCTGGCTTTAGAGTGTTGCAGCGAAGAATATGAAATCGTCAGCAATGTTTATTTTAATCTATTCAGCGCAGAAGCCAGCCCTGAGCATCAAGCTTTGGCTAAAGAAATTTCTCCCAAGGCGGCGGCTTTTGCCAGTGAGATATCTTTGGATCTGGGTGTCTTTACTAAAATTAAAGAGGTTTATGATCGCCGCGAGTCTTTGAACCTGAACGCGGAACAACTTCGCTTGGTCGAAAAGTATTATAAGGATTTTACTCGTAACGGAGCCTTGCTTTCAGATTCAGATAAAGAAAAATTGAAAAGTATCGATCAACAACTTTCGACTTTGGGACCTCAGTTTTCAGAGAATGTTTTAAAAGCAACCAATGCCTTTGAAATGATTCTAGATAACAAAGCAATGCTCGTCGGTCTTCCTGAGGGCGCGATCGAAGCTGCCGCTCAAGAAGCTGAGAGAAAAGGTCACAAAGGAAAATGGCTTTTCAATCTTCAAGCACCGAGCTTTATTCCGTTTATGCAATACGCTCAAAACAGAGAGCTCAGAAAAAAATTATGGATGGCTTACAGCTCGCGAGCTTTTAAAGATGCTTTTGACAATCAAGAGATCATCAAAAACACCGTGCGCCTTCGTTTTGAAAGAGCGCAGCTCTTGGGTTTTGCTTCTCATGCCGATTTCGTCCTAGCGGAGAGAATGGCTCAGTCGCCTACTCAGGTCATGAGCTTTTTGAATAAATTATTTATTCCTTCCAAAAAAGCAGCAGAGAAAGATCTGGCTGAACTTCGTGTTTTCAAGAAATCAATGGATGGCAATGACGAAGTGATGCCATGGGATTTCGCTTATTATTCGGAAAAATTGAAAGAGAAGAAATACAAATACAACGAAGAAGAGCTTCGTCCTTATTTTCAACTGGAAAATGTTGTAACAGGCGTTTTCGAGCACGCTCGCCGTCTTTATGGAATTACATTTAAAGAAGTGGTGGATGTTCCGAAATATCACCCTGATGTTCGCACCTTCGAAGTCCGCGAAGAACGCACGAATAATTATATCGGGCTTTTCTATACAGACTTCTTTCCACGCGAAACCAAAAAAGGTGGCGCATGGATGACGGCTTACCGCGAACAGGGCTTTATGGTCGGCAAAGTTCGCAGACCCCACGTGAGCATCGTTTGTAACTTTACGAAGCCAACTCCGTCGAAACCTTCGCTTCTCACTTATGACGAAGTTCAAACTCTGTTTCATGAATTTGGTCATGCTCTCCACGGCCTTCTTTCTCAGTGTACTTATAGAACCTTGGGCGGCACGAATGTGTATTGGGATTTCGTCGAGCTTCCTTCTCAAATTATGGAAAACTGGGTGAAGGAAAAAGAAGGCTTGGATGTTTTTGCAAGACACTATCAAACTAAACAAGCTTTGCCGGGTGAGCTCATGGAAAAAATCAAAAAGGCAGATCAGTTTCAGTCAGGCTATGCTTCATTGAGACAGTTGCAGTTTTGCTTCTTGGATATGGCTTGGCACAGTAACATTTCAGGTGGAAATCCTTCGAACGTGACGGATGTGGAAGCTTTTGAAACCAAAGCCACAGATCACGTCCGAGTTCTTCCGAAAATTCCTGGAACCAATACCAGCACTGGCTTTAGCCACATTTTCGCCGGAGGCGGCTATTCGGCCGGATACTATAGCTATAAATGGGCCGAGGTTTTAGATGCCGATGCTTTCGAATATTTCAAAGAGCAGGGATTATTTAATCGCGAAATCGCTGATAAATTTAAGAATCATATTTTAAGCCGCGGAGGCACTGAGCATCCGATGGAGCTCTATCGTAAATTCCGAGGCCGAGAACCAGACCCCGATGCTCTTTTGCGTCGAGATGGACTTGCCAATATATGAAAAAACAATTGGTCGTTGGTAAGACAAAAAAAATAGCTTTGGTGGATCGGCCGG
>JACCDR011945996.1_pt1 | contig 16346 bp, 14 predicted proteins | sample 7446431 | NCBI WGS metagenome assembly JACCDR01 (sample SAMN15323443, study PRJNA562643) | freshwater metagenome | isolation source: river surface water | place: USA:Blue River Watershed | collected 2017-08-17 | reverse complement strand
CGGTCAAGGCCCGGATGGACCGCCGCGGTGACAGCAAGGGCGTGCAGGTGCTGCCCGTGCAGGTGCACGGTGACGCCGACTTCGCGGGCCAGGGCGTCGTGATGGAAACGCTGGCGCTGGCCGAGACCCGTGGCTACTCCACCGGCGGCACGGTGCACTTCGTCATCAACAACCAGATCGGCTTCACGACCAGCGACCCGCGCGACTCGCGCTCGACGCTGTACTGCACCGACGTGGTCAAGATGATCGAGGCGCCCGTGCTGCACGTGAACGGCGACGATCCCGAGGCGGTGATCCACGCGACCCAGATCGCGCTGGACTTCCGCATGCAGTTCCAGAAAGACGTGGTCGTCGACATCATCTGCTTCCGCAAGCTCGGCCACAACGAGCAGGACACGCCGGCGCTGACGCAGCCGCTGATGTACAAGAAGATCGGCGCGCATCCGGGCACCCGCAAGCTGTACGCGGACAAGCTCGCCACGCAGGGCACGATCGCGACCGACAACGGCGATGTGCTGGTCAAGGATTACCGTCAGGCGATGGACGAAGGTCGCCGCACGATCGATCCGGTGATCTCGAACTACAAGAACAAGTACGCGGTCGACTGGATGCCGTTCCTGAACCGCAAGTGGACCGATGCGGCCGACACCTCTGTGCCGGCAGCCGAGCTCAAGCGCCTGTCCGAACGGATCACGTCGATCCCTGAAGACTTCAAGCCGCACCCGCTGGTCGAGAAAGTGCTGGCCGACCGTGCCGCCATGGGCCGTGGCGAACTGAACGTCGACTGGGGCATGGGCGAGCACCTCGCATTCGCCACGCTGCTGTCGTCGGGCTATTCGATCCGCATCACCGGCCAGGATGCCGGCCGCGGTACCTTCACCCACCGTCACGCCGTGTTGCATGACCAGAAGCGCGAGAAGTGGGACGCAGGCACCTATATCCCGCTGCAGAACGTGTCGGAACAGCAGGCGCCGTTTGCCGTCATTGACTCCGTGCTGTCCGAAGAGGCGGTGCTTGGCTTCGAATACGGCTACTCGACCGCCGAACCGAACACGCTGACGATCTGGGAAGCGCAGTTCGGCGACTTCGCCAACGGCGCACAGGTCGTGATCGACCAGTTCATCAGCTCCGGCGAAGTGAAGTGGGGCCGTGCGTCCGGTCTCGTGATGATGCTTCCGCACGGCTACGAAGGCCAGGGTCCGGAGCACTCGTCGGCACGCGTCGAGCGCTTCCTGCAGCTGTGCGCAGACAACAACATGCAAGTCGTGCAGCCGACCACCGGCGCGCAGATCTTCCACCTGCTGCGTCGCCAGATGATTCGCCTGTTCCGCAAGCCGCTGGTGATCTTCACGCCGAAATCCCTGCTGCGTAACAAGGATGCCGGTTCGCCGCTGTCCGAGCTGATCAAGGGCTCGTTCCAGACCGTGATCGGCGAGGTCGATGCGAAGATCGATCCGAAGAAGGTCAAGCGCGTGCTGGCCTGCTCCGGCAAGGTGTACTTCGACCTCGTCAATGCGCGCAAGGAGCGTGACGCAAATGACATCGCGATCATCCGCGTCGAGCAACTGTATCCGTTCGCGCACAAGGCGTTCGCATCGGAGCTGAAGTCCTTCCCGAACGCGACCGAAGTCGTCTGGGTGCAGGACGAGCCGCAGAACCAGGGCGCGTGGTTCCAGATCCAGCACAACATTTTCGAGAACATGGCAGATGGTCAGAAACTGGCCTATGCCGGCCGTCCTGCTTCCGCATCGCCTGCCGTCGGTTACTACGACAAGCACTATGCGCAGCAGAAGGCGCTGATCGATACCGCATTTTCGAAGCTGAAGGGCTTCGTGCTGACCAAATAATGACCCCGCATTGCGCCGGATGCCGGCGCTTTGTGTGACAAACCCGAAACGGAGAATGTGATGGCAATCCTTGAAGTCCCGGTCCCGCAACTGTCTGAATCTGTCGCTGAAGCGACCCTGCTGCAGTGGCACAAGAAAGTCGGCGAGGCCGTGGCCCGCGATGAAAACCTGATCGACATCGAGACCGACAAAGTCGTGCTCGAGCTGCCCGCGCCTGCGCAGGGTGTGATCATCGAGATCCTGAAAGCCGACGGCAGCACCGTGGTCGCGGGCGAGATCATCGCGCGCATTGACACCGAAGCGACCGCATCGGCGGCTGCTCCTGCTGCTGCAGCGCCGGCACCGGCAGCTGCGCCCGCAGCGGCACCGGCCGTAGCGCCGGCTGCCACCGGCGGCGCGATCGCGATGCCGGCTGCAGCGAAAATGCTGGCCGAGAACAAGATGTCGGTGGACACCGTGCAGGGCACTGGCCGTGACGGTCGCGTGACCAAGGGTGACGTGATCAACGCGCTGGCACAGCCGGCTGCGAAGGCGCCGGCCGCACCGGCGGCCGCGCCACGCGCCGCACTGCCGGCTGTCCCGGCACCGGTCAGCGCCGACCTCGGCGACCGTCCGGAGCAGCGCGTGCCGATGAGCCGCCTGCGTGCGCGCGTCGCCGAGCGCTTGCTCGAGTCGCAGGCCACCAACGCGATCCTGACGACCTTCAACGAGGTCAACATGCAGCCGGTCATGGACCTGCGCAACAAGTACAAGGACAAGTTCGAGAAAGAACACGGCGTGAAGCTGGGCTTCATGTCCTTCTTCGTGAAGGCGGCGGTCGCCGCGCTGAAGAAATACCCGATCCTGAACGCTTCGGTCGACGGCAATGACATCGTCTACCACGGCTACTTCGACGTCGGCATCGCCGTCGGCTCGCCGCGCGGCCTGGTCGTGCCGATTCTGCGCAACGCCGACCAGATGTCGATCGCCGACATCGAGAAGAAGATCGGCGAATTCGGCGCCAAGGCCAAGGACGGCAAGCTGACGCTCGACGAACTGACCGGCGGCACCTTCTCGATCTCCAACGGCGGCGTGTTCGGCTCGATGCTGTCGACCCCGATCATCAACCCGCCGCAGTCGGCGATCCTCGGCGTGCATGCGACCAAGGACCGCGCGGTGGTCGAAAACGGCCAGATCGTGATCCGCCCGATGAACTACCTCGCGATGTCGTATGACCATCGCATCATCGACGGCCGCGAAGCGGTGCTCGGCCTGGTCGCGATGAAGGAAGCGCTGGAAGATCCGGCGCGCCTGCTGCTCGATCTGTAAGGAGCGGACATGGCGAAGAATTTTGATGTCGTCGTGATCGGCGGCGGCCCCGGCGGCTACGTGGCAGCGATCCGCGCCGCGCAGCTGGGCATGTCGGTCGCCTGCATCGACGACTGGAAAAACGAGCAGGGCGGTCCGGCGCTGGGCGGCACCTGCACCAACGTCGGCTGCATCCCGTCGAAGGCGATGCTGCAGTCGGCCGAACATTTCGAACATGTGCAGCACGGCCTGGCCGAGCACGGCGTCGAAGTCAAGGGCGTGAAGCTGAACCTCGCGCAGATGCTGGGCCGCAAGAACGGCGTCGTGAAGCAGAACAATGACGGCATCCAGTACCTGTTCAAGAAGAACAAGGTGACCTTCCTGCATGGCCGCGGTTCGTTCGTGAAGGCCGACGCCGACGGCTACGAGATCGCTGTGTCCGAGCCGGCCAGTGAGTCGGTGAAGGGCCAGCACATCATCATCGCCACCGGCTCCAACCCGCGCGCGCTGCCGAATGCGCCGTTCGACGAGAAGCTGGTGCTGTCGAATTCCGGCGCGCTGGCGATTGACGCTGTGCCGAAAAAGCTCGGCGTGATCGGCGCCGGCGTGATCGGCCTCGAAATGGGCAGCGTCTGGCGCCGCCTGGGTGCCGACGTGACCATCCTCGAAGCCCTGCCGGCCTTCCTCGCGGCAGCCGACGAGCAGGTGGCGAAAGAAGCGCACAAGCTGTTCGTCAAGCAAGGCCTGGCGATCGAGATGGGCGTGAAAATCGGCGACATCAGGAAGGGCAGCAAGGACGTCACCGTCGAATACACCGACGCCAAAGGCGATGCGCACAAGCTGGTGGTGGACAAGCTGATCGTGTCGATCGGCCGCATTCCCAACACCAACGGCCTGAACCCGGACGCGATCGGCCTCAAGCTCGACGAGCGCGGCTTCATCTCGGTCGACGATCACTGCCGCTCGAACCTGCCGAACGTGTGGGCCGTCGGCGATGTCGTGCGTGGCCCGATGCTGGCGCACAAGTCGGAAGAAGAGGGCGTTGCGGTGGCCGAGCGCATCGCCGGCCAGCACGGCCACGTGAACTTCAACACGATTCCGTGGGTGATCTACACGTCGCCTGAAATCGCATGGGTCGGCCGCACCGAGCAGCAGCTGAAGGCAGATGGCGTCGCCTACAAGGCGGGCAGCTTCCCGTTCCTCGCGAACGGCCGCGCGCGCGCACTGGGCGATACCTCGGGTTTCGTGAAATTCCTCGCGGATGCGAAAACCGACGAAATCCTCGGCGTGCACATTATCGGCCCGATGGCTTCCGAGCTGATCTCGGAAGCGGTCGTGGCGATGGAATTCCGCGCTTCCGCCGAGGACATCGCGCGCATCTGCCATGCGCATCCGACGCTGTCGGAGGCGACCAAAGAGGCCGCCCTGGCCGTCGACAAGCGCGCGCTGAATTTCTGACGCGCGCGCATGCAGCGCAAGGGCGGTCATCACAGGAGGACTGACGTGCTTCGACTGACCGCCCTCGCACTTTCCAGCCTGCTGGTCGCCGCCTGCGCGAGCGGCCCGCAGCGGCCGGAAGGCCTCATCGATATCCTCACCACGACTCGCGGGCAGGCGCTGGCCGGCGCCGAGTGCGCCGTGCAGACTGACCGCGGCAGCTGGACGCTGCAGACGCCCGGCGCCGTCAATGTCGGCGAACCGAGCGGCGACCTGTGGGTCGTCTGCAATCGCGATGGCTATCGCACCTCCGAAGTGATCGTCCGCGCGCCCGGCAGCGGCAGTACGGCCGGCGGCACCCGCGTCGGCGTCGGCATGGGTGGCGGCTTTGGCGGGACCAGCGGCGTCGGCGTGTCGCTCGGCCTCGGTTTTCCGCTCGGCTCGTCGCGTGCCCGTTATCCCGCGCAGGTCGTGGTCGACCTCACCCCGCTGAATCTTCCGCAATGAACGTCATCGAGTATTACCACCATGCGCTGAAGGAGCGCGGCTATCAGTCCGATGCGGCGCAGCTGGCCGCGGTCGAGCGGCTCCAGCAGTCCTATGACGAATGGGTCGCGTACCGTGCAAAGCGCTCGACGCGCATTACCCGGCTGATCCGCCGGCCTGACATTCCGCGCGGCGTCTACCTGTGGGGCGGCGTCGGACGCGGCAAGTCCTTCCTGATGGACAGCTACTATGCCGTCGTGCCGGTGGTGCGCAAGACGCGGCTGCACTTCCATGAATTCATGCGCGGCGTGCACCGCGCGCTCGACGAGCAGAAGGATGTCGAGGACCCGCTGCTGATTGTCGCGAAGAAGATCGCCCGCCGCTACCGGCTGATCTGCTTCGACGAATTCCATGTGTCCGACATCGCCGACGCGATGATCCTGTACAACCTGCTGACTGCTTTGTTCGAGCATGGCGTGTCGTTCGTGATGACCTCGAACTATGCGCCGGACCAGCTGTATCCGGACGGATTGCACCGCGACCGCATGCTGCCGGCGATCGCTCTGCTGAAAGAGCGGCTTGACGTGCTGAACGTCGACGCCGGCACCGACTACCGCAAGCGCATCATGGAGCAGGTGGAGGCTTATCATTCGCCGCTCGGGCCCGAATCCGACCGCGCGCTGCTGCGTGCCTTCATCGACATCTCCGAAACCACCGAGGAAGACCCGCGGATCAGGATAGAATCGCGGGATGTCCGCTGTGTGCGGCGTGCCGGTGGCGTGGCGTGGTTCGATTTTGCGACGCTGTGCGGCAGCCCGAGGTCGCAGAACGACTACCTCGAGATCGCCAGCCGTTTCCACACGGTGATTGTCTCGAACGTGCCGAAGATGTCCGCCGAAATGGCCTCGGAAGCGCGCCGCTTCACCTGGCTGATCGACGTGCTGTACGACCACCGCGTCAAGCTGTTGATGTCGGCGGCGGTCGCGCCGGAGCAGTTGTATACGGAGGGCACGCTGTCAAACGAATTCCATCGCACCGTGTCGCGCATCGTCGAGATGCAGTCACGCGAATACAAGGAGAGCGCGCGCCGCCAGACCGTGGCGGCGATTGCCTGAGACTGTTCATGAAATTACATCGTTTTCTTCCGCTGGCTGTCATTTCCGCCTGCCTGCTTTCCCTGCCGCTGGCGGCGCTCGCGCTGGATCCGGAGAAGGAGCTGCTGGCCGATTTCCCGCCGGAGTCGATCGACTCGGTGGATCGGGCGGACGAGGCGATCCGGCGGTTGCCGGCTGCGCGTGAGCACCTGAACCACCGCTTTTCGGCGGAAAAGGCCGACTGTCTCAAACGATTCTTTGTCGCTTCCTGCCTGTCCGACCTGCGCGGCCGCGAGCGCAGCGCGGCGCGTGCGGTCAACCGGGTCGAGGTCGAGGCCAAGGCCTTGCTGCGCAAGGAGCGTGCGGCCGAGCGTGATCGGGCCGTCGAAGAGCGTGAACGGCGTGCGGCCGAGGCTGGCGGCAGGGCGATCCCGATTTCCGGCGCCGCGCGCCACCGCGATGGCGACGCAGCCGCCGAGCCGCGTGCGCCGCGCGAGCGCTCGACGCAGATTCGCGTAGAGCGCGTACCGGAGCCGGCGCAGGGCGACGCGGTCGAGCCGCAGGTGCCTGGTAATCCGCCGACGCCCGCCGCTGCGGTGCCCGCGGTTCCGCAAGAGCCTGTGCCGTTGCAAGAACCTGCGCCTTCGCAAGAACCGGTGCCTTCGCAAGAACCTGCACGTTCGCACGAACCCGCAGTTCCGCAAGAACCTGCGCCTTCGCAAGTACCCGCGCCTTCGCAAGCACCGGCCTCACCGCAAGCATCGCCGGCGTCACCTGCTGACAGCGAGCCGGCCATGCCAGCGAATGCGGCCGCAGACAGCTCGCCGGCTACCTCGCCGGCTCCGGAGGACTGGTCGGTCGATACGCGGGCTGCACCGGCACCTGCGGTAGATCCGTACGGCTTCTCCGAACCGACGCCGTCTGCCGGTGCCGGCCGCGCTGCGCCGCCCGCAGCCGTCAATGCGCCCGCCACGAGCGTGGACGGCGCCGAGCCGGCTGCTGCCGTGGAAGACACGAGCCGATGAGCATCGATCAGGAACGCGTGCGTGCACGCGTGATCGAACTCGAGATCGAGCATCGCGACCTCGACGCGGCGATCGGCCGCCTTGACACGGACGCCGAGCGCGACGACCTGCTGTTGCGGCGAATGAAAAAACGCAAGCTGTACCTGAAAGACGAAATCCTCCGGCTGAAAATGCAGCTGGTGCCCGACATACCTGCCTGAGCCATTCCCGCCCCTTGTCCGACGTAGCTGCAACACCCGCGAACGCCGGCGTCCATGACGCCGAAATCGACACGCTCTTCGCCGCCGATGGCACGCTTGCCGCCGGCATTCCCGGTTTTCGTCCGCGCCAGTCGCAGACCGACATGGCACGTGCGGTCGCCGGCACGATCACTGAATGCGGCACCTTGCTGGCCGAGGCGGGCACCGGCACCGGCAAGACCTTTGCCTACCTGGTGCCGGCGCTGCTGTGGGGTGGCAAGGTGATTGTGTCGACCGGAACCAAGAACCTGCAGGACCAGCTGTTCCTGCGCGATATCCCGGTGGTGCGCAAGGCACTCAATGCGCCGGTGTCGGTCGCGCTGCTGAAGGGGCGGGCGAACTATGTCTGCCACTACCACCTCGAGCGCACCCAGCAGAACGGCCGTCTGACGGCGCGAGAGGACGTCGGCTACCTGCGCGAGATCGGCCGTTTCATCAAGACCACCACCACCGGCGACAAGGCTGAGCTGTCGCGCGTGCCGGAAAACGCGAGCGTGTGGAACCTGGTGACCTCGACCCGCGACAACTGCGCCGGCGCCGAGTGTGCGTATTACCAGGACTGCTTCGTGATGAAGGCGCGCAAGGAAGCGCAGCAGGCCGACGTGGTCGTGGTCAACCATCACCTGTTCTTCGCCGACGTCGCGCTGAAGGACACCGGCGTGGCCGAGCTGCTGCCGACGGCCAACACCGTCATCTTCGACGAGGCGCACCAGCTGCCCGAGACGGCCACGCTGTTCTTCGGTGAGACGGTGTCGACGTCGCAGCTGATGGAGCTGTGCCGCGACGTGCTGGCCGAAGGGCTCGCGCATGCGCGCGACGGCGCCGACTGGGGGCTGCTGGTCGGGGGCGTCGAGAAGGCGGTGCGCGACCTGCGGCTGGCGTTCCCGGTCGAGGGCATCAAGCTCGCGTACCAGCAGATAGCCGAGAGCAGCCCGTTCTTCCCCGCGTTCGCGCACCTGAAGGCCATGCTGGCCGGGATGATCGAGGTGCTGGCTTCGCAGGCCGAGCGCGCCGAATCGATCGAGCAGTGCCGCGTACGTGCGGTCGAGCTGCTGCAGCGGCTCGAAGCCTGGGAGCCGCCGCCAACGCCGGAAGAGCGCGCAGCCAAGGTGCTGTGGCTGGAAGCTTTTTCGCAGTCGCTGCAGCTGCACCAGACGCCGCTGTCGATCGCGCCGATCTTTGCCAAGCAACGCGAGGGAACGCCGCGCGCGTGGATTTTTACGTCCGCGACGCTGGCGGTGAAGAACGATTTCACGCACTACAGCGCCCAGATGGGGCTGTCCGACGCGCCGGCGCGCAGCTGGCCGAGTCCGTTCGACTATGGCCGGCAGGCGTTGCTGTACGTGCCGACCAGCCTGCCGGAACCGAATACGGCCGCGTATACCGATGCGGTGATTGACGCGGCGCTGCCCGTGATCGAGGCGTCCGGCGGCCGCGCCTTCCTGCTCTGCACGACGCTGCGCGCGGTGCGGCGCGCAGCCGAGCGGCTGCGCGAAGAATTCGCGCAGCGCAATCTCCCGTGGCCGCTGCTGGTTCAGGGCGAACTCGGGCGGACCGAACTGCTTGACCAGTTCCGTGCGGCCGGCAATGCCGTGCTGATCGGCAGCCAGAGCTTCTGGGAAGGCGTCGATGTGCGCGGCGATGCGCTGTCGGTGGTCGTCATCGACAAGCTGCCATTCGCGCCGCCCGACGACCCGGTGCTGTCGGCCCGTATCGCCGATATGGAAAAACGCGGGCTGAGCGGCTTCATGCACCACCAGCTGCCCGAGGCGATCATCACGCTCAAGCAGGGCGCCGGCCGGCTGATCCGCGACGAGCATGATCGCGGCGTGCTGATGATCTGCGACCCGCGGCTCATCTCCAAGCCCTATGGTCGTCGCATCTGGCAAAGCCTGCCGCCGTTTGCGCGCACACGCGAGTTCGCTACCGTACAAAATTTCTTGGTCAGCGAACCGCGTTGAGCGTCATCAAAGCGCCATTTTTGTGCGTCTGCGTTGCGGTAAAATCTCCGCAATGAAAATCCTGATCAGCAATGACGATGGTTATCTTGCCCCGGGCATCAATGCGCTCGCGGAACAGCTTGCGACGATCGCGGAGATCGTCGTGGTCGCTCCCGACAGCAATCGCTCCGGGTCCTCGAATTCACTGACGCTCGACCGGCCGCTGCGGATGCAGCGTGCCGCGAACGGTTTCTACTCCATTAATGGCACGCCCAGCGATTGCGTGCATATCGCGCTGACCGGCATGCTGGAGCAGCGTCCCGACCTGGTCGTCTCCGGCATCAACCAAGGGCAGAACATGGGCGACGACACGCTGTATTCCGGCACCGTCGCCGCCGCGACCGAAGGTTTCCTTTTCGGCATCCCGGCGATCGCATTTTCGCAGGTGAACCATGGCTGGGCCGAGCTCGATTCCGCGGCGCGGCTGGCCAGGGACATTGTGCTGCGCAAGCTCGATTCGCTGCACCAGCCCTTCCTGCTGAACGTGAACATACCGAACCGCCCCTACGCGGCGCTCGACCGGATTGTCGCCACCCGTCTCGGCAAGCGGCATGAGTCCGAGCCAGTGATCCGCACCAAGGACCCGCACGGCAACGAGATCTTCTGGATCGGGCCGGTCGGCAAGGCGAAGGAGGCCAGCGAAGGAACGGATTTCCATGCGACCGAACAGGGCTGGGTGTCCGTGACGCCGCTGCAGATCGACCTGACCCACAATGCGCAGCTCGAACGCCTGCGACAGGTACTGGAATGAGCGAAGGCAAAGGCCAGCCGAAAAAACGATTCCCGCTGACGCTGGATTTCGTCAGCGGGCTGGCCGGCCGCAACAAGGCGGGCACGACCGCCGCGCAGAACAGCCGGCAGACTGCGACACGCAACGCCGCGCATCATGCGACCCGCAATGCAGTGCACCATCCGGCGCCGCCGAAGGACTATGTAGTCCATGCGAAGGCGCCGGAGATGAAGCGGCCGTCGCCGCCGGTCGACAAGCTGGCCAACATGCCGCTGGTATCGGAGGCGGTGCGCAAGGCGATGGTGCAGCGCGTCGCGCAGCAGGGCGTTCAGGATCCGTTGGTGCTGGCGGCAATGGAAGCGGTGCCGCGCCATTATTTCCTCGAACCGGGGCTCGCGCCGCAGGCGTATATCGATGCTTCGCTGCCGATCGGTTACCATCAGACCATATCCCAGCCTTACATCGTCGCGCGCATGATTGAAGTGCTGCGCGGCGGCGCGGAAGGCAGGCTGCAGCGCGTGCTTGAAATCGGCACCGGCTGCGGCTACCAGGCCGCCGTGCTGGCGCAAGTGGCTGACGAAGTCTATTCGATCGAGCGGATCCGTCCGCTGCATGAGCAGGCGCGCAGCAACCTGCGGCCGCTGCGCATACCGAATCTTCGACTGCACTACGGTGATGGAATGCTGGGGCTTCCCCAATGCGGCCCATTCGATGGCATCATTCTGGCGGCGGCCGGACTGGACGTGCCGCAGGCGCTGTTTGACCAGATGGCGATCGGCGGCAGGCTGGTAGCCCCGGTCGGCGGCCAGCAGCAAAGGCTCAAACTGGTTGTTCGCACCAAACGCAACGAATGGATGGCCGACATGCTCGAGGCCTGCCATTTCGTGCCGCTCAGGCCGGGTACCTTCGGCTGATGCCAGAATCGATATTTATTCAGGAACGATGAAGATTAAGACGACCGCGATCGCGCTGATGCTCCCCGCCATCCTGTGGCTGCACGGGTGCGCGGACATGCCGTCCAATGCGCCCGTTTACGACCGCACGCCGCCGGGACACAAGCCCGCGCGCGCCGCGGACCCGCAGAAGGCGCAGGACGCCTCCGCCCCCGTCGTGCCGGACCCGCCCGGGTTCTACACGGTGAAGAAGGGCGACACGCTGACGCGCATCGCGCAGCAGTTCAATGCCGGCTGGCGCGACCTTGCTGAATGGAATGCGCTGGCGAACCCGAACGACATCAAGATCGGCCAGCAGCTGCGCGTGATTCCGCCGGAAGGCGCGCGCGCGGTCAGCGTGCCGGTCGATACCGGACTCGAGATGTCGGTCGTGCCGGCCGACGGCGCCAAGCCGGCGCCGGCCACGCAACCGACCGCACCGGCGGCGGAGCCGCCGCCGCGTCCGTCGAGCAGCTTGAAGCGCGGTCCGATCGGCACCAAGGTGGCCTATACCGACCAGACCTGGAACGACATGCAGCGCGGCGACGCTGCCCATGCGCACGACGCGCCGAAGCCGGCCGAGGCGCCGAAGCCCGCCGAGCCGCCCAAGCCGGCGGAAGCGCCGAAGCCGGCCGAAGTGCCGCGCAAGCCGGATGTTGCCTCCGCGGCCCGTTTCATCTGGCCTACCGAGGGCAAGCTGATCCGCAAGTTCGATCCGGCCAGCAAGGGCATCGACATTTCCGGCCAGCCGGGCCAGCCGGTCGTTGCCGTCGGCGACGGCACGGTGCTGTACGCAAAGGGCATGCGCGGCTACGGCAACCTCGTGATCATCGACCACAGCGAAGGGCTCGTGTCGGCCTATGCGCACAACAAAACCATCCTCGTAAGGGAGGGTCAAACCGTGACCCGTGGCCAGCGTGTTGCCGAAATGGGCGATTCCGACGCTGAGTCCGTGCGCTTGCATTTCGAGATTCGCCAGCTCGGCAAGCCTGTCGATCCGACCAGCCTGTTGCCCAGTCGCTGAATGAAACGCCATCCCGACGCGCCCAAGACGCCCGAGGCCGATGAGGCTGCGGAAGAGCTTGCGTTTGGGAGCGAAGAAGAGGCGGCCGGCGAACTGTTGCCGGAGGCGGCGAGCGTTGACGAAGTGCGCTCGCTGCTCGAATCCGAACTGGCCAGCGACGCCACCCAGCATTACCTGAACCAGATCGGCACGCGCGCGTTGCTGAGCCAGCAGGAAGAGGTGCATTACGCGACCCTTGCCAAGCAGGGAGATTTCGCGTCACGGCAGGTAATGATCGAGCATAACCTGCGGCTGGTGGTGTCGATCGCGAAGCATTACGTGAATCGCGGGCTGGTGCTGCTCGACCTGATCGAAGAGGGCAACCTCGGCCTGATGCATGCGATTACCAAGTTCGAGCCAGAACGCGGCTTCCGTTTTTCCACTTACGCGACCTGGTGGATCCGGCAGAGCATAGAGCGCGCGATCATGAACCAGTCGCGCGCGATTCGCTTGCCGGTACACCGTATCCGCGAACTGAACCATGTGCTGCGCGCGAAATACCATCTCGAGGCGCGCATGACCAGCCCGCACGACGCGCGCATCGAAGATATCGCGCACCTGGTGGAACGGACGGTCGAAGACGTGCAGCAGATACTCGCGCTGGCCGATCATGTGGCCTCGCTCGACACGCCGCTCGACGGCGATCCGAACTCCAGCCTGCTCGACATCCTCGCCGACGCCACCGACGACGGCCCCGATGCGCATGTCGCGCAGCGCGAGCTGATCGGGCTCGTGCGCCACTGGCTGGACGGTATTCCGGTCAAGCAGCGCCAGGTAATCATGCGCCGTTACGGGCTCGACCACGGCGCCCCGGCCACCCTTGAGGAAGTGGCCGAAGAAATGGGGATCACGCGCGAACGGGTACGCCAGATTCAGCAGGAAGGCCTGATGCGACTGAAGCGGGCGATGACGGCACGCGGCGTCGGAAAGGACGCACTGCTGTGATTCCGGTTCTGGTATTCGACATCGAGACGATTCCCGATGTAATCGGTCTGCGCGCGCTGAACGGGCTGGGCGCTGATGTCCCGGATGCCGAGGTGGCCGCGCAGGCGTTCGCCGCGCGGCGCGAGAAAACCGGCTCCGATTTCCTGCAGCATCACCTGCATCGGGTCGCTGCAATCTCCTGTGTCTTCCGCGATGACGAAGGCCTGCGCGTGCGCTCGCTCGGCACGCTCGAGGATGGCGAAGCCAAGCTGCTGCAGGATTTTTACCGGGTGATCGACCGTTACACGCCGCAGCTGGTGTCCTGGAACGGCGGCGGCTTCGACCTGCCGGTGCTGAACTATCGCGCCATGATCCACGGCATCACCGCCAGCCGCTTCTGGGAGCAGGGCGACGATGACCGGGATTTCAAGTGGAACAACTACCTGTCGCGCTACCATTCGCGTCACCTCGACCTGATGGACCATCTGGCGATGTACACCGGCCGCGCAAATGCGCCGCTGGACGACCTGGCGAAACTGTGTGGTTTTCCCGGCAAGATGGGGGTCGACGGTTCGCAGGTGTGGAGGCTGTATCAGGAAGGCCGGCTGACCGACATCCGCGATTATTGCGAGACGGACGTCGTCAATACCTACCTCGTCTATTGCCGCTATCTGCTGCTGCGCGGCGTGCTGACGCGCGATGCCTATGACGCGGAAATTGCGTTGGTGCGCGAGTCGCTGTCCCGCCAGGAGGGTAAGCACTGGCGCGAGTACCTGTCGCTGTGGGGCGGCGCCGGCGCCTGACCGCCGGCACAAGGCGCGATCTTCGCGGCCGCAGGCGGTAAAATCGCGGGTTTGCCATCCCGCCGGACCCGTTGCCCATGAATACATCCCCGATCCTCGACATCGAATCGCTCGACATGGAGGCGCGCGGCGTCGGCCATTTGCCGAATGAAGACGGCACGCCCGGCAAGGTGATCTTCGTCGAGGGCGCGCTGCCCGGCGAGCAGGTGCGCTTCAAATCCTATCGCCGCAAGCCGAAATGGGAAGCGGCCGACATGACCGAGCTGCTGCGCGAATCGCCGCTGCGCACCCGGCCACGCTGCGAATTCTTCGGCCTGTGCGGCGGCTGCGCGATGCAGCACCTGAACCCGGCGGCGCAGGTCGCGATCAAGCAGCGTGTGCTGGAAGATAACCTGCAGCATATCGGCAAGGTGCGCCCCGAGCCGGTGATGCGGCAGATCCAGGGGCCGGACTGGGGCTATCGCTACCGCGCGCGCATGTCGGTGCGCTTCGTTGAAAAGAAGGGCGGGGTGCTGATCGGCTTCCATGAGCGCAAGTCGAGCTACATCGCCGACATGACCACCTGCGAAATCCTGCCGCCGAAAGTGTCGGCGATGCTGGTGCCGATGCGCGCACTGGTCGCCGCACTGTCGATTCGCGAGCGCCTGCCGCAGGTCGAGCTGGCCATCGGCGAGGACAATGGCGAGCAGGTGATCGTGCTGGTGCTGCGGATCATGGAGCCGCTGACGTCGGCTGACGAAGAAAAACTGAAGGCTTTCGCCGACGAATGGCAGGTCGAGTGGTGGCTGCAGACCAAGGGGCCGGACACGGCGGCGCCGTGGTATCCGCAAAAGCGCCCGCTGCAATACCTGCTGCCGGAATTCGGCATACGGATGCCGTTCAGGCCGACCGATTTCACGCAGGTCAACCACCAGATCAATCGCGTGCTGGTGGCGCGCGCCTTGCGCCTGCTCGACGTGCAGCCGGGCGACCGGGTCGCCGACCTGTTCTGCGGACTCGGCAACTTTACGCTGCCGCTGGCAACGCAGGCTGCCGAAGTGGTTGGCATCGAAGGCAGCCCGGCGCTGACCGAGCGCTCGCTACAGAACGCCGCACTGAACGGTCTTGATGCGAAGACCACGTTTTACAACCGCAACCTGTTCGAGTTCGGCGTCGATGACCTGAAGGCGCTGCAGCGCTTCGACCGCATGCTGATCGATCCGCCGCGCGAAGGTGCGATGGAAGTCTGCAAGGCGATCGCCGAGGCGCGCGAGACCGATCCGTCGCTGCAGCCGCAGCGTATCGTGTATGTGTCGTGCAATCCGGCGACGCTGGCGCGCGATGCCGGTGTGCTGGTGAACGTCGGCGGCTACCGGCTGACGCGCGCTGGTGTGGTGAACATGTTCCCGCACACAGCGCACGTTGAGTCGATTGCCGTATTCGAGCGCGGCTGAAGGCTCCCGGGCTGACGGCCCCGGCCCAAAAAAAACGCCGACCCGAGGGTCGGCGTTTTTGCGGGTTAAGCGGTGTATCAGTCGCGTTCGCCGCCGAAGATGCCGAGCAGCGCCAGCAGGTTGGCAAACACGTTGTACAGGTCGAGGTAGATCGCCAGCGTTGCAGTGATGTAGTTCGTCTCGCCGCCGTTCACGACGCGCTGCACGTCGAACAGGATGTAGGCGGAAAAGATCGCGATCGCAACCATCGAGATGACGATCTGCAGCGCCGGCAGTTGCAGGAAGATGTTGGCGACCGCCGCCAGCAGGATCACGATCACGCCGGCGAACAGCCAGCTGCCGAGGCCGGAGAAATCCCGCTTGCTGGTGGTGGCGATCGACGCCATCGCGGCGAAGACCACGGCGGTGCCGCCGAACGCGGTCATCACCAGCTGTGCGCCGTTGGAAAAAACCAGCACCTGACCGATCAGCCGCGACAGCATCAGCCCCATGAAGAAGGTGAAGCCGAGCAGCAGGAACACGCCGGTCGCCGAATGCTTGGTTTTTTCAATTCCGTAGAAAAAGCCGAAAGCGATGGCGAGGAAGGCGACGAAGCCCAGCATCGGGCTGCCGGCGAACAGTGAGAAATGCGTCTGCACGCCGATCCAGGCACCGAGTACGGTGGGCAGCATCGACAGCGCCAGCAGCCAGTAGGTGTTGCGCAGCACGCGATTGCGCGTGGCGGCGGCGGTGCCGCTGTAGCTGCCGTAGCGGGTGGGCAGGGGTTGGTTCATTAAGCCTCCGTTGATCAACTTGAAACTGCGGCCGCCGGTGCATCCGACTGCCAATTCGCTAATTTACTCGACAATCAGATGGGGCGTCCATACGGGCATTTCAAGCTTGTGGCGCGAGCAACCACTATCGGCGGCGGTGCCGGAGGCAGGCTTTCATGCTAGAATGCCGGGCTATCCAGAATTCGCATCACAATTCTTAACCCTTTCATTTTATTGGAGTTTTTCAGATGGCAATCGAACGCACCCTGTCGATCATCAAACCCGACGCCGTGG
>JACCDR010029892.1_pt1 | contig 16350 bp, 25 predicted proteins | sample 7446431 | NCBI WGS metagenome assembly JACCDR01 (sample SAMN15323443, study PRJNA562643) | freshwater metagenome | isolation source: river surface water | place: USA:Blue River Watershed | collected 2017-08-17 | reverse complement strand
TGACGTCTCGCAACGAACCCGTCCAACAGAGAGCCGTTTATCAGCTGATGCATTTCTGCTTTTTGGGTATAGGGCTCCTTCACGTCTATTATCAGCACCTGTCCATAGTCGCTCTTGGGCTTACCCTGCTAGCCGCTTCCATCCTCCTTGAGAACCAGGTGTCCGTGCACACACGCGCTCTCGCCGCACTCACTGGTGTCGTGGCGCTGTGTACTAAGCAGGAAGTGGATACTGCCTATTCGCTTGCTGTATCCGCTATTGCGTTTACTCAAGATAAGTCCGAAGATGTGCTCGCGTACGCTCTTATTTTGCTGACTATTTATCCACTGATGATGGTGATTTATCATTATAACAAGGATTAACAAACGAAATTCTTCATAAATCAATCACACTCACAAATTCAATTTCTCAAAAATGGGTAACTTTTTTTACACCGCCGTTCCGCCAGAATCAAAAACAATCCAGCCTCCTCGAAGACTTGTTGTTGACAAAAAAGAGGAAGAGGAGGTTCCGTACGTTGAGGAGAAGGGAGGTTATGAGCCATACTACGAGGTCGATGGTCATGCGTACAGCTGTGAGGATGATAGCTACATTGGCCCGCTTCCAAGCTAATTGTTGATTACTTAACTATAATCCTTTCGATTCATAATATTTCAGTAATTTGTCTCTAGCCAGCATGAAATCATCGAGGGTTTTTTGGCCTCCATCATCAAAGTCAAACCACGGAATTGTTGATTCAAATGTTATCTCGCCCAACAAAGGTTTTGATTCGATATACCATTGCGGCACCAAAGCGAAAACCATACCATCCGTCGTCCTACGATTAACCAAGTGACAAAACTTCAATACCGTTGGTGTTTCTTTTACTTCCTTGAACCAAATATGGTGCGTAGTGTCTGCTATAAACATAATCGGACTCTTCGGCTCGAAGTAAATACAAATAACTTCCACTTTAAACTTTCTTGGATTGCCGTAGTAGTCCAAGTGTCGAAATGTACCAACGGCTTTGAGCATTTTTGATTTAATTGTGATCACAACTTTTATTCTCAAGTATGGTTTTTATTTTACCCATCCTGTTCATATCTGTCCTGCTTAGTGTCATTGGTCAAGACGTCGATGATGGATTCGAGGTTCCAGATTCTTGATTTAATTATATTAATATAAACTCGTGATAATTTTTTTTTTCTGCGCATCTTGAACATTTCGATTTCTTTGTTATCACAACTTTTATCCTCAACCATGGGTAACCTCTTCTCTTCGCGTCGCTCTACCACTCCAGCACCAGCACCAGCTACCATCAACAAGGTTGCTCCTCCTCCCGTCACTGCTCCTGCCGCTCCCGTCGAGGTTCCAAAGGCTGTTGCCGATACACCCAACGTTGATGAGGAATACAACAACTACGAAGACGAAGAAACCAAACAATGGTACGATAACTACCGAAATTATCCGTTTAGCGACCCATGGGCAGTTTGGGCTCCGGGAAAATGTACAACATAACCATAATCAATTTTTAAAATCATTTCCCTAACTACTTTCTTCACAATTTTTTGATTTCTCAACAATGGGCAACCTTCCCGCCACTACCCCCATCAAGAAGGTAGCTCCTCCTCCTCCCGCTACGAATCAAGAACCCAAACCCGAAGCACCCAAGGAGACGGCTGCTCGCCGCGAACGCGACACGTCCAACTGGTACGAATACCGCGGACACTGGTACGAGCCGATGCCTGGTGGCGATCAATGGAGGGGCGTGGTTGATTGATTATTGATATAGTTATGCATCGTTATTATCGTTAAACGTAAATCGAACGAAAATCATATCATCGATTCTTGCGCTGTCTTGATAAGTCTCTGGTCCAACAGTCACGAGTCCCTTGTATCGTACGACGATTTCAAGCCTGTTTTTAGGATCTAGCGCTTTCAACAGTTCTTTTAGTTTTTTGAGATTATCCTTATCTAGCAACGAGAAGTCGTGATGCCTGAAACGATGCGAAAAAACAAACTCGTGGCACCACAAAGCTTTCTCTTCCATAACGACGGTCATGTACGTAAAGATTTGCTTGGCAAAGATATCCAGTTCTGTTTCTTGTTCGGCGGGGTTGTAGGGAGTCGCTTCTTTCGGAGCAGCATCGAGCTTTACCCTCTTGGCTTTGATTTTTTCTCGAAGGGCGTCAAGGTCCATTTTGTTTTTGATAAATTTGTGAGCGTCTTAAAAGTAAAATAATTATACCTATTTAGAACTTTTTTTTATAATCTAAATGGTATATAATATCTTTTGGTTCCATCATCAAAATGCGATCCACTACGCTCTTTGGGGGCAAATCAAAGCTCATGATAACGTTCCCTTCTCCGTCTCTAGCTCCATAGTTCTCGCATTGATCAGGATCAAAACAGTACGGGTACTCACCAACAAAGTCATCAGACAATTCCCCCGTTGCTACGTATTGCTCCAACGCATCAAAGAATGGGCTATACTTGAACCTATCGTGATAACCCACCGTTAACGCTTTGTGCTTCAACACAACCCCTCTTCCGTTGCGCAATTTCATTGGTTGTTTGGTTGCGTCGATTACTTGAGCGGCCAAACGCATCACCGTCTTGATATCGTATCCATTATGGTATGAAATACCGGGCATATTGTGTATAGCGTTCATCCAGAAATACACCTTCTCGAAGCTTCTCTGTTTGAGATTCCACAACGCAGAAGTCATTGCGCCGTCGTACAGCGAATCAGCAGGGCGATCAGGGTCCACTTGAATTTTCCGCATCAGTTCATACATTTCTTCGGTCTTTCTAAACAAATCCATTTTGCTTAATTTTGTGATTTCATAAACTCAAACACACCTAACTAAAAACGCTTCCTCACAATTTCTTTTGATTCCCATGTCCGCTCGACTCTGGAACGCATCCCCCGATGAATCTTTTGATTTATTCTTGATCATTTCTCTCAAGAAAGATTGTGGTATCACTACGCCCATTATGGTATCAAAAAGGGTTTCGGTCACCATCCAAAGAATCTATGACCCACCCAGAGGTAGATACAGCCCACACCCAGGATTCTACGAGAGGGTTGTTATGTTTAGTGACACATTTACCGCTGGTGGCATGTCTGTTGATGGACTTAGACTCTATAATGCGCCACGAAAAGACATCAACGATCGAAAAACATCAGATTTGATTGAAGTAAATGGCTATCCGAATTCAACCGTGCAGCTTTTTGAGTACTCACCCTATCTTGAAGTCATTGTTTCTCAAGTGTCTGTGATATGCAAAAATCAAGAAAGGGTCACTTATGGGATTGAAAAAAAACATGCTGATGCGTCCAAGGATTTACGCAAGAAAATCGATTCTTTAAAACAAGAACTTGATACGAAAAAGGCTCAACTTGATGCAATGGAAGCCAAACACAATGCCGCCCTCAACGAAGCATTCGACGACGCGAACAATAAAGTTAAATCATTAATTGAAAAAATGAGTTAAATCACAACACAATTTTTTTTTTTGATTACCATGTTCGCGCGACTCTGGGATGCTGCTACAGGTAATTCGCTTCGAGTGCTGCTCATCTCCGCGTCTCAAGACAACGTCGTTGTCAAACCGACAGACATCCATGTCGTCGGTATTCGGGACCTGCCCTCTTCAGATCGTCCGCTCCCCATTAGAGTTGTTGAGTTTGGACCCAAGGACCCCTACATCGATCCGCGACCCAAAGGCACCCTCTATCTGATCACTCCCGACTGGACTGGACCCGTCCAGAATCAAATCAAATGCAATACTGCGGGCATAAACGGATACTGCTACGTCCTGCCCCAGACTGAACCAGCTACCGAAATAATGAGTTATGCGTCTTATGTAGAGCTTCAGAGAGCGGAGTTGATTTCTCGATGTGGGGATATCCGTGAAAAAATGATTGCTGAAATCAAAATAGAAATTAATGAATTGGAAGGTGAATTAACAAGACGCGAAGGTGCCAATGTAAGCCCCGAATTGAATGCCAATCTGATTGAGTTAATAAAATCCAAGGAGCACGATTTGACGGTTTTCGATGCATTGCTCAAGAAACAAATCGAAAGCATCAACGATTTTGCGCGACGAAGCATTAAAGAAAAAATCAACGAAATAGAAGAACAACTTTAATAGGTTCATGTCTTCAAATCGCAAATCACATAAAAAAAATTTCAATCACAAATTTTATTTCTCACAATTTTTTGTTCTCACAAAATAATCATGGAAGACTTGATATCTTCGCTGTATCGTTCGAAGAAGGATTTTGATGAATACTCGTTGCAAGTAGACTTGATTGTTTACGGAAACGCAAAGTGGTACACGAACGAGTTAACTGTGGTCGAGATGATCAAACTGCTCATCAAGCTAGAGAAGTTGTTGGTCTCGATCATGGAGAAGGCTAATGAATATGATCAAAAGATTGACGTGGATGCACTGCTGAGGGGCGAAGACATCGAGAGCGTTGTAGTAAGGGCTCCGAACGGTACTCATGTCATTTTAGATGTGTTTAAACCCGATAGAGATGCTGTGATCAATATCGGTGAATCAATCGCACCCCGTGAAGAGTTTATAGCTGTTTTAGAGCGTACGGAAGAGTTTCAGGAATATCTTGTTGTTATGGATGAAATTGACATAATGAACACTGGTTGGAAGTTTGATCAAAAATGGCTGAAGACGATTATGTTTTGTCTCGAGCGGATGTTGAAGAAGATGGTGGAGATTAAGAAAAGGTGTCGTGCTCGATTGATGATCGATCCTCCGTTGCTGAATATCAACAACACGAAACGATTTTCGGATGATATTAAAGAGGGCCTGTCGAAGCGCGTTCTTATGCAAAAGAGGTTTAGTGTGTCTGGCTAATTAAGCATTTTAACAATCAATAAAGCTAATTCGTAAGAAATGTTTCCGATTACGTACTCCTTTTGATCGTTTAGTGTTATCTTGATCTCGCATGTCTTCTTCTCTCTGATTTTTTCAATTCGTTGCCATGGAAATTTCAATTCTAGCTCGCTGGAGGATTTTTCGTTAATTTCAACAAACTCAAGTTCGTGATTTTCAAGGGGTTTAGGTCCGAAGGGTTTGTAGTTGATGTCGAGTTCAAGGCCGTGGTTCTTGAGCTCGTCAATCATTTCTTGCTGGGGCACGGCGCACATTGGATGGGATTCGATTTTCTCCCAGGCGACACTGAAGGCGAGGGCTTTCAGGGGGATGGTGATGTTTTGTTTTTGCGCAAACTCGGTGCATGCCTTGATGGGTACTTTGTGGGCGTGAAACATGTACAGTGGGTGCGCGAGGATGATCTCCATCTCAAAGAGGGAGATTTCGTCGAGTAGGGACGACAGTTTTTGATCAATGAACCATTTGCGGAATGGAACGAGAAGTTTGAGTTTCTTGAACTTTTCCTTGATCCAGCGCTGTTTCTCCGACTTCCATTTATGCTGTTTTTGACGAAAAATTTCGTCTAGGACTTGGTCGTCGGTTTCGCATTTGGAGATCAGCGTTTCGATGTACTCTTTGTCGCAACCCACCGATTTTGAGCACAGAAAATCAACGAGGTAGGCCTTGTTCGTCATAGGAAGCGGAGTGTATGAATATAATGGACAACGATACGATTATGGATCCGAGAATGTACCAGATCAACGAAGAGGCGGAAACAATAAATAATGTTGTGATTGTGAGAATCAATAATTTTTCTGGTCTGTTGATTACGAAATGATCCCGAAATCGTATTGGTTCGTTGATTCCGTATGAGATGTTTGCGCTCCACAAGAGTACGATTATGGATGCGGCGATGAGGGCGACATAGTCGATAAGCAGAATCAAAATCAAAACACCCCCGCAGAGGCTAGTGTACACTTTTTGGAGCTTGATGACGTTTTTTTCTATTCTATCCGTCAAAAGCGGATGATAGTTTGTCCGCGTTAACAAACTTTTGATCATCTTGTAATATTCCGGTAGCATGAAGGACGCTCAGGACGTACTTCCAGATTGGGATTGTAGTATTTGTGTTTTTGTCTACTATAACTAACCTCGTAAAATCATCAGGTATTGGTTGATCTAGGGTAGGAAAATGAAACAACATTGACGCGTTTTTGATTGCTTCTATTACTCTTTTGTGCTCTTTATATTCTTGATAAGCGTCCGAATGTTCATTAATTGCATCAATATCTTGTTTTGATATTACTATATATTGATTATTTTTCAAATTCAAATTGACCCAATCAAAAACGGTTATATGGGGTATAATTGTCGTTCTCGGTGTGTCGACGATGTTTTCGTCTATCCAATCAAACAGTGTGTTCATGTTGTGATTGGTTCGCTAGGGGTTCGGCTCACAAAAAATGATTTACCCTCCAAAGTTGAATAAGTACGTTAGGCAGGGGACCTACGGAAAAATTTACATTTCGACGGTCAACAATAAGCAGTTGGCGGTGAAAAAGGTTCCGAAAGATGAATCTGAGGACGAGATTCAAAATCTTTTGGTGGTTCAGGGGCACCAATCCATATGTTTGATGATAGATCATTTCTCAACAGAAAAGTACAATTACATCTATATGCCCTACTATCCAAAAAACCTTTATGATAGGATATACAAAGAAATTATTTCTCCAGCCCAAAGAGCTCGCTACCTCACCCAACTGTTGGACGGTCTGGACTTTTTGAAATCCAAATCCATCATTCACCGCGACCTAAACCCATCCAACATTTGTCTTGATCCAGATATCAAAATATGCGATTTCGGTATGAGTTGCCTTGAATCAAAAGAACCCCTCTCTACGAATGTGTGTACTATCAACTACCGCGCATGGGAAATACTTAACGGCGACCAACACTACGATTGCTCCTCAGACATGTGGTCTCTTGGATGCATTTTAGCGGAAATGACTACTCAATCCGTATTATTTGATGGCGATGACCAACAGGACGTTATCCAATCTATCGCTTCCGTGCGAATCGCGGGCCTGGAGGAATTTTTGGTTTTCCAGGAGTATTCTCTTCTGTGTAGAATGTTAGTTAGAAATCCTATTGATCGCATCCAGCCCAAAGAGGCTCAACGATTACTTACTATTTAACACATCCAAGTATGTTTTTTGACGTGTTCTTATTACATAAAACGCCCACAAAATCAACAAAATCACTGGAACCACAATGCCAATAACCACCGCGGTTATGTCGTACCCAGTGGGCGAGATGATATTGGTTGGCACCACCGGTATATTGGATTTTTTGACAACAATATTAACCACAAACGGATCCGTCAACTCATCGCCGTTTATCAACAACCCACACGATTCGTTGGTTGGTCTGGCGATGTCAAACGTCCACAGAACGTGTGTACTGTTGATTTCCGTGATCGTCGTTGGTGAACGGCTTCTCAATGTGTAAGTGACCACATCATCAACGCCGCATGTTGTTGATGCGACGGTACGGTTGAATATATAAGCGTTGCTGTAGAAGGATGTCGGGAAGGGACAACAGTACGGGTAGTTGTAAGTTGGCGTCAATTGAACTTGGATAGTAGCTGTTGAGTTGTCTACGCTAGCCGCAGATACTAGACGGGAAAAGAATACGGTGTTGATTGGTTGAGACCGTTGGAAGGTAATTGTTTCGTTGGTGCCGATTTGGGACAGGAGCATCACTAGAATCAAGTTTGGGGTGTTGGTATTGTTCTGTATAACACAAGCTCCCGCAGTGTTGTTGATGATGGGGCTTGTGTGAACCAAGTTCCAATTCAAATCAAAGAACTCAGCCCTTGAGTTCCCACAATTCGAAGCCAAGAACTCAAGAGGTGGGGTTGGTGTGTAGTAGGCGACATAGGCCGCAACACTGGTTTGGTTGTTGGTTTCGGTATACTGGATGGCGGTCGTGCATGCGGCATCAGATATTTGTCTGATCTCACATGTTGGTATCCCATCACAAACAGGTGAAGCCATTTATTTGATTATCGATTTTAGTTTATATATTTAGGTTGATTCATAAATAATGAATTGTTGGAATTCCCTCATCGAGCAAGAAAAGCTCAATGTGCTCAACAGGGAGCAACTTGTTGCTCTTTTTTCGTTCTTTTACCCCGATTTTAACTTTTCGTCCACCAGAGCAAACATGGATGCGATAAAGAATAAGCAATATTTGAGCCTAGAGGACACCAGAACCCTTGTGTATGCTTCGCAGACGTTTAGGTCGATTTATTTGGGTATCAAGTACAAGCGAGCGAGCGAGTTTAGCGACCGGGATCTGCAGTATTGGGACCGTGTTTTGGTTCGGATATCAAGAGCTCATAAGGTCAATATCAAGGATTTCAATCGCCTGTTGAGTCTGTATCGCCAAAAGAACAAAATTAAAGCGACACAGGAGAACACAAGAAACAATCAACCATCGGGTAATTCAGAGGACAGTATCCGGTTCATGCTGGATCATTTACCGCGATATAATCAATATGAAGATACATTGGAGCTGCGGGATTTGTACTGCATTGGGTTCTTCTTTGTTGCTAATAAGTTGGCACTAGGTTACCAAAGCGATTACCTTCATGAATTTATGACCCGCTACTATGGAACCCATTCTGTTGAGAATATGCAATCGTGGGGCTGGATTGGTAGAGTCAAGAAAGATTTGTTGATGATGAGCATCGAACATTTCATTCACCCCAAACGAACAACCTACATCGCCCCGCGTGAGAGAAAATTGACTCAAGACAGCACCATCGACTTTGATTACCGGAAGAAGTTGAATGCTCAGTTTCGGGTTTGTTATTTCCACTATGATGACTCGTTGGTTGCACATAAAGGGTGTTGCGTTGTACGCAAGTTCATGAATTGGTTCTTTTTTCATACCAGGGTAAACACGAAACGATATTACGGCGTCGAATACGCAGAACTGATTGATTTGATGTTCAGAGATTACGCAGAGGCAAATCAATACAATGTCGAGTCGAATCGCGTAAAGTGTCTCGTTGGTTGGTTCTCCAGGGATCAAACGGTGGCGATATTAGAATTCCAGAAGGAATGCAGAGACAACGACATGTTTCGCTCGCTCTGTGTGTTTCTCTTTGTTGAAGCGGCTAATTTGATTCTTGACGACACGTTCAATATCGAGGCGGACCGATTCATGAATCTCTATTTTTCATATTTTATTGATTAACAGTTCACCTCACAAATCATGGAACCCGCAAAAAAACCACGTCTTGAGGAAAGAGCCACCATCCGCGGGTACCCCGTCTGTTACGAGCCTGTTGATGTTAAGCTGTTGCCGGCTAACTACTACAGAGCTGTTTCTGCTGTGGGTATCGACTTGGACGAGGGAAACCGACTGAAGTTCGTTGATAAAGATGGACACTCGCTGAGCGTGGATCAAATCAAGGATCGGCTTCGTTATCTGATCGATATGTGTCTCGAACACTGTTTTGAGTACCGAAAGGACTCGGTGGCTCACGATGATGAGCTGTTGATTTCTTCTTTGAAGAAGAAGTATGCTCCTTATGCGATCATCTACGAGGAAATGCTTCGTAATGATTTGTTCAGGAATGGAGTCCATGTCAAGTTGAACGATATCCGATACGTCAGCGAGCTGGAGAACAAGCTCATTGTTGCTGATACGGTTTCGCTGTATCAGGGGTTCCCTGTTGTTGTGAATCACGGCCCGCCGAAAGACCACCAATTGGTTGGTCTAGGGCTCGAAAATCAAAAGCGATTGTTTGAGATGAGCGGCTTTAATTTAGAAATCGTCGCGTCTCCAATCTCAGAAGTGTTCCAGTGCGAGGAATTCGGAATCAAAAATCGCCACCGTTACTACAATCAAGTGTATCGTAGAACGGGGCTGGACAAGGACATCATTTGGAAGATGTACGCACGTCGATTAGTGTTGGTGTATCGAGACACCAAGAATCTGCTTGAAGATGTTCAAATCAGCTCCAAGGGAGAAGTGCAAGTATCTGATGAGTCGGCGGAGAACAACCTTGATTACAGTGTAATGCACAAATACAAATTTGGGCGTATCTTGGCGGTAGCGTTGAAGAAAGCGGGGTTGTTTATTCGTTTAAAGATTAATACCTAGTCTATCAAATAATGTTGCTCCCCAAAACAATGGCCAAACAATTGCTGTGTATGTTGCGTATCCCAATAATAAAATCAAACCCAATCCGCTATAGTCTCTTTCATTGGAGCGTCTGTACTCAATACCAAACACACTAACGAACGTAATCAAAGAGCCATACAAATAGAAGGAAAAAAATTCTCCAATCATTGTTTTTGTGAGCTCACAAAAAAAATGACGTCCAAGTCTGTTTTTCCATGGCGAGAGGCCTGCATTCTTGAGAAGTATCGGATTCGTATCGAACAAATCGACCCCTTCCATTTGAGTTGTTCCTATTTGAATGCTGTTGATCAAAAGGTTGCGTTTCCGCCGGAGCTTGTGATTAGGGAAGCAGGAAGAGACGGGATTGAAGCATTGAAGCATGATAACACCTATATTATGCGCGTAGACAAAGATTATAACTTTTACGTAAGCGACCAGTTGGTTTGCCGTCAGCGAGCACCGTGTATGGTAAATTTGATTCCGACGAGGGCGATGTTTTGGTGTGACAGGGAGGATTTAGCTACTGAATTGTTGCCGGAAACCAAGGAAGAGGATCAAATGGCATTGTTTCGTTAACTTTAGTTATCATCAAAGTCTAATAGGCGACCAATATAAGTTTCTCTTGATTCTTCCTCTTCGTTTTCTTCCGTTGTTGGTGTATTTTTTATTACTATCGATGTTTCTGGGGTCTTCGGTAATTCATTCCTTTTGATTGGTGTTGAAAATCTAGCTTGCTTAGCATAATCGTTACCATTGATCAAATTATTCAGTTTTTGTATATTTTGGTCGAAACTTCTTCTCCATAATTTCTCGTTTATTGATTTTATGTTCTCGCTATCAAATAATTCTTCTATCTCTTTGCATATAGGAGCAGCTAAGTCTTTGTTAATTTTGAGTGAGTATTGTTTCAACGTAATGTATTCATTTGTCAATATAATTATTTCTCTTAGATCATTCGTGTTGGGTTTTGGTTCAATGTTTTTTATTTGGTTGTAAATGTTTGACTTGCTTAAATCGATATCGTATATCAAGTATATGTTTTGAATGAGAATTTGTAAGAATACTAATGATTCTATTGTAGTTTCTATTGATCTTCTGAAAAAATTGTATTCTAACTTTTTACAAACTTCATTGATGCTTAAAATCAGGTTTTGATAATACTCGTAGTTTTTGATACTGATCGATGATTTGTTGTCAGCATCATACATTTTTGTAAAGCGGTAGATTGTAAAAAACTCAAAAATTGTATCCGCAAAGTTATAAATACTTCGCCAAAATTCGATATTGTTGTTTGACAAGATTTTGATTTTTATATTTTTAATTAACTCGTCAACTTGAAACGGGCATTCATAGTAAGGAGAAGTTTTTAGCGATTTGTAATTTATGTATTTATCGTCAAAGTTAAAAAGCGGATTTTTAGGGTTTTGTAATTCGTATCTGTATTTAAACCTGTCGAAATTGTTTACAATAACGAATATCTTTATGTACAGTGTGTTGATATCCGTATCTTTGTCTTTTATAAATTCATAAACCACCTTTTTCTCGTAATCTTCCAGCGCATTGAAATTATCAACATTGAAATGAAGATATTTTGATAGGTAATAAGTTGGTAGTGAGTTAAAATCCATTTCTTTTAGTCTCCATAAATCATTCTTTGCTTTTGCAACCAATATATCCATCAAGAAATATGCGCTCTTTTCGGCTTTCTTCAATAAAATAATAATACCGTTAATCTGTTCCAGCTGATGTACATACTTAACTGCTTCCATTATTTCAGAAGCAAAAAACGTTTCTAATTCTTTATTTGTTTTGACAAAATTAGCTTTTCGTAAAATTTTTTTGTTGATTAGTAACAACCTATCACCAGTTTCTAACTTCATTGCGTTTGCGTATTGACCGTGATTTATCTCAATGTTGCTGATGTTATCGTAATACCTAACCCATAACCGACAATATATACCAATCAATGGTTCATTGAAGTATATACTATACATACAAGTTAAATTATCAACAAAGAGATCACTTTTGGAGATTTTGGTGTAATCTGGACCGAAATTCCATTGAACTTGACGCAAATCGCTCAAAGAAATAATTTTATTCGGGTCTGTTTTTCTCATTGTATCCACCCAATCGAGATGCTCTTGAATCTGTTTAGCCATTAATTTGTTTTGGTCCTCCATTTTAATTTATTTATTGTTTTTTTGATACATACATAGTAGATACTTCATAAACCAGCGTGCCTTCGTACAATTGGTTTCCTTTGTGATAATAGCACTTAAATGGCAAAAATCGACACGGATAGAGCAACTTCCGCTCGATTTCGTCTAGGGGTTGCGCCCACATGTCAGCAACCTCAATATAGTCACCCGAAATCCAAGGAACTCCTCCACAACCGTCTTCCTGCGTCATACGAAGTTTCACCGTCAAACCCTGATTGTCTTGCACCATAGCTTGAGCCAGCCCCGGAAACTTGGTATAGAACATCAACTTGTTGTCTCTGATGAACCACTGGTTATTCTCCCAAAAAGGGCTTTCGTTGAAACCCAAGTCGATGTCTTTCGGTACGCGTTGTACCGTCTCCCTGAACTTAGGATCATTGTACTCCGCTTTGAGTTTTCGGTAGAGCGAAGTGTTTCGTGCTGCACTGATGCGGACTGAGTCTGCTTGTGACATTTTTTTTTGTGAGAAAATTATAAATCAATGTCGGTTATGGTCAAGTTAATTATAAGTTCTCTAGCATAGTATCGCTTCACGACGAGCCTCGCATCCATCCTTGATTGCTCCAGCTTCAAATCAACCTTGTCGTAGTGGTATTGACCCTTTTTTCGCTCAATGATTCTCATCGCAAGAAAAGAAGAACCCAGCTTCTTGAGAAACAAACACAACTCCTTCAGTGCTTCCTTCTTCTTCTTACTCATATCAACAAAATCCGTGCTCTTGCTTGCGCAACCCATCAAAGAAGTCAGTCCTATTTTGTCGTAGAGCTCCCAAACCGTTTTGTTCTCCATTTTTGATTTTTGTGATTCACAAATGAAATGATCAAGGGAATCAAAACCCTGGTTCGGGACTTGTTCTCCTCGGCGGGCTATGGAAGCTACGAAAGGGCTCTTCGGCGATACACCTGTGTTGAGTGCTTTATTTACTCGGCCATTGTCGACCACGAGATGGACAAAATTAGTATTGTCGATAGATCAAAAAATGAAGAGAATCGTGTCAATGTTAGCTTTGATACTTTCCGCACTATGGATCGCAGTCGTATCGTTTTGTCGTCTACCGGTGAAGTGTTTGGGTACGATCCGCAAATTGGTTTGGTTGGTGCCAAGGGTTCTATGATTTTTTTTCGTCTTGATGATGATGAGGTTTATGCCGTTAGCAAGAGCTTTATTATTGTGTACAAGATGGGTTCTCAATTTGTTCGATTCTATGCGAAAGAGCATCAGAATCGTCGTCCCATTGTGATGGAACCAGTTCATATCCAAGCAACAATCGATGTTTTGAGTTACTTGATGGAGCAAGTGAACCACCTGGAGTATGATGAAGATAAATCAACCCTATCGTTTATGCATGTGTTTCGTGCCCGCCCATCAACGGATCCGGTATTTCCGTTGAGAAAGTTTTTGACAAACAGAATCGTGTCGGTAAATTACGATTCCCAACGAAACTACCAAAATCCTAAAATGCAAGAAATCACAATTAATTAATCAAAAATGTCATCAGAAACTTCTTCCACCTCCACTACCAGTACCAAAACAGACAAAGCTTGTGTAGTCGCCTTCACCGGAAAGAAGGGAGCTGGTAAGGACACAGCAACTAGGTTACTCAAGGAGTTAATGATTTTTAAATGGGGAGTAAGGGAAGTCAAGAAGGTCGTCAATCATTTTGCGTTTGCGGACCCCCTGAAAGAAGCTGCTGAGAGTATCTTCATGCTCGATCACAGGCAACTTCATGATCCCATCCAAAAGGAGATGCCCGATCCGCGCTGGAACAACAAGACGCCGCGAGAGTTGATGCAGCTCCTTGGGACGGAAGTTGTGCGAAACATCGACCCAGACACGTTTTGCAAAAATATGCGCTATCGAATCGAAGGTCAGTTGCCCGACCAAATTATCTTCATCTCCGATTGTCGTTTTGAGAACGAGGCTAAGCTCATCCGCGAATTTGGGGGCAAGATTGTTTTGATTACCCGCGATGTGCCTCAATCAAAGCGCGTCAAGTTCGGTGATCATGCATCCGAGATGGGAATTCCACCAGAGTTGGTTGATTTTACGATCGCTAACGACGGCGAGAACACCGCTGATCTCAGAAATGAGCTAGACAAATTATTCAATAAATTATTGGACCAATGAACGCTGAAGAAAACCAATACTTGTCTTTGCTTACGGAATGCTTGGATTTCGGTACAATCAAGGCGGATCGTACCGGAACAGGCACCAAATCGCTGTTTGGGCGTACTATGAGGTTCTCGTTGCGGGACGGAACGATGCCGCTTTTGACAACCAAGCGCATTTTTTGGCGTGGAGTGGCTACCGAACTGCTCTGGTTCATCAGTGGTGATACTAACTCAAACACACTCAAGGAGAAGGGAGTAACGATTTGGGATGCCCACGGCAGTCGAGCCTATTTGGATTCCATCGGGCACCCGGATCGTCAGGAGGGCGATTTGGGGCCGGTTTATGGGTTCCAGTGGCGCCATTTCGGGGCAGAGTATGGCGCCATGAACGACGATTATCAGGGCAAGGGGGTGGATCAGTTGGCGGAGGTTATCAGGACCATCAAGAACAATCCCGACAGTCGTCGAATCATTTTGAGTTCATGGAACCCAACGGCCCTCAATCAAATGGCTTTGCATCCGTGTGCCGTGGTGGCGCAGTTCTATGTAGGCAACGGTGAAGTGGCGTGTCAGATGTATCAAAGGAGCGCCGATATGGGATTGGGTGTACCATTCAATATCGCTTCCTATGCACTCTTGACGCATTTGATCGCGCGTTGTTGCGGATTGCGGGCTGGTGAGTTTATTCACGTCATCGGAGATTGCCATGTCTATTTGAACCACGAATCACCTTTGAGAGAACAGCTGATGCGCGATTCAAGACCGTTTCCAAAACTGGTATTCAAGACAAACAATACCGATATCGATGGGTTTCGTTTCGAGGATTTAGAGATCGTTGGATACGATCCCCACCCCACAATCAAAATGGAAATGGCTGTTTAATTATTTTTAATTGCTCTCGTTTTCTTCTGTTTTTTGGCGTTTTGATTTGTTTGCTTCGCGTTTCTCTATTCTCCTTTGAAGAAGATTTACATCGCTGTGTTTTAGTCTGCCGATTCGGTACATCTTCTTCGTGTTCAGTTTCAGGAGGCTTAATCCTCTACCATCAACAACAACGAGTTGGTTTCCTGTTCTGTACAAGTGACCCCGTACACACTTTCTGTCATATTCCTCTAGTCTCAAGTAAACGGAATACAATTGTAGCCAGTTACGCGTTCGCCAGCAATCAATCAAATACTCGTAGGCTTCATAAACAGATTCTGCTCCAAAAAGAGACATTGTTTTGCGAAACCTATCACACCACATAGGATATTGCTCAATTCTTTTGATGAAATCATCGAAAGATTCCTTTAAAATACCTTCTCGGTCCTCTTCGTCGCCCGTAAGCGTCTCCACGTCCGAGCCAGCTTCGTTACTGTATTCGTCTTCGCCGTCGCTTAGGTCCGAATCAGATTTTTCGCCCGCTTCGGAGTTGGATTCTGAATCAGAAGAATCTTCGGGTTTTTCGATTCTATAGATTCGCTTCGTGTCTCGTCGCATCAAATACAACCCTTGATCATCCCCTACGAAAATCTTGTTTCCGGTTTGGTAAAGATATGTTTTGATTTCTTTTTGCTGGTCCTGATTCAACTTCGAAAAAGCTTCGTAAAATTCATACCAGGAAAATACACGAAAACAATCTATTAAATGTTCAAACATCTCGTATATCGCAAGGGCTTCTAACAACGTCATGTGTTTATCAAACTTATTGCACGAATATTCAATCAACCAAATGAAATCGCGGAACTCTTTTAAACTGGTTTTGAGAACCCCATCGTTCTCGTCGCCGGGCAACGTCTCTACATCAGAACCAGCTTCGTGGCTGTAAGTAGAGCAGGAGTAGCTGGAGGCATCGTTGTCGCTTGAAACGGAGCTGGTCGAGGAGGTGGAAGTACTCATCATGATTGATTTTTGTGAGAAAAAATTCTTATTTATTTTAATTATTAATTGTCCTCCACACGCTC
>JACCDR012626477.1_pt1 | contig 16351 bp, 20 predicted proteins | sample 7446431 | NCBI WGS metagenome assembly JACCDR01 (sample SAMN15323443, study PRJNA562643) | freshwater metagenome | isolation source: river surface water | place: USA:Blue River Watershed | collected 2017-08-17 | reverse complement strand
TGGCATACGCTGCGGCTTCAGCTTTGGCAACATCTGCCACAGGGGCACAGACCGCAGCAGCCGCAACGTTAGGAGTCACAACGGCGAGCACGACTGTTGCAGTAGGTGGGGCGACTGTCGCGTTCACTGCTCTCAGAGCAGTATTACTTGCCAACCCCATAGCTGCTATCGCAACCGCAGTAGGGCTTTTGGCAGCCGCTTTCGGTGACGCTATTGTGAAAATGGTTGATTTTACAACTGAAGCTGATTTGCTTGCAAACAATAAATCGATTACTGACCGTCTAGCCGCCATGAACGGAGAAATGAGCACACTTAATGTACTTCTTGGCAATATACCTGAAGCCTATGGCGCTATAGGTACCGCGACTGAAAATTGGGCGACTTTATCAATTGAGCAAATTGTTAAGGTGGCAGCGCAAGACAAAGTGTTTACTACTCAATGGATAGAAAACGCCGCTAAACGTCTAAATGCGGAAAAAATCCACGCGACCGCACTTCTGGAAACGGCTCAAGGTTCTGCGGAAAATCTAAAAATGCAGATGGAGGCTGTTAAAAAGGAAAAAGATGCCGCAATAGCTCGCGGCATATCAAAGAGAGATGCTGAGATAGTATTCGGAGGTAAAACTTCTAAGTTACAAGAAGCGTTAATTGAGCAGAATAAAGTTATAGAAGAGTCCACAGGGCTTCTTGGGTCGTATGATGTTGCTATTGAAAAACTCGGTAAAAAAGCAACAGGGGCAACTGATGCGACTGTTGAGCTTAACCGACAGACCGAAAATACTAAGAAAATAACCGCTGAGTTTATCAAAAACGGCAAAGAGGCCGCTAAAGTTAAAGAGGAAATGCTTAGATGGGAAGAAAAAAATCCGAAACCTAAGGGGGATACAGGCACCTGGGAGGTTCAGTACAACGCACAGAAAACAGCCGTTGAAGGTTTGGTAAAAGCCCAAGCTGAGCAAGAAAAAATCATGAGTGGTAGCGCAAAGGCTGCAAAATCGATCACGTCTGAAGCAGAGAAACAAGCTAACGCTTTGAGAAAGGTTGACACTTTCGCAAGTAATCAACTTGACCAAATGCAAGCAACATTGGACAACACCCGTCTCTATAACGATATATTAGAGAAAAGCGGCGGGAATATCCAGGCCGCTACCCTTGAATATGAGATTCAGAAAGCACAGAACGAGTATCTTCTCGATTTGAAAAAGAAAGAGACTGAAGTAAACGAAAAGATACTAGACCAAAAGAAAAAGGTGAATCTGGTAGATTCTGACGAAGCACGTCAAAAAGTACAAGAGATTGCTAGTAAAGCAAAAGAACTTGAATTGGAAAAACAGAGAGAAAAAAGGTATCAAGATCTATTAAAACAGGCAGAAGAACTCGGTGATACCATTGAAAAAGGCGTTGGGGATGCCATTTATAGCGGCTTTACCGACGGAATGGATGATTTCTTCGAGAGTATGCAAAACTCGTTCCTACGGGGTCTTGCCGATAGTATGGCGGGTACGCTCCGTGAAGGGATCATGCCTACCATTCAAGGCATCTTTACCGGAAAAAGCAATGCCGGTGGCGGAAGTACATCGCTTTTATCTGGCGGGATGTCACTTTCTAATATCGGCACGTTGATTTCAGCAGTTAGCTCTGGCAGTTTGTTAGGTCCTGGAGTGATAGGCGGGTTAAATAGTGTTGGTTCTTCCGTATTTGGGATGTCTAGCGGAATAGGGTCTACCTATGGGCCGAGTCTCCCAGGTTTAGGAGATAAACTGTCAAGCACTCTTTCGCTCGGTAACGTGGCTGGTGGATTTGCAGGTAGCAGTTTAGGTAATGCTGTTTTTGGGGATTCTCGATACGGGTCCCTTGGAAGTACAATCGGCGGCATAGCCGGTTCTTTTATTCCCATTCCTTTTGTGGGATCGGCCATTGGATCTTTCTTGGGAAGCGGTTTAGGTTCTTTATTTGGTTCAAAAAAACCTAACCCTGCATCGGTGTTTCGTTTTACCCCTGGTGAGGGGGTATCTTACGGAGCCAAACATATCAGCGATGAAGCTGCAAAATCTTCATACAGCGCAGTAACGCAAGCACTTACATCACTTGAAGCTCTTACCGGACGTATTTTTTCTAAAACGGAAATCATGGGCGGGTATGACCGAGGTACAGGTTTTTTCTCGCTTGGCGACTATAAGCAATCAGGAATTCCGATTGTTAAATTTGATCCAAACGATGAAGAGTCCAGCAATCGCGCAGTAGCAAAACTTGGGGCGATGATAGCGGCGCAAGCAACTGATCTGTCGCCCGATATCCGCAACGCTTTAGAGATTATTCAATCTTCTACGGATAACACTGTTGCATCCTTGGAAGCCGTTGCTCTCGCTTTGAATTTTGACACTCTTGGCGACACCAAAGAGACTGTTTCCGAAGTTGAACAGGCAATGACGGATCTCAATAAAAAGTTTGATGATGCGGCGGAACTTGCCAAAAAGCTACAGCTCGAAGAATCAAAAATCGAAGAAATGCGGAAAAAAGCACTTTCCACATTACGCGACACATACAACACTGCAACTCAAACAGCCATTACGGGTATAGTAAATCCTCGATTTGCTGCCTTGGAGGAAGAACGTCTACGTTACGAAGCCCAGATGAAAGAAGCCTCGGCCATTGGCGGAAATACTGCCACCGTTGAGCTTCTGCATCAGATCAATGCTATGCGTATTGAGGCAGAGTATGCCGGTTCAGCACTTCTTGACACCCAAAAAGAGCAACTTTCTCTTGCGGAGAAAACGTACTCATTGTGGGAAAATCTGCCGCAGTCGCTTGCCGATAGCATAAACAGCTTGAAACTCAGCGATCTGAGTACGTTGTCTCCGCAGCAAAAATTGGTTGAGGCACAACGTCAATTTGACTTAATCCGCACTGCGGCAAACGACAATAAAGACCCCGAAGCAATGGCGAAACTGTCCGAAGCAGGAACGACACTGCTTCAACTGTCCAAAGAGTATTACGGCTCCACCATGTTGTATGGAAGTACGTTTGACTCTGTTCTTGGCAGCTTGGAAAACGCAAAATCTATTTCCGAGCTACAATATGACCTGTCTAAAGATGTGTTAACCGAAGCGCAGAAACAAACTTCATTACTTGAGCAGATGGTGTCAGGCGGAGTGGCCGGATCTTACGCCAACGCCAACGAGACATTAATTTCTTTGCGCGGAAAACTATCAGAAAGCCAGTTTGCGGCGGCGGAATCTGTAATTGCGGCGGTTACGCCTGAGATAGCCGCTGGAGGTGGTCGTCGTACCAATTATCTATCCGGTAACGCGCAAGCCAATGCCGCAGCAGTAATGACATTACGTGCCTTGGGGGTTCCTGGATTTGCGTCTGGCGGTCGAGTGCTGGGTGGCATACCAGGGTTTGATTCTGTTCCTGCACTGCTTATGCCTGGTGAACGTGTGTTAAATACGTCACAGGCGAAAAAATACGAACAAGACAATGCAAATTCTACAAATGAGATTCGCGCTATGCGTCAACAGATTGCGGAAATGCAAGCAAATATGCGTGCTTTAGTCGAACTAACGGCTGAAGGTAACGCTACTCGTGTGCGTCAAACAAGTAAAATGAAAGCAACAGCTAATGCTTAATTATCTCTACGAGATTGACGCATACAACCCCGATACGACTTTGGTAGAAACATTGCGGTTTTCCACACAGGGGTACGTGACAAAACCAACGGATACTCCCGCTAATACGGAGTATAAAGCCCTCGTTATAAAAGCCGGAGGTTTTGCATCTTACATGTTTGGTAATGCTCGAACCGAAGGAGCGTCCACCTCTGGATACGGAGAGTTTGTTGTAGCAAATGATCGGTCCCTTGATTCATATTTAGGTTACGGTTTTGATCGTAGAGGCTTCAGAGTCTATAGCGTAACAGGCACTCGTAGCGCGTACAATTCTGCCACTTTGATATTTTCGGGCTTAGTGGATTCGGTAGAGTTTTCGTGGTCTGAGATACGCTTTAATATCCGTAGCCCGTTGGCATATTTACAAGAGCAAGCAGCCGTAAATGTCTTTGCGGGAACCAATGGGGTGAGCACTACCGCGTATGAAGGTGACGAAAACCTTAAAGGTCAGATCAAGCCATTTGTTTACGGTAAAGTGTTCAACATAACCCCACCATTGGTAAACCGAACAAGTCTGCTCTACATTGTAAACTTTGATGCCTCTGGTAACCCTGCTCCGGTTCACAGCATCCCAGCTGTGCGGGATGGTGAAGTTGAGTTAACATACCATGATGACCTAGCGACTATCGCAGATTTAGTTGCTCACAGTGCTGCTTCGGGGCAATACTGCACTTGCTTGGCAAAAGGGGCGTTTGTCATCCATACTGAACCAACTTATGTTTTAACCTGTGACGTGGTAGAAAAATCTTCAGACGCGGATATGACACCTGCACAACTGGTTTCCCGTTTGATATCTGACCGTTCGCCCGATTTATCACTTTCTGATCTTGACGGAATATCAACCTTAGATACTGCAATTTCAGCGGTTGAAGGGATTTACGTCAACGATAATTCAAGTCTTTTAAGCTGCTCAGACCAATTACTGAATCCGCTAGGATGTTCTCTTATTGGAAAAGTTGATGGGTCGTTGTCGTTTGTGCGGCTGGAAGAACCTGCAACATCGGCGGCAACTTTTACCGAGGCGAGCATCTATAAAGAAGGATTTGACTTAGTAGACACCTCTGGCGTTCCGTATTGGAAGTTTTCCATTGGTCATACCAAAAACTATACCATTCAGGACGAAGGATCTATTGCTGGAGCTGCAATAACTTCTGGACGTGTTGAGTTTTCAAAACTTGAATACCGGTACAGCGAGGACAGCGATAGTGCGTTAAAAACAGCGTATTTAGCATCAGGAGTCTATCAAGTTGAGTCATTGTTGACGGACGAAGCTGATGCAGAAACCGAAGCGGCAAGACAGCTTGCTTTACGTGGTACTTACAGGCGGATTTGGGATGTCCCCACTACCGGAAATACCATTCTTGACCTTGGTACAACAATAACATTACAACTTGATGCCTATGGTATGGAAAACGGCTGGGATGGTGTTATAATAGGGTACGAATATGACTTTGGTTCAAATCAAGTAACGTATCAGGTGTTTGGATGAGTACGACAGTAATTTGCACACGAAATTATATAGATAGTACCTATCTACCCGTTTATATAATTGGTGGCGCATGGGATATGCCGCTTTCTAATTTGCAGACAGACGACCTCACAACAGAAGTTGCACGCTCTACAGGTTTGACCACGGGAAATACTCAATTTGAAGTAGCTTTTAGAGAGTTGAAAGAGGTAACAGTCAGTGCGTTACCGCTCCACAACTTGAAACGTGCGGGTCAATACCGCGTTCGATATTCTGATACGCCCGTATGGGAGAACGCAACCACCGGAGCAAGCCGTACCGCTGGTAACACCACGTTTACTATTCAGGCTGGTGCGACATCGCTCGGCTTGGTAAGCGGGCAATATATTAAGTTTGAAGGGCATGACACCGCATATAAGATCACCACAACGGTTACGGTCGCTGCCTCTGGTACAGCAACGGTTACATTATCAAGCGCATTGACCTCCGCACTTACGTCTGGTGAAGATGTTGAATGTTTAAGCGGTGATTATACGACTCCAATCTATGACTCTGGCTGGACAGATGCTATACCAACGGTATATGCCTCGCTATATCCTTATTGGGGGCATCCGAGTTTTTGGGACGGCAAACCAACGGAAGAGGAGATAGCGCGAGAAAAATACCCAATCGTGATAGTTCATGACTCCTATAAGCTGATAAAGTTTCAAAAATGGGAGTTTGATGACACTACGAACGCCGATGGCTATATTGAGTTACCGAGACTTTATGTTGCCTACGGAAAACAACCAACATTCAATTGCATCTGGGGTTCTACACATAGCTTGCGAACAGATACGTCATACAAAAAGACACTGAACGCCAAGAAGATATATGACCAAAGACCGACCGAAAGGACTATGAATTTAATCTTTCCAGACTTACCCTCTGATGAAGTGTATAGTAATTTCTTTGATGACTTACGGTCGCAAGGACGACACGGGCAGATGTATGTGATTTTTGATCCTGCTGACACCGCCCACTTACATCGGCGGTCAATGTTGGCAACGGTTGAAGAGTTACCAACAATCAGTTATGATTATCACGGTGGAATTAGCGGAGAGACATACACCGCAGTCTCATTGACTTTCCAATTTGCAGAGGTAGTAGCATGACTATAGTAGACATAAACGGAAATACCTATGATACATCCGAATGGATTACAAACAGAAGGTATGTGACCGAGTTTCCCGCTGTGGTCAATGATGTTGCTGCGGTAGCGCAACAATGTCAGGATACATTAGAGGATCAACTTGCCGCTTTGGCCGGAGAGCAAGTGACTACGTCTACAACGTCTCGAACAGTTGCAAGTTCGGGTACGTTAACCTTTACAACTGCGGATAATTTAGACACCGATGTGATTCTACCGGATCAGTGTAACTTAAAAATATATAGCACCGCCAGTCCTGCGAATTACATGTATGCGACCGTTACATCTGCAACTGGAACTACGCTAACAGTTTCTGTTACGGGTTCATCAGGTTCAGGAACATTTGCCGCTTGGACAATTTTCAGAGAAGGACCAATGGGGACTGCTGCAAATTCCTTTTCCACAATTGCAGTTTCGGGTCAAAGTAATGTTGTAGCCGATAGTAGTGCAGACACTTTAACTTTTGTTGCGGGAAGTAATGTGACCATTACTACAGATGCAGCGTCTGATGCGATCACTATAGCTGCTACTTCCGGTATGTCTAATATCAACTGGCAAGTTTTTGGATCTGGCGGTGCGGGCACCTTTACTTGGAATAAGCCCGCTAACGCTAAAGTAGTGCAAGTTATCACTATTGGTGGAGGGGCAGGTGGTGGTTCAGGTATGCGTGACGCAGCGGGTACAACTCGCTATGGCGGCGGCGGCGGAATTGGCGGTTATGTAACTGAACAAATTTTTCTTGCATCACAGCTTAGTTCTTCGGAAACAGTAGTGGTTGGTGCAGGTGGTAGTGGTGGAGCCGCTGTTAGTACCAATAGCAACGGAAATTCAGGATCTGCTGGTGGCGATTCTTATTTTGGCGGATCTACTTTAAGTACCGCTAAACTAGTGGCTCGTGGGGGAAATAATCCAGGGAGCGGCGGTTCCGCAGCAAGTGGATCAGGCGGTAGTGCAGTCAGTGGCGGCGGGAACGGCGTCATGTTACCGGTCGCACAAGGAGGGAGCAGTTCCGTTTCCGCTTCCGCTAATGGCGGCTCTCAAGGCTGTGGAACGCCTGGAGCAGGAGGGGGAGGGGGAGGGATTAACTCCTCTAATACGGTCAGAGACGGTGGCGCAGGAGGTAATAATACTGCTTCTCGATTTACATACACTAACGTTGAAGGCGGCGGGGGAGCCGCTGGCACCGGTGGTTCTTCAGGAACTGCCGGATCCGCAGCTACAACAGATGGTACAAGTGCTATCCTAATAGGGAAAGGCGGAGGCGGTGGCGGAGCATCCGCTACTACAGCAGGAAGTGGAGGGGCAGGGGGTTTCCCTGGCGGAGGCGGCGGAGGCGGCGGTGCGTCACAAAGCGGTAATTCGGGTGCGGGAGGTGCTGGCGCACAAGGGGCTGTTTTTGTTATCACATATTCGTAAGGCATGTTGCAATAGCCGTTCAAAGCTGGTACTATAGTCAAAACTTTGAAAGGTTATTGCCGTGTCAGTTTCCCCCATATTAAATGCCACACTAAGCTCAAACACCTCGACAAGCACTGTCTCTATTAACCAGGCTGGGTATTACGCATACTCAGCGGTTGGAACTTTTGGATCTGGCACGCTAAAACCGTATGTCATCCCAAACGGACAAAGCACCGGAGTCGAGATCGCTCGATTTAATTTTACCGCCAGTAACGCCGATGCTCTTATCTGGCTTGTTCCAGGTGATAAGTTTTATGCAACGCTTTCCGGCGCAACTTCTCCAAGTATAAAAGTCGTATTAGATCAGGCGGTATAGAATGCGGACTGCAATTTCGTCAGGTCGGACTACTACACGTACCGAGTTGCGAAGCGGGCGGGATGATATATATTCTTTGCGGCCTGCTCTCTGGCTTGATGCTGCTGACCCGTCCACCCTTACGTTTAACGGCTCCAACGTAAGTGCATGGCGCGATAAATCCGGCAATGGCAACCATGCATCCCAAGGGACTGCTATTCGTCAACCTATATACCGCGCCGCCGGAATTAACGGCCTACCTGCACTTGAAGGGCGGCATGATGGAACGAATGCTAGTCAGTTAATTATTGAAGATACCAGAACAAACAGCATCCGCAACAGTACAAACATTGGCGTCAATGTCGGGACAAATACTCTTCCTACAAATTGGGATAAATATCAAGGTGGCAGTGTAAACATTACTGTTATCGGGTACGGAATCGAGGACGGAAATGATTATATTGATATTAAGTTTAGCGGCACCGCAAGCGCATCAACTGGGTCTGCTGTTTACACTGAAAGCACGACTGGAATAACAGCAGCTACTGCACAGGTTTGGGCGCAGTCTTGCATGATGAAAATTGTAGGTGGCTCGAAAACAGGAATAAATAATTTACGTTGGAATATCGAAGAGCGCACATCTGCCGGTGTTATAGTTACTACGCAATACAATAACATAGACGCTTTATCTACCCTCGATTCGACACAGAGATATTTTTCTGGCGTATCTACGTTAAACGGGGGTGGAACAACAGCCAGAATAAGGGGCGCGCTTGAAATTGTATTTAGTTCTGGAGCAACAATTGATATTACAATCCGTGTTTACAACGTGCAATTGGAACGCATTCAGGACGGCGCACAATCTGCCGCTTCTACTTACATACCTACTTATGGTAGTGCCGTAACGCGAACTGCCACGTCACTGAAATATACACAATTTACCTCATTTGTTGTCGCGCAACGTGTTACAAACTTAGGTGCTGTTGAGGCATATTGTGGAAAATATAATAACACAACAAGTATGCGAGAGCATCGTCTAATAATACAGAATCCGAGCAATCCGGCGATAGTCTCCGGACGGGACGGTGGGGCTGGTACGTTAGTGCAAGTGACTCAGGGTTTGATTACAATTCCGACCGCCACCGCATACATGGTCACAGGATGGCAAGACAGCACTCGTCTTTATATATCACATAACAATAACACGGCTTCTAGTTCGGCTCAAGCCTCTGTCTATAATAGTTCCTCGGCATATACTTTATTCAGTACCGATCAAGCCATTTCGGCACCGTTTGCAGGTCGTATCGGAGAACATCTGTTTTTTAATCGCGCATTGTCCACTGATGAGCGTGCGATAGTGACGTCATACCTTCAAACTAAATGGAGGTTACTTTAACGCCCTGACCGATTCGTCGGGAGCAACCATAACAGACAGTTCAGGAAATCCAATTTATGACACGTAATTTAGTATTTTTAGTAACGGCATTTTTTAGCTTTCCTGCTTTTTCAGCGGGGCTTTGTGACTATACATCGGCATCAAGCATTACGGGTGCAGAGTGTTTTGTCGCAAACCAGTCAAGCGTGACAAAAACGGTTACACCAAGCACCATGAAAAATTATTTTGATGACTACATGATTACCTCTGGTGAAACAGATGACAAGTTTTCGCGTGCACATGAGAGGTTATTGGTCGGAGAGGCAGCAAAGATTACTGATGCAAACAGTCAAGCCTCTACGTGGATGCCAGACATGGCTACGGGCGCACAATGGATAAACGTTAACGCTATGGGTGCGTTTATGGCAGAAGATACCGGACGCCTCATTGCGCTGTCTGGTTTTACCAGTTCTGCATTAGGTGATTCGGTTGCAATAGGGGTGAGCGGAGCGGCATATTGCGACAATTCGGCAAAATCTTGCTGGAGTTTATACGGCGATGTGCAACTTGAAGATGCGACATACGCTTACGGATTAGAAATTGCCTTAAAAAATAAAACTGCCTACGATTGGTTTGTTCAACCCCATGCGCGTACCGACAATGCCGCATCGAAAGGGTTTTTTGGTATACAGTTAAGTGGTGGCGGAGACGCAACGTATGGCGGAAGCCCCACCTACCCAAACACGGCAGGAATTATTTTTACCAAAAACGCTTCTACGTGGAATCGCGGGATTGTATTTCGTCACGATTCGTTAACAGGAGCGACAGGCACAACTGGATCGGCGGTGGCTGTCGAAATGGCGCGTACCCATAAAATCCAATGGCACAACAATGCGAAAAATGAAGCAAGCATCGGGGCAGAAGGAGACACCACGCAAATCGACCTAGTCGTAACGCCTTACGGTGCAAGCGGAAAACTGAAAACGCCGCGCCTTAACATCTCATCTATTCCGACATCTTCCAGCGGTCTTTCGTCCGGTGACATCTGGAGTGATGGCGGAACCTTGAAAATCATACCATAAGGACATCCTCATGTTGCAATTTGACACACTGGAAGATTTTGACACGTGGCACGCGCAAGTAAACGTTGCGCTTGGTTATCCTAAAAATGGCACCGCTGGCTATACCGCGCCTATTAGCGGCACAGACGGAAAGTTTTACGCACCATACAACGCAGAACTGCCTATCGAGTTTGTTACGGTGCCCGTCGTGCAAGACCCACCCATTGTAGTGGATGAGGGTGTGTGATGCTAGGCTTGGTATTGTGGTATGCGCTGGTTGCGCGATTGTGGGGGTACGATGGTTGATGCAGTGGTGACGGAAGTACATACAGCAATAAAATGGTTTATGGGTATAGTCATGGCGGTTATGGGTTATTTTTTGAAAGGTGCTTTAGAAGATTCTAAAGAAACCAGAAGCCAGCTTGCCACCATAAAAGAGGAATCTGAAAAAAAAATACACGCAACACAACTTGACATTGCAGAAGTCAAAGTTGCCTTAGCGCGTGATTATCAAACCAAAGCGGCATCGGCAGAAGCTCGTCGAGAGTATCGGGAAGAATTGAAGCGGGTGCATGATAGAATTGATACGCTACCTAAAGAAATTGCCGATTTAATTAGAGGGCATCACGTATGACGCGGCTTTCAGAACATTTTACTGAGGCAGAGTTTGAGCGCAGCGCAACGGCGCGACTCTACGGTATTGAGAATAAAATACCACCACATCACGCAAGCAATGCAAAGGCGTTATGCGTAAACGTGCTAGAAAAAGTTCGGACGTATTTCGGCAGACTTGTAACCGTTACAAGCGGTTATCGCAGCAAAGAACTTAACAAAGCCTTGGAAAAAAAAGGCAAAAATCCGTCAAAAACAAGTCAGCATTGTTTTGGTAAAGCAGCGGATATTCAGATTGATGGAATTGACCCAAAAGTAATACACGAGTATATTGTACGGAATCTAGTCTTTGACCAGTGCATCCTTGAATCAGACGACAAGGGTGCTGAATGGGTGCATGTATCCTATGTCAAAGACAAAAACAGGCAGCAATCTTTGCGCGGTGTGCGAAAAAACGGAAAGACCACTTACACTATAATAGACTATTAACCTTAACAAATGAGGCGTAAAATGGATAAGAAATGGTATTTGTCTAAGACAATTTGGGGCGTGGTTATCAGCGTTGTTGGAAAATTAGTTGCTGTTGGTTTTGGCGTAGAAGTGAACGAGCAAGACGCAGCGCAATTGACTGACGCAGTTGTAGCACTTGTTGGACTTGGCGGATCGCTAGTGGGTGACGTGCTCGCTATCTACGGACGTAGCAAAGTGGGTAAATAATATGGCTTATGTTTTTGCGACAATCGTAGGCGTTGCGACAATCGGGATGTTCATTTACATCTTGATGCAGCTTGCCAGTAAAAACGGCAAACTGGAAGAACAAAAAGCCAACGCTGATGCCGTAACAGAATCAGCAAAGCAACAGGTGGAGTTGGTAAATGACATTAACAAAAGCACCAAAGATTTACCTACTGATATTGCTGGTAGCCTTGACATCTTGCGCGAAAGCAACAACAGAGATACCAAGGGTTGATTGTGTTGCGATCACAAGCATACCGGAACCTTTATGGATTCCGGACAGCGTTGTTGACCAGATAAAAACACTAACGCCTAGTAAAGATTTGCACCGATGGACTATAAAGCTCACAGACCAGCAAATAAGACTCAAAGAAATTGCAAAAAGAAGATGATATGGTGTGCGTTAGTGGCGATTATTTTATCTTCGTGCCAGCCTAGCACTATTGAAGGACAAATAGGTGCATTGCCACCCGATTCATCTTTTGATGCGTGGCTGGCTGATCTGACAGTGCAGCAGGAACAGCTTGACTACCTTTACAAATAATAATATCCTAACCACATTAGGTGTAGGGCAACCTTGCACCCCAGTGTTGTAAATTGCCCACCCGTGGGTGTTCACTGGCGCAAACCGAGAGCTGCAAGCAAAGTTTGTGAGTCCCCTAGCGGTGCAGCGTTAGGGGGCTAAAAACAGGAGGATAATATGGAAATCGTAACTTTTATTTTTGGCTTTGCATGTGCCTGGTTTTTGCGTGGCGTAGATCCCTTTTCTGAATCCGAAGGCGTAAAAAACGTAGAACCGATGACCGAAACTGACGCGCAAGTAATAGTGCAAGTGCGCGACAGGAAAACAGGAAAATTTGTAAAAGTCAAAAATTAGTTTTGACAATTTCTTGTCGTCCTCCTACTCTTTACGTCGCCAGTTACGGAGGTGAATATGTTAGAGATCCAAAACACAGAACAACATTTTAGAACTTGTGTTGATATACTGGCCTCCCGCGGATGGACGTTATATGAGCCGTTTTTGGATAACGATATGTGGCGAGCGGAAGCTACTAAAGACAATGAAACTGTATGTGCGGAATCCGCCGATAAGTGGTACGCAGTCCAACGGTGCATGGAGCTTGCTTCATGAGCTTTGTTCTCCCCAACAAGAACAAAATACCTCCGAAAAAATGGCCGATTGAGTATGTGTACTACGACGAAGTCTTAAACCATTATGTCACTCGATATAAATCTGCCTATGCCCCTACAGATGACTTACCCTTAGAGGAAATACCCGAATGAAAGCCATACAAATCCGAAATGACTTTACCGACCAATTTATCGACCGCGTTGCCCGTGTATCCTTTGATAGCACAGAAGCAGCTAGAAGCCCTGAACAGATCGCTAAACTGAATCGTTTTCTGATTTTTAACGACCATTGGTCTCCCTTGGCACACCCTATGACAACGGTTGTATGTCGTGAATTACCAACTCATGAGCTTGTTCAACATAAAACGCTTTTGGCTGGGTTGAACATCCACTACGAAATGCCATACTATTATATCACAGCCGGTGCGTGGGGTCTGTTAAAACTGGCTCAGTTTCTACAAAGCAAACAACTATTTGAAATGGTTTTGCTGCGTGCTCCTGAAACCGGAATCCATTTTCAGCAGCATTTTGCTTTACACTTAAATAACAATGGTGATTTTTCTTGGGCGGAACAAACTCCAAGGCAGCATCAGTGGGCTACTTTTCAGATAGAAGCTCCGATCCCGATTCGCACACAAGATTTCAAACATAAAGTCGGCTTTATAGATAATGAAGTCAGCCGTCGTTATGTCTCCTACATGCCAAAGGTACATCACGTAGCTGAGTGGCGAGGCAGGCCAGAAAATGCAAAACAGGGCAGTTCTGGATCCGTAACAATACCATCACATCTTCGTCTATTTTCACGTTTCTCAGATTGGGTGGCTTTGAAAACTTACGAAAAATTGATAGCTGCTGGAGTGGCAGCAGAGCAAGCACGTTTCAAACTTCCGCAAGGAGTAAACACTAAATATATTCGCACAGGGACACGAGAAGCATTTGAAAATTATTTTACTCTCAGATGCGCCCCCGATGCACAGAAAGAGATTCAAGAACTAGCTACCATGATCCGAGACACTATCCAGTATCAAAGTGCTTGACATTCTTTTTCGTTTTGGTATTGTATATAAACCTTCTTGTAGTTGTTTGATTGCCCTCACAGGTTTTTTCCTGTGGGGGCTATTTTTTGATACAGCTTTGCAAGTTTATCCAGTTCGGGGTGCTTGCGAATCCACATACCTGTACATGGCTGGAACTCGGTGAGGAAGAAAACGTCAAGCAGCTCATTACCGGTGAAGATGGTGACATCGACATAGAGAGATAATAGGTCAAATGTGGCATCGTCCATGATGTTTTGATTTTCAAATTCGTAGGCGTATGCAGCCAGTGACAGCTTGATCCGCAACCACCGCTGATAGCTTATCTCGTCTGGGAAATTATCGCGCATTGAGGATATACTCTTGGTTAGAAATCCAATGGATTGTAGGGCTACCAACATGGTTCTTATCCCACACATACCATGCGTAAACCAACATCCCTGTACGATATTTCCCATCTTGGCGAAGCGGATCGCCAAGCATGGGATACCGCGTAAAGATATGAACCCTTGCTAGCGGGAATTCGGTGTCCTGATAGATATGCTGAAAGCGTTTTTCACCGTGAAGATACGCCAACGGTAGCAGAAATGCAAACTTCTGTGTGCATATCTTCTTTGCGTGCTGTACAAACTCAAACGCTTTTGAAAATGGTGGATTGGTGACGATGAACTGAAATTGCTCGCTTGACTGAAGAAAATCATCACCTGTGGACATGTCGCGCTCCACAGGGTAAATACCATTGGCGAGCAACACGCGAGCTATTGCTCCACTTCCGGCGGCGGGTTCTAACACCACATCACCAAAACTTTCCACGTTCAAAAGTTGTTGCGTTATGGAGTACGGAGTTTCGTAGAAGTCTCCTTCACGCCTTTTGCCGCCTACATTATTGGCGGAGAAGTTCTTACCCATCTTGCCGCCACCCAAGTCTACCCTCGTGCAAGAGCTTTTCAATCAGACCATTGCGTAAAACACGTAAATCCGTTGGTAGTAAATTATTTTTACGTTTCTCAACGTACTCATCCACTAAATCGTCAAAAAAGCTAATACTTTCCATTTTGTTTCTCCATCTCACTGATAAATAGCGCGCAACATAGAAGGTGGTCAATGTGCGGTAAACCGCTCTCTGGGTCGTTCTTTTCACCCGCCATAAGCGCAAGGTAGTGGCGACCGAGAGCTTCCTTGTAACGATCTTGCTCTATCTTTTTCCAGTTATCAACTGCGTATTTTTTGGCTCCGAATTCTAGTACGGCGATTACCCCGTGTACTGCTTTGTTCAGTGAACGGAATAGGAGTGATGGCCGAGGTTTTTCTTTGTCATATTTAACGCCGTAATCACCCATCGCCTCTGATGCTTCAAGATATGCGTCTAGCACCGCTGCTTTTTCTGGGTCGTCCCCCATAAAACCTTTTTCCGTGTGCGTATTGAACCATACATTCGTACCGTTGGGTGTTGTACCTATTACTTTCCACATATCAAATCTCCACCGAAAAGCCAGCGGCGTTCTCGTGTCCCCCACCGCCAAATTGTTTTGCTACTATAGAAACATCGGTACTACCTTTTTGGGAACGTAAACTGTAGTACCGACGACCGTTTGCCTCATACCATACAGCGGCAAAAGGGTGGCCTTCACTCAAAATGTTACCAAGATCAGAGGCAAACATATAATTGGCGTTTACGATCGGGACACACCAAGAGCCAAGATATTCTAGATTTGCGTTGTTTTTTAACAGGTCAATTTGTCGATTGTGTTGCCGTAAAATAGCTCCCCCTTCAATGAGTAAAGATGTTTCGCAACCGATTATATTGTCATGCCAAAACTCAAAAGTTTGAGGATAGCTAAAAAGAGCCGCGCAAATCGATCTTGTGCTTTCTAGTTCAAACTTCCATAGATCCCTATCTTCGATATATTGTAGAACCATTGGCGGAGGTATGTCGTAGTTGAAGTGTTGCCACGCAAGGATGCAGCCACTTCGACGCATGTTAAACTCGCCCCGAATGACGTTATCCCGTAATAGCTCTGTCAAATCTGCTTCCGCAGTTTTATGGTGATCCAAAACGGTTACCGATTTTGCAACTCTTGCAATTTGCAACATTTTATCCTTTGGTGCAGAAAAATCTAAAAAATAAACATCTTTATCTGTGCAATCAGGTAGCTCTTCTCCGTATTTTGCAGGATGATAGGTTGCGCTATCCCCCAGAGCATACCAAGCAGCATATGCAGCACCAAAACCGTCTAAACATTCGGCATGATAAATTATAAGCATACTGTTTCTCCCCATGTTTCAAAAGTTAAATAAGCTAAAGCGATTGCATCGGCTTCATTG
>JACCDR011857441.1_pt1 | contig 16351 bp, 21 predicted proteins | sample 7446431 | NCBI WGS metagenome assembly JACCDR01 (sample SAMN15323443, study PRJNA562643) | freshwater metagenome | isolation source: river surface water | place: USA:Blue River Watershed | collected 2017-08-17 | reverse complement strand
GCGAGGGCGAGGAGCAGCCCCGCGACGGCCTGGGTGAGCGGGTCGCGGGTCACGCGAGGCCCATGCTCTGCAGCGTGATCGGCCCCGCGACGCCGTCCGCCGCGAGCCCGTGCGCGGCCTGCCAGCGGGCGATGGCCCCGGCGCTGCGACCGCACTCCCGTCGCGCCGTGAGCACGACCTCGAGCGCGCGCAGCCCCGCCTCGTCGCACCGGGTGGGGAGCGCCCACGCCCGCACGGTGTCGGCCGCGTCGAGCACGATGGCCGCGCCCGCGGTGGTGAGCGAGTGCACCTGCCCGTAGGGCGTCCACCCCGCGCCGCCGGGGGCGAGTTCGGGGAGGCAGTCGCCTGCAGCCACGAGGCGCAGGGCGTCGGCGGTGTGCGCCCGCAGGCGCGCCCGCGCGTCGGTGTGCGTCTCGGGCGCGGCGTCGGATGGGTCCACGGCGTAGACCTGCGGCGCATGGAGGTCCACGCCCCCCGGGCCGAGGAAGGCCCGCCAGGGGAGCCGGTGGAACCGCGCGTGGTCGTGCGAGGTGAGCGACACCAGCGCCCGCGGAGCGCCGCGGCGCACGGCGGCGATGATGCCCGTGGCGAGCTGGGGCAGCAGCTCCGCGTCGCCGGGGGCGTCGATCACCCAATCGTTGAGGTTGGCCTGTCCGCTGCGCTCGCCGTTGATCTCCACGACCTCGGCGCCGAGGTCCGCCGCGCCCTTGGCCCACCGCTCCGCGAGCTGCGTCGCCGCGAGCACGCCCTGGGTCCGCGCGATGCGCACGAGGGGATTGGCGCCCCACGCGCTCCACACGCGCAGCCCGAGGGCGCTCGCGAGGTCGTAGAGCGGGCGCTCGTCGCCGTTGACGGGGTCGTGGATGCACGCGACGAGGTCACCCGGGGCCGCGCGGCGGGCGAGGCGCTCCAGCATCTGCCGCACGGGGCCGAGGGAAGCGCGCACGCCGCCACCGGGCCACACCGTCACCACCACCGCGGGGTCGATGGGGCAGCTCACGGCAGCACCGGGAGGCCTTGGACCCCCGCCTCGGTGAGCACGCGCACCGCGCGCCGCAGCCCCTCCACGGGCGGGCAGAGCCCGTCGAGCAGGGTGAGGGCGTGCGAGTGCAGGATCGCCCGCGCGTCGACCACCAGGCGGTCATCGGCGCCGTAGGCGCGCAGCCCCTCGGCGAGCTCGGCGGCGTGCGCCACCGGGTCGACCCCGCGGCACCAGAGGCCGAAGGCGAGGTTGCAGGCGTAGGCGGGCGCCTCGGCCCCGAGGCAGCGCTCGTCGGCGCGGATCAGGTAGACGAGCGGGTGCATGATGCCGCCCGCGTCGCCCTGCAGGATGTGGGTCCACTCGTGCGCGAGGGTCTTGACCGTTTCCTCGGGCGACTCCAGCGCCGCGGGCGACAGGGAGATCAGCGGGCGCGAGGTGAGCTTGGCGAGGGCCGCGAGGGCCTCCCCGCCGAGGGAGGTGAAGGGCGCGAGGGCGACGCCGCCGAGGGTGAGCAGCTCGGGGAGCGGCGAGGGCAGCGCCGGGAAGGCCACGCTCACGAAGCGCGCCGCGTGCTCGCGCGGCCAGCCCTTGCCCGCGAGCTGCGCGAGCGAAAGCACGTCGAGCACGAGGGCGCGGTCGGGGCTGTCGGGGGTGACGACGTTGACGCCCGTGGCCTCGATGGCGCGGCGCAGGGCGTGTGCGTGCGAGGGAAGGAGGGTGACGCTCACGGCGCACCTCCATCCGAGGCGACGCCCGCGTCAGCGCGCCCGCAGTAGGCGCGGCCCTCGCGCACGGTGCAGACGCCGCCGACCTGGGCGCACGTCACGACGGGGTCACCCGACGCGCGCCACGAGCGGCCCTCGCCGTCGCAGATGACCGGGGTGTCGCCCTCGCATCGCTGCGACGCCGGGGTGCAGTCGCGCGGGCGTGGACACCCGCTCGCCACGACGCCCGCGGCCACGGCCACGAGCACGACCAGCGCGAGCCGCAGGGCCGCGCGCGCGAGGGAGTCCCGCGGGTGGACGACGGGGTGCCCGGTGCCCATCACAGCGCCGCCTTCCGCGCCGCGGCCTTGCGAGCGCGCTTCGCCTCGGCCGCGTTCATGCGGTCGTGGTTGAGGTTGTCGGTCATCGTCGGCGCGGGGCTTGGCCCGTCGAAGAGTTCGTTGAGCATCATCGCCTCCATGTCGTCGGCGGGCTTGGGAGCGGTACGCATCACGCACCCCCCTTCGACGCGTCGGGCGCCACCGTCTCGCGCGGGAGCGCGCGGTCCACGGCGTCGACCACGGGCGCCACGCTCGCGCCCCACGGCGTCCCGCGGAGGATGGCCCACGCAGCACGCGCGGCCTTCACCACGTCGGGGCCGACGGCGCGGGCGAAGCGAAACGCATTCGCGATGCGCGGGAGCTTGCGCTCGATGCTCTCCCACGTCGTCGCGGGGATCGCTCGCGCGAGCGTCCCCACCACACCGAGGGCGGTGGCGACGACGCCCACCACGTTGTTGATCTCTTGCAGGGTCATGCTTCCTCCATCGCTGCGTTGACCGCCCCGCGCAATGCGGCGCGCGTCCAGGGCTTCGGCACGGCAAACACATCGTGCACCGAAGCGCGCGCGAGTTCCACTTCCCACGGGTCGACGGCGCTGACGATGACGATGGGACACCGCGGCCCCACGAATCGGTCGACGAGGTTGCGCAGTGCGGCGACGTGCGCCGCGGTGGTGCCGGTGCCCGTCCCGCGCACGTCGCTCACCACCACGTCGACCACGTCGCCCACACCACGGAGCACGGCCTCCGCGGCGCGGACGCTCATCGCGGGGTAGACCATGCATCCGAGGGCATCGGTGATCGCGTTGAGGTGCGCCGCGTCGTCTTCGATCACCACAGCGACGACGGTGCCCGCGATCATCGCGGCGGGCGCTTCGGCGTGGTGGGCTCGCGCGTGAGCGCGTTGATGGCGGTCTGCCACTCGGTGCGCAGCGTGTGCCGCGTCTCGACGATCTCTTTCGCGTTCTCGCGCGTGTCGGCGCGAAGCTCATCGACCGTCTTCTGAAGCGCGGAGAAGTCCGCGCGGAGGTGCATCGCCGCAGCGTCCGCGGCCACGCGCTGCTCGCTCAGGGTCGTGACCTTGGCAAGCGTCGCGTCGTGCTGCGCCTTGCTCTCCGCGCGCGCCTCGTCGTGTGCGATCTTCGCCGCGGTCTGCGCTGCAACCACGGCTTCGATGCTCTTCGCGAGGCCACCGCCGCGCCACATGATGACGGCCACGTTGATCGCGAGGCCCGCTGCGCCGAACACCACGGCGATCACGGCGCCGTCGGTCACGTCGTTGCCCTCACGGTGACGCGCACGGTGATGGTGTTCGCGCCGCCCGTGCCGAAGCCCTGGTAGACGACGACGAGGTAGAGTTGGCCCGCGGTGTCGGGGATCACGTTGTACGCGGTGGCCACGGGCAGGGCAGGGCTGGTCACCGGCCCCCACAGCGACGGGCGCGCGCCCGCGCTGCCCGTGCCGACCTGCACCGCGAGGCGCGTCTCCGTGAGCGCGAGCGTGGCGCGCACCCAGCGGTCGGCGGCGATGCTCGCAGTGCCGATCGGTGATCCCGTGTTCGCGCCGCCCAGCAGGTTGCCCGCGAAGGCGCTCGCGTTGTCGTTGACCGTGACGCCCCACACCGCGGTGGGGACGCCCGACGAGACGTTCTGAACCGCCATCGTCAGGTAGCGAAAGCCGCTGGTGCCGCTGCCCGTAACCGAGACCACCTGCGTCTCGACCCACACCTCGCGCGTGCCCGCGGGGAGCGTGAGGATCGCGCGCGGCGCGGTGACGCCTCCGCTGCCGTAGGTGCGCGAGGTCGACGACGCGGAGAGCGCGATGGTCGCGGTGGCGCCCGTGCCCGAGATGGATGCGCTCTCGCTGCCAGCGACGGCGGTGAAGCTCTCGGCGTAATAGACCGTCGGGCCACTGCTCTGCGCCGCGGCCCAATGCGGCAGGCCCGCGTCGGACACGGTGAGCACCTGGCCCGCGGTGCCGGGGCTGACCGCGACGGTGGCGACGGCGTCAGCCGCGCCCGCATCCTGCGCGGTGATGAGCGCGCCGTGCTGCGTGAGCCCGAGGCTCTGCGCGCGCTCGGAGGGCGAGAGCGCGACGAGCACAGCGACGATTGCCGCTGTCGTCGCCGCCACGGTCCCTGTCAATCCGTATCGAGTCGCCATGGTCAGCTCCCGTGGATGAGCAGCGTCCCCGCCACACACCAGTCGATCGTGGTCCCGCCCGCGCCCGTGACGCGCACGCGGATGTCGGTCCCGCTCACGTCCACCGTGGCCACCCACGTGCTCGCGGGGTCGGTCGGTGTGATGACGACGTCGCGCACGGTGCAGGTCCCGCTCACGTTCGTGATCGTCGCGAGGATCTTCCACGCCACCATCACGCCGCGGTCGCTCCGCGTTGCGCTCACCAGCAGGTCCACGACGTGGCCCTTGTCCGTGGTGGTGGCGATCGTCTTCAGCGTCGTCGTCGTCGCGTCGGTGGTCTGCACCGTCGACGGCGAGGTCACGGCAGACCACGGCGCGTCGACGATCTGCGTGACGTTGTGCGTGTGGTTCGCGCCGCTCGTGACCGTGGGGTTCGGATAGGTCCCGCCGAGGTCACCGCCGGCGGCGCCCGATGGCGCGGCGGTGAGTGTCGCGGGCTCCCACTGCGAGGTCCCGCTGTTCCACGCGTAGACCTGCCCCGAGCTCGGAGCCGTCGTGGCGATCTTGCGACCGCGCAGCCATCCCGCGTCGCTGAGCAGCGTGGCGGTGGTGCCGGGCGTGTACCCCTCGGGCCCGGGATCCACCGCGGGCGCGCCCTGGAGCATCTCGGCGGTGGTGGCCACGAGCCACGCGCCGTGCGCGAAGACGACGTCGCGCACCTGGGAGCCCGTGGACACCGCGTCGGTCACGGGGATCGGCACGGGGAGCCAGCGCTCGAGGTCGTTGGACGCGAGCGCGTAGGGCGCGAAGTTCAGCGTCGCGACCCAGACGCCGTCGTGCCACCTGAGCGCGGTCACCTGGGCGAGTGCCGCGTCGGTGGTGACCGCCGTCCACGTCACGCCGCTGTCGACCGAGACGTGCAGCCGCGGGTTCGCCACGTCGGCCTTGAACGCCACGAAGGTGATGGCGCCCACGGTTTCGGCGATGCCGACGGCGAGGCGCCAGGTCGTGTCGCTGCCGACGCTCGTCAGGGTCGTGGCCGTCGACCACGTCGCTCCGCCATCGGTCGACCGCACGATGAGGCCGTTGCCCGCGTCGCTGCCGATGGCGACGTAGGTCTCCAGCGCGCCCGCCACGGCGCGCCCTGACTGCGCGATGGTCGTCGCCAGGGTCCACGACACGCCGTTCGTGTTGCTCACCAGGAGCTTGGTCGACGTGACCGCTACCGTCGTGCCGCCACCAGAGTTGCCGCCGTAGGCGACGCCGCGGATCGCACCGGGGCTCGCAGGCAGCGTCGCGGCCGACCACTCCTCGCCCTCGTCGCGGAGCTGGCTCGCACCCGTGCCGCTCGCAGGAAGCCCGGGCTCGTCGGTGAGGGCGTAGTAGATCGCGCTCGCATCCCACGCGATGCAGCGGTCAACGGCGAACACGACTCCGAGGGGATCGCCGGTGCCGCTCGGAAAGTTCCGGCGCCGCACCCAGGTCTGCCCGCGGCGCGAGACCAGCGTGCAGGGGCCCGTGCTGTCGTGCGTGACGACGACGTAGCGCCACCGGGCCTGCTCATCGTCGGCGGTGAGGGTGTCGACCGCCACGCGCATCGGCGCGAGGTAGGAGCCGTCCGCGGCGGGCGGCGTCCACACCGACCACGTCGTCAGCGACGGCCCGGCGAGGTAGCCGGCCCACTGCCCGAGCAGGTTCAGGTGGTAGTTCCACCACCCCGCGGGCGGGCGCTCGCGCGGCGCGTACCCGTCTGCCGCCTTGCCCGCCGACGGCACCACGATGCGGCCGCTCAGCGCGGCGTGCGCCCACTGCGGCGGCGCGGACCCAGGTCGCTTCATTCGTACACCCCTGCGAGCTCGCCGCCGTCATCCTGCGCGGTGGTCCCAAAGCCTTCGTCGTCGTCTTCGAGGAGGTCCTCGCCGTCGGCCAGCGTGAACACGTCGCCCTCGCCCGCAGGCGTCAGGACCTGCGCGCCGATGCCGCCGCCGACCGCGCGCCGCACGAGCGAGGCGATCCGCTGCGGGAGCCCCTCGCCCGGGAACTCCTCGAAGGTCACCAGCACCGACGCGGGCTCGAAGTCCTCGACGAGGAAGTCCGTCGCGAAGGTCACCAGCACCGCGTGCAGATCCGCGTCGCGCCCGAGCGAGCGGTTCGCGACGATGCGGGCCAGCAGCACCGACCGAAGCTCGTCGTCGCCGAGGCCCTGTCGCGGCTCCCCCAGCAGCACGCCGTACTGCGAGAGGCGCGCACCCGTGGCTGTGCCGAGGGCGGCCTGGAGCAGCGCCCAGAAGGCGTCTTCGACCTCCTGGAACTCCGTGAGCCACGACGTGAGCAGCGCGCGGAAGTCGTCCTTCTGGAACTGCTCCGGGAGGCGCGCGAGTCCCTTCGCGATGTGGTCGGTGACGTGCTCAAACACGCTGCACCGTCACGTAGGAGTTGGTGGGAGACACCGCGCGCTGGCGCGAGGTCACCGCGAGGTCGGATGCGTACTCCGAACCCGACACGAGCCCGAGGCGCACGGCGGTCACGTTGGTCACCCCACGCACGCCGAAGGCCGCGCACGAGACCGCGGCGCGGCGCACGAGCTCGCCGGTCCCGAGGGTGGCGAACGCCTCGCGCACGGCGGTCTGAATCGCTGCGTCGCCCGGGTCGAGGCGCGCGTTCACGCTGACCTGCACCACCGTCCACACGTTCACGTCGGTGGGCCGCGTAAAGCGCACGGTCTGTGCCTGGCCTTGCGCATCGAGCACCACCACCGACGTGGCGCCGTGCGTCGCGATGCCGCGTGCCTTCGCGCCCCAGAGCACCGCGGCGACGGCGGCGCTGTCGCCCCCGCGCACCATCGCCTCCACCGAGTGCGGCGGCCGCCCGTCGGCGTCGGTGAGGTCGCCGGTGTTCTCCCAGACCACCACCTCGGACACGAGGGGCACGCGCAGCAGCGCCGCGCGGATCGCCTCGGCGGGGGTGGTGCCCGCGCCCTGCAGCTCGAGCTCCGCGCGTCGGCGCAACACCGGGTCGGTGTCCGCGCCGATGCCGGGCGAGGCGGCCTCGGCGTTGGTCACGCCGGTCCAGCCTGCGACGCCCGTGGCGATGTGGTTGATGGTCGTCGCGGCGGCCGGGAGCGTCGTCGCCGTCTCCTGCTCAGCCTGCACGATCACGTTGGCGGTCACCGCGGTGGCGTTCACCGCGTCGGTGAGGGTGACCCACCGGCTCGCGGGGTCGCTCAGCACGTCGGCCACGCTCCCGGCGGGGACCGTGGTGCCCGGGGCCAGCGTCAGCACGAGCGGCACCCGCCCGAGCTGCGCGCCGCGGCGCGTGGTGCCCGTGAGCGCGGCCACCTGGGTCAGCGACTGCCCGGTCGCGGCGTCGCGGTCGAAGGCCGCGAACAACCCCGCGCCGACCTCCCAGAGCTCGCGCGCCGCGGCGCCCATGATGCCGTTGAGCACCCCCGCGGGCGACTCCGCGGAAACGTCGAAGTCCGCGCCGAACGCGTCGCGCTGGCGCGTCTCGAAGCCCGCGACGATGTCGGCGTAGCTCTTGGCCTCGAAGCCCTCGTCGGTGAGCCCGGCCATCAGACCGCCTCCCAGGTGAAGGAGTCAGGTCCCGCAGTGACCTCAAGGGTTTCGCCGTCGACCGTGCGCGCCCGGAAGGCCGCGGTCGCGTGGCGCGTGGCGCGGTCGAGCGAGAGGGTGAAGCGCTCCAGGGCGGCGACGCCGGGGCACGTCGTGATCGCCGCGCGCAGGATGTTCTCGGCGGCGGCCTCGGCGCCGCGTTGCCCGAGGATCTCCTGCACCCAGGGGATGCCCGCGAGGGTGTCTGCGAACCACTCCCCGCGCCCGAGGCCGAGGCGCCCGCGAAGGCGCTGCGCCACGGCGGCGACGCCTTCCACGAGGGAGAGGCCGCCCGCGGTGGACAGGTCGCCGGTGGTGGGATCGAGGGCCAGGGCGCGCACATCGGCAAGGTGCGCGGGCCTACGCGCGCGAGGCTAGCCACGAGAGGCGGGGATCTCGGGCGCGAAACCGTCGTATCGTCGGGGCATGTCCTCGCGCCCCTGGTTGCCTGTCTGCGCCCTCCTCGCCCTCGGCTGTGCCTCGAACCCGCCCACGACCGACGCGGGCACGGATGCCCCCGCTCCGCTCGACGGCGGCGCCGATGCGACCCCGCCCGAGGATCGCCCCGCGGCGCTGGACGCCGTCGCGGTCGACACGCCCGACGTGAACCAGACGGAGATCGCCCCGATGGTCGATGTGGTCGCGACCGATGTCCCCGTGGCGGTCGACGCCGGCGAGGATGCCCCCGACGCCGTCGCAGTCGTTGACGTGCCCGCGATGGACGCGGCCGACGTGGTGACCGCCGACGCGCCCGACGTTCTCGCAGTCGTCGACGTGGTGGACGTGGTGCAGCTCGCCGACGTGGTCGACGCCGCCGCGGACGCGCCGCGCGACACCGGCCCGGCTGACGCAGGGCCCGTGGCCTACGACCTCAACCAGGCGCGGGGCGCGCTCGAGGTGCGGACGATCTACAGCGACCTGGGCTCGACGGTCGGAACGGCGTGCGATGCGATGCCGACCGCGGTGACATGCCGGGTCGAGAGCGGGACGCTGCACTTCGGCATCGACGGCGCCTGCGGCCGGTCGTTCACGGGCGTTGTTCCCTTGGCGACAACGACGGGGAGGATCGTGACAATCACGGGCGGGCAAGCCGCCAACGACGTTTCCCCTGTGCTCGTGGCTGGATCACCTGCAGGCGGGCGACAGAGCTTCCGCGTTGGGGTGGGAGCCGCTCGCCCGTCTGGGGGCCTTGGAGTCGTTGGGGTCCCAGGCCGCACCGTCGACTCAGCGCGCGGCGACGTGTGGTTGCTGGGCTGCGAGGTGCGGTGACTACTCTTCGATGAGCAGAGCCTTGAAGCCCGCCTGCCTTCAGGAAGCAGGAGGCTGCCGTCGGAGCCGAAGTAGCGATCCGGCTGGAAGACGTCGAGGGCCCTGGCAACGCGTTCGAGGCTTTGGATCGTCCCGCGGGTACTACGCTGGAGATCCCGCAGGTTTGGGTGGCGCGGCGGGGGAGGTGGCGGCACGAGGCGCAAGAGCGTCTTCCTCACGGTCTGCACGGACATGTCGAGGGCGTTCATCGCGGCACCTGCCGCTACGGTACCATGAGGCCCCGAGGCTTGTGGGTCACACCCCGCGCGTCTTCGCGGCTGCCACCGTGGCGAGCGAGGCCACGGGAGAGGCGACGGCCGAAGCAGTGCCAGCCAGCGGCGCGCCCGCTGCTGCGGTTGTGCCTGCCAGGATGTGCGTGTGCGCGTTGAAGGCAGACCGCAGCGTCTCCAGCCGCGCGTCAACGAGCTCGGCGAGGGCGAGGAGCTTCGTCACCGAGGGCGCGCCCGCGATGTGCACCGTGCCGTCGGCGTCGATACGCAACCGCACCTCCGCGCCCTTTACGACCTCGACGCGGCCGTCGCCGTAGATCGACATGCGCGCGCCATCGTCGAGGTCGGAGCCCCAGACCATCGAGGCGGTCTCGTGTGATGCGGGCCGGTCGAAAGAGTTCGGCGCGTGGTTGAGCGCCCGCCCGTAGGTCTCCAGCCCCAGCAGAGCCACAGCGTGCGAGATGTGGTGGCGCGCGACGTCGCCCACGAGGGTACGCCCCTGGAGCGCGCGCACGATGCCCTCGACGTTGTCGATGCGGGTGGAGCGACGCCAGATGCCGATCGCGCTGCTGTTGAAGAGCAACTGCACCGCGTCCCCTGGCTCAACCGACATCGCCATGAACCACCGGCCCATGCGCGGAAACAGCACCGGCACCGCCATGAGCAGCGGGTAGTCGATGTGCATGTACTCCCCATCGCCCTCGGGGTCGATGAGGCTGTCTTTCACGCCGATGACGATGTCGGCCACCTGGTGAACGGGGTCGTAGCTCTGGATGCGCCCGGGCATCGCGACGTGGATCGTCGCGCGCAGGTCGCGCTGCCGCTCGTCCCAAAGCTCTTCGTCGGTCGGGAGGGGGTTGAACTCGGGCACGGTGGTTCACTCGTTCTGCGCCGTGACGCCGGGCGCGCTGCGGTTCAGGAGGGTCGCGGGCGGGCGCTTCAGCGTGAGCTCCGCGTCCCAGGAGGCGCCGGCGGTGTCGCCGCTGAAGGTGGCCTCGGTGATGCGCAGCACGGCGCCCTGCACGAGGAGCGAGTCGACCACCACGCGCTGACCGGGCACGAGACCGGGCTGCAGCAGCGCGCGCACCTTCACGGTGCGGCGGTCGACGATCTCCGGCGCATCGAGGAGCCCGGAGTCGGCGCCGAGGCGGATCGCGTCGCGCGCCAGGGCCCCGCCGAGAGGGAGCACTTGGAGCTGGCCATCCTGCACGCTCCAGGTGAGCCCCGCGCCCTCGCAGAGCCGGGTGAGCTCCTCGGCGGCGAGGCCGTGGAGCGACCCGCCGTCGGCCCACGTCCCGTCCGCACCCGAGAGGCGCGAGCCGCGGAAGGCCGTCGCGGCGTTGCCCACGCCCACGCCCAGGGCCGCGGCGATCTCGGTGGCAGCGCGGTCGACGGTGGTGCCCGGAGCGAAGGCCTGCGAGATGCGTGCGGTGCGGCGCGCGAAGGTGCCGTCGCCCGCTGTGATGGTCACCGAGAAGTCGGAGCCCTCGCGCTTCGGCAGCGCCAGCCGCAGGTTGCCCGTGAAGAGCCGGGACTGCCCCTCGACGTACCCCGCATCGACGCTCACGAAGGTGGTGCGGCGCGGGAGCTGGGTGAGCTCCCGGAGGTGTTCGCGCGAGGGGTTGTAGACCGTGAGCTCACAGCTCCCTGCGTGCGACGACGCGAGCGAGCGGGTGATCTTGAAGGAGCAGTCGAGGCCCTCCTGCCCGTCGGCGCTGCGACGCGAGAGCATGAGCGTGCCGACCTGGATGCGCCACGCGCGGCCGAAGAGCCTCACCGCCCGAGCTCCGCGGCATCGAAGTAGAGCAGGGCGAAGCGCACGCCGAGGTCGGAGTAGCCCGGGTCGGCGTCGCTCCGGTCGGTGCGGTCGGCCACCACGAGCTCGCCCGCGGGGCGCCTCACGTCCACCACGCCCCGCAGGAGCAGGGTGTTCACGTTCAGGATGACGCCGGTGCGGATCGCCACGCCCTCGCCGTCGGCGACGTGCAGGCACCACCGCCCGAGGCGCTCCAACCAGTCGAAGGTGAGCTGGTACGCGGTGCCGTCGAGCACCGTGGTCTGCGTCCAGCGTGCGGCGCCCTCGGGGGCGCAGGGAATGTCGTGGATCATCAGAACCCCCCGGAGCTGAACGGGTTCCAGAGGTTGGTGCCCGGCACCAACCCGCGGCCCGCGCCTGCGTCGGTGATGCGGTCGAGGCCGCTCCCGAGCGGCGCAGCGGGCACCGTCCCGCGGTTCTCCGGCACGCGGAGGTTGCGCAGCGCGGGCACCGCGGCCCGGGCCGTCGAGACGATGCGGGCGCGGTGCAGGTCCAGCACCACGGGCAAGGCGTTGCCGGTGTTGGCGGCGCGGTCGACCCGGTAGCGCACGAGCACGAGGTTCTGCACCGTGCGCAGCGACGTGGTGAGGGTGAGCAGCGCGGCGCGGGCGACGAGGCCCGCGAGGAGCGCGTCGCAGTCGCGGACGCGGTCGAGGGTGCCGCTCCACTGCTGGAGCTGAACCCGCACGGTATCGCGCCCGACGCGCAGGTCCACGTTCGCCGGGGCCCGGGTGAGCCCGCGGGTCTGCGTCGCCGGCACCCGCACCGGCGTGTTGGAGATGACGCCCTCCACCGTGATGGTGTCGGGGTTGGGCTTCACGTGGTCGGTGATGGCGCTCCCGGTCTCCACCGGGTGCGTCGTCGGCTCTGCCGATGCCTCGTAGCCCTCGGCGGGCGCGGCGTCGATCTCCAGGACCACCGTGGCGCCCGCCTCGGTCCATTGCAGCGTGACGCTCATTCGCCCTCCCTCCCGCTCGCGGCGCTGTTGCGTCGGCGCTCCCGGTCCGCGACGAAGCGCTCGATCTCGCGTCGCATCGCGACGGGGTCGTTGCCGTTGACGTTGAAGGTGTAGCGGTCCCCCGCGTTGTTGATCGTGGGAGCCGCGGCGGCTCCTGCAGCCCCGCCCGGCATTGGCACCGCCCGCGTCGCAGGGATGGCCCCGCCGTTGACTGCGCGCCACGCCGCGAGGTTCGCCGCAGGGATCCCGGGCTGGACCACGGGTGCGCGTGGAGCGCCCGGCGACGCGTCACCACCTGGCGTGGGCGACGCAGCACCCGGGGCGGCATCGGTCCCGCCGCTGCGCTCGTCGGGGAGCAGGTGGCGCACGCCCAGGGTGCCGACGTCGAAGAGCCTGCGCGCCCACGGGGGCCACGTGCTCACGATCTCCTTGAGCCGCACCATCGCGTCGCTGACGCCGTTCCACGCGTCGCGCAGGGCCTGCACGATCCGCGTGGACGCGCCGAATCCCGCGTACTGGTCGATGAGGTAGCCGATGAGGCTCGGCTGCCCATCGAGCAGGTGCTGAACATCGTCGAAGGCGAGCGCCAGCGCGGCGACCGCGAGGGTGATCCCGCCGAAGGTCGCGAACATCGGCGCCCACGCGATGAGGGCGGGCACCGCGGCCACGGCCATCGAGACGCCGAGGATCTTCACCGCGTTCTCGAAGACGTGCGTGCCGCGGGTCATGCGCGCGAACCACCCGAGGAGCCGCGAGCCGCGCTGCATGAGGTCCGTCATCGTCGGCGCGAGCTGCGTGAAGATGCTGCTGCGCACGGAGGTCAGCGCGACCCGCATCCGCTCCTGCTGCTGCGTGAAGCGCCGCCCGGCCTCGGTGGCTTCGGGCGTGACGCCGCCCCCGAGCTCGTCCATCTCCGCGCGCAGGGCACGGATGCCTCCCGCGCCGGTGTGAAGGATCTCCAGCATCCGCCGGTCGAGCCCCAGGGACTCCGCGATGCGGATCCGACGCCGGGGGTTCCCGACGTGCTCCATCGCCACTGCGACGTCGTCGAGGATGTCCACGGTCGGCCGGATCTGCCCCGAGGCGTCACGGGCGTTGATCCCGAGGCGCCGGAGCATGTGCACCGCGCCCGAGCCCGAGGCGAGGCGGTTGTTCGCGTCGCGCAGCTTCTGCCCGAGCGCGGTGACCGACTGCGTGACCCGGTCGGCGCCGACACCCGACTGCGCGCCGGCGTGCTGCAGGGCCTGGAGCTCGCTCGAGGTGACCCGGGCCTCGCGGGCGGTCTCGCGCAGGGCCTCCGACTCCGCGGCGAACGCGGTGGTGAACACGCCCACGCTCACCGCGAGGGCCACGAGCCCCGCCGCGCCACGGCGCGAGACGTCGAGGATCACCTGCCCGAGCGCCTGGGCGTCGCCCCGCGCGACTCCGAGCCCTTCGGCGAACCGCGCGACGCTCGCGGGCATCGCTCGCCCGAACGCCTGCGTGACGACCTTGCCCGAGCGGTCGGTCACCCCGGCGAGGTTCTGCACCGGGGCCTGGAGCGCGCGGAGGTTCTCGGCCTCGCGCTTCCACGCCTCGTGCTCCTGCCCCGCGCCGCTCCCGCGGAACGCCTGCTGGGCGGCGAAGTCCGCACGCTCTGCGCGGGCGCGCTCTGCAGGCGCCTCGCGGCGCTTCTGCTCCTCCTCGGCGAGCTTCTTGGTGGCCGCCGTGGCTTCGTCGAGCTGCTGGATCTGCTCGCGCAGGTCGTCGCTCAGCACGACGCTCGGGCCCGCGTTCGCGGCGGCCATGCCCTCGGCGCGCGCGTCGGCCATCGCCTCGCGCAGACCCTCCACGTCCTGAAACTGCGTGTCGAGGGCGACGACGGCCGACTGCGCCACCTCCCGCACGCGCGAGAGGGCCGTGTCGGCGACCTGCGCGGCGGCGGTGATGGCCTGCCCGACGCCGCTCGACTCCGAGACCAGCGCCGCCATCGCGCGGCCCACCTCGGTGACGCGGGCCTCGGCGGCCTTGAGCGCGGCCTCGTCGATGTCGAACCCGAGCTCCGCGAAGAGCACCCGGACGGCGTCCATGCTCAGCTCCCCTCGGCCGCGGCCCGGGCGTCGTCGTAGGCGTCAAGAACGTCGTTCGCGTCGCAGACCATCTCCAGGCTCCATCGGGTCTCGATCACATCGAGCCCGTCGCTGAACCACTCGCTCGTCGCGACGCGCCACACGGGCCAGCAGAGCCGCCCGGGGATGTGGATCACCCCGCCGTGGGCGGCGCGGGCGAGGCGGGCGAGGCGGCGGGCACGGGCGGCGTCGGCATCTTCGCCTTCGCCGCGACGAGCAAAGGGCCGAAGCTCACCTCCGCGGCGAACTTCAGCCAGGCGAACATCTCCACGGGCTTGCCGCGGAAGTGCTCGTCGTGCTGCCCGTTGCCAAGGGACACGGGCCTGCCCGGCACGAGCTCGACGGCGCTGACCTCGGCGAAGGCGTCGACGGCAAAGAGCAGCACGTTCTCGTCGAGGCTCGCGGCGAAGGTCGCGAGGGCCTCTTCGACGGCGCCCGCGGCCCGCGCGAGCGACACGACGTCGCCGAAGCCCGGGCCCACCATCTTGAGCACCCGGGTCATCACCTGCAGGCTCTTGCGCGCCGCCAGGGGCTTCACCGTGTAGGTGAGCCCGTCGATGACGCGCGACTCCTCGGGGAGGTCGAGGGCGCCCATCAGGTGAGCACCGTGCTCTCAGAGGTGCGCTCCAGCTTCGCCAGCCCGAGCACCCAGGCGCGCTTTCCGACCGCGGCGCCGTAGTTGTTCGAGGGCGCGGCCTGGATCCAGGCCTCGGCGGACCGCTCCACGATGGCGTTGTTCAGGTCGGTGACCTGGAACACCCCGAAGGCCACGCCGAGGGCGCGCTGGCGCTCGTAGAGGGCCGTGAGGATACGGTGCGTGTCCGAGGTGGACATGCAGTTGATGGTGGCCTTCCCCGACTGATCGGCCGACTGCGAGACCGTGACGGCGCCGTCGGCGCCCACGTGGGTCTGCGTCTGCTCGGTGGTGAACTCGGTGGTGACGAAGTCTCCTTCGTCACGGCCGTGCCCGAGGTCGCGGCCGGCGAAGGAAACCTTGATCTTCTGGGGGTCGTGAACGCGTGCTCCGGGCATGGTGTCCTCTCAGATGGTGGCGGTGCCGGTGACGGAGCCGGTGTGGATCGCCCCGGCGAGGCGGGCGGAGAAGGTCACGCCGTTGAGCACGCGGTTCGAGCGGTCGGAGCTGCTCGTGGCGGCCGCGAGGGGCGTGGTCACGACGGGCTTGGGGTTGCGGGCGTAGAAGCCGCGCTCCACGCCCTCGTTCAGCACGCCGTAGATCGCCGCGTTGACGAGCGAGATCCCGTCGTCGGTGTAGGCGACCTTCTGGTTCGCGGTCTGGATCGCGAAGAGCTCCTCCTGCATCCGCGCGCGCTGCCAGTCGAGACCGCGGACGGTGTCCACCCACTCGCCCAGCGGAACCGTGCCGGGGAAGGTGATGTTGACCCCGTTGCGCCGCTCGTAGACGTTGCCCTTCTTCGCGAGCACGGCGGCGCGCGCGGTGGTGGAGATGGGGCGCACGGTGACCCCCGTGATGGTCTTGTAGGCCCAGGTGTCGGAGCCCGGGTCGATGGGCAGGCGGTTGCCGAGGATGCCCGCGGCGAGCCAGCCGTCAGCCGTCGCGATGGCCGGGTAGTGCCACCCGGGCGCGTAGCCGTTCGACGCGTCCTGGAGCGCGCTCATCACGTCGTCGGTGGTCTCCGCGACGCCGCATCCGGTGTCGGCGCTCTGCCACACGAAGAGGCGGCGGTTGGTCTGCGCCCACGCCGCGCCGACCTCGATCTCGGCCTGGCTGTTGGAGTCCAGGGCGAGGCCGTAGAAGTCGGGGTCGATCACCACGAGCTCGTTCAGGTCGGCCTCGAGGCCGGGGTCCGTGGTCGCGTCGAGGATGGACACGTTCTCGGTCGCGGGGTTCGCCGCGGTGAGCTCGTAGCTCACGAGACGCCCGGTGACCTGCGTGGTGCACACCACCTGGCTGGAGTCCGTGGTCGCGACCACCACGGCTCGCGTGCCGAGGGTGAAGGTCCCGCCGTTGCCCGTCTGCGCGCCGATGGCGACGCCCGTGATGGTGCGGAAGTGCTTCGTCCCGTTGACGGTGGCGTTGCCGCCGTTGGGGATCGCGAACGACTCGGTCTGCGCCGCGCCCGCAGCGTTGGTCCCGGTGACCGTCAGCGTGGTCGCGTCCCAATCGCTGTTGT
>JACCDR011220317.1_pt1 | contig 16354 bp, 20 predicted proteins | sample 7446431 | NCBI WGS metagenome assembly JACCDR01 (sample SAMN15323443, study PRJNA562643) | freshwater metagenome | isolation source: river surface water | place: USA:Blue River Watershed | collected 2017-08-17 | reverse complement strand
GCTTCTTTTTAGTCTTTCAAATATAAAAGAGACTTTTATTCGAACATCGAGTTATTTAATGTGGTTTCAGCAAAGAAAAAAGCCTAAGCAGCGAACTGCTTAGGCTTTTTGTTTGGCGGAGTGGACGGGACTCTTCCAAAAACGCCTTGTAGGGCGCATAAACACTAGATCTAGCAGCATTTCACTCTAACTTCACTCTATTACCAAACAGTGCTACCACTTCGGCTCAAGAGACTTGGCTAAAACTATACATCCTTGTGATGCACTTTTTCCAAGGTTTAACTTTTAATTCTTGTGTCAATGAGCCTTTCATTCCGCAGAACATCTATCTGCCCTGCCTCGTTGACACCCGCAATCTTCATGTACTTCACAACGTCGTATTTTTGGCTCTACTGGGCAGCAAAGTTGCCACTTGTCGCGATAGACCTCTCTAAGGCTCATTTTTGTCGCGAAATCACTCTGCAACTCAACCTTGCCTCACGGCGATAGCTACGCGCAAGCGCACTGACAAAGTGCGAAAAAGTCGATAAAATGCATGAAATTTCAATGATTTATCCACCATGACAGCCATGCTCATGCAGCCATCGTCAGCTCTTCGTGGCGCAACTGCCCAATTAGCAGAATCTCTTCATGCCGGACATGTGTATCGGCGTGAAGATCTGGCACGCCTAAGCAATGCTGTTGATCGGCATCTCCGCGAATTAGTAACCACGGGAAAGCTTCAGAAGCTAGCCCAAGGCCTCTACCACGCACCCAAAAAGTCGAACTTCGGACCGTTACCGCCATCAGATGAACAAGTCGTAAAAGGCTTTCTGCGTGACAAGGATTTTTTGGTGTTCTCACCGTCTGCGTATAACGCTGTCGGCTTAGGAACAACACAGCTCTACAACAAGACGCTTGTTTACAACCACAAGCGCCATGGCGTTTTTCGGTTTGGCAATCGGCAGTTTGATTTCCGCATGAAACCGCGATTTCCAAAAAAACTGACTCAAGAATTCCTCTATGTCGATTTGCTGAACAATTTAGAAGAGCTAGCAGAAGACCGAGAGTCTGTACGCAGCCAAGCTCGTAACAAGCTGCCAACCCTTGACGCCACTCGTCTGCAAAAAGCATTGGATAGCTTCGGCAATATGGCTACTCGCAAACTTGTTAGGGAGTGGATGGGTGCCTGAATTTCTTCACAACAGGCGCGACTTCGAACAATTGCTCGCAGTTGTAGCCGATCAGCGCGGACTCGACCCTATGCTGGTCGAGAAAGACTACTGGATCATGCACTGCCTTTGGGGCCTGCAGTCTCAGGGCTTCAAGTTCGAACTGAAAGGCGGCACGTCTTTATCAAAAGGTTTTGGTGTCATTCATCGTTTCTCTGAAGACATTGACATTCGTATTGAGCCACCAGCTGATTTAGATGTCAAAACAGGCCGAAACCATGACAAGCCTGCTCACATTGCATCACGACGCGCGTACTACGATGAGCTGGCAAAACGCATCAACATCACAGGAATCGACAGTGTCCAACGAGACACTTTTTTTGATGATGAAAAGATGCGCAGCGCTGGGATCAGACTTTTATATACACCCAGAACCACTCCTAAACACCTACCAAGCTAGCAACTGCCTGCACACAACCGTGTAGAGTTGTTTTCATTGCTCAACTTTCCTAGGCGCGTTATCAAAAAGAATGGCACATTTGGAGAGCCCGTAAGTTGTTGATTTATATGGATTCAGACTTGTAGACTGGCCTCTATCAAGTCCACAACTTTTGGAGAATGGAGAGTAAAAACTGGCCAATAAACTGTTTTTCACGGGGCCATTTTGGAACGAAGACAACATCTAAAAACGGCGAAACCCCGCAGAGACTGGGCCTCAGCGGGGTTCTTCAAAAAGTGAGAGAGTGTTTTCTCACTTTGCATATGGTGGAGCATTGTGGACTCTGGTTCAATTCCACACCAACGGCACCTGCTATCTGGTTACCGTTAGTTGCGTATGCAGTCCGTAACTTACAAATTCCGATTTTTGCTTAATTTTTAAGCAAATCTTTGTTCTGGTTAAGAGACACAGTCTACAAGTATTTGGGCAAGTTAAGGACTCACCAAGCTGGTGGCTCGGAAACTTGAGAGTGGTTTTGCAAATTATGAATGCTCCTCCAGATATGCATTGAGGAAATAAAAACTCTATTCAAATCTGCTCGATAGCCATCCGGCTAGAGCGATGTTTCTAGTCCCAAAACTGACTGGAGAACATCCATGACCAAACTTTGCTGCGCCCACTGTGGCGCTCGTTTCATACACATGCGTATTTCTGCGTTTCACATCAAACCTTGATTGCAGCCCCCTCCACAAACTCTAAAACGGCTTCAAGCATGCGCCGTACATGGGGCTGCACGCCAGCTGCAACATTTGGTAAATACTCAAAAGGCCAGCTTTCCTGCATGTAACTGCATTGCGTCATTTCTAACTGGACAGCATGCACACCTTGAGCTGGGTTACCGTGTTGGCGTGTGATGTGTCCCCCCTTAAAACGACCATTGAGAACGGCGGTATAACCTGAAGCTTTCTGTCCAATTGCCAGAAGTTGTTCTGCCAATAGAGGACTACAGCTTGCTCCTTCTGCAGTACCCAGATTCAGATCTGGCAAGCGACCTTCAAAAAATCGAGGGAGCACAGAGCGTATGGAATGTGCATCCCACAACGCAGCAATGCCATGCTCGTCTTTCATGCGGGCAAGTTCATTCGCCAATTGCGCGTGATAAGGCTTCCAGATTGCTTCACGGCGTTGGGCAATCTCTGCTTCATCCGGCTCATCGGCTGGGTCGCGATAAAGCGACTGATCATCGAACAAATCAACTGGACACAGCCCAGTGACGCTTTGGCCTGGGTACAGACTCGCCCCGTCGGGTGGACGGTTCAGATCAATCACAAAGCGTGAATGGGTAGCCACAAGTACAGAGGCTCCAAGCTCATCTGCAAAGTCGTAAAGACGCTCGAGATGCCAATCGGTATCCGGTACGCGTTGTGCTTCGACGGTTAGGCGCGAGGCCAAGGCAGGCGGCACGTAGGTGCCCACATGCGGCATCGAGATCAGCAATGGGCGTGTTCCCTTTCGAAAGCGAAAAGGAGGTTCAGTAGTTTCAAAAGTCATCGTGTGTTTTCTAGTAATTGATTACGTGCGGATATCAAGCCGCTCATCGCGCTATCGTGCAAGACATGGCGGCCCGATTGGACTTGCAGTTGGCCAGCTACCCATACCTCAGATAGCGCAGATTGGCGGTGGCTAGCAAACACATGGGTCGATAGCATGGCTTCGGGTGAGGGTAAATCCCTCAACAGCGTGTGTTGGGCATCGAGCACGATCGCATCTGCTTGTTGGCCTACCACTAGACCTGCAACCTCGCGGCCACATGCCTGGGCGCCGCCGGTAACCGCAGCAAGTGTCATAGCTGTAGCAACTGAGGGCTGTTCTACCGTTGCCAGTACATTGCGTTGGCGCGTGGCTAAACGTTGGCTGTATTCCAACAACATCATTTCTTCAGCTGCGTTGACGCTGGCGTGGCTGTCTGATCCTAAACCCCAACGCCCACCGACTTCTAACCAAGTGTGTGCATCAAAAATACCGTCGCCCAAATTGGCTTCTGTGCTAGGGCAAAGACCTGCCACAGCACCAGTCTGAGCAGCGCGGGCGCTTTCCGTAGCACTCATGTGAGTAGCGTGAACTAGGCACCAGCGTGCATCAACGTGGGTGTGGTTGAGCAACCATTCCACGGGTCGCTGGCCGCTCCAAGCAATGCAGGCATCGACCTCAGCGGTTTGCTCTGCAATATGAATATGAACGGGAGCGTCAGCGTCTATTGAATGCAAACCCATCAAAGCTTCGTGCAAACTGTCGGGCGGCACGGCGCGCAAGGAATGAGGTGCAAGTCCAAGGCGGGCGCCTTGCGCTTCGCACAGTGGCCTTAGCCTTTGCAGTAAGTCCAACATGTTGTCGGTCGATCGGACAAAGCGCCGCTGACCTTCGTTTGGCGGAGTTGCTCCAAAGCCACTGGTTTGGTAAAGCACTGGCAGCAGAGTCATGCCGATACCTGCACGCGCTGCGGCACGTAGTAAGCACATCGAAAGAGTGGCGTCATCTGCATAGGGGCGACGATCTCGATCATGATGTACGTAATGAAATTCACATACGCTGGTGTATCCAGCTTTCAGCATCTCCACATACAGACCTGTAGCAATGGCTTCAAGTTGCTCTGGTGTGATGGCCGCTGCAAATCGATACATCAGGCTGCGCCAACTCCAAAAGCTGTCTTGTGTGGCGCCACGGTACTCGGTCAGGCCTCCAAACGCCCGTTGAAAAGCATGCGAGTGCAAGTTGGGCATGCCTGGTAATAAGGGGCCCGCAGCGCGAGGGGTACCCACTGGACAACTTGTCTGGACATTGACATCTGTGAGCAGTCCCTGATCGTTCCATGTCAATAGAACATCGCGTGCCCAGCCGTCAGGCAACAAGGCGTGCTCTGCAAAGAGGCTACGTGGGTTCATGCAGCGCTCCGATGCAAGTTCATGCCATCAACAGCCAAATAGCCTTGGCGCACTACGGTGCACGCAGGGCGTTGACCCAACCAATAGGCCAGCTCAGAGACATCGCTCAAAGGCCAAAGTACAAAATTAGCGGGAGAGCCCACAGCGATTTGCCCATGAGTGGTCTGCAGTCCCAAGGCCTTCGCAGCATGACGGGTCACGCCCGCTAGGGCTTCAGGCACGGTCAATCGAAACAATGTGCATGCCATATTGATCATCAATAGCAAACTCAGGGATGGTGATGTTCCAGGATTGTGGTCAGTCGACACAGCCATGGAAACGCCAGCCGACCTCAGTGCATCAATCGGTGGTAAGTGGGTATCGCGAAGGGTGTAATAAGCACCGGGCAACAACACCGCTACGGTTCCTGCCTCACTCATTGCGGCAATACCTGCGGCGCTTAGGTGTTCGATATGGTCACACGAAAGCGCACCGTAGCGCGCCGCTAGCGCCGAACCGCCCATATCCGTCAGTTGCTCTGCATGCAGTTTGACTGGCAGACCTAATGTTTGCGCGGACTGGAATACGCGCTCGGTCTGAGCAAGCGAGAAACCAATGGTTTCGCAAAACACATCCACAGCATCGACCAAGCCCTCGGCCGCTAGAGAAGGCATCATCTCTTGGCAGACCAGTTGGATGTAATCGTCGCTGCGTCCTGTGTATTCAGGCGGAAGCGCATGCGCTCCCAAAAACGTAGTTCGAACTGTGACGTGAAACGACTCACCTAAACGCCGCGCAACTCTCAGTTGTTTTCGCTCATGTTCCAAGCTCAAGCCATAACCCGATTTGATCTCGATTGCGCAAACACCCTCATGTAGCAAAGCTTTCAGACGAGGCACTGCCGCCGCAAACAATTCGTCTTCACTGCATTCACGAGTGGCCTTAACACTAGAGACTATTCCTCCCCCAGCGCGAGCTACCTCTTCGTAGCTGGCACCAGCGAGTCGCATGGCAAACTCATTAGAACGTTGCCCCCCGTAAACCAGATGCGTGTGGCAGTCGATTAGCCCCGGAGTGACCATTGCACCCAGACCATCGTGCTTGGACCAAGAACTATAGATTTCGGGCAGTGCGCTATGCGGACCAGCCCAAACAATTGATCCTTGATGGACCACTATTGCCGCATCGTTCAAGGCGGATGCGCCAGCTCCCAGTGCCTCTGGTGCGAAGTGCAGGTGTTGCCATACGCCATCGGCGCTTGGCAGGGCAAGGGGAGGAAGCAAATTACTCATAGCTTTTGTACGTCAAGGTTGAGAGCGATTAGCGTTGCATCGGGGCTTTTAGACGATAGCTGCCAACCCAAATACCAATCGCTCCACCAAAAGCCTTCCTGCGGTGCAAGGTGCTCCTCATGATTCCCATTAAGCTGCCAATGGCCATGCACTGCCAAAAACAAACCATGCGATGAAGTCGGACAATCGCATGCATTGCGGAAGATCTGAAGAGAAACATTGCTGCACGTTGAGCGGCGTGTCATGACGTTGAAATCGTGACAGTCCTGATCTAACAAACTGGCATTGATGTTGGTTTCGCCTTTAAACGCAAACGGTAACATGGGCTCATTCAGCAAGTGATCTATACCACCATCGCTGCTTTTCAAATGCACACCACCTCCGCTGAGCAAAGTGATGATCCTGTCTACCCCAGGAAATGCCGAGAACGGTCCATCACTGGCAATATGCGCGATGCTGACTCGCCAGTCAAAATCACTAATGCCAGATCCCGTGGGTTGACAGACGATTTCACGCGTCACACCACCGCCATTTTTCCATTGCGTGGCTTGTAAATCATTTACATGGAATCGGTGCAATGTCATAGATTTGAATGAGTCAGCGCGTGTATTTCCTTTGATTAAGTTCGTATGAGGTTACTTGACCATAGGTAGATTCAGACCTTGCTTTTTGGCTGTGGCGATCGCTAATTCATAACCAGCGTCGGCGTGGCGCATCACGCCAGAGCCGCAGTCGTTGACTAGAACACGAGCCAAGCGCTCGGCCGCAGCGTCAGTGCCATCAGCCACGATGACCATGCCCGAATGTTGTGAATAGCCCATGCCTACGCCGCCACCATGGTGCAAGCTGACCCAGCTTGCGCCGCCTGCGGTATTGAGCAGAGCGTTCAGCAGTGGCCAGTCGCTCACGGCATCGGTGCCATCTTTCATCGCTTCGGTCTCTCTGTTGGGACTAGAAACTGAGCCGGTGTCCAAGTGGTCACGTCCGATCACGATTGGGGCTTTCAACTCACCAGTGCGTACCATCTCATTGAACGCCAGACCGGCAATATGTCGCTCGCCCAGGCCCAACCAGCAAATGCGAGCAGGCAAACCTTGGAAGCTGATACGTTCACGCGCCATATCGAGCCAGCGATGCGTGTGTTTGTTGTTTGGGAACAGTTCCTTAATCTTGGCATCGGTTTTGTAAATGTCTTCGGGATCTCCTGAGAGGGCTACCCAGCGGAATGGACCTTTACCCTCGCAGAACATGGGTCGAATGTAGGCTGGGACAAAACCAGGGAAATCAAAGGCGTTTTTCACACCATGGTCGAAAGCTACCTGACGAATGTTGTTGCCGTAATCCACCGTGGGGATGCCCATGGATTGGAAGTCCAGCATGGCTTGTACTTGGGTTGCACATCCTTGCGCTGCGTCAGCCGTGAGGCGGGCGTGCTGCGATGGGTCATGCTGGGCGGCTTTCCATTGCGCCACGGTCCAGCCCGGCGGCAAATAGCCGTTAATCAGATCGTGCGCAGAGGTTTGATCAGTTACCAAATCAGGTCGAAGACCTCCAGCTTGGGCTCGACGTACCAGCTCAGGCAACACTTCAGCGGCGTTGCCTAACAGGGCGATTGACACGGCATCTTTGGCTGCCGTGTGGTGAGCGATCATCGCAAATGCCTCGTCGATGTCTTTGGCCTGCTTGTCAACATAACGGGTGCGCAAACGAAAGTCGATGCTGCTTTGCTGGCATTCGATATTCAGCGAGCAAGCGCCAGCCAATGTGGCCGCCAAAGGCTGAGCTCCGCCCATGCCGCCAAGGCCTGCTGTCAAAATCCATCGACCTGTCCAATCGTTGTTGTAGTGCTGACGCCCAGCTTCAACAAAGGTCTCAAAGGTACCTTGAACAATGCCTTGGCTACCAATGTAAATCCACGAACCCGCTGTCATCTGGCCATACATAAACAAGCCCTTGCGATCGAGTTCGTTGAAGTGCTCCCAATTCGCCCACTTAGGCACGAGGTTTGAATTGGCGATCAGTACGCGCGGAGCGTTAGCGTGCGTCTTGAATACACCCACTGGTTTGCCAGATTGAATCAGCAAAGACTCATCTTCGTTTAAATTTTTAAGCGAGGCCAAAATCTGGTCAAAACAATTCCAATCGCGAGCAGCACGGCCAATGCCTCCATACACTACGAGGCTTTGCGGGTTCTCGGCAACTTCAGGGTCGAGGTTATTTTGGATCATTCGAAAAGCGGCTTCAGTGATCCAGTTTTTACAACTCAGAGTGTTACCACGAGGTGCTCGAATGACGCGGCTGAGGTCCAAACGGTGATCGATGTAAGTAGTCATGTTGTTTGCCTTAAAAATGGAAAAAAAGATTGGGTCAGTGGATACCGAGGTAAGCCTCGGTAAGCTGTGGATCGTGGCGAGCAGCTTCGGCACTCCCTTGCCATACAGTGCTTCCAGATTCCAAGACGCAGATATCGTCAGCAATCTTTAGCACTCGCTCGGTGTTTTGTTCAACAAGTAAAACGGTCATGCCTTCGCGGCGCAATTGGATGAGCGCTTGGTAACACAAGTCGATTACTTTGGGCATGAGCCCAAGAGATAACTCGTCAATCATGATGAGTCGTGGTCGCGTCATCAAGGCTCGGCCAATAGCCAGCATTTGCTGCTCGCCTCCAGAAAGGTTACCGGCCAGTGAATTCAGACGCTCGCCCAAGCGAGGAAACAAAGCTATCACTCGATCACGGTCGTGCGCAAAAACTTTCACAGATTGCACCATGCCTCCAACACGCAGGTTGTCTTGCACAGTCAGGTCTTTGAATAGGCGGCGGCCCTCTGGTGAAATGGCAATGCCCTTACGCACGCGTTCGGTCGGGTCAAGGTTAGAGATGTCGATCCCGTCTAATTGAATGGCACCACCTTGTTGCTGTACGTGACCTGCAATGCACATTAGGGTCGAAGACTTCCCTGCGCCGTTTGCCCCCAAAAGTCCAGTGATAGTGCCTGGTCGTAGTGAAAGCGATAGGTTGTGAACTGCCTGAAAAGCGCCGTAGCCGCAGGAAACGGATGTGAGCTCAAGCATGTTGCGTCTCCAAGTTGGGTTGTCCTTCTGCGGCAGCTGCACCCAATTCATCTCCGCCTAGGTATGCAGCCCGCACGACGGGGTCTGCCATGACTGTGCGCGGGTCGCCATCGCCAATTTTTTTTCCGTTGTCCAGCACGACTAAGCGTCGGCATATGCGCATGACCTCACCTAAGTTGTGTTCGATCAGCACAATGGTTAGGCCTTGTTGATTGATCTCGGCGATCGTTGCTGCCAAGGCATGAGCTTCTTGAGAATTCAAACCCGCCAGAGGCTCGTCGAGCAGCAGCAAGCGTGGCTTGAGTGCCAGAGCTCGCGCCAGTTCCAAACGTTTGAGCACACCAAGCGGCTGGATGCTTGGACTTTGCGACGCCATGCTCGCAATGCCTACTCGCTGCAATTCATGCTGAGCCACAGCCAGTTCTTGCTCGTTAGATACGTTAAGCAAAGCACGTAACGGGCTGACAGTCTTTGCACTGGCCGCAGCCAGAGCGACGTTGTCGCCCATACTTATGTCGCGCAACGGTTTGACCAATTGCTGAGACAAAGACATGCCACGTTGGATACGTTTGTGTATGGGAAGTCCGTTGAGGGCTTCGCCTCCCAGTGAGACGCTTCCCTCTGTGGGTTGGACTACTCCGATGATGGAGCGCATCAGGGTCGTTTTACCTGCACCGTTGGGGCCGATTAGGCCGAGCAGATCGCCCTCGTGCACTTCGAAGGTGACATCATCGACTGCGGTTAATCCACCAAAACGAACTGTTACGTGATCGACTTTTAACAACGGTGCACCGGATGGCTGTCTACTCATGACTTACCTCCTGTCGTGAACACCTTGCTATGAGTGAAACGCTTGGCTAGTCCAGCCATACCATTCGGGGAAAAGCGCATCATCAAGAACAACAAACCTCCATAAACTAATAATTTATAGTCACCGATTACCTGGAACCAAGCTGGCAACACAGATAAAAGAGCGGCAGCGATGATCACGCCAGGTACGGAACCGATGCCACCAAATACAACCATGGACAAAACTGTGATGGACTCCACAAAACCAAAACTCTCCGCACCGATGAAGTTCAGGTGATAGGTGTAGAAAGCACCCGACATACCCGCTAGCGCGGTTCCCATGGCAAAGGCAGCTAATTTGTAGCGCGGCACATCGATACCCAGTACTCGCATGGTGTCTTCGTCTTCCGCGATTCCGTTGAATACACGGCCCATCCAGCTGCGCTTGACATACACGCTCAATACGGCAACGCCGATGCACATCAACAGTGCAAGGGCCATGAAGCCGACGCGGCCTAGCCCATGATCTGGAATTGAAGATATCCCCAGCTCACCACCTAGAAATTCTTGTTGGCGAACGATACCGACAAAAAGGAAGCCGACACCCATGGTGGTGATTGCCAAGAAGTCAGCCCGCACTCTTAGCGAAGCCAGTCCAACGAGTACGCCTAGCAGGCCTGCTATGACCATGGCAACGGGCAAAGTGGCAAGGAACGGTAAACCAGCTTTACCTAGCATCGCTGCTGTATAAGCTCCGATACCTTGAAAGGTCGCATGCCCTAAGCTGATCTGGCCGCAAAAGCCAGTGATCAGATTGAGGGAGAGCGCAAACATCACGGCAATTGCCATGGTAGTTAGCAATGAAATTTCGTAGTTCATGATCTGTGCTTATGGTTCAGCTGCGGGCAAACAGGCCCTGTGGGCGCACCATCAGCACCGCAATCAAGAACGCAAACGCGATCGCGTTGCGATCTAGGATGTCGCCAAGATAAATCGTGCCAAAGGCCTCAATAACACCAAGTAACAGTGCTGCGGCAAGAGTGCCTGGGACCGAACCGAGGCCACCAAGTACGATGATCGCCAGTGCCTTGTAGGACGGTACGCTGCCCATGGTGGGCTCGACTAAGTTGTTCAATAAGGCCACCCAGACACCAGCAAAGCCAGCGAGTGCCGAACCGACGAAGAAGTTGATATCGCGTACTTGGCGTAGTGAAATGCCAAAGGACTGAGCCATTTGCGGATCTGAAACCGTGGCTTGGCAGGCAATGCCGATTCTTGTTCGCGACTGCAACCAAGCAAGCACAGTGATGATCGACGCAGTGCTGAACATCACCAGTAATTCAGCCAGCTTAAACTGAAGTCCACCACCTAAGACCAATTGTTGTTGCAGTATGGGGTTGCTAAACGACATTCCTTGCGCACCAAAAATGATGCGAAATGCTTCTTCGGAGGCAATGAATAGTCCGATGGATGCGATCAGTGCCACATATGGTGGCTGGCTCAATAACGGCTGATATGCGAGTCGGAACATGACTACGCCGCCTAAGCCTGAAACTAACGCAGCACATAGAAAACCCAGTGCTAAGTTACCACTGGCGTTGCACACCATGACGCCGACGTATCCACCCAAGGTAAACAGCGCCGCGTGCGCCACATGAAGGATGCGCAACAGCCCGTAAACCAGGGTCAGCCCTAACGCCACGAGTGCGTAGATGCTGCCCTGGATCAGACCCTGCGCGATGAGTTCAATCGCGAGCATACTTGTGTTCTATGCTTATTTAGCTTTAGTAGGCGGAGCCAAAAGGACGGGGTCAGAAATGACTGAATGTCGGCGGAAGGCCTTGTCCTTCACGATCTGCACTTGAATGTCTTTTTTCACTTCGTGTAGATCATTGAACTCAAGCTTGCCGATAGGCATGTTGTAGCTGCCTGCTGCAATCGCATCGCGCAGTGCTGCTCCACCTTTACCGCCGGTTTTTCTCAGACCCTCAATCGCTACAGCCGTAGCAGTAAAGGATGCTGCAGCCACCATGTCGGCACCAGAGTTTGTAGCCTTGCGATAGTCGGCTAGAAAGGCCTTGGTTGCAGGTGCATCAGAGTCTCGGTCAAGTGATGTGGTTACATACGTTCCCTCAGATGCAGGGCCGGCAATTTCGATGAACTTATCTGAGTCGTAACCTTCCTGGCCGATGATGGGAGCTGTAACACCAGCTGCACGAAGTTGACTCACGAGTGGTCCAGCCGTAAAGAAGTAGCCAGAGGCGTAGATCACGTCTGGGTTGTCGGATTTAATCTTGCTCACCAGTGGCCCAAACTGACGGTCAGGCATGCCATATTCGTACTCGTTGATGATGTTGATGCCTAGCTTGGGAGCGGCTTCTTTAAAACCAGCAGCTAAGGCCTGACCGAAGTCGTTCTTGAGGGTTACAAGGACAACATTCTTTTTGCCCAGGTTTTGCACTAGCTTGGCACCCCCACGTCCTTGGACTTCTCCCATTGCTGAGACGCGAAACATGTAGTCCCCAGCCAGAGTGATCTCAGGGTGGATGGCATAAGCTACGACATACGGTATTTGTGCGCGCTGGAATATCACTGCGGCAGCGCGAGTAGATCCTGAATATGAGCCAGAGACAGCTGCAATCACCTGATCTTTTTCAACCATCTTTGTGGCTGAAGGGACGGCTTCTTTTGGTATGGCTTGATCGTCATAGACCACCAGCTCAATTTTTTGACCAGCGACCCCACCCTTAGCATTAGCTTGTTCAACAGCTAGCTTTGCCCCCTCCAGTGATGACTTGCCATCAGCAGCCGCAAAACCTGTCAAGGGAACGTTAAAGCCTAGCTTTAGCTGGGCCCAAGCTGGGAACGCGGAGAAGGCCACAGCTGCAGCAGCGGCCGTTAGTAATGAAAAATGGGGAGTGCGGGATTTCATGAGCGGTTCCTTTCGGTGGCGGTCGTTTAATCAGAGTTAACAGGAGATATTTACGAACGAAATTTGTATAGACAAATATTTGAAAAACAACCATGTTGTCTATACAACTACGTGAAACGTAATGTAATCACAGCTAAGATCGCTGTCAATGATGTTTCTAGCAACCGCGGGAAAACACCTAAAAATGCCAAAACTTACTTTGAAAACTAAACGCCAGCCAGCCTTTCAGGTCATCAAGGCTCATATCCTTTCCAAGATCCATGACGGTGAATGGACGGATGGCGAACTCATTCCGAGTGAAGAGACATTGGCTCGTGAGTTTGGAGTGTCACGCATGACAGTGAATCGCGCAGTCCGCGAACTTTCAGACGAGCAGATCGTTAAGAGAATTCAGGGTTCGGGCACTTATGTAGCCCAGCAAAAATATCAATCAACCCTGGTTGAAATCCGTAACATCGCTGATGAGATTGCTGGACGAGGTCATAAGCACCGAAGTGAACTTCATTGTCTAGAACGCGTAAAAGCGGGCGACGTGCTGGGGCCTCAACTTGGCCTGAAGTCCGATCGGGTAGTTTTCCATTCTGTAGTGGTGCACTTTGAGAACGAACAGCCTATCCAAGTTGAAGATCGCTACGTTAACCCGATGGTCGCACCGGACTATATAGCGCAAGATTTCAATAGCTTGACTCCTAATGCTTACTTGATGCGTATGGCGCCATTACAGGGAGTACATTTTGAAATTGAGGCCTGCCTGCCGCCATCTCATATTAGAGAGATGTTGAATATTCCTGCCGCTGAACCTTGTTTGGTATTGCACAGGCAAACCCAATCGATGGGACAAGTTGCTTCAGTAGCTGTAATGTGGCACCCAGCCTCACGCCACCGTTTTACTGGATACTTTTAAGACCCCCGCTCTGTACGTCAACATGACAGGAAAGTTCTTTCGCCCCCTAATGGTCACATCAAAACCTAAAAATTCAAAGCAACGAATGAAAGTGTCTAGGAGCCGCAAATGCTGCTTCCATTGTTCATTTTGAAAATTGGTATCAGGCGCCCAACGATCACGCTTGCGAGCAGCAGCAATTAAGAGATCTGCTTCGTTCACCTTCTGAACAATTGGATACCTGTGATGTAACGAAAGCCTCCCATTGCCTCAGCAATCACACCGAAACCAGCCAAGTCACGCAATGGCCCCGTTTGGCCATAGCCAGAAATACGCAGCATGATCAACTTGGGATTTAGCTTGGACAGTTTGAACTTATTGAGGCAGTAGAACGCTGAGCCATTCCACTGTCACAGGCATACTCTATAGTGTTGAGATTGCTTGAAGACAACTAAAGGTCATCACTGGCAAATGTGCCTTACAACCAAGCCGGTAAAGAGGCGGCGTTAGCATTGAATGATTTAAAACGCCTCTGGCTTTGCAGACCAGAGGCTTTAGCTTTTTGGCTAGTGGCTAATTAACGATTTCGCTGATACCAGAAAACACGTCCGGCAGAATCTTTTGTCACAGCAGTAAGACCAACCCTGCTGGCTGTTCGCTTGACACTAAATGATGTACTGGCTCGAACGATATCGAACGGGATAGCAGCAAGACTGCCTGTGGATGGGTAAACACCGGGCAAAGATTCAAGTGCAACGCTTGCCGATTTGTTAAGCGATAAAGTAAAAGTCGCACTGTCGTTAGCAGAAACAGACGCAGCAAACGCAGACCATGAAGCATCGCTAAATGTTGCAAATTTGTCATCAGTCACCTCGCTAGGCTTAAGCGGGACAGCTTCGAGGTACGTTGAGTAAGTCGCGACTTGAGTGTTGCCATTCAAGAATTCGATGGTCACTTGTGGACGAGCCTCGCCGCGCAATGCATCAATCTGAGCATCAGTCAAGCTAATAAAATTTCCGCAGTCATTGTTTGTATTGATGACCATATAAGTCGTATTTTGACAAGAGGTGCCGGACTGTGGCGCGACTAAGGTGGCAAAAGCGGTACCAGAGACCGTTGAGCCAAAATAGACCTTAGCACTGGTGATTTGTTGTGCGCCAACGAAGTACCCATTGCCAGTTGGCTGAACGCTCACATTAAAACCAGCAACTGTAGTTGGGTTAGAACTACCGGTTTTGGTACGCCAAGTTACAGGATTAACTGATGCATCTGTTGGTGCTTGGTTACCGTAAAACTTCCATGTGTTGTCGTTCTGTTGCTTAACAGGGAAGCCAATGGAAAGCTTTCTAAGACTAATTTTTGTCGTGGAATCACTTCGTAACGTCGCTGAGGATCTACGCCACGGCGGCTCGACAAGATCGGCATTCAGGACGTTGGTAGCCCTCCAAAAAGGAACCCAGTCAGATCTGAATCTGGCTGGGTTTGTTAGGAGACTAGAAGACGATTTACGCCAGTACGCCTAAGCCATGCTTGTGAACAATATCAAGAAGTTTGAGAGCCATACCGCTGGGCTTTTTGGTACCCGCCTCCCACTTTTGGACAGTCGATTCGCTTGTATTGAGATACATCGCAAAAATTGGCTGACTGACCTTTGCGCTTTCTCTGATTTTTTTGATTTGTACAGCCTTGTATGCAGGCGTTTTAGCTATACATGACTCATCAAATTTACGCATCGTTGCCTTGTCTATTGCGCCAACACTAAGCAAGGCAGTAGCAGACTCATGAATTGCCTCAAAGGCATCACTCTTAAATTTCTTTTTCGTCGTCATGACAAATCTCCAAGAGATGTTTCTCTTCAATCAATTGCGCCAATTGCACTTTTTTCAAGCCTTCATATCCCTTTGCAAGCAATCGAAACATCTCTAACTCTGCGTCATCAATGTTGTCTCGATCATTCTTTGCAAACAAATACTCATAAATCCAATACTCTCCGCCCTTGGCCAAAATAATCGATCGGTATTGGTTCTTGTTAAGTTTCTTTTTGTAAACACCACCACCTAAATCAACGGCCTGCCCAGCCATTACCTCTTTGATAGCTTCACAAAGATCAACATCTGAAATGTGAGCGTTTTTGGCGTTTTTACTGAATTTCTTCGTTTTAAACGCTCTTGGTTTTGTCTTCTGAGGCATGGCTTAGTCTAGCACCGGGTGCTACCAATGTCAATCAGTCAGCTACCGGCGTCTTAGTCACAAGGGATTTCTATTAAAAAGGGAGTAGCTTTAGTTGGAGACTCCGTGCTACAAACAGTTCATAGGCATGCACGAGGCCTCGAATCTGTATACGACTGCATGCGTTTTCCCATTGCTGACAACTTTATGACGAACACTTTGAGCAACCCAGAAAAACAGGCTGATCAATGACTAAGAAATTTGCTTCATTGCGAACCAAGATGACGCCAGCATCGCAAGTACGCGCACATGAATCAGCAAGTGAAATGCTGGCTGAAATGCGACTGAATGAGTTGCAGTTTGGACCGCATAACGCCTCGGCACTGCATTCTCTCCACGTCTTGGACGAATACCTCACGCGTACTGAATCTGCGTCGTAGATGAAGCTCACTTCATCTCTGCCACACCGTCCGCAGCTTTGGATGGAAAAAGTAGGTAATTCAGATGAGTACAAAAATTTGGGGCGACGGAGTTCGCTCAGTCGAAGCATTTGTTGAAATGGCACAAGCGCATCCGACAAGCAGCAGCGGGAAGCAAGCCGCAAGCTTGTTGCTATCCGCGATTCTGGGTCAAGGGAGTTGCAATCTCAATCGGGTGAGTGTCTTTGACACATACAACCGTCAGCATGCAATGAACATCATCAATG
>JACCDR011686806.1_pt1 | contig 16358 bp, 11 predicted proteins | sample 7446431 | NCBI WGS metagenome assembly JACCDR01 (sample SAMN15323443, study PRJNA562643) | freshwater metagenome | isolation source: river surface water | place: USA:Blue River Watershed | collected 2017-08-17 | reverse complement strand
GCTCTTGACCATGGATCCAACTGGCCCCCAAATCAAGCGCAACATCTGGCCATTGCCGACTGGTCCAAATCCGTCCACCGATGCGATCGCGCGCTTCAATAACCTCAACGTTAAAGCCTGCCTTTCGCAGTAATGCGGCCGCAGCCAACCCCGCAAGACCGGCACCTATCACTAGCACTTTTGCGGTTTTGCGACCCGCATGGCTGATGGATGATGTCGTACCGCCGGCAATCGCACACAAGCTGATTAACTTGATAAAGTCTCTACGTTTCATGCTGGCTCCACAGTTACAAGAAAGAATATGGTTTGTTTGGTGTTATCTGAGATTGCTAGCTCGGCGACATAAAATTCGCCAAGCGTAAATGAGCCGCAGATACCCAGTTATGCATGAGCTGACGTACCCACTCGCCGCCCAATATCACGTAACCGAGCATACTGATCGGCAAGGCCTGGGCCCTCATCCAAGCTACTGACAAAAGTCCACAAATACGTCATTACTGCATAAACATGCCCAGCGGAGATCTGTGACTGTGCAATCAGTAATGAAATCGCCAATAAAAACAACAGGGCAGCACAGCAACCTATTGCCAGATATGCCAGTGCCTCACGATTTGAAATTCGTACCCGAATCAAACCTAGTAATCGGTAGTGCTGACGAAGGTAGCGAGGTGTCCCCACGGTAATCACATTGACATCTTGCTCAAGTCGATCATTTAACCTTTGATGAAGCCGTTGATTCCGTGTAGAAAATGTTGGTAGAAGTAGTGCAAACACCAACATAACCACGAGACATGCCATACCCACCCAAAATTCAATGATGGTCAGCATCAATGCAGATCCCACAATCGACAATAAACTAGTTGCTAATACGGGTATGTGTTTTTCAAAAAAATCGACAAACTCACGCGACAAACTTACCCGAGCCACCATCGACGATGGCTCAGTGTTTGATTGACGTTGCATTTGGATCACAGGTACAGCTAGTTTTGCATATATCCGCGTGTAAACGTAGGTATCAACCGAGCGACGAAGCGCCCCGATCAACCAAAACGACAACACCACCAGCGCATAGCTCGAAGCCTGCCACCATTGCCCTTTAACGATAGCGTCGATCGCAAAACCTGCAAATAATGGGTAGAAAAGTAAAAGTAAGTTTTCCATCGCGACCAAGGAAAATGTCACCGAAATGGGCCACTTATGATGCCGAGCAATGCTTTGTAAAGAGCGAGACGCCGAAATTGATGCGGTAGGCGATGACGCCGCTTTTTGCAGCGCGGTTGACGACACACGTGACTTTAACATAATGGATCTCATAAACTACACTTTGAGCGACTGCTCAAATTTTAATTGAGCAGTCGCTCAATTTCAACAGCTTTTAAATTTTGCAGTGGAGAAATCATGGCTCGCGCATCGGCACAACAACGTAAAATCATGATTATTAATGCAGTTTTGGATATATTTCGGCAAAAAGGTATTTCAGCGTCTTCCACTCGAGACGTCGCGGATCGGACTGGATTAGCACGAAGTCATATCTATCACTATTTCAAAGATTGGCGAGAATTATCGATTGTCGCGCTCGAGTACCTGAGCGACCACGAAATAAATGAATTACAACAACATTTGCCTAGCCTTACAGCGCCGCAAGCATTACATAAGTTTATCGTCGACTATCTGCCATGTCGGCATGATGCATCTTGGCGTATCTACTTGGATGCATGGAATGAATCGCTTCGCGATCCTGTATTTGCAGAGAGTTATCACAAAATTATTGTGGCTTGGCGTCAACTGCTTGAGAAAATTTTACAAAAAGGCATCGATGAGGGTGATTTTAACAGCACCTTGGATGCAAATAAGCTAGCAAGACAAATCACTGCATTAATTAACGGGTATGCTGACGAGTTGATGCTCGATCCTACACCAACTGCAGCGACACAATCCCTTCAGGATATTATGGATGTAGTAACAAAAATGCTGCATTAGGCAAGTCGTATCGTCAATTGAGATCCACGCAGACATGCCTCATAACACCAATCCACCGCACGCCATGATGCGACAAGATATTGTCGGGGGCAAAATAAGGCTTTCATCTAGCGCTAGCCCCCAACAAAACATATTTTGGCGCTTCAATTCACCGTTATGCGATTTTAAATTGGCTGACATTATGGTCTACATCACGCGACAAATCCTGAATTTTGACAGTGAAATCATAAGCTTCTATAGCTTCATCACTGGATTTTTTCGCCAAACTCGCCACATGCGCAATTTGCGACAGCATTTGTGCAAGCGTACTGGCTTGCTGCGCGGCGGCCACATGCACCCGCTCAATTTGCACATCAACCTCATCCATCTGCTGCTGCGCCTGCGTCAGTGCCTGACCTGAGCGATTACACGCATCCATGCTGACGCCTGCCAGACTGACCGATTGCTGCATTTGATTATAGGACTCACGCGTTTCTTGCTGGATCTCAACAATGACGGCAGAGATCTCTTTGGATGATTGTTCAGAGCGCTGTGCTAAATTACGCACTTCCTCCGCCACTACGGCAAAACCGCGGCCTTGCTCACCGGCGCGAGCAGCTTCAATGGCGGCATTTAACGCCAAAAGATTGGTTTGTGACGCAATGGTTTGGATGACGTTCACTATTTGATCGATTTTTTCCGCTTTGGCGGCGAGCTGCTGTAAGGAACTGGCCGAATCACGCACTGTGTGTGTCAACTGTTGCATCTGCGTGATAGTTTCACCCAAGGTGCCATTGCCCTCTTGCACCACAGCCGCGGTTTCCCGCGCGTTATCTGCCGCTAAATGGCAGCTGTCGACAATCGCCTGCGCTGCTTGTGTCATTTGCTGCATCGATAGCGCCAAATCATCACTGTGCGCTTCGGTTTGTTTCGCTTCATCGCGCAAATTGGTTGCTAACGATAAACTTTGCTCGGCAGTGAGCAGCACATCGGCGGTGCCATGACGGATGTCAAACACGATAGTGCGCACTTTCTCGGCAAAACGATTAAAATTGCGCGCGATATCGGTAATTTCATCATTGCCTTGTTCAGGTAATCGACGTGTTAGATCGCCATCCCCTTGCGCAACATCACGTAAGCTCCGCGCCACCTGCGCCAACTGCGTTAAGACATTGCCTTTAATATACCAGGCGATGGCTGCCAACAAACCAATACATATAAATGCCACCGCAAATACCCCACTATGCACGGTAGTTTGCACCTTAGGTGCCGTGGCAAGTGTAGCTTCCAACTGTGCCGCACTATCTAATTGCAGCTGCTCTAAACTTTGCATTAAATCGTCGGCCGCCAATTCATAGACTTCTTGTGCTGTTTGCATGGCTTTAAAATGTGTCACCAATTGCCTTACATTAGCGCTGTGCTCGGCAAACAATGCAATGTAAGCATCACCTAGCGAGCGATTACCAAAACGCTCAGGCGCAGGCACATTAAATAAGCCGGTGCTGGCGAGGGCATCAATCGCATCTTTTTGAAACGCAATCGAATCATCTAATTCTTTGATAAGCTCATCTTGCGGCCCATGCCGCTTGATTTGTTCAATAAAATACAGCTGACGGAAAAAACCAATATTGGCTTCCATACCTCCATCGGCCGCATCCCACTTGCGCTGTAAACCACCTTTCCAACTGATCGCCTTGGTGGGTTTTTGCACTAATTCCTCGACTGCGCTATCACCGTGTTCCTCCACAATTTCGCCAATATCAACGATGGTAGCCACTGTGCCAGCCGTGGCCACATCCGCCGCATGATAACGCTCAAAAGTGCCAATAAGTTGCTGCTGTGCATGACTATATGCTTGTTCATAATCCTTGATTTGCTGCAAGTCATTCGGCTTTATAATGCCCGCTTGGCTAATAGCGCTAAGACTCTTCTGATAGTTTTGTTTTTGATTCTGCAGCAGCGATTGATCCAAACTGCCGTTTTTTACCATTTGCTCAACCAAACTCAGCTGGGTTTGGATCGATGCCACGGCTTGTTGCGAATGATCTGCGGTTTCCCACACTTGTGTGGCCACAAAGTTAAGTAAACTGGCTTGTTTATGGCTACCCCACAGCGCTGCGGCCGCCATCAGTAAAAACATCACTAAAATTAGCCACAAACCATAAGTTGCACGTTGGCGCAAATTCATAACTCATCCTTAAAATTGTAAAAGCAAACGCAAGGTCGCCACAGTGCTATTGCTCCGATCATCGGCTTTGTGGTCGATTTGTTGTATCACTGGCTGCAACTGCAATTGAGCAGTTAAAGGCACCAGCCAAAAGGCTTCGAGTAAATGCTCATCCCCTGGGGCGGGTCCACTCACTTGACTGAGCATCACACCAAGTTGTTGACCGCTTTCATTTGGGCTAAACACGACACCCAGCATGCGGTGCTGATGTGTTTCGTCGACATCATCATTGAGCGTCGACAGCTCAACAAACCCAGTCCACTGCGGATGCCATTGGTATTGATAATTGAGGTACCAGCCGGAAATAGCGCGCAGCTGCATATCATTGAGTAGCTTCCAATCGCCGTGATGATGCCAATAGCCGGCACTCATCCGGGCATGCGTGGTGACATAACGGGTTTCGGCAATATAAAACTGTTCGGTAAAATCAGTTTGCCCCCGCCCCGCAAACACCCCCGTCATCGCCTGCCAGCCTTGGCTGGGTTCATAAAAATAACTGCACGATAATGCTGGTTTATTGTATGTCGGTAGTGCAATCGCCGTGGGTGTAATACCTAAGGGCGGTGAAATAAAAGCCCCAGCGACGGGCACCATGGCAAACTCTAAATTGGCGTCTACCTGACCACACTTCACCCGCTGCGTCTGACTAAATTGATACTGCGCATAGGCTTGATACAACTTGCTAAAAGGATCCGCATCAATATTGGATATGCCTTGCACATTGTCGGTAAGCGCTTCACCATTGTCACCTCGCAAGGCTTTAAAATCACCGGCAAAGGTCCACGCGCTGCCGGTGTCATAACTCCATTGCCAAGTTAACAACGCGCGGTGCGCTTTTTGTTGATCGGCACTAAAACCACCGACCGTTGAATGATCACTTATTAACTGAAATCCTTGTGCAAAGGCCTCGGCAGTGGTTGGTGTTTCTGCCTCGCTCGCCACGGCAGCCGCGGTACCTATGTGTATGGACATAAGGGCAAACAGTAGGCGAAAGCGCCAACTCTGCGGCGATAAGAGTAGCATTCGACATGGTGTTACACCCCTTGGGTCGATAGAAGATAAAAGTGTGGGTTTTGTGACACTGGATTGAAACTTGACGGCAGAACAAGCATCAGCGATTGAGCCATGAATACGGGTCATAACCTTCATCCTTGCCTTGTAATATATGCATGCGTGGTTTGTGCATGCGCGTTTTGCCTCGCCGGACTGAACATCGAATGAACGGTTTCGAATGAACTGTTTCGAATGAACCGTGTCAAAAAAACATTTAAAAAACCATGTCGAATGAGCCATTCGCTAGGCATTCGAAGTAATGCCTTTACCACACTTTCGCAACACCAAAACGAAACACCAGAAGCGATACATCTTCAATCGTTGTCATCGTTAAAAATCGAGGTGTTAAGCGCACCGTCAAAGATACAGCTGCATAACAAACGGTGGTGAAGTACCCTAGGTATAGACAAGTATCGACGGGCCTGTCAAACCAGTGCTGTCTAAGAATTTTTACAACCTGTGTATGTTGCCACGGATTTGTTTAGCCACATCGACCTACCCTTGGCAGGAGATAAGCGCATGACTCGAAGCAAAAAAAAATGACGTTATGCCACGCAATAACGTCATTTTAGCTGTGGCGTGACATAAGCCACACCAAGGCGATTTACCCCGCGAACGATAACCGCTGCGCGGCTGTCAGCTGATTTACACCTTTAATGCCGCCTGGCGTGTCATTCGATTAAGCACAGGCACCAACATAAACATGATCACCGCGAACGCCAAACCAATCCAGCCTAAAGTACCAAAAACATCGGCGTATATGCCAAGTGCCTCTGGTACCGCCGTGCCCGCGGGCATCGACGCCATGGCACCAAAACGCCCCGCAATCATTTCACCAAAGGCTGAGGCGAGGAACCAGACGCCCATCATCAAGCTCACCACACGCGCGACCGACAATTGAGTTACGGCCGACAAACCAATAGGTGACAACGCCATTTCACCGACCACTAACACAAAATAGGCCAGAATAAACCACCAAAAACCTGCCATACCTTGGCCATCCGGCGTTAACGCGGCATATTGCAGAATAAAATGTGCCAGTCCAGCAAACAGCAACGCAAAACCAAACTTTGCCGCATAGGACGGATTCCAGCCTTTTTTATCCAAAAATGGCCATAACCACGCAAATGGGATCGCCAGCAACAGGATAAAAATAGAACCGATAGAGGTCAGCTGTGAAGCGTTAAAGGTAAAACTAAACAGCACCAAATCGATGGTAGGAATGGTCATGACCCGATCGGAAAACGCCAACCAGGTGCCATAGGTTTGCTCGTATAAGCCCCAGAAAATGGCGGATACCGCAATAAGCACCATCAGCACCACCATATTGGCGCGCTCAATGGCGGTACATTCGATGAAAATAAACTTAAACCACCACAGCAATAGCGCAAATGTCAGCACAATAGCAACCACTTCAGTGGCGGTAATTTCCGTACCTGGCGCTAAGCCCAGTAAGGCGCCTAAAGCGCCAAAATCAAAGCGCGTTTGCAACACTTGTTGCACGACCACGACGCCCAGCAACGAGAGACCGTATATCAGCCATTCACGCGGAATGCCAAATACCAGTTGTTGCAGCTTGCCAGCATCGGCCGGTTCAGCTTGTTGATGAAAATGCCCACTGCCCCCGACAAACACCAACAAACCTAACACTAAGCCCACACCGGCGGTGGCAAAGCCATAGCCCCAACCATATTCCAAGCCAATCCAGCCCACCAGCAAGCTGGAGATAATAGCGCCAAGATTGATGCCCATGTAAAACAAGGTGAACGCAGAATCACGACGTGGATCGGCATCGGCGTACAAACGCCCGACAATGGTTGAAATGTTCGGTTTTAAAAAACCCACCCCCACCGCAACCAGCGCGAGCGAGCCGTACATCACTTGCACGGCAAACTGATCGACATCCTGCAGCGAGGTCGCGGCTTGGCCGGTATAGGCCATGCCAAACATGCCAAGCGCCATTAAAGCGCCGCCAAATGTCACCGCCTTACGCATCCCCAAATACTGATCGGCCAGCAGCCCACCGACCACCGGCAAGGCATACGCCAAGCCAGCGTAGGTACCCAGCAGCAAATAACCATCTTTGTCGGCAAACATGTGATGTTTGGTGAGGTATAAAAACAGCAGTGCTTTTAAACCATAGAATGCAAAACGCTCCCACATTTCGGTAAAAAAACACACATATAAGCCAAGCGGGTGGCCAAATAGCTGACGTTGTGACGCCAGATCAAAACTAGGGTTTGACATAAATTACCTAAGTTATTGTTTTATTTTTCATTGAATTAAACACAATTGCCAAGGAGGCGCAAAACAACCGAAGCAACGCGTACATGGTGTCGCCGCTTATCGATGACGTTCAGCAATAATATTCAGCCATGACCATAAGCTCATGTTTAGTTCGCTCTGGCAAAGCAACCGAATCCTTGTCTACCGGCTCGCCACAGAACTGACGACATCAGCAAGTGCTGACATTTTGCGTCTGTTAGAAACGGGACGCCCGCCGCAAAACCGCGCTGGATACTACCACAGGCGAAAAGAAGGATAAAAGTAGCAGTGGATAGATTGACGCTGGTTCAGCACTGATACACAGCAGCTCGCGCTTGACGATATGATCAGGAACTTGCCAGCTCGCCATGCATAGCATGTAAAAACATCAGCTGTGCTCGCTGATTCGAATTCATCCGCTGTGCGCGATGGTACCTGTTGAGATTGTTTGGCCGGGAAGTTCTAATCTTATCTTAGCGTCATTGATGAGCGAGTAGCGGAATGATGTCCGCCCCTGGCACAACGCTGATTGTCAGATATTCACCAGCCCAGTCCTTAACATGTCAGATTTAATTACAGGGTTCCACATCCGTATTTGGCTTGGCTCATTATTGTGATTTATAGCGATTTATTGCGATGTGAACGCCGAGCTGCCCTCGGCTGAGCACACTCAATCACCGCCGCCATCACCGCCACCATCGGCATGCCCGGCATCAACATTTGACGAAGATTTCGTGGCAGTGGCATCGGTCACCACCACAGCATCGCCACTTTTGCTGGCTTGCTGTGCGCGCCACAGTGCATGCTGCTCACGATAATAGTCCCATACACATGGGCAACAACTGCCACTGCCACAGCACTCGTTACTCTCGGGTGGCTGCGGCTCTTCAAGAATTAATTTGCTCATGTTTTGTCCTATCTCGTTCTTTATTATTTAGTTTTGATTTGTTTCGTTCTGTGCTGTGTTGTAATTCCCACGCTGTGTCATGGATGGTTATCACGCGCATGTACAGATGGTGTGACTACACAGTGCCGACCTCAACCGCGGTCAAATCCATCGTCACCAACGCCTCTAACTTGAGCAACGGGTTTCAGCGGGATCTGCGAGCACAGCATGCCAAATAACATCAAACCACAGCCGGCAATCGCGCGCTGATCCAACACCTCACCCAATAACCACACACCACCGATGGCAGCAAATACTGTTTCTAAACTCATAATAATAGCGGCGTGCGTAGGGTGTGCGCCTTGTTGACCAATGATTTGCAGCGTGAAACCAATACCCACCGATACAACACCGGCATAGAGTAACGGTTGCCACGATAACAACACCGCAGGCCAGGTTGGCGTTTCTAGCCAAAGCGCGACCACGCCACTGAGAAACCCACAAATGATAAACTGAACAAAGGCCAACAACACCGGATGATTGGTTTTGACAAAATGATCAATGGTTAACAAATGCATCGCCCAAAACACGGCACCGATGACCATCATCAAGTCGCCGGGGTTGAGTTCAACACCACTGGTCACACTTAAAAAATACAACCCAATCAGCGCAATAAAAGCACCAATCCAGCTGTTTAATCCAGTTTTATGGCCAAGCCACAGCCCAAAAAATGGCACTAACACCAAATAGAGCCCAGTAATAAAACCTGCTTTCGCAGCCGTGGTAAATTGCAAGCCAACTTGCTGTAACGATGCCCCAATAAACAACAAGGCACCGACAGCAATGCCAGCGATGGCTAAATGTTTAAATCGTGCCGACGCCATAGTCGCGCCCGAAGCTGCGCGCTCATGACCGACTACGACGGTCATATCGCTATGCGCAGATGCCGGCCATAAACGGCCACGCCGATGATACCAATACAGTAGCGGTAATAAGCTGATAGCGCCGATAAAAAAACGAATGGCATTAAAGCTATATGGACCTAGATGCTCCATACCAAAGCGCTGAGCGACAAAGCCAAATCCCCAAATCGCCGCCGCCAGCAGCAAACAAATTGTCGAGCCCATGCCAAGAAAACCCTCAGATCATTATCAACCGGCCGGCATTCTATGGTGAAAGTGCGCGCCGCACCAGTCTCCAGCAGAGGATGATGCGTCGAGAACGTGGTAGCTCGAAGTTATCGTCGCCTACACTTGCGTGTAAACAGAGCTAGCATCCGCCAAAACCTTAACCTCGGATCTCTGAGAACGCACGATAATGGGCTGCCAACTCGGCTAAACCGTCGATCACATAATGCGCCATCTCGGCAAAGTGTGCATTGTGTGATTGGCGATACAAACAACCGGCAATTCCAGCATTGTGCGCTGTGGCTAAGTCAAACGAATAGTCGCCGACCATCAGTAAACTGGCCATCGGTAATTGCCACTGCGTCGCCAGTTGAAAAATAGCGGTCGGATCTGGCTTAGCGGGCGCATCATCGCGAGTTAACACCTGTCGGATCGGTAACTTTAAACGGGCCAAACAGGCCGCCGTGACGGCTCGACTGTTACGCGTCAGCAGCGCCACGTTAATCCTCTGCTGCTGTAACACATCCAGTAGCTCTATGGCATCCGGCATCAAACGAGCCGCTTGCGCCGCGTCAAGTTCGAACTGATGAATAATGCGCTGCGCCTCTTGTTGCTCGGCCGGTGGCAGGGTCGATAAATGTTCCAAAATCGGTGTGCCTTTCGGCCAGCCCAACTGCGCACACAACAGCGCAAAATCTTGTGGTGCATCGACCAAGGTCCCGTCCATGTCAAAAATAATGCCTCGATGTGCCCCCAGCGCTGCCGATGAAATGGCTGCAGCCGCAGGATATAACTCAGCATTGAGTAAGAATGGCATGCTCATGGCGGGCATAACGGATGTGCGGATAACAGTCTCTGTCACAGGAATTCCTTTCATCTTAGGTGGATACAGCAGGTTTGGCTATATGGCATATATTTTGGCTTAGTGCTTGGTTTGTTATAAATACAGTTGTCACAAATTCAGCTGTCATAAATCCAAACCCAATTGCCGACGTAATGCAATGCGAACACAGGTGCAGCACTTAACTGCAAAAACGTTATAAATGACATATCACGACCGCGCTATGCCATATGATGTGAAGCTTTGTATTGTACGCGGCGGCAGCAGGTTTGGCTCAATAGCACAACCGAACTGCCGTATCGGTTTGACAAGCGGTGGCACCCAGCGCAGGACGGATATCGTGGTTTAATCAAAAATGATGGGAGCGAGATGAGCGCGAATTTCGATCGATTTCAGCGAAAAAACCGCAGCCTTGGCACTCGACGCCATACGCGGCAGCACGCGAGCATAGCGCCAAGCTTGCGAGCGCGACAAGAACAAGGCATCGATCAGCAGATCTGGTTTTTACATCAAGCCATGGTGGAGGTGATCATTGCCGAACCTTGGCGGATCACGGGTTTACTGGCACGCATCGAACAGTATTATGCGCAAGGTCAGCTTCGTCATGGCGCTTACCTATTTTGGCACTCGGCGTTGACCAGTGCGCAACTGGCTGGCGTCATCCAGATAAAAACCACCCCAATAGATGAAGCTATGTTCGTTGAACCACAGTTATCACCGCCATTGCTCGAAGCAGAACCAACGGACATCGCTGACAATCCGCAGGATCCCTGTGCTCCACTTGCACCGGATCTAACTTCACATCAATCAGTTACCAAAAACATAATGTCACATGAAGGCGCCGCCATGCTTCGCTCGTCGATTTTAGCCCTCACCCCACAAGCCGAAAAATACCGTCGTAAAACCATGCTGATTGGCGTACTGACGGAAGCGCAGCGCCAAGCCGCGTTGGAGCGCGCTAGGCAGTGTGCATTTTTTCCCGAGCCAGCTATTTAAAGGCCTTGCAACACCAGTTACACTCAGCGTTTTGAGAGGTTCGCCAACGCATTTTCTAATCGGATATGTACTGCCCTATTTTTACCCATAGGGTCTGGACACACCATGCATTTGGCCGCCGTGAATACCTTCTCCCGCTTAGGCAAGGATAGACATGAAGACCCAAGTTTCAGCCACTCGTGCTCGCAAAACGCTCATTACCCTAACCTCTCCGTATAACGTCAATCGTTTGTCTACATGGCTGCACAGGCGTTTTTTATCCAGCACCTTGCGCACGCCTAAGTCACTGATACGCGTATTGTTAACAGGGTCTGTATTTTCAGCAACATTGTTGAGTGCAAGTGCACTTGATGCCGCTAGCATGACGCAAAAGACCACGCAATATGCCAATGGGTTTGGCAAGGTGGAAGTGTCAGTATTAGAGCGGGAAGATGGCAGCCGCGATTTCTCCCTACAAACCTTCGCGCCCGCTCAACCGAAACAGCGCGAATTTGTCCTAAGCGCAGATGCACCACAGCTGCGCACACAGAGCATACTGCTGGATGCAATGTTTGCCCAAGCACTGCTGGAAATTAGCCAAAATAGCGTCAGTGAGATCACGGATTGGGGTTTTAATGATCAACAACCGATCCTCTGCCCTTGCTTTGAAACCGGCGCAAAATGGAATTATGTCTGGACTCGCGATCTGGCGTACAGTATCGATTTGGGCATTGCGCAGGCCGATCCAGATCGGGCTATCGCATCTTTGTTATTTAAAACCTCCGGTTTACGTCCCAGCTTAAGCCAGCAAGGCCTGCTTGACGTCCCCTTTATTTTGCAAGACACAGGATCCGGCGGCAGTTGGCCCATCAGTACAGATCGGGTGGTTTGGATTTTAGCCGCCAGTCAAGTTCAAGCCAAAAGCCTGGGTGAACAAAGCAGCGCAGAGCGCCAACGCGAATGGCTCGAACGCTGGTACCCGTTAGCGCGCAATACCCTGCTGCAAGATCGTCGATATGTGTTTAACCAAGAATTGGGCCTGTATCGCGGCGAAACGTCATTTTTAGATTGGCGCGAACAAAGCTACCCGCGCTGGACGGCCAATCATACCGCCTATATTGCACAGTCCCATGCGCTTTCGACCAATGTGCTGCATTATGTCGCACTTCGCCGCACCGCAGCCGCCGCGGCAATACTCGAACCTGAACGTGCCGCCGAGTTCAACGCATGGGCCGATGCGCTTAAAACGGCCATCAACCAACGATTCTGGCAAAACGATACGGGACTTTACAGCCGGTTTATTGGTTCCTCAGAGAACCCCATGCCTATTCTGCACTACGATTTGCTGGGGAATAGCTTAGCCATCACGCATGGCATCGCCTCCGCAAAACAAGCGGATCAAATTTTAAGTCGCTACCCTATCGCCAATGCGGGTGCCCCGGTTATTTGGCCGGCATTGCCACAAATCCCGATTTACCATAACAGAGCGATTTGGCCATTTGTCAGTGGGTATGCTATTCGAGCCGCGAAACAGCAAAATCACATCGAACTGTTTCGAAAGCTCACGGTGGCACAGCTACAAGCCGCCGCATTTAACTTGTCGAATATGGAAAACCTAGAACTACTGAGCCAAGCGCCCGCGGTGGATGATGGTGCCTGGTCAGGGCCTGTGGTCAATTCAGAGCGGCAGCTGTGGTCCGTCGCCGCCTTCTACGATTTAATAGTCACGCAGTTGTTTGGTCTTGATATCCAGCAAACCGCTTGGGTATTTAACCCCTATTTGCCGGTTCAACTGGTGCAAGAGCTCAATCTTGGCACCAAATTACAGCTACAACAGCTTAAGATCGGTGATTACCAGTTACATTTGGAACTGAATTACCCCAAAGCGGTGGCGCGGCATCAGGTGTATCGCTTAAGCCGCATCACGGTGAATGGCCAAGCGCTGCCCGTGACGCAGTTCCAAGCCCAATTACCTTTGGCATCGTTAAGTAGTGAGCGGCTGGATGTCGTATTGGAATTGACGGCCGTTGATCGCAACGGCGCAGCGCAGGACGCGGCCAACGACGAACCGGCCGCAGGGCCAACGATGCAACAAATCACGCTGGATGCAAGCAAGCCATTGCTGCAGCAAACGGCTATTTTTGCACCGCTGGAACCAAAACTGCAGCTGCGACAAAACGACGATTGGGTTGAACTGCATGTGGACACGCTAGGGGCTAAAAATGTCAGCATTGAGATCTACAAAAACGGGGTAAAAACACGTCTCAAGGGCAGTAAAACCGTGTTTCGTGATAAATCGAGCCCGCTACAGCAGTGCTATGCGGCAGTTCTTTATGATCGCCAACTCAAGCATTACTCGTTACCGAGTCCGACCTTATGTAGTAAAGCGGCTGGTGAACAGCATTTTGTGGCAGGACAAGGGTTAACTGCGCACGTCTCAAGTATCGCCTCTATGCCAGCAAGCTCGGCGGCACCAGACGCTCCCCCACCGCCAGCACCTTTGAAGGTCGAAGATTATTTAGGCCATCGCGTGTACAAACACTGGGGAGCACCAATGGAGCAGCTGCATCTGCGCTACACCCCGACCCACAGCGGCACACAGCGGCTTAGCATGGAGTACTTTATTGACAATGGGCCTGTGAATACCGGCATTACTGCCGTGGTGAAACAAGTGGCCGTGTCATGTCCATCACAGCAGGCAACAGACACAGTGACATCAAGCACGATCAGCGCCGATGCGACTGAAGGCCAGGATACCGTTAGCAACACCAGCCGCTCGCCGCAGACAGCACCGCAGCATGGCGTACTCGTGATGCCTCATCTGGCCACTGCCACAGAGCTGGGACAATCGACCCATATGCAATTTAACGCTAGCGCTGGTGAGAGCTGCGATATCATCATCAGTGATGGTTTTAATATGAGCTACTTGCAACACTTCGACCTCTATACCGGTGGTAAAGGTGGACGTAGTGGTCCATTAAATCAACTGGTGGTGCACGCCGTTCGAATTAGTCCGGCAGCACGCTAAACAGCATGCGGAATATGTTGGCGATGTGGCGCTCTGCGCGCCAACGCATAATCAGCATCATCGGTCAAACAACCGCCCACAACGGCACTAGTATGCCCAGCGCTGCGAGTACAGTGGCCATGGGCATGGCGTTGCTGTCTGCGTTATTGATGGCAACAAGTGGTCCTATCGCCAAAGTCAGTGGCTTAGATGCCAGCCTACTCACCCTTGCGCGTTTGAGCATTGGCGCCTTGTGCGTACTGCTGTGGTTATGGCTGCGAGGCCGCTTAAACACGCTCGGCCGACCGGATCGATACGCGTTTTACAATGCACTACTGTTGTGTGGTTTTATGCTGGGCTTTTTGTATGCACTGGTGCAACTGAGTCTGGCGCAAGCCATTATGCTGGTGTACTTGGCTCCGGTGGCAGCTGCCGTGTTCGCCGTGCTGCTGTACAAAGAGCGGCTAACGCTGATGCAATTTGCCTGTATGGCAGCGGCGTTATTCGGTACTTGGTTGTTATTGCCAGAGGTTCAATCTAACACAGATTTTTCATTCCCCACTCAAGGTTTAGGTTACGCGCTACTTGCGCTGGTGAGTTACACCGCTTATTTGCTGTTAAACCGAAATGTGAAATCAAGCTTGCCGCTGCATAGCCGCAATTTTTGGCAATTAGCGCTCGGCGGTAGTGGTATGTTACTGCTGATCATTGGGCAACATGTACTGGACAGCTCGGCACAAAGGGGCGCGGTCGTCACATTGCCGTGGCAGCAACTTGGCTGGCAGGATATTGGCTTTTTGCTGTTAGCCGGTTTATTGCCCGGATTTTTAGCCATGCTCTGCGCGCTCTATGCGTTGCAACACTTGTCAACACGGCTCTATGGCAGCCTAGCGTATGTTGAGCCGGCAGCCGTGGTGTTGATGGGATGGATATGGTTTGGGGAACAATTATCACTTTGGCAAAGCCTTGGCGTGCTACTGATTTTATTTTCTGGTATTGTGCAAACTCAGTTAAGAAGTCGCACTCGCCCATAACGCGGTGTAGGTATTGATCAGGATGCACAACCATGCTCTTTTTCGATAGGTGCATGGCCTACATACCTAGTGCGACTTGCCGCCGCCGACGACGCGCGGATTCTGTTTGAGGAACATGTGACAAGCACCAATAACGTTCACGCCCTATCGTGGTTACCCCTAATGATCAACGCATTTTTTGGCGCAATATTTGGCGCATTGTTTACCGCAATGTTTGTTGCATTGTTTGTTGCATTGTTTAGCGCGCTCTTTGCGGTTGTGGCTATAGCCGCCGATGACAATATGCTGACCACAACCAACTTCACCATCCCCCGCAGTGAGTTGGCGGCCACGCCGCAAGCTGAACCCCAATCAAAAACGCTGCATCTAGGTGTATATAATTTTCCTCCTGACTTTTTTGCCACGCCCGATAATAAACAGTGCGGCGGCCCAGCGTTTGACCAATTGAAGCGCCTGCTGCAGGCGCTTGGCTATCATCTCAAAGCGGTTTGTATCCCGCCGGCTCGGCTATACAAAGAGCTTGCCGACGGTAAGGTCGATATGATTGTGAACATCAAATCCACCAAAGCATTGCCCGAGCATTTGCGTGTGATAGAACCGCCCTTTAGCTTGTTGGAATTGACGCTTTACCAGCACAAATCGCGCAGCCAAGCACCGAATGATTTATCGATTGCGGCCATCCGCGCCTTTGATTACCACGGCAAGCGCGCAGAGCTGATGCGCCAGCAGTTTGAATTTGTGGATATGCCCGATGCGACCGCCGCCATCGACTTGTTTTTGCACGAACGTACTCGCTATCTCCTGACCTACGATGGGCCTTTTCAAGCGCGGCTGGCGCAAATTCGTCAACTGCCGTTTCAAACACTAAGCCCCTATGTGGCTGCGGAGTTGAATGCTGGACAGCCGTTTAAACGCCGTTCCATGTTACATATTCCTACCTATGTCATGATATCGACCCTGCATCCGCAGGCCGCAACTATTGCT
>JACCDR011637717.1_pt1 | contig 16358 bp, 26 predicted proteins | sample 7446431 | NCBI WGS metagenome assembly JACCDR01 (sample SAMN15323443, study PRJNA562643) | freshwater metagenome | isolation source: river surface water | place: USA:Blue River Watershed | collected 2017-08-17 | reverse complement strand
TGCTACGCTGTTCGCCATGGCTGACAACAAGGCGGCATGGCTGACGACGAAGGACATCCAAACCGCCCTGGCGGGACGGCGGAACAACGACATCAAGGTCGAGATCAGGGGCAACACCGTGCCGCTCGGCCGCATCTACTACCACTCGAGGGCCGACTGCTTCATCCTGGTGCCCTACAACGGCGAGGACCTGAAGACGGCGCTCGCCGGCTGCGAGGAAGACATGGAGGGAGACATGAACTACGACGAGAGCGGCCACGGCGGGTCGGACTTCGAGGTCATCGGGCCTTTCGATGCGGATGTGGCCGACTTGCTCGAACGCCATCCCGACTGGACTGACGAGCAGATCGCCAAGGAACTGGGGATCACCGTGTGGTCCGCCGGCGACGCCCGCTCGCGCGCCTAGCCCCGTTTCCATCCCAAAGTCCCGCAACCGCGGGCATGAAAGATCGAGGAGAACATCGTGACCTCCGTGCTTACCGACTCCCGAGTCAAGGCCGTTCCGGCCTGCTCGGCCTCCACCAACCCCGACGCCGAGGATTACCTGTCGTCGACAAGGGTTGGAACAGCGACCTGCCGGGCGGCTGGATCGTCATGAACGGCTACTCCGTCTGGCTTGGCGTCAGCGCCGACCACCCGCATGTGCAGGCGCATCCCGAGCTGGCCGAGGCGGGCGGGGTCGACGCCAAGGAGATCTACGATTCCGTCGAGGCCGCCGTCAGCGCGGTGCTGGCCGGCCTGACCGACTAAGTCCCGCAACCGCGGGACTGAATCATTTACAGGAGCAGGAGCATCATGGGCTACTACGACATCGACCAGAGCAACCGGCGTCAGTACGACATCTGGTGGCGGGTCGAGCAGGCCGAGGAGTATTACCAGCTTCGCGACCTCGGCGACCTGGACATCGTGAAGTACCTGCTGGGCTATCACTGCCCGGCCGACGAGGACCCCATCCAGTACCGCAACGACCTGACTCAGGTCGCGTTCGCCTTCGGCGGTGCCGCCGCCCGGGACCGCTTCGTCACCGCTTCCCGTGACGTGGACTGGGGTGATGACGGGCCGCTGCAGCGTTCGTTGGGTTCCGTCGGCAACCGTGCCGAGCAGAAGGCGTTTGCCGCGCTCTACTCGCACAACGTCGTCTTCGACGCCAGTACCGGCGCCTTCCGGGTCTACAACGACAGGGGCAGGATCTTCGACAGGGAGACGCAGAAGGGCTTCGACTCCCTCGTCGACGGCGGCTATGTCGAGATCGACTACAAGTACAAATACAACCAGGGCGTCTGCTATCGGGTTGGCATGACTCACGAGGGCATCGAGTACAAGTACGGCAAGAGCGAGGTGTCCGCGTGAGCGCCGACGAAATCCTCGAGTCCATCAAGGCCGGCAACCTGGTCTGGGACTCCAATGCTGGCGGCTACTACTGGCGGCGCCCCTGGGATGCGGTCAGCGCGCGTGACGCGGCCGTCATTCGGGAGCTGGTGGATGCCCGCCGGGTGTATACCAGCGGGACCGAGATCGAGGTGCCGTACGCCCTCCTCGTCAAGGTCAACGAGGGGTCGTCGGCATGACCTGGATCAAGGCGGTCATCTTCGACCACGGCGGGGTGCTCACCCGCGGCGGCGAGTCCGGCACCAACCAGAAGATCTGTTCGCGCGCGATGGGACTGGCCGACCCCCTCGTCATCCCCGAGCTGAACGAAGCGCTGAAGGTCGGCGCGATCGAGCCCGGCGACTTCATCGCTGAAGTCAACCTGCTTTACCCGAATGCGCCCAGGCCGTTGACGGCCGGTGTCTGGGACGACATCTATGCCACCCTGGTGCGCGACGTGGCCGCCTACGAGTTCGCAGAGCGACTCCGCCGCGCCGGCTTCCAGGTCGGGATGCTTTCGAGCATCAACGTGCCAATGGCGACCCGGTTGCATGCCGACGGCTCGTACGATGACTTCAGTCCGGTCCTCCTGTCCTGCTATCAGGGCGCGGCCAAACCGGATCCGACGGTCTTCGCCACGATGGAATCTCACCTGGGTGACGCCCGACCCGAGGAGATCCTGTTCCTCGACGACCAGGAGCAGCACTGCGCGGCGGCCCGCCGTGCCGGATGGGCCGCGATCCGGGTGCTCAGCACGGAGCAGATGGTTGCCGATGCCAGCCTGCAGCTGGGCCTCGGCGAGACGTAAGCCCGCCAGCCAAGTCTTGCGACCGCGGAACTGAACGATCAAGGAAGATAGATGACGCAGCGACACCTACCCGCTGGCCGGATCAACCCGGTCACCTACGAGCCTATGCCGGCCGAGACGAGGACCGTCTACCGTGCCGCCTTCTACGACGCCGACGGCAGGCTGGTCAAGCACCAGGAGGCGTGGCCGTCGGAGGACAACCCGACCCTGCAGATGATCGCTGACATCTCCGCCGGCTCGCACCTGCTCAGAATGAGTGCCGGCACCGTGGTGGTCTGGGACGACGTGGACATCGAGCCGCCGGATCGACTTCCCGAAGTGGCCGGCGCGAGCCACGTGGCCGAGCGCGCTTTCGGCCCGAATCACCCGCCGATCCCCGAATACCGCTACGAGGTGGACCGGGATAGAAACAGCATCATGGCGTACCGGAAGTAACTGCTATGTCCAGAAACCGCGGCGCTCGAGGACCCTCGAGCGCCGCGGTTTTTCTGCGCTCCCGCCGCCCGTCGCTGCTACGGTCCTGGTTATGGGGGAACTATCCGAGAAGCCAGCGTGATCGTTACGGGCGTGGTGGTTCGGCAGATGCTGGCCTGCGCCCGTCGTGACTGCCGGATTTGCGGGGCCTGGGTGCGCCGCTGGTACGGCGGTCGAATCGTGGCCCGCCGGCGGCGCCGTCCGGATCCCGGCGAGTGACGCCCTGTTGTTTGTCCTAACGTGTTGCTACGCTGCTACGAGTCAAGTCCGCCCACCGGCGGCATGAATCATCTCCAGGAACAGGAGCCCCATGATCAACCACAACGACTTCAACCGCATGTGGATCGTCGTCCCCGCCGGCCTGCGTCAGCACCTTACCGACGGTAAGGTGCTGACCTGCTCGCATGAGCAGGTGCAGTTCGTCCTGGCGCTTTCGTCGGACCTCGCCGCCGCGGTGGCCCGCCGCGACGAGCTGGCCGCCGCCGATCCCCGCCCGGCCTACATCCTGCCGGTCGGCCCCGTCGAGTTCCACGCGCTGAGCACCGGCGAATCCGTCAAGGTCCCGGTACTCGACTTGGTCGGCCGGCGCATCGGCGAGATGCGGCTGACCGGCGGACGCGTCGACAAGCTGCGCACCGAGCAGGGCCCGATGGACGTCGAGTCGCGGCTGCTGTCCGACCTGCGCGCCGGTGACTTCTTCGCGATCGCCGAACGCAACGCCTTCCGCGAGTGGGTCGTCTACCGCGCGCTGGCCGACGCCGACGGCAACAGCGTCCACGCCCAGCGCACCGCCTCGGGCAACAGGACCGAGCTGGAGTTCGAGGGCGTGGACCAGGTCGTCTACTTCCTTACCGGCGGCGCCATGCTGCAGAAGTGGCTGCGCATGGCGGATGTTCCCGCCGCGAGCTGACCAGAGGCGTCGGCCCGACGCGGGGAACACAGATGGGCCCTTCCGGCCGCAGCCGGAAGGGCCCATCTCCATGTCGGCGTCGGGGGCCTCCGATGCGAGGTCGCCGATCCTCGGTCTAGTGTCGGTATGATCTGATCGCACCCCCTCCCACCTGGAAAAACTTTCTCATAAGCGCGCCGGTGCCGGCCCTGTTCTGGCGGGCTGGGCCGGTCCGGCGGGCGGCGCATGGCACCTTGGAAGGCATGACGTGACGTTCTACGGCAAGCGCCGATGGTATCGACGACTCGCGCGCTCGGTGCGCCGCTACACCCTGTACTGGACGATGATCGGGATCGGCCTGTTCCTGCTGTTCGGTGCCGGCGCGGCCGCGGCCGCCATCACCCTGTCCGGCAAGGGCACCCTGGTCGCGCCGGCCTATGACGGCAAGCAGCTGCAGGTCACCGACGAGCACCTGTCCCAGCCGTTGGCGCCGGCCGCCGCCGCGGACCTGGTCTTTACTGTGCGGAACCCGCACGGTTTCGCGGTGCGCGTGTATCAGGTCGGTCTGGCATCGCCGATGAGCCGCGCGAAGCCGGCCGGCTGCACCGCCAGGGTGTCCGGTCCGGTCCTGCGCGGCTACACGTTCCCGGCCGGCACCCAGGTCACGGTCCCGCCCGGGGCCCGGACCGAGATCAGCGTGCCGGCGGCATTCAGACTGGCACCCGCGGCGACCCGCGGCTGCGGCTTCACCGTGGACATCCTGGTCAGCGCCGTCCAGGGCGGATCAGTGCCGACGCCGCCGGTCGATGAGCCCGGAGGCACCCCACCCGTTCCGCCGCCCTCCAGCGCGCTTCCCAGCACGCCCCCATCGACGGAACTGCCGTCGATGGGGGCGCCAGCGGTCGGTGACTTGCCGGATCCGGCCGATGGCGGCGGCCCCGCATAAACGTCCCGCGGCGTCGCACCTGAAGGGTATGCTCTTCCGGCTTGCTCAAACTCAATCTCAGGAGCGCGTTCGTATGGCCTCACCCACCAGACTGAACCAGATCATCGCCGTCCGGGCCGGCGTCAACAGCGATGCCCATCGCGCCGTCACCGAGCTGCACCGCAAGGTGCAGAAGGCTCCCCTACTGTCCGGGATCTCCCGCACCTACGAGAAGATCGACGACGATGCGCCGGACCTGCCCGGCGAATCCACCCGGGTGCAGTTCGTGGCGCAGGAAGCCTGCCGTCAGCTGGCCGCGATCCTGCAGCGCCCACTCGATGTCAATGCGGCCCGGGACTGGACCAACCAGAACGCCACAGCGGACCTCATCGTCGACGAGGCTGTGCTGCTCGCCAACGTTCCCGTGACCTACCTGATGTTCCTGGAGAAGCAGCTCGTCGACATCGAGACGTTCATCAGGAAGTTGCCGCTGCTGGATCCCGCCGAGACCTGGCATCGGGACCCCGCCAGCGGCTTCTGGGCCACTGAGCCGAGCAGGACGGCCAAGACCACGAAGATGCCGCGCAGCCACATTCTGGCACCGGCCACCGACAAGCATCCTGCGCAGGTGCAGCCCTGGCAGGAGGATGTGGTGGTCGGCTACTGGCGCACCGTGAAGTTCTCCGGCGCCATGGAAGCGGCCCGGGTCAACGAGCTGTTGGAGCGGGTTACCCGGCTGGCCGAGGCGGTGAAGACGGCGCGCGAGCGGGCGAACATGACCGAGGTGGTGGATCCGAAGCCCGGCGCCGCGCTCCTGGGCTACCTCTTCGGGTAGGGTGAAGACGCCCCGCCGGGTTCGGCGGAGGAGCACAAACTCAATATCAACTTCAGCTTGACCAAAATGCCGGTCACAGTGCGGGTTCGACCCCCGCCCCGGGCTCCACGCGCCCGGGTAGCCCAATTGGCAGAGGCAGCCGGCCCGAACCTGAAACTCTTGCTCGAATCTCAGCATCACCGCTCATCCGTCCGGTCCACCAGTCACAGGCTCAACTTCTCCGAGATGCCGGTTCGAATCCGGTCCGCGCCTCCAAACATGGCGCGGTGGGTCAACGGAAGACCGCGGGGTCACATGAATCTGACCTGCGACTTTTAAACGTACGGACGGTTCACGAGCGAACGCGATCCGAGGGGTCGCCGCATTCACAGGCCCGGCCGGGAAGGGTATCCCGGCCGGGCCGCCTGCTGCCCGGGGTCCGCTCAGATCGCCTTGCTGTCGCCGCGGGGAAGCCTGCGGGTGATCTCGTGTCGCAGGTCGAAGCTGTGCCGGCCTACGCGGCCCGCCGCGGTGCTACCGGCGGCCGCGCGTGCCGGCGGGATGTCACCGGTGTGCTCGCCATGTCTGCGGCGCGCCACCCGGGTGGCAACCTTGAACAGGGTGCCGGAGGCCTGATCGTAGCCATCTCGCCAGGCCTCGTCGCGTTCCAGGGCATGCCGGTACCACTGATGTACCCGGCCGGCGGCATATCCGGCAGATGTCGTGAAGATCAGGAGGCCGGTGAGGAAGAGGTACATGCGCGCTGACCTTAGCCGCCTGGATCCGCCAGTCGCACCGCCCGTTCGGCGGACCCGGCGGGGGTCGCGGCCCGGACGGGCAAGGGGCGGGAAGGGATCCGCCCGGACCGCGACGGGGGCGCTGCGCGGCGAGGCTTCGGGTCCCTCGTGGCGCGCCCTGCTCGAAAGGGGTTCGATTTGCTTCCTGAGAGAGTGGATGGTTCCGCCACGTGTGTCAACTGTTGGGACGGAAGCGAAAACCCTCTCCTTGCACTTGCTAGCGCAGAGTTTTTAAAAAATCTTGGCGCTTGCAAGTGCAAGGACGAGTTTTCGGGCCGCTTCCGCATAACCCCTGAGCTGGGGAAACGCGTTCCGTGTTCGACCCTCGCAAAACTCCGTTCTAGCACTTGCAACGCCCGTTTTGCCCCATCTAATCCCCATTCTAGCAAGTGCTATCCAGGGGGTTATTCGGTATCACATGGTGGGATCGGTCAGTGATCTGATGTCGCGGGAGGTGTTGTATGCTGTCTCAAACTCGAGAAGGCGAAGCGACATGGACATCAACTGGGACGACCCGCGAACGGTGAGCCTGTACGAACGTCTGGCCAACTGCATCCAGCAGCAGCTGGAAGACGACCTGACCGCCGAGGGCAAAGTGGCCGACCTGACCTACTTCGGGCGCCGCGCCGCGGTGGAGATCCTCGGCCGCGCCATGCGGCTCGACACCGCCGACCAGAACCAGTGGTCTCTGGTGTTCGCCGGAGACGGCCCGCCGAACACCAACTACGAGATCTTCTGCGCGACCTGCGGCTGCGCGGAACTGCAACTGCACCGGGGCTACTGCCACCGCACCGGCGTGCTGCGTCAGCGGGATACGCCGGTGATGCTGTGAGGAGCCCGTATGAGTCCGCCTGGGAGATGTATGCCTCGGTGGCTCCGATCAGCCCCACCGAGCCGGGCACCCGGTTCGACTTCTTCGGCCCGCTCGGCTGGGCCATCCAGGATCGCGAAGCCAAGCGGGTCGTGCTGGTCCATGTCGAGATCGTCGATGATCCCGGCCCGGATGACTACTGGGCCTGGATGGATCACGGGGCGAGCCAGCCCTGCTGCATCGCCGGCACCGAGCAGTCGATGACCCAGAAGTTCCTCCTGCAGCAGGAAGGCGCTCCCGGCCCGGCCGAGGAGCAGCGGGCCGGCGTGGGTGAGGTGGTGCGGTTGCGGGTTACGGTCCTGCAGCAGATCTATCTGCGGTCCGGACGGACCGGCTGGCGACCCGACATCTCGAGCACGATGTGACAGGAGTGTGATCATGGACAGACCTTTGCGATTCCTGGACCGGTACCACCGCGGCGAGGTGCAGGCGGACTCCATCTATGCACTGATCGATGCCTGGGATGCCGGCACCGCGGTGGGCGCCGATGCGCATGTGCAGCTGCATGTGTCACTGGGCTTGTCCTGGGTGGAGTATCTGCGGTGGTGCGAACTCCGGCTGCTCCCCACCCCGCAGGAACATGCCCGGTGGGGGCGCCAGGATCTCGTCGCCCTCGGCCCGTCGGAGAATCGCTATCTGCTGAAAGTGCATGGTCCGCTGCGTTGCCGGCCCGCCTGCCCGATCCACTGGCCCAGCGAGCACCGGATGGTCAGCTGGCCGCTGACCTGGTCCGAGGATCTCGGCGTGCTCATGCGGTTGTGCCGGCACGACATCAGCCACCCCGACCCTGATGACCAGCAGGTGCGGCTGCATTCCGAGCTGGCTGAGCACGACTGCGATGGTTGCTGCAAGTCCACCATCGATGCCGAGGTCGTCGAAGCACTGGCCCAGCTCGACGGCACCCCCGCCAGTGCGGTCGCGCTGCTCGGCGGCATCTCCCGCGCGGAACTGGAACAGTACGGCGGCCCGGGCCGGAATCCGGCATGAGCACTCACCGACTCGATACCGGCAAGCTGCTGCGCGACCTGGACCGGGCGCGCCGGGCCGGCGCCCCCGATGAGTTGTCGTATCGGCAGATCGCGGCGGTGATCGGGGTCCGATCCAGCGCGTTCACTCGCCTGCGCCGCGGTGAGACCCTCACCGCCGACACGCTGTGCTCGCTGCTGATGTGGCTGAACCCGCAGGCCCCGCTGGCCGAATACAGCGCGCCCCGGGCCACCCCGGCCCGTCCGGCTGTAGGCTCCCCGCATGGTGAAGATCCCTACCCAGCGTAGAGATTCCGGCTCCGCTCATGTCTATCAGGCCTGGGCGGAGTCCGGACTCGGCCCGGATTCCACGGTCGATGTCGGTGACGGCACCTGGATGACGCTGCGTGAGCTGCTCGGCGAAGACGACAGCCCGGAGCCGGACGACGAATAGGCGGATCGCGCGCTGGTACGTTCAGGGGTATGGCCGAAAAGGATCAGCCTCTGACGTGTGTGCAGCTGTGCATCCTCGAGCTGGAGTCGATGACTTGGAAGCAGGGTGGTTCCAAGATCAGTGAGTTCAGGCAGCGCCATCCGCGGGTGACCGAGACTGCCTATTATGTGGCCCTGCTGAGGCTTCTGCGTGATCCGCGGGCCTACGAATATCGCGACCGCAAGTATGCATCGATGCTGACCCGGCTGGCGGTCGGCCAACGCGCTGAACTCGCCCGGCGGGCCGGACTGCGGAATGTCTCAACCGAGTAGTATGCTGTCGCGCATGACATCCGATTTCGGACGGCCCCCCATGCAATAGCGGTCACCGCCAGGGTGACCCCTGCATGGGGAGCCGATCTATGTCCCGTACCGACAACACCGACCCGCTCTGGGTCCGCGCCATCTGGTGGGAACCATCCCACTGGCGCTGCGACAAGGCGCCGTTCTTCGCCACCGACCACCCCTGCGACCTGCCGCCCGAGCCGATCCGCAACTCCGATTCCGGAGCCCGCTGGCGGCACCGCGGCCGCTGCGTCTGGGAGCCGACCTATGACGGTATGACCACCGGCGGCGGATGGAGCGCCCCGCCATGGTTCTGCCGGGTCGAGTTCACCTGCCCCGAACGGCGCCGGGTCCGCGACCAGCTCGTCCGCGCCCGCCAGGAATACCGCGCCACCGGCGACGTGGACGTGATCGTTGAAACCGCACAGCACCGCCATCGGGCCGACTGGGACTGGTGGTGACAGAGTCGCCCCGGGCGCCGCGCGCGCCCGGGGCTCGAGACACCGAGGAGCCCGACACATGGCAAGGGACCCACTCGACTTCCAGCGTTATCGAGGCAACAAGGACGGCTGGTTCGATAGCGACACCATCGACATGGCTCAGCTGACCTCCAGCAACTACTCGGCTGCGAGGCAGTGGCTGGAGGCACATGGCTGCGCAACCGACCTCTGGACCAACGAGTCCTGGATCGTCGGCCTCTGGATTGCCGGCACCTGGCACGATTCCGGCAAGAGGACCCCCGTGCCGTTCGGATGGTGGCTTTACCTGAGCCCCACTACGGGGCGGGTCGGTGTCGTCTCCGAGGTCGCCCTCAGAAAAGACTACGACCCGGCCTGAAGGCCGAAACCGACAACTGATTGCTCGGACCCGGGCAAATCACCGCCGCCCACCACCGCCGGCAAGGCACAATCCCCCGATAGGCCAGCCAGACCTAAGGGATGTCACCATGCCCCATGCCGAACAGATCGGAGCCCAGCGCTGGTATGCCGTCCCAGACGACATGTCGGCGCTGGGCTCCTGGTGCGTCATGAACGTGCCGAAGACCCCCGTCATCGCCGATCCGGATGCCGGCGAGTACCAGATCGCCCGCTACCTGTCCCCGGAAGAGGCCGAACAAATGGCGCATGCGCACAATGCCGGTCTCGCCGGCCGGCCGGAGGTCCGCCATCGGCGCTACCGGGTCCGACCTGAAGATGTCCTGGTCTTCGACGAGCTGGGCGAGATCCTGGAACTGGCCCGCACGCTGCTCGCCGAGACTGAACGCGAGCCGGAAATGCACCCATTCACCGAAATTCGGTATCTCCGGGCCGTACTCACCCGGGCGCTCGCCGCGTTGGAACTGCTAACCGAAGGCGTGATCCGGTTGCGCGCCGAAACCGAGGAGGTGATCACCGTGGAGGACAGGCTCTAGCCTCCGCGGCGGATCCGCGGAGGCGCCCCGGAAGGACCGCCATGTCCCACACCGACATTCACCGTCCGCTGCATGTGCTCTACCAGGACCCGAGCATGCGCGCGCATTTCCGCGAATCGCACGACCACCGCGACGGCAGCTGCGACCTGCCCGAATTTCTGGATGCCTGGCTGCCGGCCGGCTTCTGGCGGCGCACCCGCTGCTCGGTGCGGTGGTGGGGTCAGGACCAGCGGATCTGCGCCTGCCGGCGATGCTCCCAGTACGACGCGCATAGGCGGATGCGCCGCCAGGACCGGTATTACATCCGCCGGGACCTGCGCACCGCGGTAGCCCAGGCCGCCGCCGGCGAGCTGGACGAGGACTTGCCGCTGGCCCGCCGGCCGAACGCCTGGTGACCGCCTCCTATTCGGGGACTTTTTCCGGTCGGCGTCGCTATGGCGTGCTATGGTGTCTCGAACGTCAAACAGCTGAAGAGGGACGGCGATGAGCGACAACCCCACCGCGACGGCGAACCGCCCGCGCACCTCCATCAAGTTCTGCCTGGCCACTACCCAGATCGCCGGCGAGCCGGCCATCTGCACCCGCGCCGAGCACGATTCCGGGCACTGCTGCGACGAGATCCGGCGGGTGGCCTGGAACGGCCGCCGCACGATCTTCGTCTGCAAGGAACAGGACTACGACCACAGCACGGAGAAGGGCCTGTCCCGGTGACCGCCAGCGAACGTGCAAAGCTGGTGCGCATCATGGGCCATGCCCTGACCGTCCAGACCGCCACCGACATCCAGGTGCGCAAGCAGGCCGCCTACGACCTCAGTGCGGACCTGCGCAGGCTGCCGGATACGCAGGTCCTCGCACTGACCAGCACGGTGGACACGTTGCTGGACAGTATCGCCGTCGTGTTGAGGGAGCGCCGATGAGCGAGCTACCCCTGATCGTGACGATCTGCGGCTCCACCAAGTTCCGCGCGGAGATGGCCGCGGCCAACCGCGAGCTGACCCTGCGCGGCTTCGTCGTGCTGGCGCCGGGGGTGTTCGGTCATGACGGTGACGAGGTCAGCGACGATGCCAAGGCTGAGCTAGATGCCCTGCACCTGCGCAAGATCGACATGTCCTGCGCGATCTATGTCGTGAATCCGGGCGGGTATGTCGGCGAATCCACCCGGCGCGAAATCGCCTACGCCCGCTCCCTCGGCAAGGAAGTCCTCTCCCTGATCTCGCTGGATGGTGCGGCATGAGCGAACCTCTGGATGTTGCCTCGGCCCTGGTCGACGTGGCGTACGTGCGCGAGGTGGTCGTCGCCGGCCGCCCCGCCGTCAACTACGACCTGCAGACGGTCCTGGCCGCCGCGGAGGCGCTCGCCGCCGCCCTCGAGCGGGTCGACGCGCTACAACCCGGCCGGATCGGCGCCGGCGCTCACCTCGCCGCCTTCGACGCCAACGACATCGACAGCTACTCCTTCTACCAGGGTGTCAGTTTCGCCCTGGCCCGGGTCCGCCAGGTGATCAAAGGAGGCCCGGCATGAGCCTCAACCCTAAATATGTGCCGTATGTCCTACTCGACGATCTTGGCTTCAGTCTTTCGCAGCTGGCCACCGCGATCGGATATTCCAGCGCCGCGCTGCGAGCCTTCCGGACCGGCGCGCTCAAAGACCAAGATCCGATCACCCATGAGGACATCCGACTGAGGCTGGGTGATATCGCCCTTCTCGTCTCTCGTCTGGGTAGGCATCGCGGCAAGGGTAGCGGCGGAACCGACGAAGCCGCACTGTTCGAAATCAAGGTGATCGATGGCTACACCGCCATCGGATGGGACCTTTACCGTCCCGGCGACGGCGAGCGCTGCGCGCGCATCAGCCGCGGCCGGGAGGGGGCCCATAGCGCCCTGTGCGAACTGGCTGAGGGAGCCAACCCGGCCACAGTCCTGGACAAGTGGGTTCCGGACTGGCGCATGCGGTACTGGACCGACTACGAGACCTTCCTCGACCTCGACGGCCACATGTCGATCCGGCGCAAGAAGGCGTCATGAGCGACCAGTTCGTGCATCTACATGCGCACACTGAGTATTCGATGCTCGACGGCGCCGCGAAGGTCAAGCCGATGCTGGCCAAGGCCGCCGCGCTGGGCCAGCCCGCGGTCGCCTCCACCGACCACGGCAACGTGTTCAGCCACTACCAGATGTGGGACGTGGCCCGGAAGATGCGCTCCGACGACGGCGCCGACATCAAGGCGATCCTCGGAGTCGAGGCCTATGTGGCGCCGGCCTCCCGCTTCGACAAGAAGAAGATCTACTTCGGGGCGGGCGGCAAGAAGGCCGCGAAGAAGGGCACCGAGGACCTCAAGGACGTCTCCGGCGACGGCGCCTACACCCACATGACCCTGCTGGCCGGCAACGCCCAGGGCCTGCGCGCCCTGTTCGAGGCGACCAGCCGCGCCTCCAAGGAAGGCTTCTATCAGAAGTCTCGGATCGATGCGGACCTGATCGCCGAATGCCTGGACAACTGGCCCGGGGCGCAGCTGATCGGCACCACCGGCTGCCCATCCGGCGCGGTGCAGACCCGGCTGCGGCTGGGTCAGGTCGCCGAGGCGGAGAAGGAGGCCGCGCTCTGGCGCGACATCCTGGGCGAGGAGAACTACTTCCTGGAGCTGATGGACCACGGCAACGACTTCGAGGCGGCCGCCCGCGGGCCGCTGATGGACCTGGCCGCCCGGCTGGGTCTGCCGCTGCTGGCGACCAACGACAGCCACTACATCAAGCCTGGCCAGGCGCAGATGCATGATGCTCTCCTGTGCGTGCAAATGGGGCGAAAGCTGCACGAAACGGACAGGATGAAGTTCGACGGCTCCGGCTACCACCTGCGCGACGCAGCGGACATGCGCCGACTGTTCAAGGAACTGCCCGAGGCCTGCGACAACACCCTGGCCATCGCTGAGCGCATCAGCCCCGATGCCTATGACGAGGTGTTCCTGCCGCGCACCGACCTGCTGCCGAAGTTCCCCGTGCCGGACGGGCACACCGAGGCCAGCTTCCTGCGCGAAAAGGCGACCCTGGCGCTGCGCGAGGAGTTCCCCGACCCGGCCGGCCCGGACGGTATCCGCACCGACTGGCATGAGCGGGTGCTCGGCTATGAGATCCCCGTCCTGGAAGACGCCGGCTATCCCGGCTACATGCTGATGGTGGCGGACTTCGTCGGGCACGCGCGCGGCAAGAAGATCCGGGTCGGCCCGGGCCGCGGCTCGGCCGCCGGCTCCGGCACATCATATGCGCTGAAGATCACCACAGTGAACACGCTGGACCATGGCCTGCTCTTCGAACGCTTCGTCAACCCGGAACGGGTCAGCCCGCCGGATGTCGATGTGGACTTCCCCGAACAGTGGCAGGGGTACATGTTCAAGTACCTCGAGCAGCGTTGGGGGGTCGACAATGTCTGCCGGATCCAGACCCTGAACACGATCAAGGCCAAGGCGGCGATCAAGGACGCCTGCCGGGTGCTGGATCTGCCGTTCGGCCTCGGCGAGAAGATGACCAAGCTGTTCCCCGAGGACATCTCCGGCTTCGGCGCCAGCCTGTCCTGCGTCGTCGACCCGGAGCATCCGCGCTACGCCGATGCCGAGGAGCTGCGCACCTTCCTGAACACCGACCAGACCGAGCGCGGCGAAACCGGCCGCAAGCCGGCGCCGCCGGCCGAGGGTGACGACCGGCCGCGCAACGCCGCCTGGCAGGTCTACGACCTGGCCTGCGAGCTGGAGGGCCTGATCCGTTCCACCGGCGTGCATGCCTGCGGCATCGTGGTCGCTGGCGAGTCGCTGATGGGCCTGATCCCGCTGGTCTGGTCGCCCAAGTACGAGCAGTGGGTGTCGGGCTTCCCCAATGCCGAGGTGCTCGAGCCGATGGGCCTGCTCAAGGTGGATGCGCTGGCGCTGAAGAACCTTGACGTGATCACCGAATCGGTGCGCCAGATCTCCGAGCGGCATGGCATCGACGAGGCGGAGATCGAGAAGGCCCTGGTCGCCCTGGATGACCCGGACACCTATGCCGAGCTGCGTAGCGGGCACACGGCCGGATTGTTCCAGGTGGAATCGGTCGGTCTCGCCAAGCTGCTGGCGCAGATGCGTGCCGACCGCTTCGGCGACATTTCCGCGGCTCTGGCGTTGTATCGCCCCGGCCCGATGAGCGCGGATGCGCACACCGACTATGCGCTGCGCAAGACCGGTCGGCAGAAGATCGCGCCGATCCATCCTGAGCTGGAGGAGGTGCTGCGGCCGGTGCTGGCCGACACCTATGGGGTCTTCGCCTACCAGGAGGAGATCATGAAGGCGGCGCAGGAGGTGGCCGGCTACACCCTGGGCCAGGCCGACATCCTGCGCAAGATCATGGGCAAGAAGAAGCCGGATCAGCTGGCCAAGGCCAAGGCGCCGTTCCTGGAGGGTATGGCTGGCAAGGGCTTCAGCGCCGAGGCTGCCGAGGCCCTGTGGGCCGTGTTCGAACCGTTCAGCCAGTACGCGTTCAATATCGCCCATACCGTAAGTTACGGACATATCACCTACGCGACGGCCTGGCTGAAGACGCACTACCCGGCCGAATACATGGCGGCCATGCTCACCCGGGCCGAGAAGCCCGAGGACAAAGCGGTGCTGCTCGCCGAATGCCGGCGCATGGGCATCACCGTGCTGGTGCCCGACGTCAACCAGTCCGGCCGCAGCTTTACCCCTGTCGACGACCGCACGCTGCGCTTCGGCCTGGACACGGTCAAAGACCTGGGCTCCAAGGCCATCCCCGGCATCATCACCGGCCGGGCCGCCGGCCCGTACACCAGCTTCGCCGACTTCCTCAACCGGATCCCGGTGGAGACCTGCGACAAGAAGGCCGTGGCCGCACTGATCCGCGGCGGCGCCTTCGACTCCCTCGGCCACACCCGCCGCTCGCTGCTGGAACCGCTGCCCGAACGAGAAGATCAGGCGCATGAGCTGAACAAGGACGGCAAGCGCAAGAAGAAGCCGTTGGCGCCCTACGAGATGGGCACCACGACGCAGAAGAGCGCCAAGAAGGCTGAGGCGTACGGACAGTTCGACCTGTTCAGCACGGTCGAGCAGGTGGAACTGGTTGCGATCGCCATTCCGGATGTGCCGGAATGGGACAAGGATGTGCGGCTGCAGCTGGAACGTGAGGCGCTCGGACTCTACGTCTCCGGTCATCCGCTGGATGACTATGCGCCGATCCTGGCCGGCAACCGCACGATGAGCATCGCCGAGCTGGTCGCCGCCATCGCCATCGAGCAGGATGACGAGGGCGGCAGCCGGGTCGCCGATCCCAGCATCAAGGGTGCGATCCTGGCGGGGCAGATCGTCAACGTCCATCGGTGGAACGCGAAGACCTCCGGCAAGCCCTGCGCCAAGGTCACCCTGGCGGACCTGGATGGCCAGGTCGAGATCATGGCGTTCTCCCGGGTCCTCGGCGAGATCGGGCATGCCCTGATTCCCGATGCCAAGGTCCGGATCAAGGTGAGCCTGTGGGAACGCGATGAGGGCGAGCCGGCCACCATTTGCATCGACGATGTCGCCGAGCTAGACCCCACCCTGACCGCGGATGCGACGACGCCGGCCGGCGGACCGACCGCGGTGCGCATCGTCACCGGCCCGGATCGGTGGACACCCGAGCTAGCCCAGGACATCCGCCGGGTCATCCTGGAACACCCCGGTGAGCGGCCGCTGCACTTCACCATCGGTACCCGGCAGTGGATACCCGATGGCTGGCTGGTCAACCCGGATGTGGAGTTCGTGACCGAGATGAAGGAACTGCTCGGCCAGCAGTCCATCCGCTTGTAACGTCGAACATCTGACGTCCAAACCGGCTGGTACGCTGCTTGTGACCAGCCGGTTTGGACCCACCAAGGAGCACATCGATGACCATGCAGCGCCCACCGGTAGTGGTGGAAATCTCGTGCGGGGACCGCGCCACGCAAGGAAGCACCGAGGTCGACCAGGTCGAAGTGGATCGTGACCTGTGGGAAGGAATGAGCCCGGCGCAGCGATCCGCCTACTGCGACAGCCTGGCCGAGGACATGGCGACCAACAGGTTCAGCTGGGGCTGGAACATCTCCGATCCGGCCGACATGACCTCCACCGAGCCGGCCTGAGATGAGCACCCTCGCCCGCGGCGCCATGGACGCCAACCCCATCCATGTCGGAGACCAGGTGATGGTCCGCGGTGTGGTGCGCCAGTCCGTCGCCGGTGTCGGCGCCCTGGTTCGCTTCACCTCCAAG
>JACCDR012314840.1_pt1 | contig 16360 bp, 22 predicted proteins | sample 7446431 | NCBI WGS metagenome assembly JACCDR01 (sample SAMN15323443, study PRJNA562643) | freshwater metagenome | isolation source: river surface water | place: USA:Blue River Watershed | collected 2017-08-17 | reverse complement strand
CGCTCTTCTTCCCAAGCATTTTGGTAAGTCACATATGAAGTTGGTAATCCTTTATCGCACCACCAACAGATAGTGTTGGAAGATGAATCTGTTTCTCGGAATAGTAATGGTGTCATGGCTGTCCCTTATAAATGTTGATTAACTCTTTCTATTTTATACTACCAAAATCAAAAGTCAACCTTAATTTACCACTAAATGTCCAAATATTGACAACTAAAAGTATAGATTGTAATATAGTAGTATAAATAAAGGAGAAAACCATGACTGAGAACGTAAAATCGATGGATTTAAGATTACGTGAAACATATATTGAAAAACTGATGCAAATACAAGCGGCACTCTTTATAAGCCATACGAAATTGGCAGAGGAGCTGGGCATTGGATATAAAACATTGAAAAAAATGTTACAGGCTGAGAATTTGATGCGTATGTGTCCAAGTGTGATGCGAAAAATAAAACGCTATGTTGATAGAAATTGGATCAAAATTTCTCACCTAGTGAACTGAGCAATTCATTCGCTAGATGTTTAATGTATAAAACAAAGAATGGATATATTGTGGAAGAAAATTACACCAAATCAAATTCTCCGTTAATGTCGGAGGATGTTCGTGAGGTGCTCTGGGCGCTGGCTACCGCACGTCGTCAATTTAAATCAACGGGATTTAGTGGAACAAATTCACACCAACGTTACAAATATGCAACGCTGTTAGATATCTATGGAGCAGTTGAAGATGCCCTCTACGAGCATAAAATAGCTGTGTCTCAAGGCGCATTAGCACAAGAGGGAATACAAACTCTTATTACGCGATTAACACATTGTCCATCGGGGCAATGGATAGAAGATCAACGTTATATGATATCTGAAAAAGATGGTAATCAAGCAAAGGGCGCTGCGCAAACATACATGCGAAAATACGCTATCCTGGCTCTTTGTGGATTATGTCCTGATGACGATGATGGTGAAGACGAACAACGCCATATTGATACGAGAAGAGTTTCTATTGATGAAATAAAAGCTGCTCTCAAAGTAGCTATCAATGGTGCTGACATTTACAAAAACGTATTGCAGATTAATAGAATTCAAGCTCTAGAAGAGCTACCAGTCGAGAAATACAACATGGTGATGGGTTACATTAATAAAAATAAAAAGACTTCATAAGAAAGGAATATGATGGCAAAAATGCAATTAGCTGCTGACGACATTAAGCGGTGGGAGCACTTATACGCTCAAATGACTCCTGAGCAACGTCAGGATATCGATAACGAATTGGACTTTATGAAGGGCAGATCGAAGGATTTCATAGAGTTTCTTTTTAAGAAAGTAGTAATGCTTACGCATACTGTTGAGACAGTGAATTTGGTGATTCCGGCGGATGATCTGAAGAAATATTATGAAGATTATGCAGCGAAAAATAAACAATGAATATAGAAGAAATGTTCGATAGAGCACAAATTAAATTGGAAGATTTATTCGAGCAATTTGTTTTGGAGAATGAAGAATTTATAACTGTCGTGGGCCTGGAGAGACCAGACATATTAAATGCATTGGTAATAGGTGTTTTTTTCAAGAGGATTCATGAAAAAGGCAAAGTGGGAGGAGGGCCACTGGAATCTATAGAAGATGTAGAAAGATTTTCTCATAATTTACGAACGTCTTTAATGGTTGCAGCGCGAGACGTGATCCGTCATTCGGTTGAGCATGAGGTAGAGTGCTGCCCTCAACAAAATAATAATTAAAATCTACATGAATGCCCTTGGTAAGACATATTTGATTGGCGTTTTAAAAACCGCGGCAATCAGCTAGTACTCAACTTATCGAGGGCATTCATTTTTTTGTGTTTCTATTAGGAGAGAACGTGAAAATATTTTTTTATCTTTTTCTTGCATCTTATAAAACGAATTTATAATACTGTGTTCAAGGTAAGTAAAGGAGAAAAGTAATGAATGTGTCCAAAGTGCTGATTCCCAGCGAAAATATGACAAATCGAGTTGATTAATTTTTTCTAATTTAGTAGAATGTGGTCGTTTTAGTAACACTATTTTATTAACAATTTTATGGCGTTCTAATACGACAAGAATTTCATCTTCTTGATATAGATAAGAAGCAAAGCTTCAGTGCCTTCTTGTTTATCAAAAATCAAAAAGCCCGGGGTTTCCCCCGAGCTTTTCCAATGTGAATGTTTTTAGCACTCACATTACATTCTTGTCCCTTACTACCATGCATTGAAAAACTAACTGTGTAACCACAGGTCCTCACGCGCCTGTCCTGTTAGATGTCGTCAAACATATAACAAGAAAAAGCGAATTAAAAACAAACCGGATCTCAATAAGGTCCGCGAAAGGAAAGCCGCAAGAAAGCATCTTATAAAAATCATTAATCAAATAATGAAATTAATCAGTAACTGTTAATCGTTAAATTAATCAGTAAATGAAAAATAAATTCATCACCCCCCGAAAGGAAAGATAAATAGATTTAAATTAATCAAATAATGAAAAATAATAAGAGTTGTTTGTTTGCTTCTTTTAGTTCCGGGTATTACTACCCGCAAGAAAGAAAAAACAAAAGCTGACCAAACAAATGTTGGAAAGGCATACAAGGAACCTTATATGCAAGTGAGTGAAAGAGCTATGTCTTATGAATAACACTATATGACATATAGCAAATTAAGTCAAGATATTTTAAACAAATCATTTCAAGATTTGAACGAAATATCTGACACGCCGAAAAAGAAACGCGTGGTGGAGTGGATACTCCGATGCTGTCTGAGAATGCCGTTGATGTTTCAGAGTCAATCGCATATCGCAGCTATTTTGAATGTGAGCAGAAAGCTCGTAAATGAGGTTATGGGTTCTCTTGAGGGAATCATGATTGTGCAGCAGTACCGTTTCCACAAATCAAAAGATGGTAGAGTCTTGCAAGGCTCATCGTTCTATCGTTTGATGGATGGATTTAGGGACTCGCGTCTATTAAACATGTTAAAAGATACATTCCCGTTCTTAAAAAGATTAGGTATTTCAGTACCAGTTGTGTTGTCGTATGTGCTCTTATTAGGGCACCCCTCATTAACCGTTACTGATCAGGTGTTTCAACAAAAGTTACACCATAATAAGAATGTATATATTTATAATAAATCTACGAAGTATAACTTCGTTGCGGGCACGCGCGTGAATAGGGTGGGAAAATTTGCATCCATTGGTAATATTTGGCTTGGAATGAAGAAGCAAGAATTAGAGGAGCCGAACTTGATCGAAGAAGTAGTAGAGTTGAAACGTAAGTTTAGTTTCGTTAAGCAAAGTGTGGAGAGAGCCTACTTAGATTACAAAAAGAACAACTCACCTATGCAATTGCAATACATGGGTAAGCAAATGGAGCTACTGGGGGACTTAGGCAATAAAATTATCTCGCAAGACCCTTCGTTTACGGGGATTTCGCAAGTAGTTGCTATGGCGAGAACACTTTCGAAAGAAACTAATACAAACACACCACCTACTGTTAAATCTTCTCGCAGCGTCGAAATTCATTCGTCTTTGCCAAAAAAAGAAGTTTCGACACTTTCTCGCTATGATCAAGCTCTCAATCGTGAAAAAGAGCTGCATACCGCAGAAGGGAAAACGATCCTTGATCTTTGTGGGAATATACTCGTTAATCCTCTGCTTACTGAATTGTCCAACCAAGAAATTAGTGCTATTTTCAAAGCGGTTCATGAGCACTGTTCATGCAACAGAGAGCTCTTGGCTAAGCGATGGAAAGAAGTTGGTGAGTATAAAGCAAAGCAACGGAGGGCTTCATGAATAGACAAGTCTCATACGTGATCAATGGAAAACCTATACCCTGGACACGTCCCAAATCCAATGGAAAACATTTCTTTGATAGCTATTCCCATGAAAAATTATCCTGGGCTCTAAATTTAGAGCGGGAGCATGGCGATAGATTTCCATTTACCAAACCCATAGAGATAGTTATTACATTCTTCTTTACGGGAAGAAATGAGATCCAAAACAAGAACGAAGAGTATAGACCTAATCGTCCTAATCTCGACTCACTTATCAAATTTGTTGTTGATGCAGCCCAAGATGCTGGAATTTTAAAAGACGATGCTATCATTGTATCACTCCATGCCCGCAAGACTTTTTCCTTAATGCCACGTACAGAATTTACTATTCGGGAGATATAATGAAAAAAACAACCCCAAAAACTTCCAATAATACAAAAAAAGCTTCTAAAGTGTCTAAAAACGACCAATTTCCTGAAGAGCTCGTAAAAAACCGTGGTTGGCATGAATTTTACAACTACGAAGCGAATGAGCTTTTTCCAAGTAAAGAGTCGTTCAGACAACGAGTAGCATATACGATCCTCAAATGGTCTGAGACCGATGAAGCATTGGACCTTGGTCAGTTCTTTATGGTGTACAAGATACCAAGAGAAACGTTTAGAGCTTGGTGTGCTAAGTATCCTGATATCAAACAGGCATATCTTGATGCTAAATTAAACGTAGCAACACGTAGAAGACTTGGCGCTCTTAACAAGCAGTTCGAGAAAGAAGTTGTGTTTAAAGACATGCATACCTACGATTCTGATTACCTCGAGATTAACCAATATCATGCCTCTTTGAGAAAAGATGAAGATAAGCAACCTCATGTGTTTAATGTGATCTTAGATCGACCAGAGGTTACCTCAAAAGCAGAGATGGATTACATCACGAGTCAGATAGGAAAAGAGTGAACGTAGAAGTTAATGTTGCCTTAAATAAGTTCAAGCTGAGATGGTACCAGAAAGAAGTATACGATGTGATCGACCAAGGTCTTTCCAAACGGATCTTTTATGTTGCCAGTCGACGTGCTGGTAAAGATATTCTGGGATGGAATTTAGCAATACGACAATGCTTGAAGAAATCATGCTTGGTTTTCTATGTTTTACCAACCTATTCTCAAGCACGTAAAGCAATTTGGGATGCCATCGCTATAGATGGCACCAAGTTCCTGGACTATATCCCTAAGCCAGTCATTAAATCTATTAACCAACAAGAGATGAAGATCGTGTTCCATAACAATTCGGTGCTGCAATGCATTGGAGGTGATAGTTATGATACTTCCCTTGTTGGAACTAACCCATACGCTATTATTTTGTCTGAGTATGCTCTTATGCCTCAGGATATATTTTCATTCATACGACCTATCTTAGCCGCCAATGGTGGGTGGTGCCTAATGGTTACCACCCCTCGAGGCAAGAACTTTGCGTGGCATCACTTTAAGCTTGCTGAAGAATTGCCCGAGTGGCGCGTGTTTGTGCATCGCGCATCCGATATTCAACACATACCTGAAGATGTTCTTGCGCAAGAAAAGATGCAGATGGATGAAGGTCTTTATCTTCAGGAATATGAATGCAGTTTCGAGCGTGGTATCTCCGGTTCTTACTACGGTACACATTTAGATAGCCTTCGTGCTCGTGGTCAAATCACCTCAGTTCCATGGGAACCAGGACTCCAAGTACACACTGCGTGGGATATCGGGGTTAATGACGCCACGACGATCATCTTCTTCCAGCTTGTTGGTGAAGGAAGCGCATCTATTCGTGTCATAGATTGTTACTCAAACACCGGACTTGGCCTCGATCATTACGCGAAAAAGATCCAAGACAAACCATATCGCTATGGTAAACACTTCGCTCCTCACGATATTAAAGTTCGTGAATGGGGTGGTGGCGCTATCACTCGCTACGAAAAGGCTCGACAGCTCGGCATAGATTTTACTCTTGTTGATCAAGTGGGAATTATCGAAGGGATCGAGAACGTATGGACGCATATCAATAAATTCTGGATAGACCAAGATCGATGCAAGTCACTCATCGATGCGATGGAAAACTACCGCAAAGAGTGGGATGAGAAAGCTAACGCTTACAAGAATAAGCCGGTCCACTCATGGGCCTCTCACTATTGTGATGCATTGAGATATATGTGTCTTTCTATTCACAAAGCGAAACGCGGTATGTCTGCCGAAGATTTCGATCGTAAACGCGCACAGGCTCTTTATGGTGACAAAGGTGATTTACCTCATGTATTCCAGTACAATCCGTTGTATGATAGAGGAGCAAAATAGTAAAAAATTCTAAATGAAGGATCGAGTATGCTCATACGACCACCCGAGACATTGGATTTCACCAATAGTGATGCGATAAAACGTAAGATAGATTCTGACTACAACGCCAACGAATCTCTTTGGCAAACTTTCTGGAAAGAAGCGACCATAGATACTCGGCTTGAAGCGGGTGACACCTCACTAGGATCCGAAGTGGGTGGTTGGACCTCTAATAATAGTAGCAATACTCAGACATGGTACTTTAATCGTGTACGTCCGATATGCTCTATGATTTCCGGCCATCAGCGTCGAACGCGTAAGTCGACTATCGTTGTTCCTTTAGAGCATGGAGATCAATTCACTGCCGACCAGTGGACTAAAGTTCTGATGCATATTTATAAGCGTGAAGGTGTGGAAGAAACAATTTCTGAAGCATTCCACCAGGGTGCGACTATTACTGGTATGAATCTTTTGCATGCGTACATAGATTTTCGCAATGATCCCGTTTCTGGAGAAGTTAAAGTAGACAACTGCTCGTACAATAGCTTTGTAGTTGATCCGTACTTCCGAAAAAAAGATTTATCTGACTGTAACTTTGTGTGGCGTAGAACATTTATGTCTCATTCGCAAGCAGCATCTCTTTTCCCTGAAGAGCAGTATGATGCCATTATGGCGTTACCAGGTAATCCAACAGGAACGGGTAGAGATGGACGTTTCCAATACATGCCTGAATCATACGGCATGACTCAAGCAAATCGTTTAGCATATGACGAATATTATTATCGTGATTATCGAGAGCAGAAATTGCTTGTCGATAAGATAACTGGTGAAACGTTTGAACTTCCGAATGCCAGCGATGTTGATTTAGACTATTTCTTGCAATTAAACCCCAACATCGAAGTGATTAAGCAGAACGTCCCTACAGTTCGCTTAGCACTTCTTCTACAGGATCGCGTATTTTATGATGGTCCCAATCCACTTGGAATCGATAAATATCCCTTTATTCCAGTGATTGGCTATTATAATCCTATGATGCCGTACTTCTACAGTCGCCTTCAGGGAGTATGTCGATCATTACGCGATCCTCAAATGCTTCTCAATCGTCGCATTATCCTTTCAGCAGATTTGCTTGAATCTCAAGTCAACTCTGGTTGGATCTTTAAGGAAAATGCTCCGGTAGATGTGAAGCATCTTTTCCAAACTGGGCAAGGACGCGTGATTCCTCTCAAAGATGAAGCGCAAATGAGCGACATCCAGCCGATTATTCCACCTCAAATACCACCATCATTTTTCCAACTGCAAGATACATTCTCTAAAGAAATGAATTTAGTTTCAGGCGTGAATGAAGAGTTGCTTGGCTCTGCGAATGATGAAAAGGCTGGAATTCTTTCTATGCTCCGACAAGGTGCCGGACTTACCACACTACAGCCACTCTTTGATAACTTGGATTACGCGCAGAAACTTCTTGGTGAATTGATAATGGATATAGTTCGTGCCAACTACACTCCAGGAAAGATTAAGAATATTCTCGAAGGTGAAGAGCCAGCTCCCTTGTTCTACAATAAAGCATTTGGGAAATATCACTGCCAAGTTGAGGCTGGATTTAATACCGACACACAAAAACAAATGCAGTTTGCTCAGCTTATGCAATTGCGTGAATTAGGAATTCCTCTTCCTGATGATCAACTAATCGAGTCAGCTACTATTCAAAACAAAACAGAAATCATTAAGAAGATGCAGGTTGCTCAGCAAGCTCAGGCACAACAAGCTCAAGTTCAAGCACAAATGCAAATGGAGCTTCAGCAGTCTCAAACTAATCTTGCCAAAGCGCGTGCTATGGCTGATCAAGGACTTGGCATTGAACGTATTTCCCGCGTTCAGGAGAACCAAGCATTAGCAGAAGAGCGAAGAGCTGAAGCGAGGAAAGACGATGAGCAGGCGCTTCTCAATTATGTGAAAGCCTTGAAAGAAATTGAAGAAATAGACTTGTCACAATTGCAAAAGATAATAGCCTTAAAGGAAGTAATTGCTGCACAAGAGAAAGGCTCAAGAGATTTACGTAATGAACCTCAGTATGCTCAGGGTGTTCCTGCAGACGTAGTTAGGGGTGATAACCTTGCTCAGCTTTGAGCATTTTCTACGAAAGGGCCTAACCATGGCTAAAAAACGTTTCTACAAAGACAGTAATGCATCAGGCGCTCGTGCGTATGCAAAAAAAACTATGAATCGTGACGGTGATATGATCCGTGAAGATTTCTCAGCTCCTTCTTTACTTCCAAGAGATGTAAAGGATGTATACTGGCCAAAATCTCAGCTTTATATTAACGGTGGTGTTCAAGACCTCTTTATGGGTGTTCATGATCAGCTTCGTGAAGATGGTGAAGATATACGCCGTGTATTCAAGCCAGGTAAATACTAGTTCTATTTGAAGGAATTTTCATGCCAGGACAAATCAGACAGAGCAAGAAGGCAGCAAAGATTGCGTATAAGATCCTCAAGACTCCTAAGGATAAAAGGCAATCGAATCGACCTCCAACGCGTAAAATGCTGTTAGCTTGGTTTAAAGATTCATTCATGTCTCAATAGATATTCATTACTACCTTCCCCCTATAGCGTGCCGCCAGCAAGTTGTGGGGGGAATTTAAAAGGATTTAGCATGAAAAAGCGTGTATTTAAAAAAGATAAAGCATTGTTCAAGAAAGCTAAAAAGATAGAAAGAAGTAACGACGCTAAAGAGAAGAAAATCTCTAAAGTAATGCGTGAGTTTGATGAGGATAAACTTCATTCTGGTTCTAAAAAAGGACCTAAAGTGAAGAGCCGTAAGCAGGCTATTGCCATTGCGCTCAGTGAAGCTCGTAAAGTTAAGCCAGCACGTAAAAAACGTATGACGCGCGCAGAAGATGCTCGTATGGAACGTATGGAACGTGACCGTATGATGGATATGGAACGCCATTTGCGTGATATGGGTCGTTAATCATGGCGCGCAAGGTGACCGTAGCTCGCGGTGTAAAGGTAAAACGTGGTGTTGAAGAAAAAATGAGATCCAAGCCAGGATCTTCAAATTCAGGTAAGTATAAAACGGTAAAGCCGTCTGAGTTTGCAGGTGCTGCGGGAGGAGCTTCTAAGTTTTCTTTTCCCATCAATACTCTTGCCCGAGCTCGTAACGCATTGGCTCGTGCTCACTATGCACCAGATCCAGAAGGAATTAAACGTAAAGTTTATGCAATGTATCCAGAGCTTAAGAAACGTCACGAATCTCGTGAAAAGACTCAACGTATGGAAACATCATTGCGTTCTGCTGGCAATCGTGCTAAAAAGTAAATAACCTTTCTCCTCCCACAAGGGGAGAAAGTTGTATATATTCCCCCTCTCTTCATCCGGAGGGGGTTTTTGATTTTTTCCCCTTTTCTAGTAATGTATGCTTGTATTGATTTACGAGGGGGATTAATGAAAAAACAAACAGCTGGTCAAATTATCCAAGATGTAGCATCCAAGAATCAGCTCGATGATGCTCATCAAGAATACCGAAAGGTCATGTTTCGTGATTTTGAAGAGAAGATATGGGAATGTGCGATCAACGCCAAAGGCCAACAGCTTTATGAAAACAAAGATTTCTATGTGGTTGTCTTATTTAAAGTCGATCGTTTGCTCCATAATTCTGTAACCCCTTACTTTTTTGCACGTAGATCATGTCCCACACCAGTCTTTAATCAGATTGTTTTTAAGTATCATACGAAAAGTGCTCAATTACAGTACTTATGGAATATTCCTAACCAAGCTACATACGAATATATACTCAAAAATAGAATTGAAGCTTCTGCTGATAACAAGCAATTATTGCAATTTTGTTTAGCGTTTGAAGATGGATCGTTACTTAATTTTGTAAAAAAAGAAAACGGTGAGAAAAAAGACGCTATAATCTATAACACTGCAGAACATGCGGCAGTCGCAGATCAAAACTCAAAGAAAATTATTAATCACTAGCCGATCAGGAGAGATATGGAAAGAGATCCTTTGGTGTATACCCAAATTGACCCTAATACCAACCAGCCAGCTGTACAACATGAACCTGAAATTGCTGAACAAGTAGTTCAAGAAGTTGAAGAGAAACGAGATGCAGAATCAACTCAACAATATAATATGCGGATGTTACGTGAGCGAGCTGAGCGAGCTGAAAAAGCATTAGCTGAACGAGAAAGACAAGAGGCCTACAAATCTTCTCAACAGCATCAACCTTACCAACCTACTCAACCGGCACATCGTAATGAGGAAGTAAAGGAAGAAGAAAGTTTTTCAATTAATGACGACGATATCATGGAAGGTCGCCACATAAAGAAATACTCTCAAAGCGTTGCTAAAGAAATCAAGAGTTTGCGTGAAGAATTAAAAAAACAACAACAATATCAGCAACAACAGCAAGCGGTTCAACGCATCCAGAGCGCAATGCCAGACTTTCAATCAATCGTAAATGAAGAGAGTATTAAGAACTTTGCAGCCATTTATCCGGAAGAATATCAATCGATTGGACATATTCCCGATGACTATGGCAGAGCAAAATTGGCATACACATTAATTAAATCTTACGGTCTTAATGAAACACATGCTCCCGAACAAACAAGAAGAATAGAAGAGAATAGAAATAAGCCTAAGGCATCAAGTGCATCTGGCGGACAATCTTCAACTTCTCCTTTGAGTGCGTTGGGAGATTATGATAGAAGAACATTGAGCGAAGATAGAAAAGCTCAGCTCAGGAAAATGGTAGCAGAAGCTAAACGATTCAGATAAATAAGCCCCGGTAACTCCGGGGTTCAACTTTCAGGAGAACAGTATGTGGATTTCAGTAAAAGAAAAACATCCTATACGTGACACCTATATACTTGTGACTGATGGGAAAAAGGTTAAGCCGTTTTATACATCTGATTTGCATGTATTCTTCACTGAAGGACAAGATCCTAAAGAATACATTACCTATGAAGATGGAACTCGGATCAAGGTATCGGAAATAATAGGATGGATGGAATTCCCGAAACCTATGCCACAATGTGCTGTTTGTTGCTATAAAGAGCAAGAATGGCAACAATTTATAGACAGTCATAAGAGAAGAGAATATGAATAAATATAATATTGAAAAATATGCTCGCATAAGAAATTATTTCCAATATTGTGTGAAAGGGATAAGAGTAATTCCCAATAATATTAAAAAAATGTTTGACACAATATTATTTGCCCGCGATTATAAATTCAGTCTTTTGGAAAGACATCCCGATGCACATCTTTATTTGCCCGGATTATATCGCGGGGTAGAGCAGTCTGGTAGCTCGTAGGGCTCATAACCCTGAGGTCGTTGGTTCAAATCCAGCCCCCGCATCCAATTGAAACTACTTTTTTACTTCTTAACCCAGATCATTGTATATCCGTGATCTGGGTTTTCTCTTGATTCTCTATTGTTGTTGTTGTATTATCGGCATGTCGTATCGCGCCTCGGCAGCGCAGTCGTAGAGAGACTCGGCACCTCAGTCGTATCGCGCCTCGGCAGCGCAGTCGTATCCAGGTCTCGGCATCCTGAAAATCCTCCGACGTATGGAGCTTTCGTCAAGCTCAAGTCATATTCGTTCGTTTTTCAAAAGGTGTTAGTTATGATTACTACTACTACACTTCTACCTGCTCCAGTTCAGCAGCATTTTGATGACGTTCTTTTGTCGGTAAGAACTCCAAATCTTATCCACAAATTAGCAGCCGAACCAAAACGCTTGCCTGCAAAAGGTGGTAGAACACTTCGTATGAGACGTTATGATCGTCTACCAACTGCTCCAATCCCTCTCGGGCCATCTGGTGCAACTCCTCCTGCGACTCCATTATCTGCAGTTGATATCGATGCTACTATGTCATTCTATGGCCAGTACGTTGCAATTAACCAACAGGTAACGCTTCAGAACCAGGATCCAGTTCTTTCTGAAACAGCTCAATTACTTGGTCTTTCACTTCGTATGACTGAAGACCAATTAACTCGCGATATGCTTGCATCAACTGCATCATTCGTGAACTGTACCGGTGGAACAAATGGTGATAACCCTACCAATCTTTCTGCATCTGACATTGATGATGTAACTCAAGCGTTACTTTCAAACGATGCATGGATGATTCTTGATTCTCAAGAAGGTGAAGATCGCTTTGGAACAGGCCCAGTTCGTGACTGTTATATCGGTCTCGGACATACGAACCTTTCTTCAAGCTTAAATAACTTGAACGGGTTCATTGCAAAATGGAACTATCCAAACCAAAACCAAACAGTACGTTCTGAGTGGGGAAGCTACAATAACGTTCGCTTCATGCTCAGCTCTGTTGGTTCTGTAACTGCAAATGCATCTAACTTAGGTAACGATGTGTACAACATCTTTATCCAAGGTATGGAAGCATTGGCATGCGTTGAGCAAGATAACTATTCTGCTCGATTCTTGTACAGACCACCTGTTTACAGCGATCCTCTTTTCCAAAACGTAACACTAGGTTATGTGTTTGCTGAGGTTCCAAGAATCTTGAATGATCTTTGGATCTATAACCTTCGCGCAACCTTACCTTGAGGAGTAAACAATGAACGGAACTATTATTCAACAAGGTAGATTCACCGCTACAGGTGCAACTACTATCCTTAATATTCGCTCAGATGTTGACTGGATACGCGTTTACAATACTACAGTTTCATACGCTGCGGGTGCTGACACGGGTGCTGAATTCTATTGGCAACGTGGCATGGTACAAGGCCGTGGAACTGTATACACAAAAACTGCAAGTACGAATGCTCTTCAAGTGGGTCAAATCGCAGCTCAAGCTGGATTTACTCTTATTGATCAGTCTATTCAGTCTCTTGGGCCTGTTGTAGCTCTAAGCGCTATCTCAAACGCTGCTACTCCTGTTGTTTCAACCGCTAACACAGCTGGTTTGAGCAATGGTGATGTAGTTCGTTTGTTCAACGTTACTGGTGGACAACAGCTTGGTGGAATTGATTTCACTATTGGTTCAGTTACTACAAACACTAGCTTCACTCTTGCTTACATGGCGCAGATTGTTGCGGCAACTACTGGTAGCTTCCGTAAAGTGAACTTCAATCCATTGTTCTACCCGCGTCGTAGATTCATTTCTAAGATTGCGTCAGTAGGATCTACGACTGTTATTACTATGACAGTAACGCATCAATTTACAGTGGGACAAGAAGTTCGCTTCGTTATTCCTACTATTAATGCGACTGCCTATGGAATGACAGAACTCAATGGTGTTCAAGCGAGCATTATTGCAGTTGACCTTGTGAACAACTCAATAACTATTGATATTGATTCTTCAGGGTTCACAGCCTTTGCATTCCCTACGAATGCAGCAGTGCTAAACGCAGCGTTTACTCCAGCATTGGTTATACCAGTTGGGGAAGATACAGCGACTGCATTGAACTTCAATGTTGATATCCTCGGTGACGCTACTGAAAACCAAGGTATCATCGGAATTCAAATGGCTGCAGGGACTTTAAGTCCAGCAGGTGTTGCTTCTGATGTTATTTACTGGGTTGCCGGTAAGTCATTCAGCGTTGACAACCAATAAGCTCTAAGGCCTTTCTTAGTGCACAGTTACTACCCGAGGGCTTTTCGGAGCCCTTGGGATTTTTATAGGAGACGAAATGAAAGATGGTAAATTGGGCGTAATGGCCCGAACTTCGAGAAGATCTGGTAAAACATTAACTGCTGCGGATATGGAACGCATGCGTGACCGTGATGCCGAGTTGGTAACCGGCATATTTAAAAATTACGAAAACCCAGGAATGACTGTAGCTTTTGGATTCAAACTCTATAAGGGTGAAGACATCGACCATTACTTGTTGGAAGATGGAGAGCGCTATAGATTGCCTCGTGCAGTAGCTCGTCATTTGAATCAAGATTGTTTCTACTATGAGTACAAACAGTTAAAAGGTACCGATGCAGAAGCAGTTGTCCAAACAGGTCTGGCTGATGGAAGATTGAAGCCACTCCAAGCTCCAAGTATGGCTCGCAAGGTGCACAGATTTGGGTTCCAAAGTCTTGATTTCATGGATGACGATATGGCGCTTGCGACTAATCATTCGAGTATAATAGAAGTAAGAACTACTTAAAGGAATCGTTATGGCGATATTAGCAGAGCAATACCCTATGTTTCAACCTGCTATGCGTATTGTCATAGCGGTAACTAATAGTTTTCCGGCACTCGTTACTACTTCATTTCCACATCAATATATCGATGGATTAATAGCTCGTTTAGTGATACCTGAAGGATTTGGCATGGTACTTGAGGATCCCCTTAACGAGGGAGTAGTAACCGTGCTTAATGATACTCAATTCTACTTATCAATAGATACGCAGTTTGTAGAACCCTTTGTTATACCGGCTCCCTTTCCTGTCGCATTTACATCTCCTGCACAAATAGTTCCCGTAGGAGAAGTGAATAGTTCGTTACGATCAGCAACACAAAACGTATTACCTTACCCATAAAAGGAGAAATTATGTCACAAACGACATTGCAAGCAATACGAAATAAGGTTCGTCGGATTACGCGTTCCCCGTCCGAAGGTCAGTTGACGACTATTGAACTTGATGACTATATCAATACCGTCATCTTGTACGATCTTCCTGAGAGATTACGACTATTTCCAACGCGTACTACATTTACTTGGTATACGCAGCCAAACGTGGGCGAATATGAAACTAATACAACGGATGTAAACGATCCATTCTATAATTTTAAGAATCGTTACATTTCAATTCATCCACCAGCATATATCGCGGGCGTACCTGCGTTTTACACGCAACGTCAGGAAGATTTTTACGCATATTATCCGCAAGTTAACACAATTGGTGATACCGGCTTAGTGGGTGATGGTACTCAAGGGCCGTACGCAGGAACATTATCTGCAAAGCCGGTTATTCAAGGTAAGGTTATCTTTACTGGAAGAGGCGCGCTCAATACCGGACAAACTCTTATTGATACACCTATTAATAACGAATTTGGTAATTTGTCCGAGCCTAATACGCCACCTACTTCGACTACTGTGTTAGATCCAAATAACCATATCAATTACATTACTGGTGAATTTGTACTGACGTTTGCCAATGCTATCCTTGCTGGTCAACCAATTAAGTTTGAAACAATACCATATCAAGCTTCAAAACCACTGTGTATTCTCTACTTTGATCAGAAGTTCTTAATCAGACCAATTCCAGACAAGGTCTATGAGATCAATATTGAAGTATATATTCGTCCAACTGAACTTCTCGACTCAGAACAGAGTCCTCAACTTGAACAATGGTGGCAATATATAGCAATTCTCGCGGCTAAGAAACGTTTTGAAGATCAGATGGATATGGATTCAGTTGGTCTTTTGATGCCAATGCTTAGAGAGCAAGAATCGCTTACGCTTCGAGCAACGCTTATGCAAGCTGCTAATGAACGTACGCCTACTATTTATACTATGGGTAAGAACTATGGATATGGATGGGGTGGATTCTTTGGATATGGTGGTTGGCCTTACTAATTAGGAGATAATAATGGCGTTTAATACGAATGTGCCTTTGGCAAATCAGAAAATAAAAAACACGCAGCAGCCGATTCAAGATAACTTTATTGAAACAGCTAATTTAGTTGCAGTTAATCATGAACCGTTCAATAGTGCGGATCAGGGTAAACATAAGTTTGTGACATTTACACAGCAACCCTCGACTGTTCAGCCTGCCAATGTTTCAGAGTTTAATATGTATAATGTTGTGGTTGGAGGAACCAACCAACTTTGTATTAAAAAGGGTGATGCTTCAATTGAAGTTCCATTCACTCGTCGAGGTGGAACGCTTTCGGCACAAGGGGGAAGTGGATTTACGATTCTCCCTTCGGGGTTATTAATACGTTGGGGTACCGGAACGGTAGTAGGGGGAAGTACTGCTATAAATGTTAATAGTAACGTTTCATTTCCTTCAATGAACAATATTGCTTCAGTTCAGATTACACCGACTGGTAATTTCAGCATTTGGGTCTCTAGTATTACTCTCCCAGCTGCAAGCTTTACTGCTAGTTCATCATCGTCTAATGCAACTTTCATGTGGGTAGCAATGGGCAGCTTAATCTAAGGAATTATGATGGCATTTGATCGTTTTATGATAGCGCCTAATGACGGCGGTTTACAAACCGACTTGCGTCCATTTATGATTCCAGACAATGCTTTTGCTACTATGACGAATACCTATGTATTTCGTGGGCGTGTAAGAAAGCGTTTTGG
>JACCDR011036697.1_pt1 | contig 16366 bp, 32 predicted proteins | sample 7446431 | NCBI WGS metagenome assembly JACCDR01 (sample SAMN15323443, study PRJNA562643) | freshwater metagenome | isolation source: river surface water | place: USA:Blue River Watershed | collected 2017-08-17 | reverse complement strand
GCTGGTCCTTGAAGTCGTCGATCACGTCGGCGTGCAGCCCTGCACCAGCAGCGCGGGCGGCATCGGTTCCTTTTCCCATCACAGTCCTTTCTGTTGCATCTTCCGCCAGCCGAACTGGCGGTTCAAGGGCGACGGCCTACGGCCGCGCCTTAACCTGATCGTTGGGCGGCTCGCTGTCATCGAAGCCGTGCTCCACGGCTCGCCAGTCGCCGCGCCTGGCTTCGCGCATGTCCAGCGCGCGGAATTCGGCCGTGATCTGCCTGCGGAACTTGCGCGCCGCGTTCACATCGGCAGTCACGGTCATGTCCACCTGGCAGGCCATGTAAAGCCCGGTGGACTGCCCTTCCTTGGTGAAGTTCTCCACCAGCCAGTAGTAGGTCATGAGTAGTCCTCGTCAAAACTGCATGGCACTGTCCACTGCTTGCCGCAGCGGCTGCACTCGATGATGTCGTGATCGTCTGTTACGCCGCAGCAGTCCACAGTGCGCGGCGCCGGGCATCTTTGCAGGTGCTTCTGGCAAAGCTCTGGCTTCTCGGCATCGTGCAGGCTGCACCCGCCTTTGATACGGCCACCTTCGTAGCGCTTAGGCGTCGTCATACAGGTCGTATCGCTGGCAAAGCGCGTCCATGTCAAGCCGGGCGCGCTGCGTCACCAGTTCGCGTCCGTCACGAAATACCACGCAGCGGTAGCGCTGGCCCGGACGAATCTTCCACTTGTCGGCCTCAACGCCTTCAAGCACCAGCCGCTCGTCAGCAGTTACGGCATCGCGCGGCTGGCCGTAACTGCGCCACATTTCGCTGGCGTCGCAGTCGTAGAACTTGCGCGCGGTTCTCACTTCGTCTTTCAGTACCAATACCATCGTTTGCTCCTCTGCGCCACGACGCCTAACCCGTCATTCGAGCCGACCGTTCCGGCGGCTCAATTCCCACGTTAGGCCCTGAACTCCGGCCGCAGCTCTTGCGGTGCATGCTCACGCAGCCATGCAATCGCAACCGTCGCCATCGCCTTTGCTTCGTCGGCTCCGGTAGGGATTCGCACATGCTTTCCCGCGGCGGCCTTCTCATGGCGCTGCGCCAGCTCGTAGCCCGCCATGAACGCCTTCACCACGTCATCGGTGCTCCAGTCGTCGGGGCCGGCCGGATCGGTGCTCTCGGTATAGGCATAGCCCATCGCGCAGTCATGCAGGTCAAAGCCTGCGCGCTCCGGTTCCAGACCTAACTGGTCGTTCGAGCCGACATTCGTCGGCTTGCTGCTCTCGCTGTCCATCACGTCCTCTCTGCCGCCGAATGCGGCTCAACTCCAACGTTAGGCCTCAAGCACAAACATGCGCTCGCAGTCTTCGCACGCGAGGAAACGCATGCCGTGCGCCTCGGTGTAGTCGTCTTGGTGCCAGCGCAGGGTCGCGCCACAGTTCGGGCATGTGCTCTGCCGAACCAGCGCCTCGTCTTCCGGCTTCATGATTGCCTTCTTCAGCAGATCCCGCGAAAAGAAAGCGTGCTTGTCGTCCATCATTTCCTCGCTTCGGCCACAGGCCTAACCATTCGCTGGAGCGGACCGCCACCGGCACCGCACCAGCCTCCACCACCAAGCGGGCGGCCCGCTCAGCTCAAACGTTAGGGCGCATAGCCACCTTGACTAGTGGCTATGCGCTTTGCGCCTACTTCTTGGGCTTCGGCTTGCTTGGCGCAGGCTTGGGCTTGGGCTTCGGCATTGGCATGTGGTGAGGCTTTGCCATCACGCAGACTTCACTTCGTCGTCCGTGTACCACTTGTGCACCATCGTCATGCCGTCGAACTTGATGCCAAGGGCCGGCGTCGTGATCTCCACGATGGTGCCCTTCTTGTCCTTCGTCATGGAGTCGTGCTCCTTGCCCGGCTTCACTTGCACGCGGTCGCCCACGCTGTAAATCGTCGTCGTCGTCTTCATTTCAGGTCTTTCAGTTGTGCGCCAGCAGTTTCAAACGGCCTGCTGGCTTGCCGTTGTTGAACGCGCCCTAACAAGCCAATCAACCGGACCGCCTACGGCGGCCGGTTATTGGCAGCGTTGGGCGTCTAAAGGCCCGCCCGCTGCTTGAACTCGCTGCGCCACCAGAACTGCGGGCGCTTGTAGCCTTCCTGCTGCGGCAAGTGCGAGTCGGACGGCTCGAACTCGCCGCGCTCGCCCATCAGCCATTCCAGCGCCTCGCGCGGCACCTGCACGGTGTCGCCCAGCGGCGGCCGCTTGTCCAGCAGCACGTCCCACGCGCACAGCAGCCAGCCCAGCCGGCGGTGCCACTCGTCGCGGTCCTCGGTCTTCGTGGTGTCGTGGTCGCGCACGGCGCGCAGCATGTCGCTGGTCAGTTCCAGCGGCATGGTCACGGTCACAGGGTTCGCCATCGCTCCGTCCTTTGCTTCGTTCACCAGCCGCCCAACACGCCCATCGAGGCGAGGCGTGCCGGCATGGGTTCATCTTCGGGGTTCAGCGCGCGCCCGCCTCACCTCGAACGTTCGGCCTCAGCGCACGATGTAGGTGTTCCCGTCGCCAGCGCCCACAGGCGTGAGGCGGCGGAAGTGATGCGCCACCTCAGCGCCGGTCAAGATCACCGCGCTGGGCGGCGACAGCAAGCGGCGCAGTTCGGCGATTTCCTCGCGCAGCGCGGCCACTTGCCCGATCAGCGAGCTTTCCTGCTGCGTCATCAACTGCGGGCCACCGCCCATGATCTCGCCGCGCCGTTGCGGGATCTGCGCCAGCAGTTCGGGCGGGATGCTGGCGCCTTGCGCGGCGCGCTGTTGGTCATCGAATCCAGGCATGCAATCTCTCCTTTGCGTCGGCACCAGAGGCCGAACAGGCGGATCGAGCGGACCCGCTACGCTGCGCTCGCGCGCCTCTCATCCTTGGTCGTTGGGCGGCTCAGAACGGCAGTGCCTCGCCGTCGTCTGGATCAATGCCGCGCTCGCGGCAGAGCGAGCGAAGTCGCTTGACTTCCTGCCCCAGCCGCCAAATCTCGTGGTGCAATTCATCTCGGTAGTCCTTCGGCCCGCTGGCCGGGTAGAAGATTCGCGCCCACATCTGCGCGCGCTCGTGCCACGCCTGCGCGGCATCCTTGCGCTGCGCCAGCGGCAGCGCCAGTTCGTCGGCCGCGTGTGCGAGGTCGTGGGCGCAGCGGCGCCCGGCGCGCACCATCAGGCGCAACAGTTCGCGCTGCGCCTCGGGCGGCTCGGGCGCCAAGGCTGCGCGGAGCCGTCCAACCAGCCGTTCGAGCGGACCCTCGCCGGCTGCGCGCGTCGTGCTGTGTGGCTGCTTGGTCATGGCCGGCGGGGTCCTCTCAACGGCACGTTAGGCCTCAAGGCTTGATGCACTGATACTGGCGCCCGTCCCAAACGGTAGTTCCCCGCGCTTGGTCGCAGACCTTCTTGAACTCTTCGGCGTTCTTGAAAAAGCCGATGAACACAGCCGCCAAGATCAGCACGATCACGAAAACTATTGCCCACTCTGAGTTTTTCATCGCCTTCCTCTCCGGCCACCAGGGCCTAACCAATCGGTCGAGCGCGGACCTCGTGTGGCATCGCGCATTAGCCAAGGCGCTGCCTCGGCCGCTCACCTCAGCCGTTATGCAGCAACCGCCCCCACCGCCCCAGCCTTCCCGGTCGGCAGCAGCGTCGTGCGGATCGGCTTCTTGCGCGGCAGGCGCAGGTCAAAGTTGCGCGGCTCGGACAGATCCGGCCAGCCCGTCACGCGAAGGCCCGGCTCCATCTTCGGACCCACGCGCACGTTCTGGACAAACAGCGTGACCTTCTTGCCGATCCACTCGTTCGTCTCGCGTCCCCACAGTTCTTTGAGGCACTCGGCGTTGGTACGGTTGAGCAGCCAGCCGCGCTCGCTGCGGGATTCCTCGAAGTAGACGACGATGCGGTCCCGAGCCTTGCCGCCGCCTTCGTCATCGGCCGGCTTCATGCTCTCGACCTTCTCGAGCGTGACGCGCTTGATCGTGAGCGTCGGCTCCTTGCCCACCAGTTCCGCGGCAGTGATGAACTGCCCGAGAAATCCGACTCCGTAGTCCATGGTCATTCTCCAAACGAGAGGCCGTATCCATCTGCGTCGTCCTCGTCGTCGTACACCCAGGCAGGAAGTTGGAGCGCCTGTTCCTCCGAATATCGGCCAGGCCAGTGGTCGGCCTGCATGTGTCCTTTCAGCTGCATGAGCAGCTCCGTAACTTCGACTTCCGCGATGTCGAGCGTCACGCTGTCGATCTCGAAGATGGCCACGTCGTAGGGCGCGGTCTTCTCCGCGGCCACGAGCAGCACCCGTTCCGGCGTCCAGCCCAGCGCGTGCTTCACGCCGTTGCGGTAGTGCGCCATCTGGAGGTGGTAGCCGAAGCGGGCCGACTCAGCACCAAAGCGCCGGCCGTCGATCGAGCGCGTGCTCTTGAAGTCGAGCAGGACGCCGGGCACGAGCCAGTCCGCGCGCGCCTTGCAGCGAAGGCCCGTGTTCGGGTCGCGCCAGTACAGCGGCTTCTCGAACTCGGCACCGTCGAAATACGGCTGCACGAGCGGGTGGCAGCGAACAGCCTCGGCCATGCGCTGGATGTCGTCGATCTCGGCCGGCTTGAAGATGGTTTTTCCGGCGTTCTCGGCCTGGAACATCTCCCAGCCCCTGCCGCGCCGGTCGCCGCCTTCGTAGATGGCGAACTCGGTGTTGAACTTGTGCGGCTCGAAGATCAGCGTGTGGGCAGCGCGGCCGATCATCAGCGCGGTCGTGTCTTCGCGCGGCTGCTGGAGCCGGTAGCGGTACGCCATGGCTGACTCGCGCAGGTGCTTGAGGCTCGACCAGTTGACGGCGTCGACCTCTTCGTAGCGCTGGGTCACAGAAACCTCCTGAAGAACCGAGTCACCCGCCACCAGAACGGCCGGTGTCCGACCTCGATGGCGCACGCGTAATCGGCGGTGTCGCGAAAGCACTCCGACATGGAGCGCGGGAAGCGGCGCGTGGTCGTGTTCATGCGGCCCACCAGTGCACGAGCAGTGCGCAGCCGGTGATGCCGAGGAAGACCGCGAACATGGCGTCGGCGAACTGGCCGGGCTTCATGCCGCCCACCCCGCATCCATCAGCTCGCACGCGATGCGCTCGATGTAGTCGTCCTTCTCCTTGATGTACCGAGTGCGCAACTCCGACGCGGCGCGGCCAGCCAAGTCACGGTCCGGGTACAGCAGCGCCGCAGCCAGCTGCGCCACCGTCAGCGACTCGATGAACTGCGAGCGGCTCAGGTCGCTGCGCGGGATGTAGCCGAACTGCACGGACGGCTGGCCGATGCACTGCGCGCCGAGCCAGTCTTGGAACAGGTCGACGTTCGCCGTGACCCGCTCCTGTGCCTCGATGCGGCACTGAATCAGCGCCTGGTCGTTGATCTCGGGGATGACCGGCGCGCTTTCGTGGCAGCCGAGCGTGCGGGGGATGTCGAGCAGCAGCATTTCGATCTCCTTGCGCCGCGTGGAGTGCAGCGCTTGAAGAGAACTGTAGCGGCTACGATTCCATGTGTCAAGCGCAGTTTCTGCGAAAGTGGCATTGACGAAACTGGAGCGATTGGCCTATGATGCACGCATGAAAACCGAAACTGCCGTTCAACTCGCTGGATCAAAATCGGCCCTGGGGCGGATTCTTGGTGTTTCTCGCCAAGCTGTCGGGCAATGGGGCGAACAACTGCCCGAACTTCAGCGCTACAGGCTGAAGGAGAAGCGCCCGAAGTGGTTCGCTCAAGTCAGGCGCGAAGAGGCTCGACAGACCGCCGAGGCCGCCTGACCATGCCCTACGTCATCGACCACTTCGCGCAGAAGTACACGCTCCTGCGCCGCGACGATCCGCTGTTCCAGACCGTCAGCGTCACCGATCCGCAGCCGCTGGACGAGCCGATCCCGCTGCCGGAAGTCACCGAGAGCGACTTCGCGGCGTTCGATGAGCTGCAGGGGGGCAGGGCATGAAGGGCCAGACCATGACGCGGCAGCAATGGCTGCGCGGCATCAACAAGCACCTGAAGGCCGTTGGCGAGTGCGTCGAGTGGCAAGGCCCGTTCATGGGAAAGACGCCAGTCGTGTACACGCCCGCTGGCTATGCCTGGGAAGGCAGCAAGTGTGGTCGCCAGTCTCTGCGCTCGGTGCTGTTCGGCCTTGACCGCGGGCATCGGCTCTCGTCGCACAGCGTCATCCGAATGAAGTGCATGAACGACAGCTGTGCGCACCTCGACCACTTCTACGTGATCCCACGATCACACCAGGCCAAGGAACAAGCCAAGCGCGGCGAGTTGAGCACACCCCGGAGGCGAGCAGCAGCGACGGCGATTGGCAGATCAAGGGCCAAGCTGACGCAGGAACAGGTCGACGAGATCAAGGCGTCGCGCGATAGCAGTCGCGTTGAAGGTGCAAAGCACGGTGTCTCCGACGCCACCGTTCGAGCGATCCGCAGCGGCAGGCTGTGGGCGAATACGGTGTTCGGCGCCAGCGTTTTCAACTGGAACGGAACGCTATGACTGACACCCGATCAGCCCGCTACCGAGACGGCTCGGCCTACGCCGGCCACAAGCAGTACCTGGGCGGCGGCACGCAACGCAGCTGCGGCAAGTGCGGACAGCACAAAGCGGTGGCCGGCTTCCGGCTGCTGAGGCCCTACGGGATGGTGTGCGCTGAGTGCCAAGGGGGCAAAAAGTGAGCGCCGTTGCCGGTCCGCTCGACGGCATCGACCCCGCCATGCTGCGGGCGTGGCAGGCCATGGACACGCTGCCGCTGCCGCGCAATGCCGCAGCAATCAAGTCTTTGCGTGAGCGCGGCCGGCTGGACTTCGGCGGAGAGGTCGCGGTCTCTCTGGTTGGAGACACGCGGCTGAAGATGCCGCACATCTACGTTGACCCCGGCAAGAAGTACGACTTCCGGTGCGTCACTGGCCTGTTCGTCTACGTCGTCGTCAAGCCCGGCGTGGATGCGGTCACGGCGATCGATCAGCTGTGGCCGATCACACAGAAGTACATCACATTGGTGGACGTGCAGCGGCAGATCGTTGGCTCCATCGTCGACAACCCCGATGGCAGCCGAAAGCTGTGGCCTCGGCGCAAGGGAAGCGAGCCATGGCTTGCGATCTTCGGATAAACATGGCCGACAACATCACATCCCTGGCGGTGTACGCCAATGCCAGCGCCACCCCGTCATCGGACATTCCGGTCTTGTCCGTTCCTGAACTGCGCGAGCAAGCCAAGAACGTGAAGTGGCTGGTCAAACACTTCATCCCTTCCGAGTCGATCGGCCTGTTCTTCGGGGCCTCTGAGACGTTCAAGTCTTTCATCGCCTTGGATCTTGCTCTGCACATCGCGCACGGCATGAAGTGGCTGGGCAAGAAGACCATCAGGGGCCCGGTGGCCTATATCGCTGCCGAGGGTGGAGCGGGTGTCTACAAACGGATCGACGCATGGCACCGGCACCACGGCATCGCCGTCGATCCCCCCGACTTCTTCGTGATCCCGAGTCCGGTCGACATGCTGGAGAACGCCTCCGCAGTGCGTGAGGCAGTCTCGGCCAAAGGCATCACCCCGGTTCTGGTCGTCGTGGACACGGTCTCGCAGACTTTCAGCGGCGACGAGAACAGTGCGACCGAGATGGCGGCATACCTGCGGGAAATCGGCCTGCAGATCCGCCTGGCGTGGCAGTGCGCCGTGCTGGCGATCCACCACACCGGACACACCGCCACCGAGCGCCCGCGCGGCAGCTCGGCAATCAAGGCGAACGTGGACTTCATGTTCGGCGTGTTCCGAGACGAGACGGAGATGTTGGCGACCATGGAGTGCGTCCGACAGAAGGACGGCGACAGACCCAAGTCGGAGTCTTTCTCGATGTCCGTGGTCGAACTCGAGAAGGACGAGGACGGAGAGCCGATCACCAGCTTGGCCCCGTCACGGGTCGGCGGACCGGACGAGGTCGTTCGCCTCATGGATCACGAAGCCAGCCGCGGCAGAGGCGGCAAGAACCATCTTTTCCTTGAGCTGGCCGTCAACGGGATCGAGGAAAAGAAGCTGCGCACGGTGTTCTGCGAAGCGATCGATGGCGAGACCGAGGCGAAGCGAAAGGCGTACTACCGAGCCCGCCAATGGGCCGTCTCCGCCGGTCTGATCGAGGTCGCTCAAGGCGTCGTCATTCGCAATTCTTGAATGGGACACATCGATGAGCAAACCGGGACAAATCAGCAAGCAGATGGGACAAAAGTCGTTTGGGACATCTCGCGCGCGCGTAAGGACTTCTGTCCCAATGTCCCAGGGACACATTGGGACACTGGACATGGGGCATGGGACAGAGAGTCGTGACAGGACATCCCTACGCCCCGAGGGCTCCGGGACATCCCGTCACTCAGTCCAACAGAAGTGGCATGCACAGAAGAAGCCAGCGGCGCCGGAGGGCGCCGTGACATGGGCTCACATCGCAGCCATGAACCTGCTTCAAGACCACGAGCAGGGCATTCCCGTCAACCCGATCAAGCTCGACGCGGCCCGCAAGCTGCTCGGCAAGGAGGCACCATGACCACCCAACTCCCGATCCCCTGCGCTTGTTCCGCCGGCAAGGCCGAGTGCGACTGCGGGCTGTGCGGCGATGCCCGCCCGTTCGACGACTCCAAGTTCGCCAGCGACTTCGCCGAGTGGCAGGGCGACCGCATCCAGCGCTGGGACCGGCCGGTGAACTGGTTCTTCACGCTGCTGGTCGTCGGCCTAGCTCTCGTGGCGGTGTTCGCGTGATGGCTCGCGTCTTCGCCATCGGCCCTGGCACCACGCAATCCGGCTGGGTGCTGCTCGAAGGCCGCGAGGTCGTGCAGTCCGGTGTGGACGACAACCACGAGCTGCTGACGTGGGTAAAGCACGGCCAGCGGGCGGACATGCTCGCGATCGAGATGATCGCCGGGATGGGCATGACGGTCGGTCAGACGACGTTCGACACGGTGCGCTGGATCGGCCGGTTTCAGCAGGCGTGGAGCGAGCCTGACGCGGTGCGGTTCGTGTTCCGCCGCGATGTGAAGCTGTTCCTGTGTGGGACGATGCAGGCGAAGGACGCGAACGTCCGCCAGGCGCTGCTGGATCTCGTCGGGCCGAGCGGAACGAAGAAGCAGCCGGGGCCGACCTACGGGGTCAAGTCGCACGCGTGGTCGGCGCTGGCTGTTGCGGTGACTGCGATCTCGCTGCCGGCGCAGGTCATGGAGGCCGCATGACGATGCGCTCTGACGAGATGGTCAACGTGCTGCTGCTCGCTCGCAGCAGGCCGGACATCAGCGACGCAGCCTTCCGCAAGCTCTGCGAAGCGATCGTCGAGCTTGCGGTCGCGGATGGAATGACGCGCGGAGTTCAAGTCGTCGCCTCTGCCGCTGTTGCAGACGCTGCGATCAGGAAGGCCGCCGAATGACCTGCCCCGCCTGCACCGCAGCCGATCGCAACCCGCGCGCCGACGAGTTCGCCAACGGCTGCCTGTCCTGCCAGGCACGCGCCATGGCCGTCACACGCGCCGATCTGCTCGAGGACTACCAGGGCGCGGCCAAGCAGCTGTTCGGCGACAAGTTCAAGGAAGGCCACGCGCTGGTGAAGCAGTGGCTGGCGAAGGTGAAGCAACGGAGGGCGGGATGAACAGGAAACCGCGAATCTGGTGGATTGGTGGCTCTGTCCGGCGCTGGGGCTGTCATGGGTTCAGGCGTCACGGTCGCGAAAGCATCTACGTGTCAACGGCTGGAAGTTCGCCAGTCGAAGCCTATGCGCGGTGGGTGCTCGCGCAGAACGATCTTGGCTGCACCAAGTCTCAAGGACGGGCAAAAGCATGACAGCAACACGCCGTCGCGACTGGTTCCGAGTCCTGCGCGACCTGGCCGCGGCAGGCGTCAGCTACTCTGCCGTGGCACGAAAGTGCAACCGGCACGTCACCGCAGTCAAGGGCTGGGCTGATGGCGCCGACCCGAAGGAGACCGACGCGCGGATCGTGCTGGCGCTGTACGCTCGGCACTGCCCGCTGAAGTACATCGAGCACCAGCGGGAGTTCGAGATCACGGTCGTGGCGCAGGAGATCGTGGAGCAAGGGGAGAGTCACATGCTGCCGTTTGTGGGGGGTGCAACGTGACGGAAAAGAATCACGGGAAATCACCAAAGGACGGCCGGTATTCCGTGACAGCGTCTGGTAGAGGCGGCGCGCGTCCGGGAGCTGGTCGGCCGAAGGGCAGCGCCAACAAGCGGACTCGCGAGATCGCCGATCGGGCCGCCGAAGAGGGGATGACTCCGCTCGAGTTCATGCTGAAGATAATGCGCACGGAGCCGCCTGAGGGCTTGGACCAGCGCGACGAGTTGGCAGTGCAGTCCATGCGGTTTGAGGCTGCCAAGGCTGCGGCGCCGTACATTCATCCCCGCTTGGCCGCAGTTGAGCACACAGGCAAAGACGGCAAAGACCTGATCCCGCAGAACCCGCTTCCGCCAACTCTCAGTCTGGATGAGTGGCAGAAACTTGTCGCTCCGGCCGGCTGATGTGGCATCCGCAGAAAGGGGCGCAGACGCTGGCCTACCTGGCGGACTGGTGCCCGGAGGTGTTCTACGGCGGCGAGCGTGGCGGCGGGAAGTCTGACTTCCAGCTCGGCTACCAAGAGAAGGGCGCGCTCGTCTACCGAGACAAGTGGCGCGGGATCATGTTTCGCAAGACGTACCCGGAACTGGAAGAGCTGCAGGCTCGTGCGTGCGAGGTGTTTCCGGGTGAGGGTGCCGTGTTCAAGACGCAGCCAAGCGCCGACTTCCCGTTCTCGAACTGCTGGTACTGGCCAAACGGCGCCAGCGTGAAGATGCGATTCATTGAGTCGGAGAAGGACTACGGGCGGTACCACGGGCACCAGTACACCGGGATTAGCTTCGATGAGGTGACAGAGTACGCCACGCCAGCCGGCTTGCTGAAGATGCTTTCGACGCTTCGGAGCGCCTACGGTGTGCCATGCACCATGCGCGCGACGGGAAACCCTGGCGGCATTGGCCACGTTTGGGTGAAGGGGCGCTACATCACACCATCGCCTCCGCTGACACCGTACACGGACCCAGAAACTGGCTTTCAGCGAATGTTCATCCCGTCGCGACTGGCCGACAACGCGCTGCTGCTGAAGAACGACCCGAACTACCGATCGCGCATCCTGGCCGCCACAGGTGGAAACGAGTCATTGCGCAAGGCGTGGCTGGAGGGGAACTGGGACATCGTCGCCGGGGCGTTCTTCGACAACATCACGCAGGGCATGAAATTGCCTGCCTGGAACCCGCCGAAGTCATGGACGCGGTACAGGTCAATGGACTGGGGCAGCGCCCGGCCGTTCTCGGTGGGCTGGTGGGCAATCTCAGACGATGACACATGGGTTCCATTGCGGGGTGGTGTTGGCGAACTGTTGGTCAAGCGCGGAGCTTTGGTGCGTTACCGAGAGTGGTACGGCTGCAAGCCAGGCGAGCCGAATGCCGGCCTGAAGCTTGACGCCGAAGAGGTCGCCAAGGGCATCAAGCAGCGCGAGGCCGGCGAGACTGTCGACGAGGTTCTGTCCGTGGCGGATCCGTCCATGTGGAAGGAGGACGGCGGCCCCAGCATTGCCGAGCGGATGATCCGAGCGCTTCCAGGCAACTCTGGGCCGCGGTTCAGGCCGGCGGACAACACCCGCGTGACCGGATGGCAGCAGGTCCGCGCTCGGGTCAATGGCGAAGACGGGCACCCGCTTCTTCTGGTGACGGAGGACTGCGTCGACTGGTGGCGCACCGTGCCGGCGCTGCAACACGACCGCAACCGGATCGAGGATGTAGACACGGACGGCGAAGACCACGCTGGAGACGACACGCGCTACGCCTGCATGGCTCGGCCGGTCTCAAGAACTGTCAAGCCCCGCAAGCAGTCCGGCCCGACTCCGTGGTCGCTGGAGTGGGTCATCCAGCAGGACGAGCAGCGCAAGAAAGAGGCGTTGCGCGGCTGATTCGTAGAGAAAACGCGTGATGCCGGGGGGTGCAATGCATCCCCATGATCTCCGCCGCCGAGACCTTCCCCGCGTTCCATCACCGGCAGTCGCTGGTCGCCGATGACCTTCGGCGCCTGCAAGAGCCGTGCGTCCTGTTCGAGCACTCCTGGCGCGATTCGGACGGCGTCAAGTGCTGGGCCTACACGGTCGGCGGCTGGCTGGATGGGCACCGCCTGACGGACGGCTGCACGGTGGCCGGCGAAGTCATGGTGATCCATGCCAACAGCCGACCCGAGGCCGACTACCTGGCCGGGCTGGGGCTGCAGGACACGATCGAAGCCCTGCACAACGAGGAATCGCTGTACGTCGAGGCCAAGGCCGCGCAGTACCGGCTGGCATCGCTCGGCAAGCTCGAGCGGCTGGAGCTGGCCACGAAACCGGATTCCGACAAGTCGGACGCCTTCGTCGAGGACGTCAACAAAATCCGCCCGCTGGTCGGCGACGACATCGTCCTGACGGTCGGCGGGGTGTCGCACTGAGTCTCCATGGGGCGGTGCAGCCCCTCGCTTTGCACCCGGCTGGCAGGGCCGTTCTCTGCATGAAGGACTGACCATGCTGAAAGCTCTCTCCCTCGGTTCCGCCGGCTCTGCCGTGCAGGGCATCCTGATCTCCGGCGCGACCAACGCGACGCCGATCGTCATCACCGTGGCTGCCAACAGCGGCCTGAAGACCGGCGACCGCATCGCCATCGCTGGCATCACCGGCAACACCGCCGCGAACGGCGTGTGGACAATCGAGGCGGCCTCGGCCACCACGTTCCGCCTGCTCGGCTCGGTCGGCAACGGTACCTACGGCGGCACCCCGCGCTGCGCCCAGGTGTTCGACGCGACCCCGACGATGAAGGGCCACACGGGCGTGCTGCAGATCGGCGGCAATCTGGCCGGAACCCTGACGCTGACCGCCTTCGGAAGCTACTCCGAGTTCGCGGCCAACGACAACAGCCAACTCGGCACCGTTCTGGCGCCGGTCAAGTCGTCGGCCGTGCAGGGCGTGACGAACACCAACGCGACCTCGGCCAGCTCGTCCACCAAGGCGACGTCGGCGATCGTGCTGGCGGCCACCAACGCCGGCTCGAACTACGAGATCAACATGCCCTTCATCCTGCACGCCGAAGTCACGGCGTACACGTCGGGCACGTTCAACGCCACGGTTCACGCCTGAACCTGAAGCATGGCTGATCGCGGTCAACAGAAGAAGGAGCAGTCGGTCAGCGAGGCGGACAAACGCCTTGCCGCCGACTGGCTCAAGCGGATCGAGACCGCGGTCAGCCGCTTCGAAAAGGACTTCAAGCGCTTTGACCGGAACCGCAAGCTGCTGCGCGGCTTGAACCCGGACAACGACAAGGAGCGCCTGCTCTCCAACCTGCACTTCGCCAATCTGGCGATGATGCGCCCCCAGGTCTACGCCAAAGACCCGGAGTTCAGCGTCAAGCCGTCCATGGGCGTGCCCGAGGACCGCAAGAAGGCCATGGAGACGTTCTCCGCTACGGCCGAGGCGCTGCTGTCGGAGTGCCTGGTCAAGCGGGCCAAGCTGAAGAAGCGGGCCAAGCGCGTGCTGACCGGCGCCTTCGCTACGTCGGTCGGCTGGTGGAAAGTCTGCTGGCAGGAAGACAAGCGCACGGACGCGCTGATCGTCAACCAGATCAAGGACACCCAGGACAACCTGCAGCGGCTTGAGGCCCTGCGCAAAAGCCTGGACGACTCCGCCGCACAGAACCAAGACCTGCAGCTCGCCAAACTGCGCGAGACGCTGGCCGGCTTGCAGGCGAAGGCCGAAGTGACCGTGGCACGCGGGCTGACCGTCGACTTCGTGCTGAGCGAGGACGTGATCGTCCTTGATGATTCCGTGCTCGAACTGGGCGACTACGAGCGCTCCGACGCCATCGCTCACCGGGTCTGGATGACCAAGGACAAGCTCAAGCAGACCTTCGACAAGGACTGTGCCGGCGCCAAGGCGTACACGGCGCAGAGCACTGGTCAGCCGACAGCAGGTAGCAAAGACCCGAAGCAAGACCTCTATTGCACGTACGAGGTGTGGGATCAGGCATCGAATCGCGTCTTCCACGTCTGCGAAGGCGTCGAAGGGTTCCTGCGTGAGCCGTTCTCGCCCGACTGGACCGGCGAGCGCTGGTATCCGTTCTTCGTCGTGGCGTTCAACGAGGTGGAAGGGCAGTTCTATCCGCTGTCTGACATCGAGCTGACGGAGCAGCTGGTCGCCGAGTACAACGAAAGCCGCCGCGACTTCGTGCGCGATCGCAAGTACGCGTTGCCGCTCAACATCATCCGCAAGGGTGGAAGCCTGACCGAAGATGACGTGAAGCGCATCGCCAACCGCGAGGGCAGCGACACCATCCTAGTCGAAGGCGTTGGCGGCCAGCCGATCGGGAACGACGTCTGGTCCGGCCAGCTCGCGCAGATCCGACCCGAGAACTACAACACCCAGCCGGCGCGCTCCGACATGGAGATGCTGATCGGCGGCGGAGACGCTGCCCGCGGCTCGGTGCTGCAGGCCAAGACCGCCACCGAGGCCGAGATCCTGTCGCAAGGGCTGCGTGGCCGGTCTGCTGAGCGGCAGGACGCGCTCGAGGACGTGCTGTCCGATGTCGGCTCGTTCTCGCTCCAGATCCTGCTGCGCAAGCTGAAGCCGAAGGAAGTCGAAGAGATCGCCGGGCCGGAAGCTGCTGCAGCCTGGCCGACGATGAGTTCGCCGGAAGAGTTCTTCAAGCTGCTGACGGTCGACGTCCGCGGCGGGTCCACCGGCAAGCCTGACCGACTACAGGAACAGGACCGCTGGACGAAGCTGCTGCCGGTCATCGAGAAAGCCATGGCGCAGATTGCCGAGCTTCGCGCGTCTCCTGCCGGCGAAGAGCAGGCTCAGGCCATCGCCGCGCTGGTCAAAGAGACGCTGCGCCGCTTCGACGAGCGCATCGACCTCGAGCAGTTCCTGCCGGCGCCCAAGGACGGCGAACAGCCGCAGCAGCAAGACCCGCTGCAAGACCCGCGCGTGCAACAGCTCGTGCAGCAAGGCCAGGAGATGCTGGCCGAGATGCAGCAACAGGTGCAAGACCTGCAGCAGAAGCTGGCCGACAAGGAAGCCGACCGCATGGCGATGCTGCAGAAGGCCGAGATCGACGCTAGCCGCGATGTCGAGGTGGCAAAGGTCAAGGCTCCGATCGAGGCGCAGGCCAAGGTCGACGTGGCGCGCGTCAACGCTGAGGCGCAGGCACTGGCAGCGGCGCAGCAAGCGGCTGCATCAGCTCCGCCGGAACCCGAGGACGAGCCAGAAGAGCCGGAAGGGCCGAGCGCGACCGAGCAACTGCTCGCGCATCTCGTGCAGGGCCAATCCGACCTGCAGATGCTGCTCGCGCGCCTGGCACAGCGTCCGGCCATGCGGCTTGCACACGAACGCGACCCGATCAGCGGTCGCATCTCTGCCAGCGTGCTGGCTCCGATTGAGCCGGCGGAACCGGCTGAGCCTATGGAGGCCATGGAATGAGCGAACTCAACGCGTCCGAAGCGGTGATGGCGGGCCAAGCAGCGCGCATTCCGGCAGCTCTGAAGGCGTCAAGCGCAGTCATCACTGCGACCATCCAAGTCACTCGAGCCGAGACCGGCAAGGTCGAGGAATACACCCTGCAAATGACCCCGCTGGATGACCAGCAGGAACAACAAAAGGAGGCCGAATAATGGCCGTCACGCACGCAACCTCGCTTCGCAACACGCTTGCGGATGCTGTCACGACCGCGCTCGGAGCCTCTCCGCGCCTGGTGTTTCGCCTTACCGGCACAGTCGGCGCCCCCGGCACCGCTGTCGCAACTCTCGTCATGAGCGCGACCCCGTTCGGCGCAGCATCAAGCGGGACCATCACGGCGAACTCCATCACGAGCGACACCAACGCCACCGGCAACGCTTCTGCGGTTGCAACGGCAACTCTGCAGACCTCGGGCGGCACGGTGCTCGTGCACTGCGCAGTCGCGGCCTCCGGCTCGGACATCAACATGACCGGAGGCCTCACGGTCGGCGCTGGCGACACGGTGTCCTGCTCTTCGCTCACCTACTCGGCCCCGGCCTAAGGAGATCACCATGGCCATCAAAGTCTTCTGCGGACAGCCGCAGTTCCTCGGCTACCAGACCAACCCGGCGGACGTGTTCCTGATCACGGTCGGCTACGAAATCTTCGAGGACACGGGCGGCGACAACAACGGTCCGCGCTCGTCCCCGCAGATGTCGACCCTGTACATGCCGCTTGGCTCCACGCCGCTGGACGTGTACGAGACGCTCTACACCGACATCCTTGCCGCGTGCGTGGCCGAGAGCTACAGCACCCCGGCGAAGTCGGACATCTACGGCTTCACGCCGAT
>JACCDR010801918.1_pt1 | contig 16374 bp, 7 predicted proteins | sample 7446431 | NCBI WGS metagenome assembly JACCDR01 (sample SAMN15323443, study PRJNA562643) | freshwater metagenome | isolation source: river surface water | place: USA:Blue River Watershed | collected 2017-08-17 | reverse complement strand
TCGGAGAGCGGTTGTAGGTCATCGGTGGCGACAGCGGGTTGTTCGCGCATGAGCTCGAGGTGCAGGCTCAGGGCGGTGAGCGGAGAGCGCAGGTCGTGGAGGAGCATGCGCATGAGGACGGTTTTATCGTCGTTGATTTTTTTGAGGTGGTTTTTCGATTCTTCGAGTGCGGCGAGGAGTTTGCGGCGCTCCTCCAGTTCGCGGGTGAGGCCGCGGTGACGGAGAAAAAGGCCACCGACGATGAGGGCCGTGATCGCGGCGAAGGCGGAGATGCTCAGCCAGATAAAATCCCAGCGCAGGGCGGGGGCGAAATCGACTTTGATCCAGCGGGACTGAATTTGCTGACGCTCGGCGGGGGAGATGGAGAGGATGACTTTGTTGAGGATCGAGGTGAGCTCGGGCCAGTCGGGGCGCACGGCGTAGCGGGGGCGGTTGGGATCGGGGAGAACGCCGGAGACGCGGAGGTTGGTGTAGCCGGAGGCTTTAATGTAGTGCGTGGCGTGGGGCAGCATCGCGAGCGTGGCATCGGCATCGCCAATCGCGACGAGCCGCATGGCTTCTGCGGGGGAGAGGGTTTGGGTGAGGCGCTCGGGGGGCATGAGTTTTTCGAGCATCTCCGTGGTGTACCACTTGGCGGGTGAGGCGACTTTGACGGAAGCGAGGTTTTCCAGTTTCCACGGAACGAAAGAATCGTGGCGCGTCAGGATGACGACGGGGACTTCGTCGTAGGGAATCGTAAAGTCGAAGATGAGGCTGCGGTCGGCGGTTTTTTCGACGCCGATGAGGACGTCGACTTTTCGTTGGACGCCGAGTTCGTAGAGCGCGGCCCACGAGTAGCGGGTGACGGGCGTGATTTTCAGGCCCGTGCGTTGTTCGATGAGGGCGATGACGTCGGCATCGATGCCGAGGGGGCGGTTGGATTCAAAGGTGTTGTAGGGCAGCCAGTCTGGCGTGTAGCCGAAGGAGATTTCGGGATGGCTTTTGATCCAGGCGGTCTCGGCGGCGGTAAACTCTGGAGCCGAATTGGCAGAGACCAAGGTGGGCATGAGGGCGCACAGGCAAAACACAATCGTGGGCCAGAGGAGGACTCGTCGAATTTGCATGGGGGAGGGGCAGGCTATTGGGGGGCGACCTAGGATAAAAAACCCTTTCAATCGCCGAGGCGCAAGCTCGCTGCTGATTGCCGGGGTGCGTGCCTCGGGTGGACGACCTGCTGCGCGTGTTGGCGGGTTTTAGTTATTGGCGCCAGTGTTGAAGGGGATGCCGCATTTTTTTTGTATATTTATTATGATACAATTTGCCGCGCGACGATTGGGGGCGTGGCAAATTGGTTTACGGAAATTAAGAAAAAAATTGCAGGCCTTGTTTTTGCGTGCAGGAGTGATGCCGCTTTCAGGTGCTTCGTGCACGCTTTCTAGTCCCCCCTGTCCTCAACTCAACCTACCCGTACGGCTTATAACCCCCTGCCCATGGAGGCTTCTGGTGCTTTCGCGTACCTGCCTGCTCAAGCTCGGGCTTTGCTGACGCCCAACAACCCCAACAACACCAACGCCCAAAATCCCATGATCCACGTAAACCCCCTGCCTCATGTCCGTTGGCGCATCGTCCCGCGCCGTGCATTAGTGACACTATCGACCTTGATTGCCGGGCTGAGCACCCTGTCTGCCCAGACTGCGCCTGAGGCACCTAAACCCTCGCAATCTACAAATCAGCCCGCTTCGCAGGAGGAGGAGATTGTTATTCTTTCGCCCTTCGTGATCGACGGCAGCGCGGAGCAAGGCTGGGTCTCGAATCAATCGCTCGGCGGCACGCGCATGAAGGCCGACATCAAGGATCTGGCCTCATCCATTGAAGTCCTGACGATGGATTTTATGGACGACTTGAATCTGACCTCGCCCGAGGATGCGGCCATTTACTCGCTCAATGTCGAAAATTCCTCCGAGTATGTTTCGGGTAACGGGCTGTCTCAACAATCCGACATCACAGGCGGCCTGCGCGTGCGTGGTCTGGCGAAAGGCACCAACTCGCGTGAGTTTTTCGAAGTCCGCACCCCGTCGGATAACTATAATCTCGACCGCATCGACATCGCCTCCGGCCCCAACGCCATTCTCTTCGGTACGGGCAGCCCGGCAGGTGCGATCAACGGCAGCCTTTCCCGGCCTAATCTCGCCCGCAATAAGACGGTGCTGCGCACGCAATTCGATACCTTTGGCGGCAACCGCTACGATATCGATTTCAACCGCGTTCTCTCCAAAAACAAGCTCGGCATCCGCCTGGCGGCCGTGCGCAACAATCGTGAGTGGGAGGAGTCGCCCTCCTATGAACTCAGTAAGCGCTACTACGGGGCGCTGAGTTTCCGTCCCTTCAAGAAGACCACGATCACAGCGATGTTTGAAAAAACCGACATCGACAGCCATCGCCCCAACGCCGCCTATCCAGCCGACCGCATCACGCCGTGGTTTGAGGCCTCGACCTATCCAACGACCAACAGAACGCCTCTAAACTATCCAATTAATCAATACGTTTTCCCCAATTCCCAGGAGTGGATCACCGGCCGCGATCTTAATCTGGACGGACGGGTTGATGGCCACTGGTATCAACGGCCCGATGGCTCTATCTTTGCCGAGCCCATCCCCACCAGCGGGGCCTTTCCCGCGCGGTCATTCATCTCGACGGGTACGACGACGGCGCCGACCGCCTCCCAGCTCTTCCAGGTCGTAGGCAACAGCCAGCGCATCACGACCAATGGCTTTACCGGCAGCCAAATCTCCAGCTACCAAAACTCGGTCGAGCCGATCCGGGCCCGCAACGTAAACTTAGATCCCGTCAACGCGCCTTCCGATGATTACACGCTGGCCGACTCGAAATATTTCCCGGTCGATGCCAACACCTTTGCCAACATCAACTACACGCAGGCGAAGTCTGAGATCACCAATCTCTTCTTTAATCAGACGCTGACCAACAACTGGTTCTTTGAGTTTGCGCTCCAGCGTGAGCGCTATCGCGAGACCGGTTATCAGGGCGGCTCCTTCCTTGAGGCGACGATGATTAACGTCGACCCCAACATGTACCTGAGTGACGGCGTGACGCTTAACCCGCACGCGGGCGACCTCTACTTTGACGGCTCGCCGCAATATAACCGCCTCCGTTACGAGGCCATCGATTGGCGCGCCTCCACGTCCTACGAGTTTGATTTTGCCAAAAGGACCAGTGGAATCTGGCGGCATTTCGGCAAACACCGCGCGGCCCTCCTGCACTCCTTCCGTGAGACCAAGAGCCGGAACCAAGAGTTTCAGTACAAGCTCGCGCCAAAGGTAAACGCGCTCAACCAGTACTATGACGCTCGCATTCCCAACTACGTTTTTCCGACCACCACGGCCACCTCCGGCATCTTTATTCCGACCTTCAACGCCGTGGGAACGAACAACTGGCTTTCCAATAATCGCAATCTTCGCTCCCGTTACTACTACGATGTCGCCAGCGGCGATGTGATCCCCGATACCCCATTTGAGATGGGGCAGCCATGGACGTTTACTGATGCGATTGGCGAACAATGGGTGGTAAACCCCGAGCACTTTCTTACCGCCAGCGATGGCTCGCGCCTGGTTGGGGGTCGCTCCGGGCCGAAATATAACGGCCGGCGCACCCATGTGGATCAGTTCGCCTATCAGGGCTTTTTCTGGAAAGACCGCATTGTCGCGACTTTTGGATACCGGGAAGACCGGATCAACAAGATCGATGAGCGTGCTCCCGGTACCATTCCCGGTTACACCTTGGTCAATGCCCAGAGCGGTGTGCCCTTCACCACGGCACAACTCGGAGGTGTTTTCCGCCATTTTGATGACATTGTACCCCAGGCCTATGACGAAACCAAAGAAATCAGCGCCGTCACCAAAACGGCCGGTATTGTGGTCCATCCGTTCAAAGACTGGCTCGATCTTCCATTTGGCGCGACGATTTCGCTTGGTTATAACAAGTCCGATACCTTCCAGCCCGATCAGGATGAACTCGCTGTCAACGGTGCCAACTTGGAAGGCAACAAGGGTGAAGGCACCGACAAATCCATCCGACTGGGCCTTTTCGACGAAAAATTCTCCGTGCGCTACAACCAATTCGAAAACACAGCCGCGCCCAACAGTGCCCTCTTGCCCTTCCGCCGTTTCCGTTTTGCGTTCCAAGGTTTGCTGAATGCGATGAGGGATGGCCTTGCCCCCAACCTCTGGGTCACCGATCCACTCTGGCCGAGCAAACTCTACGAAGGCTCTGTCATCGCCTCGGCGTTTCCCGCTGGTGCCAGTTCGAACTTCGCCGATCCCTACGCCATCCAGTCCGATACCTACTCAACCGGAGATGAGATCAGCCTCAACTGGAAGGTCACCAAGAACTGGGACCTGCGTTTCACGTACGCCAAGCAAGAGGTTATCGAGTCCAACATCGCCAAGGACTGGATTCAGTTTGGCCGCGATATGCTTGTCTATATGGATACCAAACGTTTTCCGGAGAACTTTTCGGGTGCTCCCAATGGCGGCGACATGAATAACGATGGTAACAACACTGGTACCTTCACTTGGGCTGAGATCCCCACCTACCAGAACAACGACTGGAACAAGGGTTACAGCATTGCTGGCAAAGCCTGGGGTACGACCAATGGCGTCAACAACTTCACCGGCCTTTCCATAAAGCAGCGCTTTGAGCAGGAAATGTTCTTTTCCGGCGACGCCCCGATTCCCATCTTGGAAGCCTTCGACGGCCGCCCCAACGAGTTCGTCCGCCAGAATCGCTGGAACATCAACACCGTCTACCGCTTCGACCAGGGCGTGCTCAAAGGCCTGCAATTCACCGGAGGCTTCCGTTATCGCGAAGCCCCCGTGATTGGATTTGAGGCAAAATTTCTTCCCGGTGTTACCAACCCTGTGCCGAACCTCGAAAAAACCGCCGCCGGAAAGGCGGAAAAGTTTATCGACATCGGCGTCAGCTACAAAGGCAAGTCCAGCTGGATTGGCGACCGCCCGTATCGCATCAACGCCACCTGCTTCAATCTGCTCGATGACAACACCATCATTCCCTCGAAAGTCGCCGTTGATGGCCGCCCGCTGACCTTGAATCAACAAGATGGCCGCAAAGTGACCCTCTCGCTTGAGATCGAGCTTTGATCCGCGCGCAAAAACGACTCCTTCAACGCCCACCCTTGCGGTGGGCGTTTTTTGTAGCCCGATGCTGATTAAAGACTGAATTTTATCCCGTGACGTGTTTTCGGAATATCACGGCGATTCTAATGTTTGGCGCTGCGTACGCGTCTGTCACCGAGCCGCTGACCTACGCCGAGCACATCGCGCCAATCCTTCGGGAAAATTGCCTCGAATGCCATCAGCCCGGCGGGCAAGCGCCCTTTAGTCTGCTCCATTTTGAAGACGTGCAAAAACGTGCACGGCAAATTGCTGAAGTCACCGCCAGCGGTTTTATGCCGCCGTGGAAACCCTCGGCCGACCATGGCCCGAAATTACAGGGCGAGCGACGCCTCACGCCTGAGCAAATCGAGCGTCTCCGCGTGTGGTCGGAAAACGGAGCGCTACCGGGTGCGCTCGACCAACTTCCGCCGCCTCCGCCGACTCCGCGTGAATGGGCACTCGGCGAACCCGACCTCGTGCTCTCCCTTGGCGAAAGCTACTGGCTGCCCGCTGCGGGCAAGGATGTGTACCGCAACTTTGTTCTCAAGCTTCCCGCCTCCGCCACCCGCAGCCGCTATGTGCGCGCGGTCGAGTTTTTACCCGGCCCGACGCGGGCGATTCACCACGCCCTCCTCGCGGTCGACCACCACGGTTGGGCCGCACGGGAAGACGCCAAGGATCCACGCCCCGGATTTGCCGGCATGGAACTACGCGGTGCCAGCAGTCCCTCTGGTCATCTGATCGGCTGGACCGCAGGGCAGGTGCCGTTTCAGGCCCATCCCGGCACAGCGTGGGAGCTGGAATCTGCCACGCAGCTGGTGCTGCAACTGCACCTGGTTCCCACGGGCAAACGAGAACCCATCGCGCCGCGTCTTGGATTTTATTTTTCCGACCAGCCTCCGGAGCGGAAAACGCACGTGCTGGTCATGCGCACGCGCGACATGGAAATCCCTCCCGGCGTAGCCGACTACACCGTCGAGGAGACCTTTCAACTCCCCGTGCGGGCGGCTGTCGTTGGCCTGTATCCCCATGCTCATTACTTAGGAAAGGACCTGCAAATCTATGCAGATCTGCCCGGCGGCGGACGGCGCTGGCTCCTGCGCATCGAAGACTGGGATTTTGCCTGGCAGCGCGATTACCGCTTTGTCGAGCCCCCCGAGCTTCCGGCCGGCGCAACGCTCACGCTGCGCTACGTTTTTGATAACACCGCCGCCAATCCGAGAAACCCCAGCCGACCACCTGTGACCGTGCGCCAAGGCTGGCGCTCGACCGACGAAATGGCCGAGCTTGCGGTGCAACTTTTACCTGTCGTGTCCACAGATGAAGCAGCTCTGCAGGAGGCTGATCTGCGCTACCATATCGCGGCGATGGGCCGCCCTCGCTACCTGCTCGCCGCAGCAGAGGCGAGCGAAGCGCGGGGCGACCAGGCGGAGGCTCGCCGCATTTATGAACAGAGCTTGAAAGAGGATCCCTCGTTTGCCCCCGCGATGCTGAACCTCGGCCTGCTCGCTGAGCAACAAAACGACCTGGCCGAAGCGGAAGCGTGGTTTTTCCGCGCGATGAAGGCCGGGCCGGCATCTGAAATAGCGGTGCTCAACTACGCCCGCGTTTTGAAAAAACGAGGTGAGCTTGATCGCGCGCACAGCACCTTGGTCCAATGGTTAAAAGACACGCCGGAAGCGATCGACGCCCGACTCCTGCTCTACGCTGTCCTCACCCAACAAGGCCGTGAGGCAGACGCGGTCTCTCTGCTGCGCGACGGGCTGGCCGCAAACCCGGCCTCGGACGCACTTAACCTCGAGATGGCCAAACGACTGGCGCGCGAACGCCAAACGACTGACGCGACCCAGCTGCTGGAGCGGGTGATCGGGCCCGGTCTCGGCGCCGAGCTGGCCGAGCTGCCCCTCGATGCGTTGCTGGTAAAGGCCGACGCCCTGATGTTGCGCGCGGTGCTCGCGCAGCAGGCCGGACAAAACACCGAAGTCGACGCCATGCTGGAAGAAATTCTGGCCCAGCTGCCCGCCCACCGCGGGGCGCTTTTGCTGAGCGCAACCCGGGCCGCGCGCCGCTCGGATGAACCAGCCGCGAGGAGGCAACTCCTGAACCTGCTCAAACTGCAACCAACGTCGCGACCCAGCCACGATGAGCTACTCGACCAGCTGCCCTTTCCGACGGGCGCCCGGGCCTTGATCCGCGCCTGTCATGAGCGTGACGAACGGGAGGTGGCTCTGGCGTTGCTGCAACGGGTGCTGGCGTCCCCGGCCGTGCAAGCTCACCGCGAGCTCCACGAAACTTTTGTACGACTCGGTCGTGAGCTTGGGTTGCTCTGAACACGGCGGGTTTGCCTCGAAATAATCGGGCGGCAGCGGGCCTTCATTGGTGTGTGTGGCCGCGGAGAGGGTTGGGCAAAAAAAAGACGAGCTCTCGGTGAGCTCGTCCGGGGAGGGTGGAGGTGCGGCGGGTTTAAAGGAGTTGCTCGAGGTACTTTTCGAGTTTTTCGCCGCGGGCATCGGTGTCGATGAGGAGGCCGTCTTTGCCGATGAGCATCATGGCGGGGATGCCGCTGATGTTGTACTGCCTGGAGAGCTCGTTTTCCCAGTGTTTGCCATCGTAGTACTGGGGCCAGGGCATTTTTTTGGCGGTGGTGAAGTTGGTGAGTTTGGCTTTGGCGGCGGCGTGTTTGGCGGCGATTTGCTCAGGGGTGTCTTTGGGGGTGATCTGGGCGTTTTCGAGGGAGATGCCGATGACTTCGAAGCCTTTGTTGTGATATTTTTCGTAAGCCGCGATGACGGTCGGGAGTTCGCGGATACAAGGGCCGCACCAGGTGGCCCAGAAGTCGACGAGGATGACTTTGCCCCGGAGTTGGGCGAGGTCGACGGGGCGGCCGTCGACAGCGGTAAACTTCATTTCAATGGGTTTTTCGACGAGGCCGCGTTTTTTTAGCGTGCCGGTGGCTTTCTCGGCGAGGCGCTGGGTAGAGGTGTCGGCTGCGAGTTTTTTGAGGTGGGCGATGGCGAGTGCTGGATCGATTTTTTCGAGGACCGCGACGTAGTCGAACTCAAGGGTTTCGGCGGCGCGACCGGCGGGGAAGGCTGCGCGGTAGGCGTCGATTTCGGCGCGGAAGAGGTTGGGGTTGGCGGGCGTCTGTCGGAGGGCGAGGGTTTTTGCGCGGAGCGCACGGATCGCCATCAATGTATCGATTTTGTGTTTGGGTGTAGCTGGATCAGCGAGGGTGGTTTCGATGAGGCGGCCAAGGGTTTCACCGTAGGCGGTTTGCTGGTCGGTCGGGAGGCCGTCGTCCATGGTTTCGAGGCCGAGGAAGAAGCGGTTGGCGAGCGGGTGTTCGGGGTATTGAGACGAGAAGACGAAGACGGCCTGGGCGATGGCGAGGGGGTCTTTCTTCTCTGCGGCAAGAAGGGCGCGTACACCGTTGTGCGCTTGGTCGCCCAGGAGTTTGGTGGTGCGGAGTTGTTCGCTGAGGAGACGTTGGCGGGCGAGGATGAGTTTGTCGGTGTGGAGGCTCAGCGCTGGTTCGGCGGAGGGGGCGGGTTGGGCGAGGAGTTGATCGAGGAAGGTGGCGGAGAGTTGTTCGATTTGTTTTTGGAAGGAGATGGTCTCATCGCCGCTTTTGGCGCGATCGCGCTGGAGGGCGAGGAGGTCGAGTTGGGCTTGGCTGAGTTGTTCTTGGGTGGCCTGGCCAGAGGCGATGGCGGCGGGGAGCAGGGCAATGAGCTTGGTGAGGGATTGCTCGCGGTCGGTGGACAGGTTTTTGATCTGTGCGCTTGGTGAGATGGCCGTGGTGGGCGAGGTCGCAGCAGGCGGAGGCGTCTGCGCGAGGAGTGGGGCCGAGAAGACGGCGAGGGAGAGGAGTTGGGTGAGTTTCATGAGGAAAGGCAGAGAGTTGGAAAGGGCGTGAAGAGTGACTTCACGCCCTTTTAGCTGGGGGTGGGTTATCTGGATTGGCTCACATTTCCTTTTTTACGGTGAGAACGAAGTAACGTCCTGTAGCCGAGCCAAAACGGCTGTAGAAGCCGCCTCGATCCGTCACGAAATTCGGTTCGCGATCTCCTATGTTGGTAATGTTGAATCGATATTGCGTGTTGTTAGCCAATTTTGAAAGAAGGCCTTTGTTGCGAGATACATGAGTGTAGCCCAGTGAAAGATCCCAGGTCATGTAAGATGGAATATAGTCACCGTCGATGCCGGTTGCGTTAGGAATGATTTCGGTAGGCGATGTGGTGTTGGTAGAGTAGCGAGGGATGTAATTGTTGGAGAGTGTTGCGTTCCATGAGACTTTCGTCCAAGTGAGTGAGGTGGTCCACTTGTAGGGCAGGATGGCGTTTCGTCGGGTGGAGGTGCTTCCGGAGGTTGTGTTTGTGGTGATGTCGCCAACTGTGCCTACGCGTTCGGCAGCTGCAAGGTTTGGTCTAAGCTGTTCTTTGGCCGTTGTGACATACTCGGCTATCGTTGTTAGGTAAAATTGACCTATAGCTGCTCTTGGGAGGGTGTATTTGGCTGAAATGTCATAGCCTTTAGTAAAATACCCCACGGCGTTTACCCGGCGCAAATCCAAGGCTGTCACTTGGCCGGAATAGTTATTATCTATGTCGCTCTGAGTTCGCTCTGCTCGTGTGATTTTTTCGGGAAAAAAGGCGAGTAGTTCAGGGATAGTAGGCAAAATGATGCTATTGGTTTGCTTGATCTCCCACCAGTCTACCTTGAGTTCAGTATTCCTCATGAAGCTTGGCTTCAGTATAAATCCATAGTTCTTTGCGCGGGCGGTGTAGCCACTGAGGTCTGGGTTGGCGCCTGTGGTTTGGAGAATAGTGAGAGTTTCAGTCTGGAAGTCCCGTTCTGGGTCGTTGATTGTTGTGCTAACTACTTTGGTTGTTGCGCTGCCTTCTGTTAAATTTTCTGCTGGTGCTATATATGCAGAGCTTGATGAGCCCCGCAAAATCAGCCAATCAAAAGGCTGGAAAGTCATGCCAAGAATTTCTGTGCTTCTCCAATTGTCGGACATCCCGAAGCGGCTATAGCGGCGGGCGATATCGCTTTGGAGGTTCTTTATGCCGAGAGGCTTCCATTTTTTACCGAGCAGGGGGATGGAAAGTTCGGCCGCGAATGATGATTGATTGTATTCTGAGGATCTGAAGCTAGGACTAGTTAGTGTTTCAACGGCGGCATTGTATGAAGTTGGGCTGGTAATGAGGCGAAAAGTTTCTGCATTAAATGCGGTTGTGTGGGTCTTGCTATCAAGATAATATTCAATGTATTCGCCCTTGGTTGAAAACTTAATCGGGCCAGAAGGTAATTTTAGTAATTCACCGTAGATCCGGCCATTGGTGGTGTAGGTCTGCGTGATTATATCGGTGTTAGTGGAGTACTTAAAGTGTTCATCCAGAGTGGATTGCGGGACTGGATGGGCTTCGTGGTCGGCAAAAAAGTTGTATATTTTGAATCGTTGCTGGGTGAATTGAGGGTTGAACTCGTATCTTGCCCAGTTTGTGTTTAGGTAGAATTTGGGGTTATCGAATTGTGATTCGATGGTGACTGAGTCGTAAGTTGTATCAATAGTCCAATTCAGTTTGGTGCCAATTTTGCCTCGAAAACCGACGACATACCGCTGGCTGTTGTTTTTTTGTTTAAACCAAGGGTCAGGTATATCTACGGTATCCAGGAAGAATATGACGTTCCTGCCTGTGTACCCGGTAGCCGCTTTGAAGGGATTTGGGTTGTAAATTGTTGTTCCGTTGGCGCTGGCAGTGCCAGCAAATGAAGCTAATTGGACTTCGGAAACGAAGGATGGACTCGCCAAGCTAACGTCGCGAATATTATACTGAATTTCGCCGTAAATATCGAGGCGATCCTTGGGGAGGACTGCGTGTTGAAAGGTGCCAGTAAAGCTGTATGCTTCACTTGGGCGAGATAGCCAGAGGCGGTTATGGCGGTTATTTTTTGGCAACTCGTTGGTTGTGGTATTAAAGCTAGCAGGTGTGAGTAAGGTGGAGGGTTGAGATAGATCGAAATTTCCTGCGTATCCTGCTGGTAGCATTGCAAATCGGGCGGTTGGATCAGATGGTATACCAAGGTTTTTAATAGTATTTGATGTGCCTGGCAGGATGTTAAAAACCGGCCTTCCCGATGACAGCACTGGTAAAACAAAACGTTCAAACACAGTGCGATTGGCGACCGCTGAAGATGTACTTGGAACCGTAGTAGTATCTGTTGATGGCCACTGCTTGAGTAGGCGCTCGAGGAAGTTGCGTTCACCCATCTTCAAGCCGGCAATCTTGTCATAACTTAGTGTGAATTTGACCGAGGTTCGGCCTTTGTTGAAGCCAATGTCCTCTAGCCAGGTAAGATTGGTTCGCTCTGCATCGCCATGACTGGAAACCCCAAATGAGCCGCTTAGAATGCGGCCTTGGTAATCTTTACGAGTGATAATGTTGATGGCTCCCCCGAGTGCATTATCAGAGTACATCGCACCTGCCGAAAATGGCAGCACCTCGATTCGTTCCACTGATGCTAGTGAAATGCGGCTAAGGTCGGGTCCTTTCCCGTCGGCACCATTAGGTAGACGGCGACCGTTGAGAAGAACTACGGTTTGGCTGCTTTCGAAGCCTCGCATCGAGAGATAGGTTCCGTTTACGCCTACATGCTGTACAGCGAGGTCAGCAGTATCTTGCAGGAATTCTGCGCCATAACCAGTGAAGCCAGGTAGTCGTGTGAGTAGTTCGGACATGTCCCCTACGCCAAAGCGTTGGATATCCTCTTGGGTGATGATTTCGTGGCGGATTGCAGAATTTTCGCGGACATCAAAAATTGTTTGGCTGTATAGGCCGTCTACTTTGTTGGCGATGATTTCCATTTTCTCGAGCACGACCACGCCGTCTTCGCGGACGGTGTTTTGGCGATCGGGGGCCGTTTTGAGGCGGATGGCGTAGGCGCCGGTTTGTTTGTCGACGGTGGCGATGAGGCCGGTGCCTTCGATGAGGGCTTCGATCGCGTCGGCGGCAATGTAGTCGCCTTTGACCGCGTTGGTTATAATCGCGCCGACGGCATCGGCGGGAAACACGATTTCGCAGCCGGCCTGTTGGGCGAATTGTTTGAGTGCGATGCTGGCTTCGCCGGCCGGGATGTCGAAGGAGCGTTTGGCCACATCGGCCGCGTGGGCAGTGGCACCGAAAAGTGCAAACAACAGCCACAGCAGGATGGCGGTCGTGATGGGTGAGGCGGCAGGGCGGTAGCTGGTGGTGGAGAACGGTGTCATGGTGCGAGGCGGTGCAGGCAAGACGGAAGCCGGTGACGTTTCCGTTAAATCTTTCGCTGAGATTTTCCGTGGCCGGTTGAACGGGAAAGCGACGACGCGGGGCGGGCGCAGGCGAGCTGTGCCCCTGCGGGAGGATGAGGTGCGGCGCGCTCGGCGATCGCGCCCTACCGGCGCTACCGCGCCAAACTCGTCGGCTATCGTTTTATCCTAAATTCCGCAGCTCTTTTTAACCGCAGATGACGCAGATGAGCGCAGATTCGGAGGATAGGATTTTTTGATTTAGGCAAAGGATTCACCTGCGAGGTGAAGGTCTACTATTCCGGTTTTATCTGCGAAAATCTGAGAAATCTGCGGTTACAACTGCTGATTTTAGGTTTATTTGAAACGCTCTGGCTCAGCGGGCCGGTGCGAGGTTGACCTGGCCGGCGTTGAGCTGGGCTTTGATGCTGTAGCTGGCTTCCAGGAGCCGGACAAAACCTTCGAGATTATCGGAGCGGAAGGTTGCGCTGAGTCGCAGCTCGCCGAGCGTCGCATCGGCCAGGCCGAGTTGGGTGCGGTTGTGTTGGTTAAACGTGGCGATGATTTCGCGCAGCGGAGCGGCGGTGAAATCGAGGAGGCGGGGCTGCCAGGCGAGCTGGCGCGAAATTTCGGCGGGCGCGAGCGAGGAGACGCGGGGCGTTTCGACGGTGGTGGTTTCGGGCGCGAGTGAGACGCTGGCTTGCTGGCCGATTTCGAGGTGGAGGGGCGCGAGGGCGGTTTCGGGCTCGGTGGCCTGCACGCCGACTTTGCCTTCGGTGACGAGGATGTCGACCTGATGGGAATCGAGCTTGATGTTAAAGGCGGTGCCGACGGCGCGAATCTCAAGGCCCGAGGCGGTGACGATGAACGGGCGGTGCGGGTTTTTCGCGACGGTGAAATGCGCTTCGCCTGTTTCTAGCGTGAGGCGGCGTTCGCTGGCGGTGAAATGGGTCGAGACGCGCGCGCCGTGATTGAGCTGCACGATGGAACCATCTTCGAGCGCGAGCGATTCGATGCGCGCAAATGTGGGTGCTGTGGCGGGCGCTTGGGCCGGGGCGATCTCGGCGGTTTGCGCGGACGGAGCGTAGGCGGCGCGGTGAATTAAAAAAATGCCGAGCACGGCAATCGCGGCGAGGCCGAGCGTGGGTGCGAGATAACGAAAAAAAGCAGCACTGCGCGTACGAGCTGAGGCCGGTGGGGAGCGGCGCGGGGCGAGGAGATCGGGGTCGGGGCGGGCGGCGCGCGCGTTTAATTTTTCCGGCGCGAGTTGAGCGAGGCCATTGATGCGCTCCCACTGGCGGCGGTGGTGTTGCAAGGCGGCGAGGTGGAGCGGATCGCGGGTGAGCCACGTGGTGAGTTCGCGGCGTTCGTCTGCGTTGAGGCCGCGGTCTTGTTTGATGACCCAGGAGGCGGCTTCTTGGGAGATGTTTTCGGGGAGTTGGGGTGAAAGGGGGGTCATTCGCTGGCGGGGCCGAAGCGTTCGTGGTCGCTGAAAAACTGGGAGAGTTTGCGCAGGCCGATGGTGCCTTGGGCTTCGACGGTATTTTCGCTAATGTTGAGTTGGGCGGCGATTTCTTTTTGGGAAAGGCCGTAGATTTTTCGGAGGGTGATGATTTGGCGGCAGCGCTCGGGGAGCGACTGGATGGCTTGAGTGAGGAGTTCGAGTTCTTGGTTGCGGGAGGCGGTCTCGGGTGTGTTGGCCGAGTGATCCAAGACGTTGCCAAATTCGTTTTCCGTTAAGTCATCGCGCTTTTTTGTCCACGTGTGGCGAAGTTGGTCGAGGGCGAGGTTGCGCGCGGTGGCGAAGAGGAAGGCTTTGGGCGAGCGGAGGCGGGCGGTGTCGCGGGCCTGAATCACGCGGAGGTAGGCTTCCTGGACGATGTCGTCGATATCGGTGGCGGTGTTGAACCGGTGGGAGAGCCAGGCGCGGAGCATGGGCTCATGCGGCTGGAGTTCGGTGGTGAACCAGTGGGATTGTTCGGTGGTGTGGAGAGGCGGCATGCGGCGGGCGACGTGTCGCGGAGGATCAGCACTTGCTAGGCCAGCGGGGTGGGGTGTCGACGCTGATTTCCTCACGCGCCGCGATTAAGAGCTGCCTGTCGCGGGTTTGTGGAAATCGGGGGGGGACTGTGCTGCGTTCCGGGCTGCGCTGCTGTGTGGGCGCGGAGAAGCACTTAGCCGGACGTGGTGGTTTTTGGGCGACCAAAAAAACGGCGGTAAGCGAGCGCGAAGCCGGTGTAGACCAGCACGAGTGCGGCGAGGCAGGCGAGCAAGGCGAGGAGCTGGGTCGGCCAGCCGAGCGCGGTGCCCATGTGGAGCGGGAGGTTGAGCGTGCGAAAGGCGCGGCGAAACGTTTGGTCGGAGAGCTCGGAGCGGCTGAGGAGTTCGCCGGAAAAAGGATGATAACTCAGGCGGACGGGGATGGGCGTGAGCTGGGATTTCTGCTGGATGGAAATGCCGACGGGCGAGGCGGAATTTTTTTCGGCAGCTTGGCTGCGGCGCTGGCGGCGGTCCTCGAATTGGACGGTGAGCGAAGACCAGCCGGGGATTTCGGTTTGAGCGCGGGCGACGAGGTCGGCGATCGGCAGGGGCGGGGTGGCGATGGCGGCATTGCCGAGCGAAGCGGGTGGCGTGATGGACTGCGGCGGGCCGCGACCCTCGCGGGGCGAAATCCAGTTGGCGAGCGGATCGTAGGTGATGACGAGGCCGGTGAAGGTCATCACGAGGAGGGCCGGCGCGGCGAGGAAGCCGAGCGCGTTGTGCCAGTTCCAATCGCGGGCCTTGCCGCGCAGGCTGAGGCGCGGGAGCAGGGCGGCGCGCAGGTAGTTGAAACTCCAATGCCTCGGCCACCAGAGAAACAGGCCGGTGAGCGTGAGCAGGAAAAACACGAGCGCCGAAACGCCTACGATGGATTCGCCGATGGATTTCCAGTTGGTCGGTTTGACCGCGGAAGCCTCGCTTTCGTCGGCCTCGTTTTTGGCCGGACCGGGCAGGGCGAGCCAGCGGTGAAGACGGAGGGTGAAACTAAAGAACGCGCGGAGCTTTTGGTTTTGCTGGGGTTTGATTTCGCCGGTCGCGGTATCGATGAATAGGCTGGGTTTGCCTTTGAAGTTTAAGGAAGCGCTGCGCGTGGGCTCGACGTGCAACGTGAGCGCGGTGGCTTTGTTTTCCGGGTAATGGGCGCGGGCGAGCGCGAGAAGTTCGTCGGCGTTTTTGAGCGGTGCATCGGCGGCTGGCGTGGGTTGCAGGCGCTGGGCGCGGTCGGCGTAGCCGAGAATCTGATGCTCGAAACTCATGATCGCGCCCGTGAGTGCGGTGAGTGCGATGACGAGTCCGGCGGACAGGCCGATGATGAGATGAAACCAGAAGAAAATTTTGCGCAGTTGAGTCGGCATGTTGGGAACCGGAGACGGGGGAGGTGTTGAGTCGAAGGTGTTGGGAAGACGCGCGTCGGGCGAAGCTGTTGCAGTAAAAAGCGGGAAGTAGGCAGATCAGCGTTCTCGATTTACGAGGAGAAAAAGTGGCGGGCGGGCGGAAGGCGTGTGCGCCGAGGGAAAATAAAACGCGCGGCACCGGTGAAGGTGCCGCGCTGTGCGTTGGGTGAGTAGATCAGAAACGCTCGGGCTGGTCTTGGGTGACTTAGACTTTGCGTGGTTGATACAGGCGCACGAGGGCTAAGCCTGAGAGCAGGGCGAGAAAGGCGACGCTCGTAGAACCGCCTCCACCGCCAGGGGGTGTTGAGGTAGAATTGGTGGTGCCGCTCGCGGCAGCGGTGTAACCTGAGCTGGTCGCAGGCGAACTGGTGAAGGCTTCGATTCGATAATAGTATGGCGGCGAGGCGGTGAGTGAGCTGCCGAGGTACGACGTGACATTGGCCGGCGTGGTCGCGAGGGTGGACCACGGGCCGTTGGCGGAGGC
>JACCDR010330054.1_pt1 | contig 16375 bp, 15 predicted proteins | sample 7446431 | NCBI WGS metagenome assembly JACCDR01 (sample SAMN15323443, study PRJNA562643) | freshwater metagenome | isolation source: river surface water | place: USA:Blue River Watershed | collected 2017-08-17 | reverse complement strand
GGGAAATATGGCGAGCGCCGTCACAAAATCGGCGAGCCATACCGCCGGTTGACCTAAATATGCTCCAGCGCTTCGCTGACGTATTTAACGCCAATCACTTCAAGGCCGGGTAAAGGGTCTTTTGGGGTGTTAGCGAGGGGGACTATGGCGCGCTTAAAGCCGTGTTTTGCCGCTTCACGCAGGCGATCTTGGCCGTTGGGTACGGGGCGAATTTCGCCGGCTAAGCCAATTTCACCGAATGCGACTAAATCGCGCGGCAAGGCGACATCCCGAAAGCTCGAGACCAGCGCGAGCACCAACGCCAAGTCGGCGGCGGTTTCGGTGACTTTTACGCCACCCACCACATTGACGAACACATCCTGATCACCCAGCATCAGGCCGCCGTGGCGGTGCAATATGGCGAGCAATAGACTCAGGCGATTCAACTCCTGCCCCACTGCGACCCGCCTTGGGCTGCCGGCATGGCTGCTGTCGACCAAGGCCTGAATTTCGACCAGTAGCGGCCGTGTCCCCTCCCAGACCACCATCACCACCGAGCCACTGCTGACGTAATCGCTACGCTGTAAAAAAATCGCCGACGGGTTGGCGACTTCTTTCATGCCGGTTTCCGTCATGGCAAATACGCCCAATTCATTGACGGCACCAAAGCGATTTTTATGGCCCCGCAGCGTTCGAAAGCGGGAGTCCTGATCGCCCTCCAGCAAAATCGAGCAATCGATCATGTGCTCGAGCACTTTGGGGCCGGCTAGGGTGCCATCTTTGGTCACGTGGCCGACCAATATCAAAACAGTGCCGGTCTGCTTGGCGAAACGGGTTAAAAAGGCCGCACATTCACGCACCTGCGATACGCTGCCGGGTGCGGACGAAATGTCGGCAAGATGCATCACCTGCACCGAATCCACCACCATGATCGCGGGTTTTTCGTGGCTGGCGGCCTGCACGACCAATTCGACTTGGGTTTCGGAGAGAAGGCGTAGCTGCTCCGTTGGCAACTGCAGGCGCTTGGCGCGCAGCGCAACCTGCTGCAAGGATTCCTCCCCCGTGACATAGAGGGCCGGGCGCAAGGCGGCCTGAGCACAGAGGGTTTGCAGTAATAAGGTCGACTTACCGGCCCCAGGGTTGCCACCAATCAGCACAACCGACCCTGGCACCAGGCCTACACCCAATACACGGTCAAATTCGCCCATACCCGAGCTAAAGCGCGGCAGGACGGCAAGATCCACGTCGCACAGGCGCGTCACACCGCTCGCCTGTTGGCCGGCATAACCCTGAAAGCGCGGGCTGGCCGGCAGAAGATTGCGCACTTCCTGCACACTGTTCCAGGCGCCGCATTCAGTGCACTGCCCCTGCCATTTACGGTAATCGGCACCGCAGGCCTGGCACACAAAGGCGCTGGTGGATTTAGGGGGTTTGGCCATGACTCGCTCCGGTGATGCGCCCAAAACAGGGCGCGACAAGGGCGCTATTGGAAAGCAGCCGTCCAAGCGCCGCAAGTCCCCTTATAACAAGCCCCCTTATAACAAGCCTCCTACAACAAGCCGCCTTATAACAAGACTCTTTCTACTAAACACCGGGCAAGCAGGCGGCATCCCGATAGGGCCCAGGCGGGGCCGCTTAGGCTAATCGGTTGCGACTTCGTCCTCGCTGTCGCTCATACCGAGCTCCTTGAGCTTGCGCGTCAGGGTATTGCGGCCCCAGCCGAGCAAGTTGGCTGCATCGCGCTTGCGACCGGCGGTGTGTTTTAGTGCGGTTTCGATCAGAGCCCGTTCAAAGGTGGGTACGGCCTCGCTCAGAATGTCGTGCTCACCGCGTGCAAGGCACTGATCCGCCCAGTGGCGCAGGGCCTTGTCCCAATCGCCAGCCGGTGCAGGATGATCCTTGCGCTCCATCAGCTCTGGCGGCAAATCCTGTACATGCACCTCGCGACCCGAGGCCATGACGGTAATCCAACGGCAGGTGTTTTCAAGCTGGCGCACATTGCCAGGCCAGCGCAGATGCGACAAATACTGCTCGGCTTCGCGCGTCAGCAACTTGGGTTCCACCCCCAGCTCTTTGGCGGCGGACATCAAAAAATGCTGGGCGAGACGCGGTATGTCTTCTCGCCGTTCAGACAAGCGTGGCAGGTGGATGCGGATCACATTCAGCCGGTGAAATAAATCTTCGCGAAAGCGATTTTCTTCAACCAGCTGCTCCAAATTTTGGTGAGTGGCCGCAATGATGCGCACATCCACTTTAATGGGCGTATGGCCCCCGACCCGATAGAACTCGCCGTCAGCCAGCACGCGCAGTAACCGCGTTTGGGTATCGGCTGGCATATCGCCAATTTCATCCAGAAACAAGGTGCCGCCATCGGCTTGCTGAAAGCGGCCCTGACGCAGGCCACCGGCGCCGGTAAAGGCACCTTTTTCATGGCCAAATAGCTCGGATTCAATTAAATCGCGCGGTATCGCCGCCATGTTCAGCGCAATAAACGGGCCCGCTTTACGCGGGCTATGGGTATGCAGCGCATGGGCCACCAGCTCCTTGCCGGTACCGGATTCGCCGTTGATCAGCACCGTGATATTCGACTGCGACAAGCGGCCTATGGCCCGAAACACCTCCTGCATGGCAGGGGCTTCACCGATAATATCTTTGGTGACGCCGGTGCCAGGCGGCGGCGCAGGCGACTCGGCCCGCGCCTGTTCCTGAGTATGGGCCAGTGCCCGCAGCGTCACCGCCACGGCTTCGTCAATATCAAAGGGTTTTGGCAGATACTCAAAAGCACCACCTTGATAGGCCGCAACGGCGCTGTCTAAGTCCGAGTGGGCGGTGATAATCACAACCGGCAGCTTCGGAAATTCGGCGTGCAAAGTCGCGAGCAAACTGAGGCCGTCGGTCCCTGGCATGCGCACATCACTGATAATGGCGTCAGGTTTATCCGTTTTGAGTCGGGTCAATGCGCGGTCGGCCGTTTCAAAACTTTCGGTGCGAAGGCCCGCCTGTTGCAAGGCCTTTTCCAGCACCCAGCGGATGGATTTGTCGTCATCGATGATCCAGACATAATTAGGCTTGTGCATGTGAAGTATCCAAAGGGAGATAGAGCGTAAATTCGGTCAGTCCCGGCCGGCTGGTACATTCCACCAAGCCACCGTGCTGGCTGATCAGATTTTGAGTGATGGCTAAACCGAGGCCCGTACCTTCGGCGCGCCCGGTGATCATCGGAAAAAAGATGGTGTCGATTAAATCGGGCGCTATACCCGGGCCATTGTCGATCAGGCTGACTTTTGCAATCAGCGGGTGATGGTGGCGGCCAATCGTAAAGCGGCGTTGAACCCGTGTGACCAAACGCAAACAAGGCGCCGGCGTTTGGCTTTCATGCAGCGCCTGCCAGGCATTGCGGCCGATATTCATGAGTGCCTGAATCAATTGACCCCGATCACCCAGCAAGGGCGGGATACTCGGGTCATAATCGCGCTGAATTTTCAGGCCATGCCCTGCCTCCATATCAATGACTGCCGCCACATGCTCCAGCACATCGTGCACGTTGACGGGCTTGCGCTCGGGCGGTAAGCGTGGGCCCAGCATACGATCGACCAAATTTTTTAGGCGATCGGTCTCTTCGATAATAATCCGCGTGTATTCAGACCAGTCCGAGTCGCCCCATTCCCGCGACAGCAACTGGGCGGCACCGCGAATGCCTCCGAGGGGATTTTTAATCTCGTGGGCGAGGCTGCGAATCAAACTGCGCGAGGTTTCCTGCACTGAGTGCATGGCTTCATCTTTGCTAATGCGCAACAGACGATCCAGCGGCTGAACCTCCAGCAACAGGCCGGAGCCATCCGCGAGCGGGTTCACCGAGTAATCCACCGCAATATCCTGGCCCGTGTGCAGCTGCCAAATGGCGTGGCGCTGGGTATAAGGGTGAAAGCCTGCAAAGGCAGCACGCAACTTGACCGCCAAAGACGACCCCATTTCCGCCAGGCAGGCATCGAGCGGGCGGTCTAGAACCTGGTCACTACTGACACACAACAACATCTCAGCGGCTGGATTGAGGTAAGACATTCCAAGATCCGGCGCCACAAAAATCACAGCCGTGTTGAGGTTATCGAGTAGAACAAGATGGGCGGGGGGCGGTGGCATAAATGAGGCTCTGTGCGGCCAATCCAAAATCAACGACGAGGGACAGCTCAGCAAGAACCAAACCAACAAGGGCCGTTTTAACCAATCCTGTGATACAAACAGGTTAAATGGATTCCTTTTGGCCAAATTACGGTGCAAGCCAGCCGTTTCGGGCTGGCTGAATCATACAGCGACGCACAGATTTAATGCACAAAAAAATTTATGCACAAAAATAAAACAGAAAAACACCAAAAGAGTGCAAAAAGCGTGTTATCGCGCGACGGGGCGAATCACGTTGACTGTTGCAATGGGCGATTGCCCCACTAGGTTCCCCGCTGGGTCCAGCACCACAACCGACACGCTGTGCTGACCCCGGCTGATATCCGCAACCGTAAACACCGCCTGCTCCTGCGGGGCGCCATAGGGTTTGCCATCCAGCCAGAGTTCGGCGACATAACCACCACCGAGCGCGGGCTCCGTCACGGCGACGACGGATAAATTGCGGTCACCCGGCAGAAGAGTACTGCCGGATACTGGCGCCTGCAACTGCACCGTGAAAGCGACAGGCGCGGCGGCCTCTTCACGCGCGGGCAAGGGCTGTATCTCGGTTGCGGGGGTTTCATTAATGTGAGGCAAGTCAACCGACTCCAGCCGTTTACCCGAGGGCACATCGGTGTAAACGACGCGGCCCTGCGCGTCCACCGTTTTGTAGATCTCTGCCAGCGCGCTGGCTGCGAGGCCCAGCGATAAAACACCCAGGTAACAGGCAGACTGAAATAGGCGCATAGTGCTCTCCAAGGCATCATCAAGACCCCATCTTAGCCCAAGGCAAGAAGGGGCCCAAGCTAACGCAATCGCAACTTGAGCCAAAATCCGCCGCAAGGTCTAATGTGCAGATCGTTTTGCGGCCAATAGCCTGTTTTGACGCCAGCGCCCGGCTTGCCATGACCAGCCTGCGTCGCTTTCACTTTTTTATCGCCTACAGGGCCCAATTCCCCTATGACCACTCGTAGCCCCTCCGTCACGTCCAGTGCCCGTCGCAGGGCATTTTTTGTAACCGGCACCGACACCCATGCCGGTAAAACCTTTGTCAGCTGCGCCCTGCTGACTGCTGCACGCCAGCGGGGTTTATCGGCCCTCGGGCTCAAGCCCCTGGCAGCCGGCGCCGACACCTTAACAACCGCAGGTCCGCGCAATGGCGATGCGCTGGCACTGCAGGCGGCGAGTTCACAGCCACTCGCCTACGAGACAATCAACCCCGTTTTACTCCAAGCCGCCTGCGCACCACACATTGCGGCCCAGCTGGAAAAGCGCCAGCTCAGCCTCAGCCGGCTGGAGGGCTTCTGCCGGGCGGGCCTCAGTGAACGTGCAGACTTCACCCTCATTGAAGGGGCGGGCGGCTGGCAGGTCCCCATCAACGCGCACGAGAGTCTTGCCGACCTGGCGACGGCACTGAAGCTGCCGGTGATACTGGTGGTTGCGATGCGACTGGGGTGTTTAAATCATGCCTTGTTAACGGCCGAATCCATCGCCCGGAGCGGCCTGACGCTCGCCGGCTGGGTCGCCAATGACGTCGGCGACGCCATGCCCTATCGCAGCCTGAACATTGACACCCTCAATGCCCGCCTCGGGGCACCTTGCCTCGGGGACCTCTCGCACTGCACCCCCGCCCTCGCCGCTGAACACTTGGCGCCGGGCTTAAACCGCTGGCTATTGGCGCCCAACCCTGAGCGCCTGGCTTGACGCCTTTTGAACGGTTTTTAAACGGTATAGTTATGACGACTGACACCCGAGCGGCATCCGACATCCAGACGAGAACTCAGACGAGACCCCAAACTGGACACCCGACTGGACTCCAAACTGCACTCCAAAGTACAGACACACCTTTAACCAAAAGAGCGCGCGCAGATCGTGTGTTTCGCACCCTGCAAGAACTCTACCCCGAAACGCCCATACCGCTGGACCATGAAGACGCTTACACCCTTTTGATCGCGGTATTGCTGTCGGCGCAATGCACTGATGTGCGCGTTAACCAGGTAACGCCGGCCTTGTTTGCACTCGCCAAAACACCGGCTCTCATGATGCTGCAGCCGGTTGAGCGGGTTGAAGCCATTATCCGGCCATGCGGCCTGGCACCGCGCAAAGCCCGGGCCATAGTGGAACTCTCACGATTATTAATGGAGCAGCACCAAGGCCAGGTGCCCTGCGACTTTGACGCGCTGGAAGCCCTGCCGGGTGTGGGTCACAAAACGGCGAGTGTGGTGATGGCGCAAGCCTTTGGGGTACCGGCGTTTCCGGTCGATACCCATATCCACCGGTTGGCGCAGCGTTTTGGCTTAACGCAAGGCAAAAACGTCAAGCAAACCGAGGCGGATCTCAAAAAACTCTACCCGCCCGACACCTGGAATCGCCTGCACTTGCAGTTTATTTTTTACGGGCGCGAATACTGCACCGCGCGCGGCTGTGATGGCACCGTCTGCCCCCTCTGCCGAGCCTGCTACCCGAAACGGCGCCGCGCCAAAATCACGCACAAAGCCTAAAGCAGGCCGGCTTGCTCGGTAGGCTCTGCTATGTCTGGGGCTATTATGTCTGGGGCTATGGCGGCGGCCGCCTGGGCGTCATAGAGCCACACCTCAACCCGGTCGTTGCGGGGGGCATCGAGGCCCTCGGGGCTCGCGACTGCCAGCTGCTCACCAAGGCCCCAAACCGGCTCGGTCGACAACCCATAGTGGTAGAGCGCAATTTTGACCTCAGTTGCCCGCAAGCGCGACAAAACACCTGACTCGTCTTGGTTGCTAAAGCCAACCAGCTGCAAACGGCGATTGTCATCGGGGTGGCGTTTCAGATAAGCCGCAATACGGGCAACATCTTCCAGTGCTTTGTTGTCCAGGTTGGCCTGGCCCGGCTTAAACCGAAAGTTGATACTGAGCCTTTCGCCTATCTGACTCAGCTTTTGATAAGACAGGGGGCCATAGGCCACAGGCGCCTGCAGACGCAGGGGATTTTGGGAGATAAACCCCTGTTTAGCCACCAGGGCCTGCCCCGGCTCACTTTGCGCAAAATCAATAAACGCCTGCACATGCGGATTGGTCGCCAGGGGGTTTACATAACAAAACAACCTGCGCGACAGCACATAATCTTCCGTGGCGACCGTCAGGGTATTCGGCGTCAAGGGTTGGCTGTCGACATCAAAAATGGCAATCGGCTTAACCGCTTTGACATAGGCTAGGCCAACAAAACCAATCGCCTGCGCATCGGCCGCGACTTCGGCCACCAGCTTGTCACTGGATTCAAATCGTTTAGCGCTCGCCGATAAAGTCGTACCCGAGGGCATGACCAAGCTCATAAAGGAGTCGAAAGTGCCCGATTTATCGTCCCGCGCATAGAGGCGAATCGGGCCGGGGGAGCCGCCAAGTGAACTCCAATCCGTCACGCGGCCGGCAAAAATCGCACTCAGCTGCTCGCGGGAGAGGCGCGCCAAACGATTGCCCGGGTGAGTAATAATGGCCAAACCGTCGATTGCGACTATGTGTTCAGCCGTCGCAGCCCGCATATCCCCCAGGTGTGCGAGCAAACGAACTTCCTGATCTTTAATAGGCCTTGATGACAGGGCGATATCGGCTTGATTGAGTTCGAGACCGGCGTAACCCGTACCGGATCCATGCGCATGCACATCGATAAACAACTCGCGTCCTTGGTATCGGCCACTCACCCGCAGCTCGTTTTCAGCGGCCAAGGGTTTGATAATAACCCCGCGCGCGCCACGCGCCTCCAAATAGGCTTGGGCCCAGGCGGGCGCCAAGCGGGCACCCAAGGTGTTTGAGCCTTGCAACAACAATAAGCGACCGGTATCAGACGCACTAAACGGGGGCAAAGACGGCTCCTGCGCCTTCTCATCTGCCACCACAGGCCAGGCCAACAAGAGGCCCAAGCCAATCAGACCCAATGACTGAGCCAAACGCTCAAACCCCACTCGTAACCACAAAGCCCAATAGCGCATAATTCCCCCCTTTTCGGCGGCCGACAGGCTAATGCGCCCTCGTGACAGAATGATGACACCACTATGCTTATGACGCAGCCTATGACAACAGCGCTTGCCACACGACTGTGCTTGCTGGATGAATGCACCTTGCCCACCGCCTCAGCCATCGCCACCGCCGAGGCACTTGCGCTACCGCTGCTCAAAACGTTGCCTGGCGAATGGTCGCAAAATGCCACCAATGAGGATCCCCGCTATGCGTTAGTTTTTTCACCCGCAGGTACCGCACTGCACACCTATGGCCGAGGCAAACAAGCGCCGATCCAGGTGGCGTGGCATCAGGGCGCAGCGGCACACCGTCGCCATTTTGGCGGTGGCCTCGGGCAGCAAATTGCCAAGGCGGTTGGTGTGTCGGGCAAGTTTCAGCCGCGCCTGCTGGATGCCACGGCAGGCTTGGGGCAGGATGCGTTTGTGTTGGCATCACTCGGCGCCAGTGTGCAACTCTGGGAGCGCTCGCCGGTGGTTTATGCCCTGCTGACGGATGGCTGGCAGCGAGCCCAGGCTTTCGGGCAGGCCACCGGCGACCAGGGGCTGCTCGCCATACTGGCGCGCTTGTGCATCCAACACCAAGATGCCCAAACGGCGCCCTGGCCCGAAGCCGATGTGGTGTATCTGGACCCGATGTTCCCCGAGCGGGCTAAAAAAGCCGCTATCGCCAAAAGCATGCGTGCCTTTCACGATCTGGTGGGAGATGATCTGGATGCCGACGGCCTGCTGTTGCGCGCCCTGGAACAGGCCGCAGACTGTGGCTTTTATCGCGTGGTGGTAAAACGCCCGCGCCTAGCTCCCTTTCTGGCAGCAAAAGCGCCAAGCCACCGGCTGGACGGCAAATCCTGCCGGTTTGACATTTATACCTTTAAAAAACTGCCGGGGCTTTAAACCCAGATCGTCGCAATAGAGGGGCCTCCAACAGCCCCCGGCGCCCCGTAAAGCGCTCTCGGCGCCGGGCTACAGGTACTTAGCCCAGCGCATTTTGACGTTAAAGGGCGCGAGAGGGGTACTCTCGGTTGAACTAGTACTGGAGGTCGCAGCGGCATTTTGGCAATCCTTTTTATTAAAGGGATTGGGCGTAAAATAAGGACGATCGACAAGCGTGGCATTGACGCTGCGTTCAAATCGGTTCTCACCCGCCGAAGCCTGCTGGCCATAAGCCGACAGCAAGCCCTGAATTTTAAAATCATACTTCGCTTTGAGCGTGTTCCCGGCCAGAACAGAGCCATAAATATTGTTATTGGTCTCGAAATGAATATCGCCACCAACATAGGCGGTGCCTGCCCGACTACCGGCTGCGAGCGCGAAGTTGGCGTAGGTTTTCGGTTTAAATGTCCAGCGTCCTGCCGCTTCCACACAGGAATCGGTCGGGTAATAGCCCACAAAATCACGGTGCACATAGCGATAATCGGGCGTGAGAAAATCCGGGTCATTGGGATCAAACCCCAAAGCCGCGCGCAAATCACTGTTGTCTTTAAGGGTCTCCAGCAAACGCACAAAGCGTTTTTGGCCGGTACTGTTGTCGTTTGTCACATTTGCCGTCTCGAGATTGCCGAGATTGGCCTCGCAAATTGCGTTAATCCCTGCAAAGTTCACCGCTTCAACCGCAGCGTTTTGCAGGACACCCGAGGTAATATTGCCCGTCGCAATCAGGGTGCTGACGGTGTGATTCATCTCCAGCTTCACATTGCCATCAAACCAATAAACACCTGGCAATAAGGAATGGCCACTGAGTTCAAAGGTGTTAGTGGCGGCATCGTAGGCAAAACAGCCATTGGCGCCCCAGGTGGTGCCCGCCCAACAGAGAGTCGCACGCGGCTGGGTATCGGTACAGGCTGTGGGCTGCCCCTGGCTGCATACACAATTCCCTGCGCCATCAAAGGCTTTACATAAATAATCTTTGAAGCCTGCACGCGTCAGGGTATTGCCATTGGACATGACCGTCTTTTTAGAAGGGTCCGTCACCCAGGCTGGGGCAAAATCCCCTAAAAAATACACCTCTTCAGCCCCATTGGCCGGGGAGATGTTTTTAACGTTTTTGACCGCCACCTGAATGCGGCCCAGCCCAGGGTTCCAGCTCACACGGTAATTGGCTTCAGCCATCACTGCCGGCGCCCGGGCATCAAACACCGGCGGCGGAACCTCGACGGGCGTCACCTCAGGGGGCAAGGGTTCTTCACCCCGCACACCGATCAAACCGCCGCAGCCCGTCAAGTTAGGCGCCGGTTGATTGGCCGCTGACAAAGTCGACACGCGGCCGGCTCCCCAGGCAGTGGGGCAACTAAAGTCGCTGGCTGTCACCACCTCGGCTACTCGGCCTAAACCCGATCCGGAAACAAGTCCTTCTGCTTGCAGCAGGCTCACCTCGCCACTGGTGACGTCGACCTTGCCTTTGGCGAGGATCTTGTCATGAACCTCATCGCCAACCAACGCCACGCGCCCTGCCCCTGAGGGGTTGGCGACCAGCGGGGCGTTTTGAAAACGATCTGGCGCGGCTGCCGCAGACGTCACAGTGACATCGCCCTTTATGGCATAGACCTCATCTGTGTTGCCGCCCTCTAGAAAAATATCGCCGTTGGCCCAAATTTTTTGCGCGAAGCCATAGCCACTTTCAAAGTCCAGTGTCACATTTTTAACCGCCAGAATTTCAGTTGCGACGGCATTACCCGCCAAACGTACCGAAGCATTGGAATGGATTCTGTTAACGTCCACCTCAGCCAATATTTCAACCTCGTCGGTGGCCACAATGGACTCAAACCCCGACACAATATTGGCGCCCAGTGGCACCGTAAAACGGCCACGCACCAAAATACTCAAGGGCGAATTTGCCTGGCTCAGGGACTGCTCTCCACCCATAAATACGGTGTCTTCATGGAGCTCAAATCCCGGTGAACAGCCAGGACTCTCCTTACCTGGACCTGCTGGATTGGGTGCCGCCAGACCCAGGTCATAGACCACATTCAACACCGTACTGGTACCCGTCTGGGTATCTTGGGCGGTCACTAGCATGGACAAGAGTGCCGGCAGGGCACTGCTGGCCAACAAAGGGGTTTGAGGCCTGGCCGATAGGGTAATGCGTGTGCCGTCAATCGCCGTATCGGGCAAGGTCATGTTAATGGCGGGTGAAGGGTCGCCGGCTAAAGCGGTTTGAATGGCCGCTCTGGAACCCAACTGTTGCAAATAGCGCGTTAAGACTTCAACCCCCGCCCAGGCAGCCATCTGTGAGGCCGTGCTAGCCTGGGTCGTCGCTGCGCGCTCTTGGGCACCCTTGACGCTGTAAGCCACCCCCAAAGCCGCACCTGTCATGGCGATACCGACTAACAACACAATCAAAATCGTCGCAACACCGCGCTGCAGCGGGCGAAAGTGGTGCACAGGTCGAGGGCGCTGAGTTAAAAACATGATTCACCTCCACAGGCAGGCACTCAGGCAGCCCGTTTTGACAATAGGGGTTAACGAAAAAACACGCGGGCTCAACTCAAAAAACAACGGGTATCCGTCGTAACCAAACGGGCGCGGCGCTTAGGGCGATGGCGCACCGCTCGCCTGACTGGACGCGCTCGCCACCTGACCGGTATTGGGCAGACAGTAGGCATACACAAGCGTTGGCAAAGGCGTGAGGCCGGTGCTGGATGCGGTATTCATCACCTCAGCCACAACCTGAGCGCTCAATTTGGCGCTCACCTGCACTTGGGTGCGCGGCTCAGCGACTGTGTAACCGTAAGGCGCACAGGTCTCAGTGCTCTGGCTGAAAGCCAGGCGAGCCTCAGTCACAGTGCGATCAAAATCGGCAAAGCGCGCCAGCACTTCCAGTTTTGTCAGGTCCAGCACCGCATCGTTTGACACATCAAGCGCAGCAAGGCTTGCCGTGGCCGGGCAATTGGCCGGTTTCACCGGCGCCAGCTCCACCAAGGCAGTGGCGCGTTGGGCATTTGCGGGGTCTGCCGGATTGAGGTTTTCGGCTTGTACACTTTGGCGCACCACATAACAGCTGGGCGGACTGGGCAAAGGCTTTTCCTGAAACCGCCACACCAGTGCGCGGCCTGCATCCAAAACAGCAATATGGCCGTTGGCGGACGGGTCTAAGCCGTAACCGGCATTCGACAACTCCCATTGTAAACGCAACAACAAGGCTGCAATAACACCATCAGCCGAGGCGTCATTAGAGGCCACAACCGAGTTAGTCACCAGGTTTTTATAGAGGTTTAAGCTCACCAGTGTCGCGAGCAGTGAAATCACAAGGCCAACCATCATGGCAATTAAGGTGACACCCCCTTGCCTGCGATCGAGCACAGCCAAGTCTGTGGGCCAGATCGTTATCAGCGAACCTCTGGCGGTGATGGAGCGGCATAAAGCGCGAGGAAACAGCTTCATCAGGGTGACACCCCAACCTGCAAAGGCTCACCTTGATCCAAAGAAACAGCCAGGTTAACGGGCTTGTTCACAGCTACCCTGGCCGCGGGCACTGTGGCATTGCCAATCGTAATAGTGGCCTCGACGGTTTCACGCACCGCAGCGGCGCAACCGGCCTTGATGGTTACCGCCAGATTCTCCGCGTCATAGCGGTCAATCGTGTTGAGCGCACAAAGATTCTGCCCTTGCATCAACTGATTGCGTAACTGGTGAGACGCACTTTGTTGCAGCACAAAGTCACGCTGAGTGTCGTGCATTTTCCCGAGCACCTGGGTGATGCCCACACTGACGAGGCCCATGAGCAACACCCCGATTAAGGCTTCGATAATAAAATCGCCCCGACACTGGCGGGGGTGACGCAGGCCTGCGGCAGACGTTGGGTGGAAGCGAGCACCCTGCGAGAGTCTGATCACGTCAAACCCCTTAATCAATCGTGACATAGTGTGTTTCTCGGCTTTTAAAACCCACGCGCTTCAGGTTGGCGCTGTAATCTCCCGTACCGCAAGCCTGGCTGACGGCATCTTTGGTAAAGGTGCCCCGACTATCAAAACAAACCCCCACAAACACCGGCTGGGCCGCATTGGCGTTACGCAAGAGTGTTACACCGGACGGGGTATCCCATGAGGCGATTTTTTCGGCATTGCCGGGACTGGCCTCGGTACACGGCTGGAAGGCGCCGTCGCTCAAGCGCGCCCAAAGCGCGAGGCGCCTGCTGCCCGGATCCCAACACAAGGCCGTGGTCACTGCAGGCTCGAGCAAACCGGGCATCGCCAAGGCGTGTGAGTTTTTCATCGCCTCCGCTTTGGCTTTGGCGACCGCCGAGCGCAGCAGTGTTTCAGCCTGATTCATACGGTGGCTACTGATCCACTCGCTGGTGAACGGCAGGCTGACCATGGCCAAAAAAGCCACCAAGGCCAAGGTCACCATCAGCTCAATCAAGGTGAAGCCGGGCGCTGCGCGATTGCGTCGCTGGGCGGCAACTGGGGTGCGAGACGGTGCTGAATGCCGTTTCAAACGGCCAAAGGTTTTACACAACAACTCCACAACAACAAACCCCTCAACAACCTCACAACACGACACGACTAAAACCGCCATAGACGGACGGGCAGCAAACTAAGCGTCAAAAATGTAACACTGCGCGCCAAAAAGTCGTTACGACTATCGATAAGTGGTAGGTTTTTGACCGTCAGTGATAAGACATACGACAAAAATGTGACGTACAACTCAATATCTTGCCAAGACTTTGTCACATTCTGTATCGTCGGCTCGCTGTAACTTGGGTCTCCAGCGTATTGACGCCAGAATCTGGACGATTCAGGTTTTAGAAAAGGGTGCGTGTCAAAAAATTCTCATTGGTCGCGCCTTCATACCATTTATCCGGAATGACCTGAGTTTTTCGATTCAAATGGTACTTTAAGTTATAAGCAAGCGATTACGCAGATTACACAAGGCCGCTGCACGGCCAAGGCGCAGCACTTCATAAGCGCCACACACACTTTTGATGACTGAGGTTACGCATGTTGACGTTCAAAACCGTTTATCCCCTCACGCCCGCCAAGACTGCCCAGATCGCAGGCGCCAAGGCGGCTGGTTTTACGCTGATCGAATTAATGATCGCCGTGGCCATAGTGGCCATATTGGCCGGTATTGCTTTGCCGTCTTACCAAAACTACGTCAAACGCAGCATTATTCGCACCATGCAGGCCGATATGGTGGCGCTTAGCTTGGCGCTGGAAAACCGCTATCAGCGCACCCTGTCCTACCCTACTCATGACAACATAGATGAAAAAACCGGCACGCTCACCATCTCTACCGCCTACAGCAGCTGGAAGCCAGCCACCAAACTGAGTGACTACGAATTTAAACTGAAATCGGGCGCCGCTGCGTTTAAAAATGCCGCGAATGTAGACGTAAAGGGTTATGTCATCACCGCTACACCGCCTACTGGCAGCCGTATTGATACAAATTGCGTATTGGTGTTGAGAAGTGACAACACTAAGACACTTGGCAAGGCAGACGCCCCCTGCCCACACAGCCCAGGCATTGACTGGTTATAACCCCTGGTAAACACCTGCCGACGGAGGCCCTGATGAAAAATACTCGACACTCACAAGCTGGCGATTTTTTAATCGAATCACTCATCGGGGTCTTGTTGTTGGGCTTGGTGGGCGCCGGTATTGCCACCACCGCCAGCCGCGTGATGCTGACCAGCACCGAGCAGCAATTGCAATCCAGAACCCTGTTTGATCTGCAAAATGGCATCAGCAGTGGCCAGGTCGACAGCCTTTGTGAAGACGGCATAACCACCAAAACGCTGGGCGGTGAAAACGCCATCGCCACTATTAATAACTGCGCCACTAAAGCCGCTGGTGCCCCAGGTGAAAACACCAAAGAATTTCCCAATATCACCTTAAAAATTAACGGCACTAGCGTCAGCACACCCGGACTGCCGCAACTGGCCGTCAATATCGGTACTGAGGCAGCACCCATTGTGGTGTCCTTACAGGCGGACGATGGGGTGTCTAAATGATGCGCGGCCTCACACAGCGAGGTGTCAGCCTGGTCGCCATGATGATTGGCTTGTTAATCGGCATGATTGCCGTCCTCGGCAGCCTCTCGACCTATCAAACCCTGACACAGGTCTCGACCGATACCCAGCTGGACACGGATTACAACGCACAGCTGAGTAAATTGATTACCCAGGTGCAATGGGAGTTGCAAAATGCCGGTTTTGGATTAGAGCCCCCGCCAAGTGGAGCTGACATCAGCCAGTGGCATATGAGACCAAAACCCCTTCCTGACTTTGGCGCGGTGTGGCGCCACCGAGATGGGCTAGGCGCAGCTGACCCAATTGTCTGCAGCCGCATTGAGCGAATCGATGACCCACTCATAGGCCCCACTAAAGTCACTTACCGGCTCTCTACGGTCAAAAGCACGCAAGTCAACGCCTGCAAAGCGAGTGGCGATTTATTAGAATTCAATGACACAGCGTGGGGTGGCCCTCATGCGGAAAAAATGGTTTTAATGGAGCTGAAACTGCGTCGGCTAGACAACCTCTCGCGCGAAGGTAAAGGTGCAGGCGACCCGCTCAGGATCTTACTGAGCCGTCAAACAGATAGCGCTCCTTGCTCACCCTACAGCTACTTGCCAGCCCAAAAACGCGACACACTCACGTTTACGTTTGAAACCATGGCTGATCGCAATGAACACATACTGGAGGCAAACCCCTCTCCCCTGCCAAACACCACCGGCAGACAAGTATTTTGTCTTGGCAATGCCGTTACGCCCGTCAGCTAATTCACTGATGTTTAGCGCCCTTTAAAGGCCTCATCCATTCAACGAGGTTTTGTATGTCTACACACAAAAACCAATCGACCCAGCTCAAGCGCTTTGCGTTTTGCGGCAAAAAACATCAAACCGGCGTGGCGACCATTTTAGTGGTGTTACTCGTCAGTGTTGCCTTGGCGGCGACCACCTTTGGTGTGGTGTCCAGCATCAAAAACACGCAACAATTGCAAGTCAGCAGCCAAACCATTAACCAGGCGCAAAGTAGTGCCTGGATGCTGGCCGAAGCCACCCGGCGCTATCTCAGCACCTTAAACTTGGCCGCTCTTCAAGCGCTGGACGGGCAACCGCTGACGTTAGCGCCACCAACAGCCAATGACCCCATTAAGACGCTGTTGAACAACAGCAGCATCCTCATCAACAGCGTCACCCCCGACCCAACAAGCGGGCAACGCGTCGATGTATCGATCAAAGCGATAGATACCCATCTGCAAGCCAGCAGCAATTTAAATTTGGTTTTTGTCGTGCAACCGGGACAGTCAAGCACAT
>JACCDR012154309.1_pt1 | contig 16378 bp, 16 predicted proteins | sample 7446431 | NCBI WGS metagenome assembly JACCDR01 (sample SAMN15323443, study PRJNA562643) | freshwater metagenome | isolation source: river surface water | place: USA:Blue River Watershed | collected 2017-08-17 | reverse complement strand
TGTTGTCGGCTTTTTAGTTGTGGCGGTCACTACGACCGCGGTGACCAAGCGGGTTTCTAATGAAGCAGCAGTAGTGATGGGGGTAGAGTCTGCGGTTGAGCCAGTGTATGAGGTTGAGCCGGTGGTCTCTGAGCATCTTGATCGCGAGGAACGACTTCGAACATTACGAGGCAAGATTGCTGCCCTTGGTGATATGTTCACAGCAGAATCAGTAGAAGATACTCCTTTGGAACCAGCAACTGTACCTAACGAAGCGGAAGAAGTTCCGGAACGTACCGAGCCATTGCTTTGTGCGAGGCAGTCCGCTAGTAGTGGTGATTGGGTACCAGGACCGGTGACTTTCTCAGTTGTTGAAGGGGCCCGTCTCGTTACTCGTGTTGTTACGACGGCTTCAACTACAGCTTCAGGAACACCACTTCTTACTACAGAGACGAAGGTTCTTATGCAGCTACCGCTGCGTTCGGTACGAGAAGTTGGCGATACGTGTCTACCAACAGATGTAGTAGGAGTTGCTTCTGATGGTTCACTCATACGAAATTCTGAAATAGCTCTTTACTCTGTCTTTGGCAGCGAGACGCTTGTCGGATACGCACTTGATGGTTTTCCAATTTATGGAACAAACGCTGGAATTCCACTTGATGCATGTGGTGGTACAAATGCACTTGGGCAATATCGATACTATTTGGATAAGGAACGACCACAGATACTTAACTGTTTTGCTGCTCTTCCGATAGAAATATAATCTCATACGTATGGCAACACTCATCTTTGATATCGAGACGGTCGGAGAAGAGTGGGAGAAGTTCGATGTAACCACGAAGCATGCGCTTTCGCGTTGGGTGGAGAGGTCGAGTAAGACGCCAGAGGAACACGCACGGTTCATGGCTGATCTCAAAGAGGGGCTCGGTTTTTCACCACTTACGGGTTCAGTTGTCGCTTTGGGACTCTATGACTTAGAGCGCGAACGCGGCGTTGTCTACTATGTCGGGGAAGGAGAGGATGAGGAGGATAGTGAGACGGGCTTTCTCTATCGAGCGAGGACCGAAACAGAACTCCTCCATGACTTCTGGGAAGGAGCTCGTCTCTACGACACCTTTGTAACGTTTAATGGTCGCGCGTTTGACGCGCCCTTTTTATTTCACCGGAGTGTGGCGTGTGGGGTGGCACCGACCAAGAACTTACTTGAGGGACGCTATCCGAACCAGCAACGTTCTTGTCGTCACGTTGATCTCCAAGACGAGCTAACTTTTTATGGAGCAATGGCGAAGCGGCCGAGCCTGCATCTCTTTTGTCGTGCCTATGGCATCAAAAGTCCGAAGGAAGAGGTGAGTGGGGATGATGTCGCCGAACTATTCCGGCAGAGGAAGCTCAGGGAGATAGCTCAGTACAATGCGTGCGATGTACTTGCAACTAAAGAATTATACGAACGCTACCTTGCTTATCGACCGCAAGATCGTGAACAGGAGATTGATTTTTAAATAAAATGTGCTATAATGTTGGTCGTTTAGTACAAGGAGAAAGACAGTGAAAATCACCATCAGACCACTTTCAACCGGCGAGCTCTACGCGGATGCACTCATGCATCCACTCATGGTGTACCTCTCTGGTGCGCCAGGCGAGACACCTCAGCGGACCCACCGCTGGAACTACCAGACCTTCACGGAGGATGAGCAGAGTTTGCTTATCGGACTCCTCATGAAGGATTCGGTGGTGAGCATGCCGGCTAACTCGCAGGCATGCGCAGCACACCGCTTCGGTCTACCGTTCCTGCATATGCCACGTTTTGGTGGCTGGAAGGACTATGTAGTCCTCATGCCGGAGAAGGACGTCGAGTGGCATGTCGGCTGGATGACTGACGCTCATGCTGGGATCTCTCGGGTCACCGTAACCGGTCCCGTGCGGATGATGCTTGGACCTGACCCGGTCATCTTCTTCGGCCTTTCGCAGAACGGTACGCAACTGCCGCTTAAGAAGGTCTGGGAGGGGCGTATCGGAGATGGAAATCCGTTCTGTCGTTTGTTGCTGTTGTAGTCTGGGCCCGCTTCGTAAGAGGCGGGCCTTGTTCATCTCTCTTTGTGGTCTGTTATACTAGTCAATGATATGAAAAAATTTCCGGATGGTTTCTACTGGGGCGCTGCGACCGCCTCGTATCAGGTAGAGGGAGGTATTGAGAACACTGACTGGGCTAAGGCGGCTCGTGATGGTCGGGTACCAGTATGTGGTGTAGCGTGTGACCATTACCACCTGTATGAGCAAGACTTCGATATTGCAAAGGAACTCGGACATACCGCCCATCGTCTTTCAATCGAGTGGGCTCGTATTGAACCTGAAGAAGGTAAATTTGATGCTGCAGCGATAGCGCACTACCGCAATGTTCTTACGGCACTCCATGCTCGTGGCCTTAAACCATTTGTGACCATTTGGCACTTTACTCTTCCGCTCTGGTTCTCAGAAACTGGAGGTTTCGAACGAGCTGATTCGCCTGAAGTTTTTGCGCGATATGCTGCGTATGTTGTTCAGGAACTTGGCGACCTCTGTGATCATTTCTCAACTATGAACGAACCAAATGTATTTGGTAGTAACGGATGGTTACGAGGTACTTGGCCGCCGTTTAAACGTTTTGCTCTCACTGATCTTGTTGCTATCACGAACTCTGGTCGTCAGTACGAGGCACGTGCCGCTCGTGGTTTGTCACCGCTCTGGCTCTACCTTCGGGTTATGAAGAACCTGGCGCATGCACATAATGCTGCGTACCGAGCGATTAAGCAGATATCCGAAGAGACAGAGGTGAGTCTCGTTAAGCACGTTATTGTCTTTGATGCTAACTGGAATCCATTCAATAAGATTAAGGCTGTTGTGGCTAACTATCTCTGGACGCACAAGTTTATGAAGCGAGTCGCGTCACATCTTGATTCGATTGGACTCAACTATTATTTCTACACCCAGTTTGGTGATACGCGACAGTGGCGTAAGACTGACATGGATTGGAATTTTGCACCGGAACATATCTATGATGCACTTATGATGTTGGCGCGGTACAGAATGCCTCTTTTCGTGTCTGAGGGAGGTATAGCCGATGCGGCTGATACCGGTCGAGCCGAATATATCACGCGCCAAGTTGATGGTGTCTATCGGGCCATACAGGCCGGGGCTGATGTGCGGGGTCATCTCTACTGGTCACTCCTTGATAACTACGAGTGGGCACTTGGCTTTGCGAAGCGCTTTGGTCTTGTTGCTGTTGATTATGAAACACAGGAGCGAACCGTTCGTTCGTCTGCGTACGTGTATAAAGAAATTTGCCTCAAGAACGGTATAGTAGAATAAAGCCATGTCCTGGCTAGCGCTGGCGACCCTCGGTCAATTACTGAGTGCGGTCGTGGTCTTTATCGATAAGTATATCGTCACCGATACGAAGGCATTACCTCGTCCCTTTGTATACGCCTTTTATTCGTGTCTCCTTACGGGTTTTTGGGTACTTATCTATGTTATAGGGTATATACCGGGTCTGGAGTTCTTAAATATCCCGCGCTTTGAAGCAATAGAGAAACCGACAATCCAGGTGATTGGTATGTCTTTCTTGGCTGCATACACCTTCTTTATGGCGCTTGTATCGCTCTATGGAGCGCTCCGTAGCGCCGAGGCGGTCAATGTAATGCCAATTATTGGAGCTGTGTCGGCACTCTCAACGCTCGGTCTCAGTTATCTTTTCCTTGAGATATTCTTGTCACCCAACTTCATGTGGGGAGTGGTAATTCTTATTCTGGGTACACTCATGGTATCGCAGATTATTCCCGACAAACTGACGCTTCTTACGATGGTTCATAGTGGTTTCTTCTTTGGTCTTCACTACATCACGATGAAAGGTCTTTTTCTTGAGACAAGCTTCGAGGACGGTTTCTTCTGGTCACGTATCGGACTAGTACTTTTTGCACTTTCACTTCTTATGGTACCTACGTATTACCACCGGATTACTGAACAAACGAAACAGACCGAAGACAAAGCTAAAGCCGGTGTACTGGTGCTAATTGCCAAAATACTCGCAGGTATATCAGCCTTCCTGCTTCTTAAGGCGACAGATCAGGGAGATGTGACAGTGGTGCAAGCTCTTGATGGGCTCAAGTTCGTGTTCATTTTGCTCATCACAATTCTCTTTGGACATCTTCTACCTGATAGCGCAGCTACGACCGAACGCCGTAGTGATGCCTTCATTCGACAGGTACTCTATGTCGCAATTATTACGGTCGGCTATTTCATCCTCTTCTTATGACCCGCACCCGTTTCTGGCTACTGATGTTTCTTACCCTCCTTCTCTTGCTTGCTCTTGGAGTCTTTTTGCTGGCGCGAAAAGAGAAGCCGGTCGAGATAACGTATGGTATGTCCTTCAATACGCTCTACGCCCGTGAGCTCGGTCTTGATTGGCAAGAGACGTACGACGCTATATTAAATGATCTTGGTGTACGACATCTTCGCCTTGCAGCTCACTGGCCGATGGTGGAGCCAGAACGTGGTGTCTACAATTTTAGTGAACTCGACTATCAGATTAAGCGAGCAGAAGAAGAAGGGGCCGAAGTTATTCTGGCAATTGGTCGGCGTCTTCCACGTTGGCCAGAGTGTCATGTGCCGACGTGGGCTCAAGGGATACCAGTATCTGTACGTAACGATGCACAGCTTGAATACATGAAGCTCGTCATTGAGCGGTACAAGTCCAGTCCAGCAATAAAAATCTGGCAAATAGAAAATGAACCATTCCTCAAGGCGTTCGCATTCGAACATTGCGGTGAGCTGGATACGGAATTTTTAGACAAAGAGATTGCCTTTGTAAGAACTCTTGATACTACTCGACCTCTACTCGTAACTGATAGTGGAAATCTTGGTACCTGGAACGGTGCATATCAGCGTGGTGATATTTTTGGTACGAGCGTGTATGTTCATTTCTGGAACCCTGAACTCGGTCAGTTTAGAACCTTCTTACCGGCGTGGTTTTATCGTGCTAAGGAAAATACCATGGCGCTTATCCATGGTCGTAAACAAGCGTATCTGATTGAACTTTCGGCCGAGCCGTGGCTTATTGAGCCTATAGCCCAAGTTCCTATTTCTGTTCAGTTCACACGTATGGATGTTGAGAAGTTCAACGATATTCTCGACTATGCTGCTGCGACTCGCTTCGATACACAGTATCTCTGGGGGGCAGAGTGGTGGTACTGGTTGCTTCTCTCAGGGGAACCTGATTTCTGGCAGCGAGGGCAGGAACTTTTTCTGAAAGAAACAGAGGAATAGCGCGTACTAGAGGGTATTAGAAGATTTGAATAATGTAGTTTTGATATGCGTTGGCGTCATCTCATACTTACAGTTTCATTGAGTAGTTTGCTCACGGTAGGAGTGCTTATTTTGTTTGGTGGATTATTCTTAGCTTCGCACGGGTGGACACTAAAGAACATTGAGCGTGTATCAGCTCCAGGTGCACAACTTAACGAGGTATCTGATTTGGCACCATCACAGAGTCTTCCTGACATGATAGAGCGGGTTAATCCGGCGGTTGTATCGGTAGTGGTTACTAAGGACGTCCCCATCTATGAACGGTACTATGAAGAATATAATCCGTGGGACTTTTGGGGTGGATGGGGTGGCTTCACGGTTCCCCGAGTACGTGAGAAGGGAACTGAAGAACGTGAAGTTGGAGGCGGATCTGGCTTTATTGTTAGTGGTGATGGACTCGTGGTGACAAATCGCCACGTGGTAACTGATGAAGAGGCACGGTACTCGATTCTTACCAATCAAGGTACTTCATACGAAGTAGAGGTGCTTGCCCGAGACACGCTCCTTGATATAGCCGTGCTTCGTATTACGAACTACACGGAAGCTGCACCACTCCCGCATCTTTCATTTGGAGACTCTGATGCTCTCCGTCTCGGTGAAAGTGTGGTCGCTATTGGCAATGCGCTTGGTGAATTTCGTAATTCGGTATCGGTCGGTGTGATTTCTGGGCTTGCCCGCTCTATCACGGCCACTGATGGGCGAGGTAATAGTGAAAATCTTGACCAGGTGATACAGACAGACGCTGCTATCAACCCCGGTAATTCGGGTGGGCCACTTCTTAATCTGGCGGGAGAAGTTATTGGTGTGAATGTGGCAACTTCACAAGGAGCTGACAATATTGGCTTTGCACTACCAGCCGCTGTCGTCAAAGGGGTAGTTTCGTCTGTAGTTGAAACGGGTACTATCATGAGACCATTTATGGGGGTACGCTACGTTGTTATTGACGAACGTCTAACTGAACTCAACAGTCTACCTGTTGATTATGGAGTGCTTGTAGCTCGTGGTGAGACGCGAGAGGAGTTGGCGGTTATGCCCGGTTCCCCAGCTGACAAAGCAGGTCTGCTTGAGAATGATATAATTCTCAGTATTGATGGTGAAGATTTGATAGATAGAGACTTGGCTACGGCGCTTCGTACAAAAGCAGTTGGTCAGGAAATAACTTTACGCATCATGCGTAAAGGCGAAGAACAAGAAGTTAAACTCACGCTCGTATCGGCTCCATAATACATATGCTACGCGAACCAAAGAATACAGATGCATCAGATGTGGCTTCGGCCCTTGAGGCACTTACAACGCTTGAAGATGTTATTGTAAGAGCACGAACTGAGGTTGATGGGTTAGTAGCACCGGTACGTCAGTCATTTTTCAAACGATATCCTACTCTCTTCCTCTTTCTTACCACTACGGGAGTGGCGGCAGTGTTCCTTGGACTTGAGCGAATTCTTCTTGAGATACCGCTCCTTGAGGAGAAACCCTGGTTACTATTTTTCGTGGGGGTTGGTATACTAGCGATAACAGGTCGGTTGTATAAAAAACTTGGGTAGCATGTCATTTTTTCGTTTCGTATTTTCATTTCTCTATACGCGCAACTGGCATACGGGTCAGATGGAACTTTCAACTCCTCGACTCATGGTTCTTTTTGGTATACTCATTCTCTTCGCGATTGCGACGGCCATGATTGCTTTCTTGCAGACACCGATTGTTTATCACGCAAAATGAAGCGGTATCTCATTGTCATGAGTGCAGTACTCGGAGTGACACTCACTGCCGTTGTGGTGGTGTTTGTGTATTTGCAGACCATTATCGTTGATAAATAATAAGGGAAATAGAGCATCCCCGGATGGTGCCTTCTGTGCTACAATCAGGGTTGTACGTTGTTGATTACGTTAATTAATCTATTGTTTTAAGCCTTTTGGTAGTAGTTACTATCTAGCAAGCCTCACTTTATGCGCACACTTGTATTTCTTGGACTCGTTGTACTTCTCTCGCTTCCGCTTCCTACGGCAGCTTCAACGGTAGTACGATCTGGAGAGACGGTGGCCATCTCGGCCGACCAGTCTGTCGAGGGTGATTTCTATGGTTTAGGCGGCACAGTCGCTCTCTCTGGAGAAGTAAGTGAGGACGTTCTCGTGGTTGGAGGTACGGTCACCATGAATGGTGATGTTGGTGCTGATGCAGCACTTATTGGAGGTACTGTTGATGTCCACGGGCTGGTGAACGATGATGTACGTATCATCGGTGGTACGGTCACGGTTGCTGGGGAAATAACGGGTAATCTCGTGGTTGTTGCGAGTGACCTCAAAATTCTTTCGACAGCTAAGATTGGTGGAGATGTCCTCTTCTTTGGTGCTAAAGGCGACATTAGCGGAGCGGTTGCTGGGGATGTCTTTGGCACGAGTGAGTATCTTCGTGTGGATGCACCAGTCGGTGGTGGTCTTGATGTAAAGACCCGCAGTCTTGTTCTGGGCGAACGTGCAGAAATTGCAGAGAATGTTTCGTATACATCGGCATTTGAACTAACTCGCGCGCAGAATGCTGTAGTTACCGGGGACGTTGTCCGCAGTGAATCGGTCGTAGTGACTGAGAACAGGTTTAAGAGTGCCCTTATTCCGTTTCTTATTACCTTGTTTGCAGCGCTCGTCTTCTTCCTGCTCTTCAAGCGCTTCACCTGTGTCGTGACAGAGAATACTCATGCGCACCAACTACGGTCTGTGCTTATTGGTTTTGGTGTCATCTTTCTTATTCCAATAGCAGCAATGATACTTCTCCTCAGTACACTAGGAAGTTTTCTTGGTGTGCTGCTCATGGCAACGTACTTTGTTTTCATTATGCTTATGCTCATACTCATGGGTGGAGTAGCTGGCTCGTACGTGATGCCGCTACTTAAGCAGGGGAACGAAGTCACTGTACTCTCGATAGTAGTTGGTGTCGTACTAGTCCATGTGTTCTTGTATGTACCTATCATCGGCCCACTTCTCATTATCCCACTCGCTGTCCTGACACTCGGTGTTATTGCGGAACGAGTATACCAGCTTCTCAGAACCGCGTAGTACGGTATGTCAGACTTCTGGGCTGTTGTTGTTGATCTCTACAGCTTTGTTCGGGAAACACTGTTTGGTCAAGGTAATTCTCCTACGAGTACCAAAGCGGCCACAGCTCTTATCGTAGACACCACCCCAGTAGCGAAAAGTACAGCGACTCAGGCTCATGTATACGCTGAGCCTCACACCTTTGGTCTGGTGAGTGCTGGCTATGTAACACGAGACGACGCTGTGGTCCTTAGTCGACCGGTGTGGGCATTTGATACGGTTATTGCGACTGTAGTCTATGGTACAAGTGTTGAGGTGATTGGATATCAAGGACGCTTCGTACAGGTAAAGATACAACAGGAAGAAGGTTGGCTACTCAAAGATGATGTGACGACAGATAAGTCTCAAGTCTGGCCGGTGCTAACGTCTTCTGCTACATATCTCGCGACTAGTCGTGAGACACAGCTTATTCGGTCTGTTATTCGAGACGAGTTCTTTGCAACAGAATTGTATCTACCGCTCCGAACCGAAGAATTCGTTACATACCGACTCCGTGAGCATAGTCGACGTATCATGTGGGGGAATGAACGTCCTCGAATCGCTGGCCGTTGGCACGAACTCCTGAAAGGAAGGTCGGGCATTTTCATTGGGTTAGAGCCAAAGACAGGGTCAGTTATGGAGGCATATACAGCAGAAGGTGAGCCTTTCTTGGCATATGTGGTGGCGGTTGAACCGGATGCAACTCTTACTCTTGAATCGGTAGGCAAGGATAGTGATGGTGTCTATCTCCGCGAAAGTGTACCCAAGTCTCTGTGGCATGAGTGGCGTCCGGTATTTATTGCGGTGACCTAGTATGTGGCCGGGCAGGCAGCCTTGGAGCTTTTTTGGTACACTAGGTATATGGAGCAAAAAGTCGCCTTTTTTGATATTGATGGGACCCTGTTTCGGTCCAGCTTTCTGATCGAGCTTGTTACTGCGCTCATTGCTGAAGGTAAATTTCCACCTGAAGCTCGTGATGAATTTCAGGTACTCTATGAAGCGTGGTGGAATCGTGAGGGAAGCTACGACGAGTACATTGATGCTGTAGTGTCTACATACGTGAAATATATTCGTGGTGTGTATTATGGAGATTTGGCTGATATTGGTCGTCGTATCGTGGCTGTCCAACATAGACGTGTCTACCGATATACGCGTGACCTTATCAAGAAACTCAAGCGAGAGGGGTACTACCTCGTGGCTATTTCTCAATCACCGAAGACAGTACTTGATGACTTTTGTACTCAGTATGGATTTGATAAGGTGTACGGTCGAATTTATGAACTGGGCCCACAGGACCGCTTCACTGGCGTCATTACTGATGAGCATCTTATTCGTAACAAGGCGAGTATCGTGAAGCGTGTTTTTGACCATAATCCGCAGTTGGTTCGTGAAGGATCGGTTGCTGTCGGTGATACTGAAGGTGATATTCCACTCCTCGAATCGGTTGAAAACCCTATCTGCTTTAATCCTAATCAGGCCCTCTATGCGCGAGCTAAGCGTATGAAGTGGGAGGTTGTAGTTGAACGTAAGGATGTTATCTACCATCTCTAAAGCACAGCGGGTACGGTTTCAGCAAACTGTCTGGAATTATTACGCCACCGCAGGACGACACTCGCTCCCGTGGCGACAGACGAGTGACCCGTATCATATTCTTGTCTCAGAACTCATGCTGCAACAGACGCAAGTAGATCGAGTCCTTCCGAAGTATCAAGCCTTTATCAAACGATTTCCAAATCCAGAGGTCCTCGCAGCGGCACCGCTCTCGGCAGTGTTACTTTTATGGCAAGGTCTTGGATATAATCGACGGGCTAAGTACCTACATGATGCAGTTAAAGTGGTGGTTGCTCGTGGTGGTATATGGCCGCAGACTGAGGCGGGCTTACGTACTCTCCCCGGGGTTGGTCCATATACTGCTGGGGCACTCCTTGCGTTCGCGTTTGGGCGAGGTGTCCCTATAATTGAAACCAATATTCGTACCGTAGTCTTGCATCACTTTTTTCCCAAAGAGACAGCCGTTGATGATGCTGCGGTCATGTCGGTCGTAGCTGAAACCCTCCCGGAAACGAACTGTAAAGAGTGGTACTACGCTCTCATGGACTACGGAGTATATCTTAAGAAGAGTGTTGGCAACCCAAGTCGACGGAGTAAGCATCACACAACACAGGGTGTGTTTGCAGGCTCAAATCGGCAACTTCGTGGTGCCCTTGTACGTCTCATTGGACACAAAGACAGTACACAGAAGGCGGTGAGTGCAGAGCTATCCCAATTCGATCCTGCTCGGGTACAAGAACAACTAGAGACACTACAGGCAGAGGGACTTATAGTGAAGCGAGGGAGAAAATACCACCTGGCTACTTAGTATCGGTAAGGAAACTGGTGATGAAGATACCGCTTACCATCACACAGGCGAGCACAATGAAAATGAAGTGGAAAGGCAAGAACAATAGAGCGATACTGCCGGTAATGGTACCGGCGAGATTTGCTAGTGGCCGCATAAGACGGAAGAGTCCAATCAAATTTGGTTCATCCCCATTAACCTTCTTGAAGAAGTAACTTTCGGTCGTTACTTCAACGAGACTTGCTCCGATTCGACTCGTGAACATAAGTAGCATCCAGGCAACCACTCCAAAGCTGGCCATAAATGACATACACGCTGAACTGATAGTCAAAAAGACGAAGCCAAGTGCCATCATCTCCTTCTCACCAATGTGTCGATCGGCTATATAGCCAATAGGGTATTCGAAGATAACAAAGGCCAAAAGACCAGCGGCAAGTATGGTACTAATGGTTGGCCAGTCAAAGCCGATTGTGGTCGCAAGGTAGAGCGGGATATAGACTACTGCCCAGGTAAAGAAGAACTGGAGGAGAAATTGACCTGCCATGACAGTTCTAATATCGACATTCTTACGTGCGTCACGGAGCATGTCACGGACCAAGATGGTGGTATAAACAGGATCAAGGAATTGGCGGAAGCGGCTCACAATAAGTGCAATAAGGACAAGGCCAGCAGCAGCTCCGACAAAGTAGACATGAGCGAAGTTGTTCTCTGGCCCAATAATGTAGCCCATCGCGAGTGGTGAAACAAAAGCCGCGACGCTCATGAGTGTGAGAATGAGGCCACGTCTACTGCCGGTAGAACCTTCGTCTGTCCCGATGAGGGTTTCGAGGAAGATATCAATATTGAGATAAATTTGGGGTGCCAGAGCCAAGTACACGACAAACGCGATGAGTGTCAGTGGGGTAGAGAGAGCGAGACCCATACAGACAAGAGCTAGGCTAACGCCGGTAATAAGGAGTAGGGAACAGTTAACGTTACCGATGTGGCGCAGAAGACGAGGTAGTGTCAGTGAAAGAACAATGGCAAGGGCAGCACTGATAGCAAAAAGAAGACCTACTGTCTGTGATGAAATAAACTGTTCAAGGTAGGTCGAACTACTATAGGCCGTAAGTAGATTGATAAACGTAAAAATAATCGAAGCGAGGTAGACAAGAGTAAAGGTGAGCGGAGAGCCGGTCTCGTTTCGTCCGAAGAGATGACGATAAAAATCCATAGTACACTTAGTGTACTATGGATTTTTAACTGCTCTCTTGGGTTGCGTGGGTAACTAGATACCGATGAGTACCGGAATAACCATCGGTGTCTTTTGTGTCTTCTGCATGAGGAAGCCAGAGACTGCATCAGTCACCTGATCTTTAACATAATCAAGATCAAGAGGGTTCATTCGTTCAGTGTGCTTCTCAACAGTTCGCTTGATGAGGACACGAGCTTCAGAAAGAAGCTGTTGGTTCTCACGGAGGTAGACGAAACCACGAGAAATAATATCTGGTGACTTGCGAAGCTTGCCGGTCTTGCTGTTGACGGTTGCAATGATGACGAACATACCATCTTGCGCCAAGGTAAGACGGTCGCGGAGGACCACTTCTTGCTTGGTACCTACAGTGAAGCCGTCGACGAGTACGAGTTCTGACGGAATCTTCATGCTCTGTCTAGTAAGCTCGGTACCGTTCTTGATATCAATGATGGTACCGTTGTCTGGAACAACGATATTCTCACGTGGGAAGCCGTTCTCAATCGCTGCATACATATGGCTCTTGAGGTGGAAGTGGTGGCCGTGAACCGGAACGAGGAACTTTGGATGGACTGCCTGGTGTACCCAGACGAGTTCTCCAGCGTTACCGTGACCTGAAGAGTGTACGTGTGAACCTTTGTAGTTGATTACACGAACATTCTTACGGTAAATGTTGTCCTTGAGCTTCTGTACCGCGATTTCGTTACCCGGGATGATTGATGATGAGAGAACGACGGTGTCGCGCTCGTTTAGGGTGATATACTTGTGCTTATCAGTCGCCATGCGCATAAGAGCGGCGAATTCTTCACCCTGAGCGCCAGTAGAGAGGACGACAATCTTGTCGTTTGGATAATCTCCCATGTCCTGACCATTAATGAATGTGTGTGGTTGGACTTCAAGAAGCTTGGCTTGAATAGCGATATCGATGTTGGTCTTGATACTTCGACCTTCCATCACGACTTTCTTGCCAAGGCTCTCACAGGTCTTGATGACGTTAATGAGACGATCGAATTGCGAGGCGAAGGTACCAATAATAAGGCGACCTTGCGCGGCCTTGATGATGTTCTCAAGTGTCTCATACACTTTCTCTTCTGAGGCAGAGAAGCCTTCACGGTCTGCGTTTGTTGAGTCGCAGAGGAGAATGAGGTTGTTGTTTTGACCAACCTTCTCCCAGGACTCACGCTCTTCGACAACGACCTTACCTTCCTCGTGAACGAGCTTGATGTCACCAGTGATGACAACATCACCGAACTTGGTCTCGACAGCAACTCCCATAGCATCTGGAATTGAGTGGGTAACAGGGAATGTCTTAATGCGGGTAGAACCAACTGTGAAGCTTTCTCCTTCCTTCACTACATTCATCTTGACGGGTTCCATGTGTGGAAACTCATCTTGACGCTTGAGGACCATGAGTGAGGTGAGGTATTGCGTATAGATCGGTGGATTGCCAATACGTTCAATGATAAATGGAATACCACCAATGTGGTCAAGGTGACCATGTGTGATAACGAGAGCACGGATCTTGTGTCGACGCTCTTCAAGGTACTGAGTGTTCGGGAGGATGTAGTTGATGCCAGGAGCATTACTCTCTTCGGTCACGAACTGGAAGCCAGCATCGATAACGATGATGTCGTCCTTGTTCTCAACAATAATCATGTTGCGACCGATTTCTTCGACGCCAGAGACTGGAATGATACGAATAGTATTTTCGTCTACTTCTGGAATCACTGGGTGTTTGTCTGTGGTAATAGACATGCGGTGGGTAAGAGCCGGCGCGGTGTTAGAGCGACGACGCTGTGGATGCCCACTTCGCTTGTTGCGACCACCGCTCTTGCGTGGGCCAGATTGGGAGTTGTTGGTACCGGTTCCGGCACCAGCAGCGTTCCCGGCTGGACGTGGTCCTCCATGATGAGCGCCACGGGCGTGGTGAGTCCGGCCATGAGGACGGTTCTGACTGCGCGGTGTACCGCTGCGGTCATTGTGTGGGTTGTTAGTTGTTGGGTTCATAAATTCTGATTAATTCTTATTTTGGAATAGCGGCCAAACGGTATCTGTTCGGGCGTACCAGTTACTAATATTCATAAAACGATCAGCGGGACGTCCCAGTCTCTTCATCGGCGCTACGGTCAATTCACTTTGGGTAACGTAGGTAATGCTTGGGGCGAAGAGGAAAATCGCAGGAACTTCTTCTTGGATGATGGTGCTGATCTCGATGAGGGTCTGTGTTTGTTCTACTTCATCCTGACTTGTACGGGCGGTTTCGAGGAGACGATCGACTGAGACATTCGTGTACTGGGCGATATTGAGGCCCGGATCATCCTTCTGGGATGAATGCCAGAATGGATAGAGGTCTTGTAGTCGGTTCATGTCGATACCGAAAAGAAGGGCTTGGAAATCGCGTGATCTGATGACAGATTGGACGAGACCTGTTTGTTCGTATTGCTCTACCTGTACCTCCACGCCGAGCTGACGCCAGCTTTCAGCGATAAGGGTTGCAGCGGTCTCAAAGGGGGTGGAATTACCGGTCTTGATAGTGACGGCTAAGGTCTCCGTGTTCTCACCAATCCTCTTTTCCCATGAGCCAGATGCGCTTCGCTTCCAACCACCAGCTTCGAGTATTTCGCTCGCAGTTTTAGGAGTGGTTGATGCTTCTGCTTGTACAGTGTCATCTAATACTACCCCACGTTGTGCGGTGACGATAGGTTCTACTATGGGGACACCATAGCCACCGAAGATAGCATTGATAATCGTTTCGCGATCGATGGCGGCACTGAGCGCTTGTCGGGCCGCTTTGTCACGAAGTGGAACGGAACGATTCTGGTTGATAAAGATAGCAAATACACGTGGGAGAGGCTCGGTTACGATGGTGTAATCATCCGGTGAGAGTTGTTTGATGTTCTCGGCAGGTAAGAAGACAGTGGCATTTATCTCTCCTTGCTTAAGCGCTACCCCGAGATCAGCTTCGTTTTGGTAAAACTTAAGTTCGACGGTAGAAAGGTTCGGTTCTTCAGGTGCGTACGGGCTTTGCTTGAGGAGGTAACCACTAATGAGGCCTGAAGCGTCGCGGTTAACCTTGTCTATCAAGAACGGACCAGAGCCGACTGGTTCAGTGTTGTACTGGCTGAAAGGAAGCTGTTCGATTGGGAGGTTGCTCCAAATGTGACTAGGCATGATGCCGACAGCAAAGTTCTCAATGAATGGCGTGTACGGTTCTTGGAGAGTCACGGTGAACTCATACTCATTGATGCTCTCGATGGTGACATCGCTCCAGTTGCCACGCAGTGGGCTCTTGAGGTCGGGGTCTCGTATGAGGTCGTAGGTGAAAATAACATCACGGGCCGTTAGTGGTGTGCCGTCGTGAAATGAACGGTCCTTACGAACATAGATGTGATAGGTAGTTCCGTCCTCTGAGATATCAATCTTTTCGGCAATGTCGGGAATAAGTGTGCCGTCCGGACTGATCTTCATAAGTCCACTATAGACAAGCGCTACTGTGTCCTGATCGGCCCGTGTGAGTGCGAGGGCCGGGTTTACGAAGCGTGGAATACCGACAATACCTTCGCTCAAGGTGCCGCCGCGACTGGGAGTCGAGATAGAGTAACTGTTACTGAGTGAAATGAGGTAGTAGAGCCCACTTCCAATCATAACGAAAAAGAGGACACGTAAGAGGAGACGGTCGCTCAGCTTTCGACCTTCGATAAGACCAAGGAAGCGGTCCAGAAGGCCAAGGCGGCCACGAGTGGGTTGCATAGATGAGAAACACCAAGCCAATGACATTGCTTTCGCAGAGCCAAGTCTGGCGTAAATAGCTAAATAATTAATGGGGATGGTTCACGACGACCATCACGTGGAAAAATCGTCAGTCTTAGACCAGAATGTTCACAAACGTTGCGAGCACAAAGAGAACAGCTATACCGATAGAGAATTGGAACAAGAATTGTTCGGCTCCACGACGCTTATGAAAGGCTGAGCTGAAATTATCACCACCGAACGCTCCGCCAAGGCTAGAACCACGCTGCTGAAGCAGAATTGCTGCGACGAGCAAGATGGAGAGAGTGACTTGAACGTACGGCAGTGCTGGTTGCACTGTGTGTATGATTTCCATGTGACCGCGATAATAGCAGAAAAGGAGAGGGGTGGCAAGGTAGTCTCCCCAAATCCTGTCTACAGCCTAAAGCAGCCAAATGGTCACTGTCGGCTATACTAAGTACGTGCCCATCGCCAAATATATTACACGCGTACAGCAAAGTCCGTGGTACGCCGGTCTGCTTATTCTTCTAGCACTTCTGAGTGGATCTGTGATCCTCTATGAATGGTGGCCAGGAAGTGACCAGGAGACCTTTACGCGACTGCTTCGCTTCGACTTCTATATAGCGTGTTTCTTTTTGCTCGATTTCTTGGTCGGATGGCTTGTCGCTGATGGCT
>JACCDR010019897.1_pt1 | contig 16378 bp, 7 predicted proteins | sample 7446431 | NCBI WGS metagenome assembly JACCDR01 (sample SAMN15323443, study PRJNA562643) | freshwater metagenome | isolation source: river surface water | place: USA:Blue River Watershed | collected 2017-08-17 | reverse complement strand
TCGTAAAAAGCCCCCAAGGTCATGCCGTTGGACAATCTTTGATGAAGTTCAAGCGACAGCAGCGCGCCCTTGTCGCCCACACCATCCACGGTGGTGTAGGCGCGCACACCCGATACACCACCCAGCGCAAACTGGTTGTAGGTGTCCAACCGCCCAGAAGAAAGTTGTCCGCGAAAGCGCACCAGCGAATAAATCGAACGTTCTGTGTCCCAGGTAGTCTGGTGCTTCAGGCCCAGTTCCAGTTTGGCGTAGGGGCCCGATTCAACACTGCTGATGCCCTCCAACAGGCTGTAATGGCCCACCGTGAATTGGTACTCCAGACGGCTGGCGTCCACAGTCCATTTTTCGTTGTCCACCACGGTGCGAAAACGCAGCTGTTGGTCGTGGATGCGCGAGGTGTTCAGTCCTGAGGTTTGAAGACCGCTCGCGCTGTGCCGAACCACCGCGTCCACACTTTGTTTGAAGACCCAGTCGCGCTGCGCATCGAAGATGCCGGTGATGCCAAGGCCCCACTCGACAGTCTGACCTTGCGCGGCAGCTGCGCCGCCCAGAAGACTGCGGCTGTCCGAATGCGAGCCCCATGCCCGCAACCGGTGCATCGAGCCGTACAGGGCGGTTTCGTATTCGGCTCGACCATAGGTGATGCCCTCCGATTTCTGCGCCAGGACGCTCGCAGACGATTTGGGTTCGTGCCCGCGCCATGAGAAAGAACCGAGCAACTGGGCTCTGCCGAAAGTCTTCAGGCCGTGGTTGTTCAACTGGACGAGGCTGTCCAGCCGCTGACCGATCTGGGTCTGCGGGGCGTGCATGTGGACGATCAAGTCGACTTGCTCAGGGCCCACGGCGCGCAGGGTGGCCTCCAATTCAAGCGGCAGATCGTAGCTGGCCGAATCCAGCCGTTGGTCCAGCCCCAGCGTGTCAATCGCCTGCTGAGTCTTGAAGTCCTGTTCAAGCCTGCGCAACACCAAGGCACCATACAAGGCCACCCAGTCGGGGTTGTCCGCCACGACACGCACCGCATGCATGCGGGGCTGCACAACAGTGACCTCGATTTTTTCGCCATCACGATCGCGCACCACACTAGTTTGAGCATAAGACAGACGGCCCTGCCTGCGCGCCTCAGCAAACAGCCAGACATTGAAGGACTGGATGCTTTGCGCATCGACTGGCTGGCCCAGTGCATGCCTCCAATATTCACGCACCTCAGACTGCAAGACGTTGCCGTGAACGATCACACCGGCCAACAGGCTGACGGACGCGGTCTGATTCATTTGCAGAATGTCAACCGGCTCAATGGGCTTGAGTTTTCCGGGGCGTGAGGGCAGGCGAGTGACCGATTGGTCAATGTTTTGCTGAACACTGGGCGGCGGCACCTGTGCCGTGGCGGACTGTGCCAACAGAAAACTCAGGGCAGTCAAAAAGAATTTTTTCATGTGCAAAAAATCTCAGGGCTTCTTGTCTTGCGGCCGCGCACCAGGCGCCTGGCAGATTTCTACGTCTGAGTGCAGGGCGTCCTGACAAATACACTCGTCGGAAGCCTCGTCGCTGCTGCAGGCCAAAAGTGATGCCGTGGTCCCCAGCTTGACCAAGGGCTGCCGATGACCAACCCGGCCAACAGCCTCCCCCGCGTTGCCAAAACCGGCCAGGCTGAGGCGGGTGATCTGCGTGGCAGGCAGGCGGGCATCTGGGACATATGTCGCAGGCAAACTGGCACGGGGTGAATTCGGAATCGGAATCGGAATCGGATTTGGATTCGGATTCGGATTCGGATTCGGATTGGCATTGTCAATTTGCAGACTGCCGTTTATCACCGTCACGTCGTAATTGGTTTGCTGGGCGGCAGTGACGCTGTTGGTGTAGAGGCCGGCATCGCGCCCGAACGCGCCCGAAGCCTGCACCCCCAACAAATCGGCGACGGTATCCGTACCTTGTAGACCGCTCACGGTATAGCCCGTCACCTGCTGCATCTGACCGGTGTAGACGGTGCGCAGACTGTTGCCCGTCAAGGTCAGTGCGGCCTTGTGGATGGTCGCGGTTGCAGTGGCCTGATCCGTGATGGTGTAGTTGCCCAGATCCCTGCCGCTGTAAGTGCTGGTGAGGGCGACTTCCTTGCCAACGCCAGCGTTTTTGTCGGTGAAGCGGCCTTGGGTAGAGACGGACAAATCATCACCGTTCACCATGCCATTGAAACGCGCAGCCGCGGCGTTGACCTGGGCTGCAGTGCTGCTGTCGTATACCTTGTCGCTGGCCGTGATGCCGGAGACGGTGATGGATTTGGGGGCTATGCTCGCCGTCGTCGTCAACGCGCCGTGCGTTGTCAGCCTGTAGTTGCTCCAGTCTCCCGAGCCATTGATTGGGTTCAATTGCGTGAAATCGGTCACAGTGACCGTCTTGCCCGTTCCGGCGTTTTGACTGTCGAAGGTGCCTGTGCCGGATACAGCGAGCGTTTCCCCTTCCACGGTTCCCGCAACGGCACCGCCAGTGATGGCTGCGCGGTCATGGCCATCGTAAGTCTTGCTGGCAGCGGTTATGGCCGCCAGTGTCACGTCTTTTCTGGCGATGGTCAGATCGGCATTGGTGATGCTGACGTTGTAGTTGCCGGCATCGGCACCGGTGACGTTCAGCACCGAGGTGTAGCTGCCCGCGTTCTTGCCGCTGGCCGTACCGCTGATCGTGATCGCATCGCCCATCACAAAGCCGCTGCTGGTGGGCGCGCCCTGGGTTTGCGTCTGACCGTTGTAGGTCACGTTCGTCGTCGTGCCGCTCACGCTGGCGTTGGCCTTGGCGATGTCCAGGCTGCCGTTTTGCGTGGTGATGATGTAGTTGGTCTGCGTGCCGGCCGTCACGGTATTGGTATAGCTGCCGGCGTTGCGTCCTGAGGCGCCGTTGGCGGTGACATTCACCAAGTCGGCGGTCGTGTCGGTGCCCAACAGGCCATTGGCCGTCCACCCCGTCACGCTTTGCGTCTGGCCGTTGTAGGTGCTGCTCAGGCTGTTGCCGGTGACCGTCAGCGCCGCCTTGTCGATCACGAGGTCGGCATTGCTGCTGGTGATGTTGTAGTTGCCGGCATCGGCACCGGTGACGTTCAGCACCGAGGTGTAGCTGCCCGCGTTCTTGCCGCTGGCCGTACCGCTGATCGTGATCGCATCGCCCATCACAAAGCCGCTGCTGATGGGCGCGCCCTGGGTTTGCGTCTGACCGTTGTAGGTCACGTTCGTCGTCGTGCCGCTCACGCTGGCGTTGGCCTTGGCGATGGTGCCGGTGGCGGTGGCGGTGTTGACGGTGTAGTTGTTGCCGCTGTTGCCGTCGTTGATCACGTAGCCGTTGTTCACGGCCAGGGTGCGTGGCCCGGCATTCTTGGAATCAAACGACTGGGTAGCTGCCAGCGAATCGCTGCCCTGCAGGCCGACCGCCTGCACCGCCTTGCTCGAAGCGGTCGTGCCGTCATAAGCGCGGCTGTCGGTTTGGGCGTTGATCGTCAGATTGGCTTTGTTGACCGTCAGCGTTCCGGCAGTCAGCGCCACCGCATAACCCACCCCACTCACCGCAGAACCGGTCAGTGTGTATGTACCTGCATTTTTATCGCCCTGCGATGTCCCCCCATAGGTGATTGCGCCAAGCTGTGCGTTGTTGTCTCCGTTCACAAAACCCGACAAAGCCGATATGCCATTACCACCTGAATAGGCCAAGCTATCGTAGGTTTTGCTGGCGTTGTTGAGCGTAGCGGTCAGTATCGGGGCTTCGCGATAGATGGCATACGTGCCACTGCCCAAAGGCGTTGTGTAGTTGGTCGTCACCTCATCGCTGTTGTAGCGGCTGTAGCCTGCAGGGATGCCCAACCCTGTGGAACCAGCGATCGAGCCTGTCATGTACGTGATGCGGCCACCGCTGCCCACGGTCACCGTGCCGCCACCTGAAATCGTGATATCCCCGCCTGTGGCTATGCCCGCAGCCGTGGCCTTGCCCGATTCGAGAAAGACCGCGCCAGAGGTGCTGTTCGTCGTCCTGATGGCCTGCGTCACCGACAAATTACCATCTGTCACCAAATTCACCGTGCCGCCCGTGAGGTTGATGGTGTGGTTGGTCGTCAAATCACTGCTGGCCCCCGTGATGGTCGCTGAGACATTGCCTGTGCCAGAAATGTTGTTGGCAATGGTCGTAGCGGTCGCACGCACATAGCTCAAGGTGGCATTGTTGCTCAGGGTCACATCGCCCGCGCCCAAGGTGCCCGTGCTGCCCGCGTTGCCCACCTGCAGAGTGCCAGTGCTGACGCTGGTGGCACCGGTGTAGCTGTTGTTAGCCGCAAGAACTCCTATGCCCCCGCCACTCTTTGTGATGACTCCAGGTCCTGAAATTGTGCTTCCAACCGTTGAAGTTCCCGACGTGTTGCTGATGAGAAGAGTCGATGCGGAACTGTCCAGATTCAATGTGCTGCCAGCGGCGCCCAAAGAGCCGCCGTTGCCCAAACCTAAGGTGTAACCGGGCTTGACGTAGGTGTTCCCCGCAAAAGCGCTGCTGTTGCCCGTCAAGGTCACCGTGCCGGAGTTGGCCTGATAGAGATTGCCGTTGCCGGTAAAGATGGTGCTGTTGCTGTGAGCGACAAGTTTGTTGAAAGTGACACTTGAACCTGAAGCGATGTTGGCATTGCTGACGGCAAAAGTGGGCGTTGTTGACGCCAATTCGCTCGTCCCTGTGCCTATCTGAACACTGCCGGCATTGACATTGAAATTGGTGGCACTGGTTTTGTCATTGATCAACAGGTTGCCGCCACCACTCATGGTCACGGTCGCGGCATTGGATAAACCAAATCCCCCCTGTGAACTCTGTGCAAAATGAAGAGCAGCAAAAGTGCCGTCAAGAAGCTGCGTGCCGCTGCTTGCCGAGCTGAGGTTGAGGTTGACGTTGGCGCTGTTCGCATTGAAGGTTCCATTGATGACATTGGTCGCGCCACCGCTGGTGCTGAATGTATTGGTGAAGCCGGACGAGCTGATGGGGTTGCCTCCCAGATTCAGCGTGCCACCGCCGCTACCACCGGTAAAGTTGAACGATGTACCTTTCCACCAGCCATTGCTGGCAGTCGTGCCACCGTCTGAAGAGGGGGTGATGGTGAATGTCGATGCATTCACTACATTGACGCTGGCCGGATTGATCTGCGGATAGTTGGCAGAGGGAGTGACTGCCAATGTCGCACCGTTTTGAACGGTATAGGCGTTGGATATGTTTGTATTGACAGATGGTGATTGAACCCACGAAGCCAGGGTGAGGTTGCCTCCCGACAAAGTGAAATTCTGGGCGTTGATCGCGCCTTGATAAGTGCTGGAGCCGGATTGCGTGACCGTGACGGTGCCAATCTTGCTACCGCTAGTGGCACCAATGGCACCCGTACCGGAAATGCTTCCACCGTTGGCGTTGAGGGTCAGATTCAGCGCCTGACTGCCATTGTTGTAGATGCCAGCACCCACCGTGATGTTGTTGGCGGCCGTCAAAGTCAATGTGGCTGCACCAGCGCCGTTGTTGGTGGCAGAAATCTGGTTGTTGACCCAGATGTTTCCCAATGTTTGGGTGGTTCCAGCAACTGCTTGGCCTGCAGTAGAACTTGAGAGGGACCCAGTACCGGTGCCTGTGCTGATCGTGACGCTGGTGCCTACATTCAGAGCACTGACGATATCGGCCGTTGTCACCACGGAATTGCCTGCCGTGTTGGCAATAGAAGACGCGTTAATTTCGATGTCGTTGGGGTCCAACAGCCATTCGCTGGCCTTGATCTGAACGCCATCGGTCTTGAGCCAGTGCCCCGAGGTCTCCACAAACCCCCGCAGGCTCTCCAGCCGCGCACCGCTCACGTCCGTTTGGCGGGCCAGTACACCTGTCTCCTCATCGCGTCCGATCACAATGCTGCCACCTGGGCGCGGCAAGCCCTTGCTGTCTTGGCCGGTGCTGTTGGCCGTGATGCTGCCGTCCACCTTGATCTGTCCGCCATCGGCCAGCACATGCACCGCGCCGGCCTGTGCGGCCGAAGTGTCGATGCCGCCCGACTGCAACACGCTGGCGATGGCACTGTTGACGGCTGCGGCCTGCATATAGACCTGGCCACCCTCGGTGACGATCACACCATCCCGGTGGTTGGCCACGCTGGCGTTGATGTGCGCGGGCGTCAGCTCCAGCTTGATGCGCCCGGTGTGGCTCAAAGGCACCTTGACCGACTCGGCCGCCCCCAGCAAGGCCGCACCACCGCGGGTCTCGATGCGCCCCTCGTTGTCCACGCTGGCCCCAAGCAGTGCCACATAGCCCCCTTGGGTGGCGATCTTGCCCTGATGGACAATGCCCGCTGTCGAACCGTTTCGCTCGTAGCGCATGCGACCGGCCATGAAGTCGGCATCCGAAATGCCCAGCGTGGAGGCCGTAAACCCTGCCGCTGTAACCGAACCATCCTTGCCAAAAGTCACACCGTTGGGGTTGACCAGCACGACCTGGCCGTTGGCCGAGAGTTGGCCAAAAATCTGCGAGGGCGATTCGCCCGTCACACGGTTGAGCAACACCGATTGGCTGCCCGGCTGAACAATCGAAACCGAAGCCTCTTTGCCGATGTTGAAAGACTGCCAATTGACGATGGCGCGATCGCTGCCTTGACGAATGGCCATCGACGCGCCACTGCTGGACACGGTGGCCACACCTGCGGCCACGCTGCTGCCCGAAGGCAATGCCGTAGGGGCAGGCTGTGCCCACGCTGGCAGACACACCAGGCATGCCAGTGAGACCGTGGATGCAGGCCAAGTGCCCCAAAGACGCCAGACAAGTGCTGTGCCCGCACGCGCACCCTGGCCCTTGCCTTGACTGATCGATGACTCGCCGACGGGCACGCACTGCCCCAGTCGTTTCGAGAACACCACTTTGAAACAACGGGCGTTCATGATTTTCTTCGCTTGACTTTGTTATTGCCGGAGCTTTGCCGGCCTTCCCTGTAGGCTGAGCCGGCTGACTGACCGGCTTGAATCACCAAGGCCAATACAAGTAGTACGGGCTGTATTCCACAAACGCATAACCACCGGCCGCCCCCATGACCACGACCACCAGAAAGACCACAAAAGTCGAGCCCATGGATGACTTGGCCGGTACGGGTTCTGCAGGTTCGGCCAACGATGTTTTGGGCGTGTCAGCCAGCAAGGTTTCAAGCGCAGGCGTGGCCAAGCCCATGGGCACCGCCTGTTCATCGTGGCTGGCAGGGGCCTCAGGGCTTGCCTTGGCGTGGACCGTTGCCACCGGCTCGGGGGCCGGCCATCCCTGCCGAGGCGCCTCCGCGACCGGTGCTGTGTTGGGGGTCATGGAGGCGGGCGCTGCAGCGGGTCGCTGCAAAGGCACCACATTCGAATTGCCAGGGGGCGTGCTCAAGTCATCCTGTCCGATCTGGTCCCAATTTGCGCCCAAGAGCTGCGCGACCCGACGCCCGGCCTGACGGCGCAAAGAGGCCGAATAAAAACGCGAATGGCCACCGTCTTCCAGCTCATACAGCTGCGACAAAGACATGCACGCTTGCGTGGCCAGCACAGAAGGGTCCAGGCCCAACTGCAGCCGCAACTGGCGCAACACCCGACCTTTGGCATCGCTGGTCGCCTCCACCGAGCAGCCCAGCTGGCGCAACGCTTCACGGTTGGCATGCTGCAGGGTGCGGGCGTGGCCGGGCGTCCCGCCTTGGCGCACGAAGGACGTCACTCGGTTGGGAAAATTGAGTTTCAAATCTGACATGACGCCACCACCCCGGTCAAATAAGCATGCATCCAGACGGGAGACAGCGGTCCCAGCACCACCTGGATCGACGAAGCCGATCCGGCAAGCTGCGCCGTCAGCAAGTCTTTCTCTGATGTCAGCAACACCACGGACAGCGGTGAACGCCCTCGGTTGTTGAAGTTCTCCAGCGCTTGCAAGGTCTTCTCTTGCTGCTCGCGCGGCATGGACATTTCCACCAGCAACATGTCGGGCCGTTTGTTCGACAACTCCAGCAAAGCTTCTGTCACCGAATCGAAGAACGTCACATCGACAGGAAATTGCCATTGCTCGTGCGCGTCGATCAGCTGCGTCATCAACTTGGTCGATTCGGTCACGACCGTCACCCTCGGTTTGGGCATCGGTCGGATGGGCACGTTCATGGTGCTGCGTGCCGCATGCTGGTAGTCCTGGATGGACTCCACCGAGATCCGGCGGTGTCCACCGCGGGTCTTCCAACCCTTGAGCTCACCCTGGTCGACCAAAGTCTGCACCAGCGTGGTCGACAGACCCAGCCGACGAGCCGCCTCTGCCGTGCTCAAAAACTGAGCCAATTTCGGCTCGACAGTCGGTATCAGCGCGATGGCGGGCGCTGTTGTAGCCGTCAAAGAATGTTCATCACCCATGGTTTTCTCCTGGACTGTTGGGCGTGTGTTCACCGCTCGCGCAAAGCCTGCGTGACGTTTTGCAGCGGTCTGAAAAGGTATTCCAGAACAGACTTCTGACCTGTTCGGATCTCTACGGTGGCGGTCATGCCGGGTGTGGGGGTCAGCTTCAGGCCATTGCGCAGGCCGTTGGTCTCCTTCACGCGGACCATGATTCGGTACAAGCCCTCTTCGAGCTCCACCGGATTGCCGGGTTTCTTTTGCCGTTCATCGCGCAAGGTGTCAGGGCTCAAGTGCTCCAGCACCCCATCCAGACCGCCGTATTTGTTGAAGTCGTACGCGGTCAGCTTGACCACCGCCTTCTGTCCCACTTTCAAGAAAGCCACCTCGGACGGCTTGACATAAGCCTCTACCAGCATCTCGTCCTCGGTGGGCACGATCTCCAAAATCGGCTGACCGGCCTGGATCACACCACCCACGGTGGTGACCTGCACGTTCTTCACCACCCCCTTCATGGGCGAGCGCACGGTGGTGCGGCGAAACGCATCTTCGCGGGCCGAAGCGTTCTCCTTGGTCTGTGACAGCTCCGACGCCACCCGCACCAACTCGTTGTTCGCATCGGTCAGATAACGGTTCTGGCGCTCGGCGCGCTGCCCCATCAGCTCCGACTGTTGTCGGCGCAGACGCAACAACTCCACCTCCGACATCACCCCCTGTTTGACCAAAGGCTCGGTCAGGCTCAGCTCGCGCGTGACCGCCGCCAAAGAAATGTCCAGCGACTGCAGCGACTCCGACAGGGCGCGTTTGCGCGCGTTGTAAGCCTGTGTCTCTTGCTGGATCAAGCCCGGCTCTTGCTGCAATTCCGGTGGAAACTTCAAGGCCGAGCCATAAGCCTCCGCCCTCAAACGCGCCGCCAGTGCCGACAACGACAAGAACTTTTCCTGCGCTTCCCGAAAGACCGCACCCGTGCGTGCATCGTCGATCTGCAACAGCACCTGGTCTTTTTCCACCAGACTGCCTTCGCGCACAAACATCTCGCTTATCACCCCGGTGTCCATGCTCTGAATGACCTGCTCGCGGCTCGACGGAATCACCTTGCCCTGGCCACGCGTGATCTCGTCCAGCTCAAACCAGCTGGCCCAGCTCAGCGCCAAAATCAAAGTGATCCCCGTGGCCCACACCAGCGTTTTGCTGGCGCGGCGCTCATCGTCTTCCACCGTGGCGATGCCAAAGCCCGAACTGCCGAAACTCTTTTTGCTCATGCGACGACTCCTTGTGGACGGGTCGCCTGCACATCGATACCGCGCGACAAACGCTCAATCATTTCTTGTTTGGGGCCCATGGCCACGCACTGGCCGCCATCGATCACCGCGATGTGATCGACCCACTCCAGCAACTGGGGGCGGTGGGTCGACATCAGCAGCGTGCGCCCACGCAACCACGTCTTGAGCACCGCAATCACACGCGCCTCGCTGTTTTGGTCCATGTTGGCCGTCGGCTCGTCCATGAACACCAACTGCGGATTGCGCAGCATCATGCGGGCGATCGACAGCAACTGACGCTGCCCTCCCGACAAACCACCACCGGCCTCGGTGATCGGCATGTCCAGCCCCAAGGGGTGGTTGGCCACCAGGTCGTAAATGCCCAGCGCCTTCAAGGTCTCGGCAATCTTGCTGTCCGTGATCCAGCTGTCCGACAGCACCAGGTTCTCGCGCAAAGTCCCCATGAACAACTGCGGGTCTTGCCCCACATAGCCCATGCGGTTGCGCACCTCGGCCGGATCGATCTGCAACATGTCCACCCCATCGATGCGGATGCTGCCCGCCAGCGGCGCATACAAGCCCGACATCAAGCGCAACAAAGTGCTCTTGCCGCTGCCCACACGGCCCAGCATCGCCACCTTCTGCCCGGCCGGAATGGCCATCGACACCTTCTTGATCACTGGAATCTTGTGCTGACCCGGGTAGGCAAACTCCACGGCATCGGCATCCAGACGCCCCTCGATCGACTCGGGCACCACGTAATTTCGGCCATGCACGCGGTCACGTGGGCGTTTGATCAGACCGTCCAGCGTTTCCAGCGACGACACCGCCTGCTGGTAACGCGACGCCAGCGACATCACACTGGCCAGCGGCGAAATGGCACGCCCCGCCAAAATCACCGAAGCGATCAAGCCCCCCAGCGTCAACTGGTTCGCATGGATCATGTACACACCGCCGACCACCATCACCACCGTGACCAACTGCTGGATCGCCGTCGTCAAGCCCATGATCCAGTTGGTCAGGCTGCGGATCTTTTTGTACGAATCGGCACCGGCCAGATTCGACAACTCCCAACGGCGCTGCAAATAACTCTCGGCGTTGTGCGCCTTGAGCAACTCCAGATTGAGCACCGACTCCACCAGCACACTCTGCTTGTCGCCCGACTCTTTCATGTTCTCGCGCATCGCCTTCATCAAAGGCTTTTGCGCATACAAACCGATCGCCAGCAAAACCGGCACCACTGCCGCAGGCACCAAAGCCAGCGGCCCCGCCACCAGCCCGATCAAGACCAGGTACATCAGCATAAACGGCATGTCGGCCAAAAGCACCAGGGACGACGACGAGAAAAAGTCCCGCAGCGACTCAAAGTCGCGCATCGAACTGGCAAAAATGCCCACCGACTGCGGACGGTGCTCCAGCCGGATCGCCATGATCTCGCGCAACAAGGTCGCATTGATCGCCAGATCCGCCTTCTTGCCCCCCAGATCCACCAGACGCGCCTTGAGCCAACGCATGATGAACTCCATCACGATCGCCACCGTCGTGCCAATCGCCAGCGTCCACAAAGACGAATAAGCCTGCGTCGGCACCACCCGGTCGTACACGTTCATCGTGAAAAACACCGAAGCCAGCGTCAGGATGTTGGCCACCACCGTCGCCACCATCGACTCCACATAAAAGTGCCGAAAACGCCACAGCGTGTCCCAAAACCAGCTGAACGCCTTGCCATGCATGGGGGCCAGCGTTTGATCGCTGCGTTGCGTGGCCACCTTCAAGGCCAGCACCTCGGGCCGCGCCAGCGCCTGCAGCTCGGGCACCGCCATCCGCTGCTCCTCCATGCCCATGTGTGCCCACAGCACCACGGCCTCCTTGCCCTCCAGGGCGCGCAACACGCACGCCCGGCCATCTTTCAAGGGCATCAGCACCGGCAACACATAAGCCGGAATATCGGCCACCTGGATGCGCGACCAAGCCGCCATCAAACCGTGTTTGTGCGCCAGATCTGGATAGGCCTCCAGCGGCACACGACCGCGCGCATCCAGCGCAAAGCCCGCACGCAGCACCTGCAAATGCACCGGGCGGCCCAGCAATTTGGCGGCCATGGTCAGGCACATCAGCAAAGGATCGGCCAGGCCATCGGGACCCGCGGGTGGGGCTGCAACGCCCCCACTGGGCGTCGGGCCCGTCGCCAAGCCTGGTGCCATGTGGGGCACCTGTGCGCCGGGTAAAGCAGAAATCAAATCAGTCATGAACAATCAATTCGGGAAATCAGTTCGAGGTGGCTGCGCGAGGTGTCACCACCTGACCGGGCTCGGACGAAAAACGCCTGGCCAAATCACCCGTGGCCGCCAGCAAGCGCACGCGCGCCAAACGCTCGTCATGGAAAGCCGCGCGCGCCGCGCTGCGGTAATTGAAAGAATCCGCCTGGATGTTCAGCAAATCCAGCAAAGACCGGCGCGCCAGACGAAACTGCTGGCGGTAACCGTCCACCACCTTGTCGCCCGCATCCGATTGCGAAGCCCCCACCGAAGACCGCGAACGGGCCGACGCCCACTCCTGCCAGGCCAAAGCCGCCTTCTCGCGCGCCAGCAAGCGCGCCTCGTCCAGCGCAAACTGCGCCGCCTTCAGTTGCCCCTGCGCCGCGTCAACCGCCGCCGAAGTGGCCCCGCCCGTGAACAAAGGCGCATTCACCTGCAACTGGGTCAGGTGCTCAAAGCGCAATGTGTTGGTGTTGTACTGGCGTGAAGACACCGCATCCACCGTTGGCCAATACTGGCCCTTGGCCGACTTCACCGCCGACTCGGCCGCCTGCACCTGCGCCCGGTACTGCGCCACCGCCGGCAAGTCATCGCTGACCCGGGCAATGGCCTCGGCCAAACTCATCGGAATCTGCCCCAGCACACCGCGCTCGGACACCACCGCATCCAGCCCCACGGGGCGGGCATCCATGTCATCGGGCCAAAACCGGCGCAAACGCTGCATGGCCTGCGTCAGATCCGCCTTGCGCTGCTGCAAAGCCAGCGACGCGTTTTCCATGCGCACCAAAGCCTGTTCATAGTCAATGCGGCGACCCGAATCCACCTGGGCAATCTTCTGAATGTCCTCCAGCGTCTCGCGGTGCGAGTTCAGATTGCGGACCGACAAAGCATACAAATCCGCCGTCTTGTCCCAATTCAAATAAGCCTCGCACGCCTGCTGCGCCACATCCTCCAGCGTGCCATCGCGCAAAAACTCCGACGCCCGCGTCAGCGCCTCGGCCCGCGTCGCCTCGGCCTCGATCCGACCGCCCGACCACAAATTCAATTTGGCCGTCGGCGAAAGACTCGTGCGGCCCAGCGCAGCAGGCACCGAGCCCGAGGCATAGTGGTTCGACGACGCCGTCAACCCCACCTGAGGTTGGTGCGCACTTCGGGCTTTGTCAATGTCCGCACGCGACGCCAGCGCCTTGGCATTGGCCGACTGGATGGACGGGTACATCTGTAGCGCCCGCTCCACCACCTGCGGCAAAGTCTGCGCCTGCGCACTGCTGACCACGCCAGCGCAGATCAAAGAAAAAAACGAACAAATCGTTTTTTGACAATCAAGTTGAAACATCGAAAAAGAATTGCCAATTACATGAAAACTGCAATTCTCAAGATGAAAACCCTCTTGTAAATCCGCCAATTGGCGTACGCCATTGCCAAATTGCGGCCCAAATTTGAGATTTTCAGGTCGGCAATCGTGTTCCGCAGGTCAGCAGTTTTGGCATTTGTAAGTCGGTGGTTTTGGCATTTGTAGGTCGGTGGCTTCAGCCCCGGCAAGCACGCCAAACCCCCAGAAATTACATCAAAAACAGACACAAAAGCATTGATAAATCATCAATTTTTGAGGCTTCATTCCACCCGCTTGGCAAGCCATGTTTTGTCTCTAAAATTTACTCTAATACAAAAATTGAAACGTTAATAATTAGTTACATTCAAGGACTGGCGTACGCCAATTGGCGTATATAAATTTTAGATTTTTCCCAGATACTTTTGTCACAAAACCCCAAATTGGGATAGGTCTGACAAAAGCGATGCCCGCGCTCGCGCCCGCATCCAAAGGGAAAAACATGACATCCAAAGCATTTCCGCTCGCCACCAAACGTCAAAACTGGCACACCTGCCGCCTCTTGTCCGCGGCCATCATGAGTCTGGGCCTGTCGTTTGCTGCGCACGCACAAAACTACGCCACCGGCCCCAACAGCCCCATCCAGCAGTTTGGTGACAAGTTCACCGCACCCGCACGCGTGTCCGACCAGCAAACGCGCATGGTCTTCTACCGCACGCGCCAAAGCTCCTCGGTGCCCGGCGCGGCCAGCGTCTACGTCAACGGCGCCTACCACGCCTCGCTCATCCCCGGCGGCTACAGCGAACTGTGCATCCCACCCGGCAGCGTCGAGCTCGGCCTCAAATCCGTTGAAGTTGGCCGCAACGTCAAAGACAACCTCGACACCATCACCGTCATCCGCAACACCGGCGGCCAAAGCCAATACTTACGCGTGCAAGAAGCCGCCACCGGCCGCCAGGTGCTGCAACCCGTGCAGACCGCCCAAGCCCTCAAAGAAATCGAAGGCACACGCCTGCAAACCCACACCATCTCGCGCGTGCCCAACGCCGCCGAATGCGTGATCAACCCCGCACCCGCGCCCGCAGCCCCCGAAACCATCACCCTGGCTGCCGACGCACTCTTTGCCTTCGGCCGCTCTGACCTCGCGGCCATCTCGCCCCCAGGCCGCGCATCGCTCGACGCCCTCATCGCACGCCTGCGCGACGAATACATCCAGCTCGACCGCCTGCACATCGTCGGCCACGCCGACCCACTCGGCCAGCCCGGCCCCAACGCGCGCCTGGCCACCGAGCGCGCCCAGACCGTGCAGAAATACCTCACCCAATCGGGCCTGAACTACGCACGCATGACCAGCGAAGGCCGTGGCGACCGCGAACCCGTCGCCACCCAATGCGGCCTGGTCACCACCCCCCAGGCCATCGCCTGCCACGCACCCAACCGCCGCGTGGTCATCGACATCGCCGGAGCACGTCGCTAAGACCCGCACCGCCTCCGCACACACACCCAAGCAAACAAACAGCCGCACCGGCCTCAGCAAAAGAATTTAGGGAACACACACCATGGCTCAGCAATTCAAAGTCATCATCAACACCGGCAAAACAGAAGACGCACAAACCCTCCTGGCAGAGCAGGGCGCCGGTCAACGCGGCCGCCCCCTCATCATCAAAGCCAAAGCCGGTGCCAAATACCAACTGGTCGAATCCGCCAAGCCCAACAACCTGGCCCCCGACAACATCAAAGCCAAACGTGTGGGCAAGCACCTGCACCTGATGTTCGAGAACGACACCGTCGCCGACGTCATCATTGAGGACTACTACGACGTCATGGCCGAGGGCTACAACGGCGTCATCGGTAAAGCCGAAAACGGCAGCTACTACGAATACCTCACCGAAGACCCCACCGACCCCGGCCTGATCCCCCAACTGGCCGACAACGCCACCGCCGTCACACAAGCGCTCGGCGGAGCCGAAGTCGCCCCCGCCGGCGCTGCCGTGGCCGCGCTGGCCTTCCCGCTGCTGGCCCCACTGGGCCTGCTCGGCGGCGCAGCCGCACTGGCCGCTGCCAACAACGGTGGCACCACCACCGCCAGCACCACCGGCGGCCTCGACACCGCCTCTGACACCGGCACCAAAGGCGACAACCGCACCAACGACAACACCCCCGACATCTCGGGCAAAGTGCCCGCCGGCAGCACCAACGTGGTCGTCAAAATCAAAGACGCCAACGGCAACGTGGTCTACACCGCAAACGTCACACCCAACGCCGACGGCACCTACAAATTCACCGTGCCTTCCAACCTGGCCGACGGCACCTACACCCCCGAGGTGACCGCCACCACCAACGGCACCACCAGCACCACCGCCGGCACCCCATTCACCATCGACACCCAAACCAGTGTTGACATCACCAACGGCGGCAGCGCCGGCACGCTCAATGCCGTCAGCGGTACCGCCGAAGCCGGTGCCACCGTGGTGGTCAAAGACGCCGCTGGCAACGTGATCGGCACCACCACCGCAGGCGCTGACGGCAAGTGGAGCCTCACGCCCACCAGCCCACTGCCCGCAGGCACCATCACCGCCACGGCCACCGACGCTGCTGGCAACACCGCCAACGACACGGCCAACAACAGCACCGATGGCCTCAAGACCGCGCTCACCATCGACCCCATCAGCGCCGACAACATCATCAACGCCTCCGAAAGCGGTGCCAACAGCTACACCGTCACCGGCAAAGTCACTGGCAAATTTGCGGCGGGCGACGCCGTGCAACTCACCCTCAACGGCAAGACCTACGCCACCACCGTGGCCGCCGATGGCAGTTACAGCATCGCTGTGCCCATGGCCGACCTGCCGGCCGACTCCGACACCAAGATCGAAGGCACCGTCAAAGGCACCGGCGGCGACAACGCCACCGCCGCGCAAGACTACACCGTCGACGCCGCCACCACACCCACCAAAACCGCGCTCTCCATCAACCCCGTCACCACCGACAACATCCTGTCGGCCGCTGAAAACACCGGCAGCGTGGCCATCACCGGCAAAGTGACCGGCAAGTTCGCCACCGGCGACGTGGTCACCTTGAGCGTCAACGGCAAGGCCTACACCGGCGCTCTGGACGCCACAGGCCAATACAGCATCCCGGTGCTCGCCTCCGACCTGGCCG
>JACCDR012447000.1_pt1 | contig 16388 bp, 11 predicted proteins | sample 7446431 | NCBI WGS metagenome assembly JACCDR01 (sample SAMN15323443, study PRJNA562643) | freshwater metagenome | isolation source: river surface water | place: USA:Blue River Watershed | collected 2017-08-17 | reverse complement strand
CGCGTGGACGGCTTGTCCCGGCACAAGATAGAACCGCTTGGCTGTCTCGAGCGCCGTCGTCGCGAACAGGTAGTAATTGACATACTGCCCGCTCGACAACGACGTCCGGCTGTAGGAACCACCGGAGAGTTGGTTGTATTCGATATACGTGGCGCCGGTCAGATACGGGACGGTGGCGCTTACCGTCCAGTTGTATTCCGTCGCGCCCGTCCTCCACAAGATCGTGTAAGGCCCGTCATCGGGAACCGTCGCGATCGTATATTCAATATCCTCGTCGACGATGATTCCGCCCGTGATCTGATAGGTCAGATCGGAGTTCGCCGTCGAGGAGTTGAGCGTGTAGCCCGAAACCGTGATCCCGCTTCGGATAAACGTGCCAATCGCGAAGTGCTGCGATTCATGCCATTCCGGGTTGCGCTTGTAGGTGTGCAACTCGAAGAGCGCGATACCGTCCGCGGCGGTCGTCGAGTAATAAACGTAGCAGACCGGCGAAACGACCTTCATATCCCACGGGTCATTCGACCATTGCAGGTCGCCCGCCGTGTCGTAATAGAGGAAGTAGTTGTTGCTGGCGTTCGCGTGCGCGATGGATTCCTGCGCGCCAGTTTTGACGTAAGGAACACCGCCGACCCACACGGTAAAATTCGGGCCGGAGGGGGTGATCGTCACTTTGCGCGTCGTCTTGTCGTAAGACAGCGAGACTTCGTAGGGGTAGACAAACCCGTGGAAATACTGCGCGCCGGAAATATCCAGCACGTCGAGCGTCACGGCGCCCGTCTGCCCGTTGACTGACGTGACAGACGCAGGGCCCGTGGGCCCCGTCACGGACGGCCCGGTCGCGCCGGTTGCGCCAGTCGCGCCCGTGCTACCAGTTACGCTCGCGCCTTGCTGTCCAGTGGGCCCGGTATCGCCGGTGGGGCCCTGCGGCCCCGGCACGAGAGAAGCGTCACCTTGAGGACCAGTGGGCCCGGTGTCGCCTTGCAAACCCGGGGGCCCCGGCACGAGCGACGCGTCCCCGGTAGCCCCGGTCGGACCCGTGTAGCTTATGCCTGACGCGCCAGTCGGGCCCGTGCTGCCGATCCCCCCGGCGCTCCCGGTCGGACCGGTGGCTCCGGTCAAGCCGTCGTTTCCGGCTTCGCCCTGGATGCCTTGGACGCCCTGGACGCCTTGAATGCCCTGCGGCCCTGTTGGCCCAACAACAGACGCGCCTTGCTGACCGGTGGGGCCCGTCGCGCCCGTGCTTCCTGTTACGCTCGCGCCTGTCGGGCCCGTAGCCCCGGTGGCGCCCGCGCCCGTGGGGCCTGTGTAGCTTGTGCCGTCTGCGCCGGCGGGGCCCGGGTCGCCTTGTGCGCCGGTGGGGCCTTGACTGCCCGTAGGCCCGCCGGCGGGGCCGGTAACGCCTTGTGGTCCGGTCGGCCCGGTCGGGCCCCCGGAGGGGCCGGTGAATCCGGTAACGCCTTGAAGACCAAAGGTAATCGGCGTTTGTAGATTTGAGGCGTAGTTGGAGCCGGCCGTCATCATGTAGACGAGGCGTGATGTGCCGGACGTCGTGCGAATGAAGTATTTCGTGACGATCCGATCCGTCGGATCGAATGTGAGCGCGGCGGAAAGAAAGTAATCCGTGCTCCATTCTGTAGGCGCCGCCGCGCTCGTCGACGTGACCGCCGTAGACACGATCTCGAACAACAGCGCCTCGGCGCCAAGCGTTGTCCGCTTGTAGATTTTCTTGACGATGTAGTAGAGGCCGCTTCCGCCGGACTGGCGGTACCCCCATCCGTGGAAGATGTATTGCCCCGCCGGCAGGTAATAGATCGCCGGGTCGCCGACTTCCGTAACGAACTCTTCTATCAGCGTGTCGACGTTCTGCACCGACGCGGCGTTAATGCGGATTTCGGCGCCCTCCGGCGGCGTCCGCGACAAGAGCCCGTAACCGACAATCGGCGATTCCGTCGTGTCGGGATAATACTGCGCTCCGAGAATTTCGCCGCGGGGGCCGGTTGCGCCGGTCGCGCCCGTCACCCCGTCGGCCCCGGCGCTTCCTGTCGGGCCCGTATCTCCGGCCCCGGTGGGGCCTGTGTATGACTGACCGTCCGCGCCAGTAGGGCCGGTGTAGCCCACCCCGGCTTCGCCTTGGATGCCTTGGACGCCTTGCACACCCTGAATGCCCGTAGGACCGGTAGGACCGTTGGCGGGGCCCGTGCTGCCAGTGGGGCCCGTGGCGCCCATTGCCGCCGCCTCCCCGGGGATCCCTTGGGGGCCCGTGGGCCCGGTGTCCCCCGTCGCATCCGCGCCGGCGTCCCCGGTATGCCCTGTAGGACCGGAGGGACCGATCTGCCCGACGGCTCCGGTGGGGCCTGTGTCGCCGGTCCATCCCGTCCCGTCAGCGCCCGTCGGACCTGTAAAGCTCGCGCCAGTAGGCCCCTCGGGGCCCGGATCGCCGACGCGGCCTGTCATGCCTGTGGGCCCGGTCACGCTCGCGCCGGTTGCGCCGGTTGCGCCCGTGGGCCCCGTGACCATCGGCCCGGTGCTGCCGGTGCTGCCGGTCGGGCCGGTTTGGCCCTGAATGCCTCGGGTGCCCGCGCTCTCGATCGAGAACCGGCGCGACGGGATTGTAAATTCAACCATGATTTAAACCCCCGTCGCGCCCGTCCAATTCGGCCCCGCCCAAACCCGGAACTCTTTCTTTCCGAGCCATTCATATCCACCCGTCACAACCAGCGAGAGATCGCCGTCGATCATCACGAATCCGCCCGTGAAACTCATCGGGTGGGCGTCATCGTCGATCGTGACCTCCAATCGGCACAGACCCGTCGACCCCGACACGCCCGTAACAGCGAGAATCGTCCCGCTCGCCGTCGTGGCGCGGCCGATCTCAGTATTGTCAGGTTTGGAGGACATGACCCAGATGCAATCAAGCCCGGTCATATCGACCGGGCCGGAGTCATCCGTAATGTCGAGGTCGATCTTCCAGATCGAAGTTGCGGACAGGTCTATGTGCATGGGCGCCGCCTATTTGTATTCGGAGCAGTCCTGGAGAAACTCAGCCATGTCTTTCGCATCGAACGTGCCAAGCCACGCCTCGCAGTCGTCGACGCCGTAGGAGACAGCCATCCTCTTGGTGTCGACCCACGCCAAACCCGCGGCGAACTCGAAACGCGGCGCGTTGAAGACGAAAGGAGGGGACACCCGTTTGATGACGAACTCGTTATCGAACCAGACGAAGCGGTGAAAGTAGGTTCGCCGCTTTTGTTGGGCGTTGATCGCAACTTCGTGAACAAGACAAAGCCGCCCGTCTTCGAACGGCACAAGCTGCGATCCGCCACGGAAACTCGTCGCTGATATCTCCTGCTCGCGCAGAAGGACCGTATCGCCGTTCGCGTCGACGATCCGAACCGGGTCGCAGGAGTATAAATAGCACAGCTTGCCGTTAAGCAGAACCGGCATCCAGTTCTTTTCGGCCTGGCGGGGCGTGCCCGAGGGGACGACATGCCGCCACTCGCGCAGGGTCGCGCCACCGTCGTTGCCGTCCAGACGGGCAATCGCCATGTTGCGCCAACCGTCTTCCGTCGTCTCGCAGATCGTGCCATTCACCACCCGCTCGCCGTCGCGATAGGCGAGGCGCAGGTCTTCGAAGCCGAGGATCCCGTCGTATTTCGGTGGCGGCATATCCGGCGGCGGCATGATCTCCTTCGACGTGAAGGCTTTGAGCCCCTGGTCGAGATTGATGAGGTAGTTCCGCGTCGTGATCGGGGCGCCGCCAGGGGTGACGTAGAAAGCGCCCTCTGGCCGAAAGTCGACCTTGTAGTTGACGGTCCTGACAATGACGTCGAGGAATCCGCCGACGTTGCAGACCGAGGCGTTCGTGGCGTGCCAGCCGTCGGGGGGAAGGAAGTCGATCTTCGACGCCTTCCACGACGGGAGGTAGGTGTCGATCTTCGTCAAATAGTGCTGGAGGTTCTGACGGGCGTTGACCCGCTGCGCCTCCGATACGTCGCGATTGAGGGCAAGCCAGTTGCAGTAATAGAAGGCGTCCGGGCGCGTGCGTTTGTCGTAAAACCCGGAGATCGAGTAGATGGTCTTGAAGCCGGATTTGTAGACGCCGCCTTCCTTGAAGAGGACGTCGTCTTTCGGGAAGGGAATACGCAAACCCTCGGCGGCGAGCATGGTCGCGATCGAGTTCTTGCCCTTCGCCATGTAGTGCGCGGCCAAGTGGTAAAGCGTCTCCGACCGATGGGGCCGGCGCTGCCACGCGGCGAGCATCTTGACCTCGAAAGCCTCCTCGTTGCCGAGCGCCCGTTCGCAGATCGCCGCGCACATGGCCGAATACCAGGCTTCCTCCTCGAAATCCGTCATCGCCGCGCGCTTGGTGTAGAGGTCGCGGGCCTCTTCGAACTGTCCGATCTCGCGGAGCGTCTGCGCAAGATAGAAGTGGTAGCGAGGGTTCTCCGGCTCGGCCTCGAGGCCCTTGCGCAGAAGCCGGATATCGCGTTCGGCTTTGTCCGCCCGGTTGGATCCGCAGGCATGGTCGAGGAAGGAGATCGCCGTGCTACGCTCGGGCGCGGCATCGGGGGTGTTCACGTATTCGTGCGTCACGCCGATGTAGCGCGCGCCGATACCGCGCTTGATGAGGCGGACGTTGTCGTAGTCAAGACCGTGGCCCGTACGCTGCGGAACCGAGTAGGCGCTGGCCGTCAACCGGTCGAAGAACGTCGCGTCGTCGACCAGCATCTCCATGTCGGCGTCGACGAGGAGAAAATAGTCGGACTCCAAAACCGACGACTCGGCCGCATCGAGGGCGCCGTTGCGCGCCTGCGCGAAGTCCTCGAACGGAAACTCGACGATCTCGCCCGGAATGCCTCGTGCGTCGAAGAACGCCTTGATCGCCGCCTGCGTCCCGTCCGTGCTGCCCGTGTCGGCGATGACATAGCTGGAAACGTAGGCGGCGACAGACGCGAGACAGCGTTCGATGATCGCGCGTTCGTTCCGCACGATCATGTTGAGGCATATTTTCATTGGTCGCTCCAATAAAAAAGGCCCGCGAAGCGCGAGCCTTTGCAGAAAGGGAAGTCGAAGAAGGCGGCGGCCTTACATCGCTCCCGATACCGAGATTTCCGTCAGCGCAGATCCATCACCGATGAACTGCGCCGTGATCTTCTTCGCGGCGACGGTGCCCGTGGTGACGACGCCGGAGGACGTCATATTCGTGCCGAACGTGATATTGCGCGCCGTCGCGCCCGTGGTCGTGAAGACGAAGTAGACCGGGCCAACCGGGGCGCTCGACGCGTTGATGGTGAGGTCGCCGGTGGGCGTGATCTGGTAGATATTGCCCGCCGTCGGGCCGATCGTCGCCGTGCCGATCCCGGTTGTTCCCGTGACGACGTTGAAGATCGTCGGTTCGGCCGACCACTGGACGTCAAAGTTTGTGCTCGACGCCTTCACAAGCCGAGAGCCCGTGGCGCCGCCGGTGGGGAGGGGGGCTGTCCACGAGATATCAAAATCCGTCGCTGTGTTCTTGGTGAGAACGTAACCCGCCGTTCCCCCTGATGGGAGCGTATTTCCGGGGACAGGGACCAGAAGGCCGTAAAGCAGGTTAAGGTCTCCGTCCGTCGCGTTTTCATCGAATGTGGAATCCGACGTGTGGTTTTCCAGGACGAGGTAGACCTGCCCGTTATAGTAGATGATGTCGTTCTGCGAGTAAGCGGTAAGGGCCGTCCACTCCCCTTGTGGGCTCCATGTCGCCGTGGGGATAGGGAAAGGCCCGTCTTGGGAGCTGTCTGTATAGTTGACGTAGAGGTTCGTTCCGGTCTGCGTGATCGAACCGATGGAAACGGCGGTTGCGCCTGTTATCCCGGAGATCGCATCGGCAAAATACCAGATGTTCTCGTCGGCTTGCGCCGCTGTCAGACGAACGCCGGAGCCAACCCAACGGCCAGTCGGGTCTGTTGAGACATAATAGGGTGCGGGCATTTTTCCCTACTTCAATTCGAGGATATCGGCCATCTTCACGTCAAAGATGATACCATTGATGGTGTTCGGGTCGATGTTGAGAGCGGCGCCCAAAGGCGTTTTGTATTCTGTAGTGCGGTCGAGGTAGACGTAAAACGTCCCGTCTAAATAAAACGCCTGGATAAAATGCCTGTCGTTCGAGACGTGCCAGACCCCGCCGACATTTCCGCTGCTCGCAAACGAGCCGTAGGGGGTATAAACCGTCCGTGATCCGTTTACTTCAACGGAAACGAAGCTGTCTTCGAGCGCCGTGCCGAGAGACGGCGGAAAAACATATTCACTAATATCATAAACGTCATAAGCGCCGGGTGTTCCGGGAGGGGTCGGGAAGCTCGTAGTTCCGCTCAACCCGCGATAGGTGAACGACCACGTATTTGTTCCGCTTGTCGCCCCCGCCGGTTGAACGTATGTGTCGATTGTTGACGCTTCGAAATCGGCTATCGCTAACCCGTTTTCTACCGTGAAAACCCCGATTTTTGCAGAAATGCTCGCTGGTTGGCTGACGGTTCCAAAGGCGCCGGAGATAAAGTCGCGGTAATCGCCGCCGGTGCTGACGGTCGCGCTCCCGGAGGACGGCCCTAAAACGACAAGCTGCACTTCAACGGACTGCGTATAAGGCTGCACATTGTCGTAAATGGAGTTGAACGACGCTGTTATAATCGCGGTTTGGGCGGCACTTGCCGACGCCGTTCCGGGGTAGTTGAGTAGCGGGTGGGAAATGCCCCCGACAAACGAATACCCCTCACCGTTCGCCCCGACATATTTTATGTCATAAGCATCGCCGCCGGAGGGGCCGTCGCCCGTCTTGGCGAGACCGCCGGAGGTTGTGTATGCGTTCAGTGCCTGGTCGTAGAATGCTGTGCCGGAGCCGTTGAATATTTCGCTGGAAGGATCAGCGCACTCAATGCTTGTCAGTAGCGAATCATCGACATTGGCGAATCGTAGGACGCTGTCAGACACAACGCCATTTTCAACCTTAAACGACGTCAGAACGACGTTTGCAGTCGTGGAGATTTTAAGCTGCATTACATATTCGAAAGTCCACGAACTCTCGACAAGTGTTTTTTGCAGCGTGACGTTGTCCTGCGGCGTCGCAACCTTGGACATCGGAACAGCCGCGATCTTGTTTCCGCCGTACATGACGAGCATGTAGCGCCCGCTTGCGACCTCCATATCAATTATCATCTGATACGGGTCTAGCCGAATCGGTTCGGATATTTCCAACCCGTTTGCTATGTCGGAGTAGTCGTATTCGCTATCGCCGATATCGGGCCAGTTCAATTCATAATAGGTTTCCTGGTATCTCTCTTTCGGATCGAGAAACGGAAATAAATCAATACGACGGATAGTCAGTTTGTTGTCTTCGTCCTTGGTTCCGTTACGATCTACCGCGAAAATAACCGCATCATGGTAGCGGGAGTGCGCAGGGACTTCGCCGCCGATATACTCCCGCACGTATTCCTGATACCGCTCCTTCGGGTCCTTCTCGGAGAGCTTGTTGATTCGCTCCACTTGTAGCGTTTCATCGCCCGCGCTAATCTCGAAAACATCGACTTCACGAGCAACGCTTGTGTCGTTGGTGTATGTGTGGACTGTTTCTTGATACCGTCGTTTGGGGTCTATAAAAGATATCTCGTCGATACGCTTTACCGGCCACCAAAGTCCGCCATTTCCGGGGACAGGTATGAGAACCGTCGTGACGTTGCGAGCGCCTTCGACCGGCATTAGAGCGCCTGTTCCTTCGGCCGGCGGATCGTATATACCTGAAAGGATTCGCTCGCCTGCCCCTGCATCTGCTTGAACTGCCCGCCGACGCCCCACCTATGCGAGGTGTTTGACGACGTCGAGACGATAACGCGCGCCTGCTCTTTCTTGACGGGGGTGTTATCCGGTGACTGCGCTGGACGGACAAGTTTTTCAAAAGCCATCAAACTGCTCCCAGGTCGATCTGCTTCGGTATGTAAAGCTCCGTAACGTCGACCGTATATGGGGTGTCGTATTGCAGGCCCGTGATCGGCTTGAGCGTGATATCGAAATAGATGCTGTTTTCGGGGAGAGCTAGAAAATCTGTTGCGGATTTCCCCGCGGCGACAAGGTTGTCCGCCGCCGCGCGTGCGGCCCTGGAAGACCCGGAATATTCCCCTCCCGTGCCGATCTCCTTGTAGAAGTCCTCGAACTCCTGAAGCTGAAAAGCCCGCTGGATAGCGCGCCGCTGTGTTTCAGTGGAGCCGTTCCACGACGCCGACAAAACGGCCGCGCCATACGCCAGGGGGTTAGCGGACCCGCTCGCCACGTCAGCCGGTGGGGGCGTATAGCCCACATCCCCGAGGTCTATGACCTCCCCGGTGTATTGCTGGTAATCCGATCCGACGTAATCATCGTCCACGTAAACGGGCTCACCGGCGGCCGGGGTGACAGACCCACCTTCGCCGACGGCGCAACCTATTTTTATATCACAGATAAATTCTCCGGTTTCCCCGCTGGCCGACAGCGAGTAGGAGATGATCTTGCCGACTGCCGTTCCGCCGGGGATATCTTTGCAGGTTATCGACGCATTCTTGCGGCAGGAAAGCCCGACGCCTTGTTCGAACGGAACCTGGAACGAAATCTCTATCGCGCGCGCTGCCTTTTTGATGACCGCCGACGCCTTCTCGATCAGGTATTCAATCGCCCACGCCCCGCGGTCCTGCCCGAAGAACGCCGTTTGCGTGATATTGCCGGGGGCGCCGCCGATTGGGATTGTAAGCGACGGGCCGCCGAGGCCGAGGGATATCCACGTAACGCCGCCGTCTACTGTCAAAGAGCCGTAAAACGGATTCGTCGGCGGAAGGATGCCCGTGTAGCCGCTGTTGAAGGCGAGGAAGAAGTAGCCCCCGGCGGACGGGACGGAAATGACCGTTCCCGCGCGCGTATAAGCCCCGGTCTGCCAGTCCTGTATTGTTGGGAGGGAGCCGCCGACACAAGCCCACGTCGCTGTTCCATCAACCGTTGTCGTCCCGATCGTGTCCGAAAACAACGGCGGGATAGCGCCGCATGTCCCTGCGACAATGCAGATTTGGAACGAGAGGCCCCCCGGCCCCACGGGAATGTTCGGGAGCATGACTTGTCCGACCGTAACGGCCGTGCTCGCCACGCTACTCCAAGCCTTGTAGTCGAAAATCGCGGAACCGACGTCAATCGAACTTATGTCGATGACCTCTGTTTCTTCCTGCGTGTCGGAATCCTGTAGCACCGGCTGAAGATCGGCGCTCAGCGTGAACGTCATGTTTTCGGTAAACGGGTTCGCCGTGGAAGAATCAACGACCAGGTCTAGCTGGCAGAATACTTTCCACAGTGGAATATACGTCCACGACGACTGCGAACTTGAACTCCCGTCTGGGTTTTCCGTTGACCCGCCAATGTTGCCGAAGTCGGCACTCGCCTTGATGGCGACAGTTATGCCCCCGTAGGGAGCGCGCGGGATTGTGTAGTTCCACGACCCGCTGATCGTGTCTCCTTCGTTATGCTTTGTATTCTGGTCGGAGAATGACCCGCTCTCTGTGTAGGGCTCAAGATACTCGATATTCCCGATATCGACGGCTCCCGTCATCGGGCCGGCTTTCCAGCCGCCGCCGAGGTCGGTTCCCGGCTTCGGCCACGAGGATATGAGCGACCCGCCCGTGTACGTTTCGACCGTCCACGCCCCGACGAAAAGGCTTCCGCCGCCGATGAGCGTTTGCGTCCAGTTCACCTTGGCGTCGACGCGCACCTGCTTGATCGGGATAGCCGCTACGTCGAGTTTCAGCGACTCATACAGGACGTCATCGCCGTCGAAGGCGACCGTTCCGTCCTCGCCCTCAAGGATATCGCTGATCGTCCACGCGAGGGTTGTGCGATCGACGTGATAGGCGGCGCTGTAGCCCTCCAGGATCGCGTCAGGATCGTTGCGCGACTTGTCGTCGAGGAAGATCGGGTCGTAGTAGGGCCGCACCTTCAATGTGTCGGCAAGCGTTTGTTTCCGGCTGATCCAGTCGTTCGACCGGGCGACGAACTGGAATGTCAGCAACTCGCCGCCGGAGAAACCGTCGGGGACAGCGACGAGACGCCCAAAGAACAGCGGCTCCGCAAGTTCGGTCGCCGGGTTGTACCACGACAACCACGCCCATTGCTTACGACCCGGGGCCAGAAAGCCGGAGACGACGCCGAGGCCGTTGCGCGGCGTGCGGATCGTCAGCGTCAGCGTCGGGATTTGACCCTCTTCGTGGAGGATCGAGAAGTCGAAGATATTCTCGTCAACGCGCTCGTGCGTCTCATCGAACGTCGTCTCCGTGGAGTCAACCCACGCGAAACCGATCGGCGTTGTGAGGCTGAGCGCCACTTAGACTTCTTCCGCCCGAAGCGTCCACGAATGGGTAGCATCCCACTCGTCGAACTCGTTGGAGAACTCCGTCACGAGGACAGAGAAAATCGGACGGTAGAAGGAGAATGCGCCGTCCGTCCTGTAAGACCCGGTGACGCCCGTTCGACCGGCGGTCGCGCCCGTTCCCGTCGTGTAATAGAGTTCGTCCGGCCACTGGATTGTGAGGGACGCGCCGGGATAGAGGGCGGCGATCGGCGGCGCCCAAAGGTCGGAACCGGCGATCTCAAGCGCGTATTTGTGGAATGGCGTCTGCGACAGATCGACGAGGCCGCCGTTGACCGTGCGTTTGGTCTGTCGGGACTGCTCGATCGGCTCAAGAGACACACGGAGCCCGCGCGCCGAGTAGACCGGCATTCCGCGCTCGCTGATAACCAGCAGCGTGCCGTATTGGTCGACTTGAACCAGTTCGTTGGACATTAGCGAACCCAACTCGGCGCGGTTTTGGTTGTGGAGGACAACCGCCGCTGTGTGACGTGCTTCTCAAGCGCGTTGACCACCCCGGGCGGGCCCGAGAGGCCGCCGAAGGACTTGCCGTCGATTTGCAGGACCAGCGGGCGGCCGGAGGATTGCGCGGAGGAGAGGGACGACGGGGAGACCAGGCCGCCCATCGCGAACCGCGGCGAGAACGTCTTCGGCGTGTTGACCGTCATGCCGTTCAAACGTCGGAAGAGGTCAAGCCCGTATTTCTGGACGGCCGCTGCGCGCACCACGAACTCGCCCGTCGAAAGCCACGCGGGGATGGAGTCGGACGTGGACGTGCCGGGCCCGAGGACGAAGCCGCCGCCTGCGAACCCGCCGCTGGACGCCATGCCCGCCTGGCCGGTGTTCGACCCGCTGTAGTCCTTCAACGATGGGAGGGACGCCAGGGAGTTGGCGAGCTGGTTCACGCTCTGGATCGCGCGAGTCAGCGCGTCGTTGAGCGAATTGATGGACTGGAGCGCAGGGTCGGTAATCGCGACAACACCGTTGGCGACGAGCGTTACCGCGGCGCCGGCGAAGTTCGACGCTTCCTGAAGCGTGTTCTGGATCAGTTGGCCGAGGCTCTGGACCGCCAAGCGGGCGTTCTCGATTGGAGACGTCTGCGGGTTCTGCGGATCGGCGGCCGTTACCGGGGCGGCAGGGACCGTCGCGTTGGTTTTTACCGACTGCTGAAGCCGCTCAAGTTCGCGAAGCTTGCTATTCGCCTGGTCGATCGACACAGTATCAACGGGAACAGCCGGAGGGGCGCTGGCCGCCTTCCTTTGCTCCTCATTGAATCGCTGCGTCTTTTGGATAGCAGCGTCTAGCGGCTTTTCGATCGCGTCGACGCTATAGCCCTGTGGAACCTCGATCTGGTCGATGGCATTCCCGAGCCTGCCAACTTTTTCCGTCGAACGCTCGGCTGACGCGCCAATCTGCTCGACTTCTACAGTCGTCGAGCCGAGTTGGCCCCCTCTGCCGACGCGGATCGAGACCGTTTTCCGCGAGACACCGTCGACCGCTTTTCCGAGTTCGTTGACCTCGTTGGTCAGGATCGGAACTTCGCTCCTGACCCCGCCGCGGATGACGCCAATCGTCTGGACCTTTTTGGCGGTCTCTTCCGCCGTCGCACCAGCTTGTTTCGTCTTAGCGACGTTCTGGTCAATCTTGGCGTTTAGGCTGTCGTAGAGGCGGCCGACCGCGTTCAGCGTGCTCTTGCCGAGGTTGTTCGGGTCGAGAGCCGCACCCGTCGCGTTGTTGATAACGTCTATCAATTCGCGGTAGCGGTCGGAAGCGCGGGCCGTCTGGTCCTCCAGCAGCGATCCGCCCTTCGGCTTCAGCGCCTCACCAAGCGCAGTCTGGAGTTCTCCGAGTTTCTTCTTTTCGGCCTCAATCGTCTTGTCGATTCCGAGAGCCGCGTCGCGCTTTTTGGCCGCATTGATGAAATTCTGGTTGATCTGCTCCCCGACGGCTTTCGAGTCGGTGTCAATTCTGTCCAGAACTTTCTTGACGCCGTCGCCCGCCCCGGACCAAACCGCGTTCAAGGCGATAACGATGATCTGGCCGAGCGCCTTGATGGGCTTTCCAACCAGTTCGTTGACCAGGTCGGCAATAGCGGTGAGAACGAATTTTAGCTGCTGTTCGGCGGCGTCCAGCACCTTCCCGCCAAAGACGCCCGCTGCGGAATTTTGAAGGTCTTCGAACTTACCGAGGAGCGTATCAAGCAGGGCGCCCGCGCGCAGGACAGACGCTTCAAGCGGGAGAAGGAAGTTCGTTTTGACAGATTGCCCGGCGACTTGCGCCGCAAGCCCGACCCGATCCCAATTGACGGCGAGAACAGAAACAGCCGCCGCGCCGGCTACGATCGTCGCGAGGCCGAGAACTGCCGGGCTGAAAAGAACGCGGAGGGTCAAGCCCGCAAGCGCCTTTCCGAGTTCCGCGATACCCTTTGCAGCAGCAAGCGCAAGCCCGCCAAGGCCGGATATGCCGCCGGTGATCGCTTGCAACGTCCCGGCAACACCGCCGACCGCGAGTTCGGCAAGCCGCAGGGCGAGAGAAGCGACGAGCCCGAGAACGCTTTGCGCCGCGCGGCCGACGCCGAGGATGGCGTTTATAACCAGATTGAGCGGCGATAGCGCAGTTACGATCGCCAGGCGCGCGATAGCGGAACCAAAGGCAAAGAGGACAGGGGTGACAAGCCCGACCGTCGTTTGCAGAAGTTTCAGGGCGCCGACAATACCGATGATCGCGCCAACAACGCCCGCATCGACCTTGAAGTCCTTGAACACCGCCTTCAGCGTTTCGATGCTGCTACCAGAGGCGTCTTTTATCTTGTTGTAGACTTCCCCGATCGTGCCTCCGGCATTGGACAGCGCATTATCCAGCGCGACAAGGCCCTTTTCGGCGGAATCTTTGATGCTGTCGAAAAGCGCGGGGATAGCGTCGGCCGCCGACGTGACCGCCTTTTTGACGATGGTGACGCCTTCGACAACACCCGCGAGAAACGGGGTGGAGAACGTCGCCTGCTTACCGGAAACGATACGGAAAAATTCTGTAAGAGCGCGACCCGTTACCTCCAGCGCCCCGCGAAATTCTTCGAGTTTTTTCGCTCGACCTTCGGCGAGAGTAGCGAAGAAATCCTGGCTGGCCTGCGCAGCCGGAAGGAAAATAACGCCGAGGGCTTCCTTGAGGCGTTTACCACCGAGTTCGATAATTCGGGTCAGTTCTTGAAAAGAACGACCTTGCTTTTCGGCGCTTTCCGACAATTTCGGGCCGAATTTCTCGACCTCGATACCTGCCGCGCGAATACCTGCCGCGCCGAGCTTGAAGACGCGCAGCGTCTCGCCGCCGAACTGATTGCGGAAGTTTTGCAGAATTTGCGCGGAGCGCCGCCCGCCGGAATTGGAAAGAGCGGCAATGGCGTCGGCGAGGTCGTAGAGGAGTTTGGTCTGGTCCTCGACCGAGCCGCTGTATCGGCGAAGGTCAAAGCCGAGGTCTGAGAAAATATCACCCGTGACGTTCGCTGACGCGCCAGACCGCTGGAGCCCTTCGGCGATCAGCTTCGAGTCAGTGACAATCTGCGAGCCCGTCTGTCGGGCCTTGCTCCACTTGTCCTGAAACTCTTGAGCCGCTTCTGCGGACTTCAGGGCCGCCGCGCCGATCGTGTTGAGACCCTGCGCGATGGCGTCGCCGGTCAGGCCCTTGGCGGCGCCGGCCGCTTCGAAATCCTGGAAAGTCTCGAGGGAAACGCCCGCTTTGGCCGTGAGGTTGCCGATCTCCTCGGCGGCAGCAGCAGCGGATTCGCCGAGTTTGACGAAGGAGATACCGGCGATGGCGGCGCCGACAGCCGCGATCTGCGGCGCGAACCGGACGAACTGCGCAGCAATCTTGTTGAGGAGGTTGCTGATCGAACCGAAACCGTCGCGAACCTGCCCGCCCTGCTGCAACAGCACAGTGAGCGGCGACGCGCCGGACGCCAGCGAGGCGACGATGTCGCCGATGGTGAAGTTGAGGGTCAGCGCCTCTTGGCGCGTCAGCGCGAACGCATTACCGACGCCCTGCGCCTGGTTGCGAAGCTGCTGGAGGGCTTTCGCCTGCGCGGCAAATCCGGCCGACCCACCGCTCGTCGAGCCAAGGCGGCTGACCTCCTCGCGAAGGCCACGGAGGGTCGATTTTGCGGAGTCGGCCCCCTTGACCGAAACCTCGAGTTGCGCCTTGAGCAGGAGCCCGAGCGCGCTAGCCACCGAGGGCCTTCAACCGCTTGATGAGTTCAAGTTCGACGTAGTCGGGCAACTTCTCACCTTCGGATTGGAGGATCGGCATGACGTCCCATTTTTTCGGGACGTAAACCTGTTTGCGGCCCCAAAACAGAACCTTCGGCTTTTTCTTTTTGTCCGTTGCCGCAACGAGCGCCGGTTGCCCGTCGACAAACACGAACCGCAGTCCGCGGGCGCTCAATCGGCCGACGCGTGCTGCTGTTCGGGGGACGGACCCGCCCCTGCCCTTGTTTGCAGTCGGGTCGAAGATCGTCTTCTTCGTCCCTTCTGCGGGGATCCAGAGGTATTTCGCCCGCACAGGACGGATGGTCGACCCGAACTCGAAAACCGTGCCGACGCCACCGAACCGGTAGTTGATGAACGCTTCTACCTTCTTCGACGGATTGCCGCGCTTCGGGTATTGCCGCGACTGGAGCGCATTTGCCCAAGTCTCGGGGAAGCCTGCCGCGCGGATGTTGGCGCGACCGCGCTGGACAGCGGCCTCGCGAGCGTCTTTTACGCCGGCTGCTGCCGCGCGCCCGAAGACCGTAAACGGCCCTTCGAAGACGGACTGAACGGCCGCCTGGTCGAGCGATATGTCGACGCTGACAATGCCGTTATCGACGAAGCCGCTCTGGCCTTTCGTACGGGTCAGGCTGTCCGTCAGGAAGTTCGGACGACGCGCCATCAGAGGATGTCGTTCGAAAGCTCTTTGATGGCTTTCTTGAGTTCCTTCGGATCGCCTCTGGAAGCCATCGCCATCACGCTTACCTCGTCAGCCAATTCGCGCCGGCGTTGGACCTCGGCGTGGTAGAGCCACGCGCCCGCGCGCCGGGGGGTCATGGCGAGAGCATCGGCCATCGAGAGGCCGTTCCTCGTCAGCCGGACGACCGTTGCCGCCGCGTCGAAGAGGCTTTCGGACTTCCATCGCTCGGCGCCGGATTGGTAAGCCCTAGAAGCTTCGCCGCCGTTGCGATCGTTTCGACGAAAGGGCCGACGCCTCGTGGCATACTCACTTTCAGGATCGCCACGAAAATCTGCATCTGCTCGTCGATCGGCAGGACGCCGACGATTTTCTCCATCTCGGGGATCCAGTTCGGATCGAGGCCCGCCGAGAGGAACGCCGCGATGAACTCGGGCCCGAGAACGGCAAGAGACGCAAAGTCGAACTGGCCGCCTTGCGCAATCTTGCCGAACTCCGGGAACCTTACGAGAAGTTTGGCGAGGGATCCGAAGCTCAACCCATGAACTTCGAATACCTCGCCCTGCACCGTCACTTTTTCTGTGGCGACTGCCACATCAATCAGACCAGCCATATAGTGTCGCTCCTATTTTGGCGGCGGTTTAGATTTCCTTCACGAACCCGTAGGTGCCGTTGGCGTCGGAACCGACTTCGCCCGTGAGGTCAAGGATCGTCCAGTCTTCACCGATGAACGGCACAGCCGCGCCGGGGATGAAGTCGACAGCGTTGAACTGCCACTGGAACTTGTAGCCGTAGTCGTTCGTGCCGACGAGTTTGACCTGCGCCGTCACGTTCGCGGAGTCGAAGACGTCCATACGACGCGAGCCGGTCGTGCCGGTGATCGTGCCACCGAGCATCGCGTACTGAAGGGTCTCCATCGTCACTTCGTCGAGCGAAATGTTCAGGGTGCCCTTCCGCGAGATGATGGCCTTCTTGTCGCGGGTCTTGACGCCTTCGCGCGAGGAGAAGTGCTCGAGCGTTTCGAACTCGCCGGAGAACTCCATCTTCGGGCAGTTGCCCATGTCTT
>JACCDR011104121.1_pt1 | contig 16389 bp, 16 predicted proteins | sample 7446431 | NCBI WGS metagenome assembly JACCDR01 (sample SAMN15323443, study PRJNA562643) | freshwater metagenome | isolation source: river surface water | place: USA:Blue River Watershed | collected 2017-08-17 | reverse complement strand
CGGATGATGAAGAAGACGAGGAAGAATACGATTTGGATTTCTGTCCGGATTGTTTAGGAAGTCGACTCAAGCAAGAATCCCTCAGCATTTTGATCAATGGTCGAAATATTGGTGAGCTCGCGGATTTGTCTTGTACCGAACTGACGGAATGGATGGAAAAGCTGGCGATTAAATCCAAGGATCAAATCGTCGCTGATAAAATTACCAAGCAAATCATCACGCGCTTGAAATTCATGCTCCGGGTAGGCACAGGATATTTATCCTTGAATCGCTCGGCAAGGACCTTGTCGGGCGGAGAAGCTCAGCGTATTCGTTTAGCAACTCAGGTCGGATCATCTCTCATTGGCTGTTTGTATGTGATGGATGAGCCTTCGATTGGATTGCATCCCAGGGATCATCATCGGCTGCTAGAGATTATTGCCGAATTGAGAGAGCGTGGAAATACGATTCTCTTAGTGGAGCATGATGAAGACACGATGAGATTTGCAGATTATCTCATTGATCTTGGTCCCCGGGCGGGAAAGCTGGGTGGGCATTTAATGGCCGAAGGGACTCCGGAGCAAGTAGAGAAGAATAAGAATTCACTCACTGGAAAGTATCTCAGTGGGGAAATGAGAATTCCAACTCCTAAAACTCGTCGCCAAGGCAATGGACAAAAAATTGAGCTCAAAGGGGCTTCCGGAAATAATCTCCAAAATGTTGATTTGACGATTCCCTTGGGAACTTTCACAGCGATCACTGGTGTCTCTGGAAGCGGAAAATCGACTTTGATCATTGATACTTTGTATAAGATTTTAGCTAAAGAATTTTACAACGCTGGCTCTCAGCCTTCTCCCTACAAGAGTTTCCACGGTATTGAGAATTTAGATAAGGTCATTGATATCAATCAAAGACCTATTGGCAGAACTCCAAGATCGACACCGGCGACTTATACGGGGTTATTTCCTCAGATTCGTGATTTGTATGCGGCATTGCCAGATTCAAAACTGAGAGGTTATGGCCCGGGGAGATTCAGTTTCAATGTCAAAGGTGGTCGTTGTGAAACCTGTTTGGGGCATGGCCAGATTCGCATGGAAATGCATTTCTTGGCCGATGTCTTTGTTCAGTGTGAAACTTGTAATGGTGCTCGCTACAACAGAGAGACCCTGAATATCAAATACAACGGAAAATCCATCGCGGATGTCTTGGCAATGAATGTGGAAGAGGCTCGAGATTTTTTCAAAAATCACACGCAGATTTTTAGAAAATTAGAAACTCTGCACCGAGTGGGCTTGGATTATATGACCTTGGGTCAGAGCTCAACGACTCTGTCAGGTGGCGAAGCTCAACGGGTGAAGCTCAGTAAAGAGCTCTCAAAACGCGGGACTGGAAAAACTTTATACATCTTGGATGAACCCACTACCGGATTGCATTTTGATGACGTGAGAAAGCTTGTCGAGCTTTTGCAAGAATTGGCTGATCAGGGAAATACGGTCATGGTCATTGAGCATGCGCTCGAAGTGATCAAGTGTGCAGATCATGTGATTGATCTGGGACCTGATGGTGGAAAATTCGGTGGTCGTATTGTGGCTGCAGGAACACCCGAACAGGTTGCTCGGGTTTCTGAATCTGAAACTGGGAAATTTTTAAAGAAAATTTTGAAATAGGCGCAAGTTCCTTTGCGCCCATGAGATCTCACTCTTAGAAACAGTTCTTCGCATTCATGATTTGGTTTTGATTGATAAAGGGAGCCAAAATCTGGTTTGAAGACGACTTTAAGACTCCATTTTTTCTGACTACGGAGCAAATTTCGCTCGCTGATTTTCTCGCATTCTCCATCTTTGTTTTATATTTTTTCGTCAATCCTTCTGAAAGACCTGGTTTGCTGAGAGCTTTTTCGTTTGCAACATAAGAGTTGTAATAATAATTCATGGATGTCGCGATATTGAGACCTGCCCAGTTCCACCATTGAGCATCGTTTGGTCTCAGTGAGGAAAGCAGTGAGAAGATCGCCTTTCCTTTCATCGCTGAAGGAGACATTTGGTTCAATTGCACCGCTTGCATTTGCGCTCCGATTTTCTTCAAGAATTTTTTGTTCTCAAAGAATCCTGAAGGATTATTCCAAACATAAATCGCCGCTTGCTGATAAAAAGCAGCTTTTTCTTGTGAAGAAAGCCAGCCTAAATCCGCCGCAAGGTCCACCGTATCTAATTGTTCTTGAGGAGCTTGGTTGAGCTCATTGATGATTCCAGTTTCTCCCGCAATCAAGTCTCGAAGAACTGAGTTGCGTGAAAGATTCGAGAAGAGAGCTAATTGCTCTTTGTTTTTGTTATCTCCCTTTTTCGAAATTTCCATCAAGAAAGGAAGCATCTGAATCACAGAAGTTCTTTCATTTGTATTCACGATGTCTTCGATGACTTTCAGTTTATCTTTGGATTTGTTGATCGAGCACATCCGACTCGCAACGAAATCTTCAGTTGTTCCAGCTTGAATTCCTGGCACGTCAATGTATCCGTTATCAATGATCGCACCAAATTGAGGCTGCAGTCTTTTTCGTGCGGCCGTAAGCTGTTGATTTGTTCCATTCAAGGTATTCGCTCTTAAACGGTTTAACTCATTATAATAAGCTAAAGAAATCTCACGTCTTTCCCAATCTTCCAAAACTCCGTCCATTTTTAAGCCCGAAACGCTGGTTCCAAAATATCCCGCAAGAGCAGGGCGGATTTGTTCACCCAGTGGTGCTTTGCTTGTGAAGCCGCCAATCACCGCAGAGCCTTTCAAGACACGGCGAAGACGATCATAAAAACTATCGCCAATCGCCGAGTAGCGAACGGCCACTGTTGCACGAGCTTCAGCCGGCTCCATACCGATCTCGCTAATGAGAACATCATAGTATTCTTGCGGAGTTCTTCCGTCTTGAGTTTTTCCAGCCAAGGTATTGCAACCAAAAAGGTATACAACATCAGCACCACCCAAAACATTCGGGCAAGATCCGCAAGAGACTTTTTCAATATCCTCTAGTGGCAAAAAGAATTCTTTATTGTCTGTGAAGCCACCACCAAAGTGTCCTGAAATCAAGGTCACGTCACATTTCAGTTTTTCGTTTCGGCAAGCGCGGTTTAAGAATCCGATATCGGTTTTGTTTTTAACGAGTTCTACAAAATTGAAATGATCTGGGTGAAGATATTTTTGGAACACGAGCTTTTCGTCGTCAGAATTGATCGTTGCCGTGCAAATGGTTTTCTTAGGTCCGGTGAAGGGCGCTGATGAGACTTGAGCGGAAGCCATCGAAGAGGCCATCATCACAGAGAAAAGAAGAAGATTTGAAAAAGCTTTCATAATAACCATCCTTTTTGAATGATTTAAGTCAGTACAAGATAAATGCCAGAGAAGGCATTTGAGCTGCAATTTAAGGGGTTTAAGAGGGCGAAACCCTTGGGGAATGAGGCTCTATATACGATCTGACGGGGGCCAGCCTGGAGAATGTCAGCGACGCTCAAAAGTTCGACAAAAGGTACCAGGTCCTGAATGTGAATGCAGTGCATTCACATTCAGGACCTGGTACCTTTTGGGAGGCTGATGAGGGCGCAGGAGAATAAAATAAGGAAGGCACCAAAGAGCTGCAGCGAGGACAATCTTTCTCCTAAGAGCGAGAAAGCAAAAAAGAAAGATACTGGAGATTCCAGCAAAAATAAGAGACTGGCTGTGGACGGGGAGAGGACTCTTTGTGCGCGGACTTGGAGAAAAAAAGCGATCAAAGAAGATCCCAAGGTCAAACTGATCATTCCTATCCAACCCAGGGAATCTAGAGCAAAAAGATTCCAGTTTCCTTTTTGAAAAATTTGAAAATTTTCGGAGATAGGAATCAAAAGCAAACATGGCAGAGCAGTCCACATCGACTGAAAAGTATTAAAGGCAAAATCATTTTTTGAAAGCGGAGCGCGCTTGCCGACAATGATAATGTGATAAGCCGCCAAGAAAGAACAAATCAGGGTGAGAAAATCTCCAGTATTGAGATTTTGAAGATCAAAAGAATTCCAATTCAATATCAAAAGAGTTCCCAGGAAGGCCATAGCAACAGAAAACCAATAAAGCCATCCCATCCGCTCTCTGTGATAGAGAAAGCGAAACAGTGGAACCCAGATCACATACAAAGTGGTTATAAATCCTGAATTGGTCGCCGTTGTCATTTGCAAACCGTAAGTCTGAAATAAAAGCATTAACCATAAAATCAAACCCGGGCTCAGCGTGAGCAGAGCTTCACTCTTCAGTAAGCCCCATGGCTTTCGCCAGAGAAAAAGCAAAACAAGTCCAATAAAAAAAGCGCCGAAGAAACGATAAAAAATAATCGCCGGAGTCGAAAGACTTTGAAGAGCCCAAACGGTGGCAACAAAACCAAAGCCCCACAAGGTTCCAGCCAAAACGAGTTCGAAGATGGCTTGAAACCTAGTCGAAAGCTTCAGAAAAAATTCTTCCTTTGTCGAAGCCTTCTTTTTCAATGAGTTGCGCTTTCACATCTTTGATCATGGCGCCATTTCCGCACAAATAGAAAGTTGTCGGAATTTTAGAATAGTCATATTCGTGAATGAAATTTTGAATATAACCTTTTTTTCCTGTCCAAGATTCAGAGGGTCGGCTCAAAACAAATTGGTAATCAAAATCTTTCAGACTCTTTTTCAAATCTTCTAATTGAGCCTGGTGATAAATTTCTTGTTCGTTTCTGACTCCAAAAAGCATGCGGTAACGAATATGGGGGTATTGATCTTTCTTAGAAAGAAGATAGCAATAGTGTTGAGAAATCCCAGTTCCCGTATTCAGGAAAATAACTTGTTCTGTCGGAGGCTCTTGAAAGAAAACTCGACCAAAGGGCCCTGTGAAAGTGAGCTCTTCTCCACCTTTCAAATTCCAGACGTAAGTCGATGCGATACCGCCTTCGATTTTCTTAAAGAGCAAGTTGAAACCATTTTTTTGCTGTTCCGTCGAGGCGATCGAATAAGCTCTGAGAGCGGGTTTTGGTTCCTGAGGCACATGAAGCGTGACAAACTGACCTGCGCGAAAACTAAACTCCGCAGGAGTTTTCGTTTCGATCATGAGCTCCCGCACGTTCGGAGTATGATCAATAATTTTCGCGACTATCATCTTGTACTGCACACGAGTTGAAGACATTTTCGGAGCCTTTCTGTACACTTATTCTTACGTGAAACCACCCAAGACTTCAAGAATGCTGATGCTCTTATTTTGCCTTTTGCCGCTAACGGCCTTAGCAGCAAAGAATCCTTTTTTTTCAGGTAGCACAGAAGCTTATCCACACCCCTTGTATTTCGACCTTTCAGGTTCCGAGGTTGAACTGGAGCCTTTGCAGCTGAGCTACAATCTGAGCAATGGGGCTTTGGAAATCGGAACTCTGAAAATGCAACCCGGAGATTTTTATATTGATTTACTGACCTTAAAAAAGGCGAACAGTTCTCTCACAGAAGATGTTTTTGTGGTGCAGTGGCCAGAATACTTTATGCGGGACGGAAATCTGGAGATTATTTCTCGTACGGGACGAACTTTGTGGTCTGCCAATATCAATGAAAAACGTTTGGAAGAGTGGCGATCAAGTCTTGGAAGCTGGAAAACGAAAGCGCAATACGGCGTGCGCAATGCAAACCCTGATAATACTCCGTTATGGAGGCTCAACGAGCCTTTCCGAGTTTGTTTAACCAAAGGCAAAGAGGGCTTGCAGACAAGACTTTGTTCGACTCAATTTCGCATGGAATTGATCAAGGGAAAAGCGCGTATTTTCAAAGTCCCGCTATCGAATCAGCCGCCACGGGTCATTGTGAATAATCAACAGTCTCCTTTGCAGCAAGCCATGCCGGTGAAGCCTGGCGAAGCGGTTCAGTTCTATGCGGAGCTCAGTGATGGAAGCAGTTACGAATTTTATGCCATTCCCAAAACGATCGCCTTTGTGGATATGGTCGGAGATGAGCAGCAAACTTGGGCGTTGGCGATCACAGAAGGCGAAGCTCCACTGCAGCCCACAGAAATTATCAATAAAGAAAAAAGCTCTAGGTTCGTTGAATTTCTAGGCTGGCAGCAGACCATCGGAGATTTTAGGCAATACTGGAGAACGAAAATTCCATTTGGAGAAACGCAAATTTTGCTTCCTGGAAATGGCGGTGGTGCTTTTTTGCAGAAAATGAAGATTAAAACTCTGCCGACAGAGAAAATGAGAGCTTTCTTAGAGCCCGAAGGAATCGAAGGAACCTATGTCGATGGTTCTCGCATCTTCTTTAAGAAATCTCCGCAGACTCAGGTTAGCTCAAAACAGAATCGCGTTTTTTCAGAAGAGGAGAATAGCGAAGAGTTCGGTTGGGAATTCGGAGCAAAGAAACGCGGACAAATGAATCGCAGTTATCTCTTGGTCAGTGACGGGACCCACACCTTCAAAGCTTACCACGAGCTATTTAAAGGTTTCCCTCGAGAAATCAGTCTTCGTTCAATCCTGATTCCAACTTCTGTTTCGGATTACGCCATTCTTGGAGAAATTGCTTTCTCTTATTGGTTCGAAGATGTTCTCGGTTGGGATAATACGACATTTTCTAAACAGCGTTGGGGACTGAGTACCAAATACTTTCGAACTCTCAATGATTTAAAGCACGGAGGAGTGAGCGGACCTTTCAATGTTCTGAATGCTGAACTCAAGTATCGATTAACTTCGGGGATGTGGGCCAGAAAAGAGACGTGGGGTTTGATCGCTGGTTACCAAAAATTTGAATTTTCTCCTCCTGTGCGAACTTTTGAAGCGGAACTGCTAGGGGTGGGTGTCTTTTGGGCTCGCTCGATGCCAAGAATCTTTGATAAAATAATCAATTATTTTCCCTTTATGAACTATCCGAAATGGGTGGATGCCGAGTTTATTTATTATCCAATGACAAGCTCTCCAGGTGTCGAAGTCGGTGTGAACTATGCTCTTAATTTTCACGGACAGGTCATGTGGTCAGATCGCTTTTTTGGTGAAGCCGGCTTTGGTATCAAAGGATATGATTACGCCAAACAACTCTCCGCAACTAGTAAGCCTCGTTTTACCTTTACCAGTCTCTACGGCACCGTCGGCCTAGGCTATCGCTTCTAAAATCTCGCACTCAACTGAGAGCCGATAAACCAGCGATTCTCCAAAAGAAGATGATTATCTTTTTTGATCTCATAATTCTTGCTCTCTAAGATGGAGCGAGCAAAAGCTAAACCGCCTTGGAGCTCCATGAAGACAACTTTGCTCACAGGCCCGCGTAGACCAACCAGAGACTTCGTTTCCGAAACAAACAGACGATGATCTTTCACCGCTCGGTCATCCAGATAATAATTCTGTAAAGAGGAATCCATCTGAGCATAGGCTTGGAAAGGACCGAATAAAACCTTGGAAATTTCAAAACGATAGACATAAGGTCCCAGCAAAGCGCTCGTGGTCCACTGTTCACTGATCTGATATCGAATGAAAGCAAATGGGAATCCAAAAAACCCAAAAAATTCTTTGGATGGTTTGTAAATGTAAGCAAAGCCTGGCAAGGGAACTTCATTGGCAAAACTGCGATTATTTGAATAATTCACGAGCCAGATCCAACGTCCCACAGGGTCTGTGCTTTGCGAGTAAAAAACATTCGCATTCAGTGTTGTGTTGTCTTTGGAAGTAAAAGTCTTATCGCTTGAAGATCCGAAGTTGGCGGAAAATCCCCAAAATTGGTTTTCACCTTCATAGTGCCTGTAGGATAAGCCATATTCAGATTCGTAAAGCTCCGAAGGCAAAGCCTTGCCATTGGGAAGAGTGAGACCTTTACCAATGTTCAATTGCGACCATTTCCATGAAATACTCGCTGGATCGGTCGGGACATAATTGATGGGTGTTGAAATAAAAAATCTTTGCTGAGTAAATCGAGATTGATCCCGATCGCCGGTGATACCGGGTTCATCTGTGGCCGAAAATCTGAACGCCGTTTTAGGTAAGCTCGGAGGAGCCACAAAGTCAGCAAAAAATTCTTGCGCAAAAGCTGGCGAATGTAAGAGGCTCGCGAAACAGACGAAGATAACGCTATAGAATCCATCAAGTATATAATTTTTCATTCTTTTTGAGTTTTACATGCTCCTGCTAATGATGTTAACTGAATTCATATGAACAAATCTTATTTGCATTTTTTTAAAAGTTCTTTCTGGGTGACGGCGATTGGTCTTATGATGGCGGCAGGTGTTGGATATTATTATTCCGGCACCCTTCCAGGGGCTGCGGAAGCTCTGTTCCTCGCTTTTATTCTCTGCATTCTCGAAATCTCCATCTCTTTTGACAACGCCGTCGTCAATGCCACGGTTTTAAAGGACATGACTCCTTTATGGCAGAGACGCTTTTTGACCTGGGGGATGCTGATCGCCGTTTTTGGAATGCGGATGATTTTTCCTCTTTTGATCGTGGCTATCGTCGCCAGTTTGGGGCCCTGGGAAGCGCTGAAATTGGCAGCCATCAGTCCAGACGAATACGCTCGCATCATGCTCAGTGTACATCATGAGATTGCGGCTTTCGGCGGTTCTTTCTTGATGCTCGTCGCTCTTAAATATTTCTTTGATGCCGAAAAAGACAGCCACTGGATTGCCTGGCTCGAGAGGCCTCTGGCTTCGATGGGTAAGCTTTCGGCTGTTGAGGTGGGGATCACGCTCTTCTTCATTTATGTTTTAAGCCACTATGTGGATCCGGCAGAAACTCTTCCATTTATTTATTCAGGAATTGCCGGAGTTCTGACATTTTTGGCCGTGGAAGGAGTCAGTACTTTCTTGAAGGTGCCAGATAGCGCTAAACACGATGTTCACCGCGCCAGTATTGGAATGTTTCTTTATCTCGAAGTCTTAGACGCTTCTTTTAGTTTTGACGGTGTGGTGGGAGCGTTTGCCATTACCAATAACATCTTTATTATCGCCATTGGTCTTGGCATCGGAGCGATGTTTGTTCGAAGCTTAACGATTATGATGGTGGAAAAAGGGACTTTGAATACTTTCAAATACCTGGAGCATGGAGCTTTCTATGCAGTGGGTTCGCTGGCTGTGATCATGTTTATGAACACGGTCACGCATATTCCAGAGGTGATTACAGGCTTGATAGGAGCGACTTTTATCGGATTTTCTCTTTACTCGAGTCTCAAGGATAAGCCGATTTAATCTTTCTTAACCTGCTCTTCTCCAGTTTGTTCTTTCATGATTTCTTTGGCTTTTTTTCCCGTGATGCCAACCCATTCTGGTAAGAAAAAGGCGATGACCACAAATACCAGGGTAACGAAGACAAAGAAGCCCGTCATGATCCAACCCAAACCCATTTTTTACTCCAGTAGGCCGCGATCTTCTGCTACAGTCGGCCCATGGCTTACAATCCCAAAGATCATTACTTTAAGAAAGCAAAAAAAGAGAATTTTGCGGCCAGGTCCGTCTTTAAGCTCGAAGAAATCGACAAAAGATATCATCTTTTCAAGCCGGGTCAGTTGGTTTTGGATTTAGGAGCCAGTCCGGGTTCGTGGTCACAATATGCTTCTCAAAAGGTAGGAGATAAAGGCCGAGTTCTCGGTGTCGATCTCAGCCCCGTCACAGTCAGCTTACCCAATGCCGCTTTTATTCAAGCGGATCTCTATGACTTGAAATTAGAAGATATTTTTAAAGAGCATGGATTTCACCCTCCTTTTGATTTGGTGATTTCAGATATGGCACCAAAAACCACAGGCATTCGCTCTGTCGATCAAGATCGTTCAACAGCACTGTGTGAGCTTGCTTTGGATGTCGCGAGAAGATTTTTAAAGCCCAAAGGTCATTTCGTCTGCAAGCTTTTTCACAATGATCAATTCACCAACCTAAGAGATGAGATTAAAAAAAGCTTTGATAAATTTGAAGCTGTGAAGCCAGATAGCACTCGTAAAATCAGCAAAGAAATCTTCCTTGTGGGTATTGGTAGAAAGCCGTGAAAATTTTATTTCAGAATGATTTTTTCGTATTGCTGGATAAACCATCGGGATATCTCTCGGTCCCCAGTCGATTCCCGGATCAAGATCAGCGCAAGGTTGTAGGAGTAGAGCTCGAAAAGCAATTAGATCGCCCAATTTTTCCTGTGCACAGGTTAGACTGTGAGGTCTCAGGGCTCATGCTTTTTGCTCTGACGCCAGAGGCTCACCGAGATGCGAATCAAGTCTTTGAGAGACATCAATTGCAGAAAACCTATCAAGCTCTGGCGACCAAAATGGTCCCGTCAACCGAACTTGAGAGTAAAATGAAACATCGCGAGATTCATGTCCAAAGAGGGGAGATTCTTACCTGGAAAACCAAGGTTTTAAGAGGAAAAAAGCGCAGCTTTGAAAGTCCCCATGGAAAGCTCAGCGTGACAGAGGCTCAATATCAAGGCTTCACGAAATATCATCAATGGAGTTTAAAACCTATCACAGGCAGAGCTCATCAATTGAGATTTGATCTTTCTCGCCATGGATTTCCTATTTTAGGAGATGTTCTTTATGGTGGGGAGGCGATTGAAGAAAAAGAAATGATTTATCTCAGATCCTGTCATCTGCAGTTTTCGCAAAAAGATTTTTGTCAGAAATTTAAGATACCTGAACAGTTTTCCGTCGAGGGCTATTTCTAACTGGTGTAGATCGAATAGGTCTCTCGGTGAAGGGGCTCGTTGACCTCTGAAAGCCAAGCTTGATCTTTATGGATTAAAAATCGACTGGCACGGCCGCGGCCCACAACTTTGATCTTTCTGGTGCGAGAAATTTCTTTCAAATCTTCCAAAGTCTTGCTGATAGCGGTATTGCTGCCATAATCATAAATTAAGTAATGACTGGCTGATTCTGGTTTTTCATTCAAAAGATCTCGGTATTGGATTCTTTGCTGGCAATCGAGGACACGTTGGCCTTCGGAAACTCTTTGTTGAATTAATTCATATCCTCGGTAGAGCACCAAAGGATAATGAGCTTTCATCACATGAGCCAATCTTCCGTAAGCACAACCGAGATCAATCACGAAATCTCCAGCCGTGACCTGCATATCTTCAAGCATGCTTCTCAGTTCCACATACGGAGTTTGAAAAGATTGAACATCCAGCCCAATCCAAGTCTCTTGAGCTTGTTGGCTGAACTGCGGTTTTAAAGCATAGATTTCTTTTTCGATTTTTTCACATTCAAATCCGAGCCAGCTATCAACCAGACGTGCATGCTCTTTCGCCTGCGCATAGGTGTATTGGGTGAGGAGGGGAAAGGGATTTTGGGGATCAAAGGGAATCATCTTGGGAACATTTAGCATCTGAATCAAGAAGATATCAAGGCTCAGGGAGTAGAATTTGTTCTAAGGGAATACTGTCCATATTGGTCCAAACTTCACCAAAAGCGGATTCGCGGGAGCTTCGAATGCTGGCAAGCAGAGAGGGATCGAAGACCTTCTCGTATTTCGATTTTCCAATCAGGCTCTTTAAAGCATCACCGCTTTGTTTGAGAGCCGAGCTCAATTCTTCGACCTGCCAATCGGGATATTGATCTCGTAGGTTAGCAGCCGCCGCCGTGATAAAGGCTGTTGCTTGCGAGGTTCCTGACATTCTTACGAATTGCTGATGGGGAGACGAGGAGAGAATATCTTCGCCCAGTGTGGCAATATCAATACTGTCGGGTCCGAAGTTGCTGAAAGAGGCGAGCTTGTTTTTGGAGCTCAGGGCTAGGACGGACAGGATATTGGAGAGCTTATAGTTAGCGGGATAATATTTGACGATATCGGTATTAGTAGAATCATTTCCGGCCGCTGCGACCATCAGGATATGGGCTTCTTGAGCTTTTCGGATAACAGCTTCTTCAACGGCATTGTAACCAGGACCACCAGCCGAGTAATTGATAATTTGCGCTTTCATTTTTGTCGCATATTGAATGGCTTCAATGGTGCTTTGAAGATTTTTAGCAGGGCTGGCTTTCGGGTCAAAGTATTTCAGAATCATCAGTTTCGCATTCGGCGAATTCTTAGCAATGATCCCAGCGATATGTGTTCCATGTCCGTGGTTATCCTGAATATTGGCGGAGTTCTGTACAAAGTTCCACCCATGAATATCATCGATATAACCATTTTGATCCTCATCTATTCCATTGCCAGGAATTTCCTTAGGGTTTGTCCAAAGATTTTTTTGTAAAAGCGGATGTTGGAGATCAGCACCAGTGTCGATAATCGCCACCGTACTTGGAAAGCATTGGACGCAAAAGAAACCGACGTTCACAAAGACCATGAGGGGGATGTGTTTAAGGAAGTTCGGAGATTCTTGAAGCTTCGACCTTGCGATCGATTTGAACAGATGAGATCTCTCTTTGTTGTTTTTTATTCGTTTTAACAGAAAAGACATAGAGCAATTTCTCCTTTGGTTTTTGAGGGCATGATCTCAGAACATCGGTGACAAATTGGTTTCTGTTATGATGATCGTAGCTAATCTGATCAAAACAGCCGTTGGCAAAGTGATGGCCGATAACACGGTCTTGTTCATCGTAGCGAATCATCTCCAATTTAGTCTTATTCCTGGCAATGGATAGATTGGAATTTTTATCATATTTAAATTCATGGATGCCTTGACGAGATGTGATCTTTTTCAGAAGACCATTTTGTATCGTCAATTGGGCCGTTTCACCTCCAGAGCTAATTTGAAATCCGGTTTTTAATTTTTCGACTTTGAGGGAATTCTTTTTTGGGAGTTTGGCTTTACAATGTTTGATTTCTTCATCTAGATTGCTGCACCAACCAAGACCGAAAATCCCTTCGAAAAGACTTCGACTATTGTATGTCAGTTGTAATTTCTGCTTTTGGAAAAGATCTAAGCTATAGCGGAAACTGCCATCCATGGTGTTGGTCTGAGCGTGAGCGGTATTTATTTTGAGTGTCAGTGCCATCGGGAGCAGAAGGAGCGAGAGAGAGAATCTTGCTTGCATGCAAAACTAACAAAGCAAGCAATGGACCAAGCTGAAAACGGATTTGAATTCTTCTAAGAGAATTACTTTTGAGCTGAAGCTAACATGTGAAGGAGATAACAGACAGCCACAAGTTTTAGACACCCCTGTTAGATGACTAACAGGGGTAGGAAACATAAATCAAACAGCTGAATTAAGCGACAGACTGAAGACTTGTGCCAGCAACCGTATACTTGTTGCGGCCGGTATTTTTAGAGTGATACAGGGCCTGGTCAGCACGTTTGAGCCAGGCTTCCCAGCTTTGGCTCTGAATATCTTTTTCCTCTAATTGAGCAATCCCCATAGAGACCGTGAATTTAATCTGATGAGGGCCTTGTAAGAAGATCTCCTTACGTACCTTATTCATGAGCTCTTCGGCTTTATGGACGGCGTGTTCGGCCTTAAAATCAGGGAGAAGGATCGCGAATTCTTCCCCACCAATACGAGCAACAAAGTCTGTCTCACGATGAAACACTTCTTTTAAAAGGCGCACACATTCTTTGAGAACGAAATCACCGATATCGTGCCCATAGGTATCGTTGATCTTCTTGAAAAAATCGATATCCATGACAATCATGCTGACCGAGTTCTTGGAGAACTGAGCCATTTGTAGGTATTTTTTCAACTGCTCATCAAAGCTCTTACGGTTATAGGCACCGGTGAGATGGTCCGTGCGCATTGTTTGATTGGCTTCCATGAGCTGTTTTTTCATTGTGCTTAAATTCTTTTGAATCGAATCCATACGTTGAGACCGACGCTCGTCTTTTTTGGTTTGGACTTCGATATAGTGATCGATGAATTCGCGGGACTTGCTGCGCAAGCCTTCGATCGAATTGCTTTCAACAGCTTCTTTGAGTTGTTCCAAGGTTTCGCCAATCTCCGTTTCTTTTTGCTGTTCAAAACGGATGTCATCGCCTAACTGGTCAGCAAAATCCCAGATGATATTCTTAAAATCATCAAAAGTATTTTGGACATAAGTATACTCGTCAATTCTGTAGCTCGCGAAAAATTGACGAAAGCGAAAAAGAGCTTTCTCGGAGACCGTGGGATCTGGATTCGCGATAGCTTTAGCTAACTCATCTAAGGTTTCTCGCACACGACGGACTGGCTGATTATGAAAATCAAGCAGATGCTTGTTATAGGTATCGATCATGTGAAGAAGGGTGGCTTTTTCTTCGGAGATACTCGGGGTGATGACAGGATTTTCGCCTGTTGAATCTTCTTGCCAAGGAATATCGAATTGCTCCAATAGCTTTTTAACCCATAATTTCACAAAGCCTCCTCGGGCATGACTCTCTCTTTTCGGTTAATAAGAGGGACATATCAACAGCCTTAGGTCTAGCTTGTCAGTCTAGCTTCTTGGCTGGATTTGGAATCAAAAATCTAGAGTCTTTAAGTATTTATGTTTAAGATAATTTCTCAAGGAGAGACGCTCAATATGGCACAAGATTGGGTCTACATTCCAGTTCGGTCTAAAGGTAAAGAAACTGAAAAAGCCAAGATCGATAAGTCGGATGAGAAAAGAGTTCTTCAGCACACATGGCGAGTCGTCACCAAAGATACCGGTCGCAAGAAAGTTGTTACCAACATTATTGATAAAAAAGGAAGAAATCGTCAGATTTCTCTTGGCAATTTTTTGATGAATCCTCCAAAAGGTAAAATGGTTTATCCACGCCGTTTTATGGAAGGTTTTGATTACCGAAAAAATAATCTGATCGTCTGTACGATGGCTGAGAGACAAAGAATTCTCCCTAAAAATCGCGCGGGTAGCAGTTCGAAATACAAAGGTGTTTCTTACATTCAATCTCAGAAAAGATGGAGAGCTTCGATTACCTTTGAAGGCCGCAGTATTTCCATTGGAAACTATAAAAGCCAAGATGAAGCCGCTCTTCAATACAACAAAGCAGCCATCCATTATTTTGGAAAAGATGCTTATCAAAATCAAATCGTCGCCAAGAAAAAGCGCGGCGGAGATGGCAAGTAACTCTGAAAAAATTTCTGCAAGGCTTGGGATTTGCCGCTTGCGCCTCTAACTCGTGCGGAAGTATCTCCTCGATCCATGAATCAATAACTCGGCTTGAGTCCGAGGCATTCCCATTCCTTCGAGAAGATTGATTTCGATATAGGCTTTCGTATTTATAAAATGTTTAAAGCTTTGGATGACTCTAGAAAAGGGTCTTTGATCCCAAAATCTTGCGTTCAATGCTTTGAGCTTTTTAAGCCCCTCTAATTCCATAACAATCATAGCTAATCCAGAGGTAAGTCCCCTGATCCAAGCCTTATAAAGCACTTGGCTATGGATTTTGACATGCAGATGAAGATGATTTCCCACATTAGCAAAGCTTAGAATCTTGACTCCTTTATGGGATGAAAACAGATAGAGAAAGTTTTTAATTTTTTCTCGATTCTTTTGATGCTGAAAAGAGTAAATTCCTTTGGCTCGAGTCGATCTCAAAGTGAAGTGCATGCTGCCAGTTTTATAAACCAATGCACGAGCACCTCTGTTTTTGGATTTTTTTCTCAAATCTCCACCATAAGCCAGGATGTTTTTGCTGGAAAACAGGTTTTGTTGTTTCGATGTTCTTGAGTTCTTCATCTGATTCCTAAAATATTGAAATATTTCATTAAAGTCAATGACCGAAGGTATGAACTTTCAGTAACCTCGCGCAAAAATTGAAGCATGAGGAGAGTGAAAGAATGAAGTGGGGAAGATTTATAGGTTGAGAGATGGTATAGAAATGGACGGGCAGGATTTGAAGCAAAGACATTTGGGTTATAAGCGCGACGAGCTAGGGCTCACATTTCCCGAGCCACTATTTCGGTGTCACGGCAAAAAAAGTTCCGAGGAATTTTGCTCATAGGCGGGAAAAATTCCTCTGATTACCGACAAAAGACAAGCTTAATTTAAGATCAGTTCCATTACGGGAGAGCCCGTTGGTAAAGCCTCTGGCATCGGCATTGCTTTACTCAATGCATGGGCAGAGGGGCTTCGTGTGCGAGTACGTGAAAAATGTATTAGGAAAAGAATTGAGAAAATGGAAAGAAAAAGGAGGCGCATTATGGCGACTTTTGAAAATTATAACGGGGAGACAAAAACGAGAGCAAGTGAGGGAGCTATCATTGGTTCTATTGTCGGAATGCTGATGGGTCTTTTCTTTTGTGCGATGATTTATAGAAGCTATGTGGCGACCGGAGCATATATGCTCTTTCTTTGCACTCTCACGCTGATTGGCAGTATCGCGGCATTTACCTTTGCTGGAATGCTGGTGGGAATTGGGGTGCCCCGATTTAATCCCAATCCGACCCAAGGTTGGCTCAACCGTTGGCGTCACGTGATGCGGGGAAATCGCACCTATGCTCGCCGCACGGACGTGGGTCATCTCAACAGGGCCGTCAGAAAACCGAGTTCGATTACTTAGATTTCAGTTCTTTTTCGATG
>JACCDR012206043.1_pt1 | contig 16395 bp, 20 predicted proteins | sample 7446431 | NCBI WGS metagenome assembly JACCDR01 (sample SAMN15323443, study PRJNA562643) | freshwater metagenome | isolation source: river surface water | place: USA:Blue River Watershed | collected 2017-08-17 | reverse complement strand
GTTCATATGGGGTCGGCGGCTGAACTTTTTGGGCTACCGACCCCATGGGCACTGCATTTCCGCTGGTGGAGCACTGTTACTGTGAAATCAATAGTGCAATCATAATCATCGCTGGAATGAATGTGGTTAGCTCATCAATCATATGCCATATTGAATTGATTATGAATTCTCTAAATGAGATTCGCTTTGTCTGTTGAATTACCATTTGCTTACCGTTCTGTATGGTGGTTCATACTGTCCCGCTGATACACGCCTACCTGTGTTACATGTCTGACACGCTGCACGTGCGTTATCAGGATCGTACTTCTGACCCCCATTAGCTAATGGAATTATATGGTCTACCTGACCGCCCTTGAGTGGTGCCTCTATCGCGCACTTAGGCCCAGCTACACGGCATGTGTATTTATCGCGCAGTAGTATAGAGGCTCTAAACTCCCGCCATCGTGTATCAGAACCCTTTTTCCATTGATTACTCATATGGTCTCCAGATGCTTAATTCAATGGCTTAATGTCCGATTTGTGTAGATTTACAGGTAATACATCATCTTCAGGAATTCATTACCCCAGATCCAGCCCTTAGGGTACTTAATCATATTGTACCCCTCTGTGTCAGGTACCGTGTGCACGGTCGTGCTCCTACACGAGCAACCATGCCGGTAGCCTTCCAGAATCTCAGGAACACGCTCAGGATTGAAGCTGAGCACCTTTCCGTACCCCTTATACGGCATAGCCTCTCCGATATGGATTTTAGCCTTACGAACCCGTGTAGCTTTACCGTTACGCCGTGGCCTATCGTGCTCGTATGGAATATCCATTACAACTCCTTGACTAGTGACTAGTAATTTGCTGGGGTGTTCTAATTCATTTGATGGTGAATGGCATGATCCTGTTGAAATCACCATCTGCTACGGGCAGGTATGGCCTACCGCAGCTAGCTCGCACACTGTACTGCCCATCGGGTGCATAGTGATCAGCAATCAAATGCTTGTGCCTGCCGAATGGACACTCTACGCGCACGAACACCATCGTAGGTATAGGATGAACCATAACAGCGATTACACGTGCTTTTCTAGTATCCATAATAATTACCCCCTGGTGACAGATGCATTTTTATTATTTTATGGACGTTTTTGCAGGTCAACGCTAATATCTTTACTACTTCTCTACTTTTTGGTGACAGATCGATGACAGATAGAATAATAGATAAAAAGCAGTAAAACAGCAGGTCAACGCCATATTTATTTGTTGGTGGTGACGGATGACAGATGTTCTGAGAAAGTCCCCATAGCGACTCAATATCATTTGTATAATTATTGAGTATCTATTACGAATTACTACACTACACTCTATGGGGAGTTTTCCCGAAACATCTGTCACATCCGTCATCGGGCATATCATATTGGGGTTGACCTGCAAAAACTCGATGACACATGATCCGTCACCGATCCGTCACCGGGCCCCTGATCCGTCACCCCCTCAATCAATCAATTTACGCCCAATTCGTCCGCGTTCCTTCTTATTGCGGTAGCTCTCCCACCCTAGCTGTGTCATACGCCTGCCAAATTCGATTTTGCTGCATACCTCTTCGGTGTGCGAGAGATAGTGTGCATAGGCGGCATCATTCGTGATCGTATGGCCTGCTAATTCGGTTGTGTGATCCTGTAGATATGATGCAAAAGGGCTGGACTCGGCAAACAGTGCATTCGTAGCGAGCATGAGACTGTCCAGCGATTCACCCATGTACCCGGCGGTATAGCGCTTATAACCAGTGAGCAACCATCGCAGAATCTCCTCACCGGCCTTCTCAGCGAGCATGAGACCCATGTTCACGTGTTCCCTGCTCTTAGGTACCACTCGGGTGAACTGAAGCCCCACAAAGCGCCTACGGAGGGCGGCATCGGCACCGTGAATCGTCGGCATCTCGTTAGTTACCACGATAGGAAGGAAAGAGGGCCTAGATGACGTCTCTCCCTCATAGTTCACACGGGAACTGAATTTATCGTTACCCACCAGCAATTTCATTCTGTCCGCGTGCATTACCAGCGTGTGTGATGTCTCGCTCGTGTAGATCAGCCGCTTATGCATTACGGCACCGATGTCATTACGCGGTACGTCACCGCCTTTGCCGCCCTGGAAGATAGAGCTATTGCAGGTACTAGCGAGCGACCCCAGTACTGCGCCTATAGCGTCCATGAGCGTGCTCTTACCGCTACTCGATGGCCCCTGAATCCAGAGCATCAACCGTTCAGGGTTGCCATCCGTAAATGCGCCATAGCCTAGAATCGTTTGAATCGCCGCACGCTCCTCTGCGGAAGGCAGCATGCTGGTAAGCCATTTCCGCCAGAGTCCAGGACGAACAGTAGTGGAGTAATCGACATTCAATTTATAGGTGAGCATGTCCGCCATGGATGCGTCACGGAAACTCATATCCCGTAGATCAAGTGTGCCGTTACCGCAGTTCAACAGGTGTGGGCTGGTGTCGAAATCAGCGGGATTGGCGTACAGATTATCTTTGAGCCGCTTTTCAAGATTGGCGATATTCATTGCGCCCAAATATTTCTGCCTGATCTTCAGCTGTGTTTCATCGGCGGAATTGATCTTGAGATTGCGGATCACGTTAGCGATCATGTTTCGTACCCACGATCCAGACGGATCACGCTCCCAGTGCGTCTGTGCCCAACCTTTCCAGTGCCCAGACCGTTCACTAGCCACGTAATAGGCCGGAATGTACTCCCGTAGCAATTCCGCCAGTTCTGTATCGTTACCAGGTAGAGCGATGTAACCGCGCTTGCGCTTGGTGCCCTGTTGTGCCATGGTGTATCCTTAGTTAGCAGCGGTACAAGAGGGTCGGCGGTTCCTTTGGGAGAGGAGAACCGTCGGCCTTTTCATTTGCTCAGAAAACGTAATAGTCATCGAATTGCATCAGATCGTGATATGTAGGGAATAGCATTTCCACAGGACAATGCAGCACAATAGCGATACGCCAAAGCTCCTTCACGGTGATAGCGCGACGGCCGGTTAGTTTTGAGCTGAGGGTTGCAGGGTCCATGTCGAGCGCTTCAGCTAGCTCCGCCTGTGTTACGTCACGCATCCGTAGCTTCACACGTTTGATGATCAGTTGCCTGAAGTCCTTATCACTGATGTCCATGCCGACAACACTAGATCATCGTTGTCGTTTTGACAACTACCAACTTTGTTTACTGTCTGGGGAACAGCTGTTCCACGCCTACCGTGAAGTGCCTGCTAAGGATGTACAACTCCTCTGCGGTGAACCGCGTGCGCCCCGCAAGTTTTCTGCTGACCGTTGCCTGTGTGGTTCCTAGCCATTCCGCTACCTCTTCTTGCGTACGTTCCTGTTCCTGTATGAAAGCGGCTACCCGCTGGTTGATTTTCCGAGTGATTGTCTTGTGATCCATACGGACATGGTATACCTTGAGGTGAAGTGCTGTAAATCATCGAAAGGAAAGCACTGTGCCCTCTTCCTCTCCCAAACTCCGTAAGCTGCACATCACGCGGAATCTAGACATCATCGCGTACGTGGTTGCAGTGCTAACCCTGCTGTTCGTGTAACAGATAAGCAATAAGGCTCCCACCAGATAGGTTGGGAGCCTTATTCATGTTCAAAGCTAATCAGTGCGTGTGATCCTGAATGCACTACCCGCCTGTACCGTCGTGTTGTTACCCGACGATGCATTCTGTGCCCATTGCAGGGATAGATTACCCGCCACCGTAACGATGGTATTAACAGTCCATTCCCGTGCACAGTTGAATACCGATGACGCGGGACCACCGTAGATGGCATCCTGACCCGCAGCCTGTGAACCACCCATGTTCACGCCTGTGGACACGTTGGCGGTAGCTGTGGAGTCGTTTGCGATACCCATGATGTGTCGGTCAGGACCGTTAGAACCGCTCCATGTGCCTGTAAACGCCCATCGAGTCTTGATGTCCTGGGTGTTTGTGGTTGTCTGGGTGTAGAACAGCAGCAATTCAATATCGTACGTGCCGATCTCCAACGGAATAGCACTAAGCGCCGGATCATCGGCCAATGTAGTTGTAGTGTTCCGGGCGGTACCCGATGTCTTACGGTAATACCGTGGCAGCTTACGAAGAATTGCGTTTACATCTTCGGCCAAAATGATATCGCCACCAAAAACAACCATTAGATAATCCCCCATCTTCCAGGCGTGGATACCCGCACGGCTGAGCCATCGGGCAGAGTCTTGGTTACACCATTGGCGCTACGGAACACACCTGTGGCTACCTGTGCATACGGTCCCGAACCGGTTCTAGCCGCCATAGCCCCGATCGGAATATGAATTAGCTCCCCTGAGATGAACAAATCATATGCCTGTGTGGAAGACCATGCCTCATCATCAGTTATAGCGAATGTCAATGTAGTTGCGTTCGGTGCGTGATCGCCGTTCAGCGTGCAGGTGGTCAAATCATATCGAGTGGCAGTTGAATCGTATTCACCGATATTGAATTGCTGATCTGGCTTACAGTTGAATGTAATCTTCCGTGAGTGCGTGCCGACTACTTCAGTCCAGCCCAGCACGAACAACCTGACAGTGTCGTAATTCAGATCGATGATCTCAATCACTGAACCGACGAAGACATTAATCAGATTGATTGAAGGAACCGCATTCAGATCCAATGTAAACTGAGGGTATTTAGGTAGATTAACCGTATTCCGCCGAAGCCACCAGTTCGCCTGCTGAATTAGATTCTCAGCAGGATCGTAGAGGTTTACATTGATATCTTGTTTCTCTTCCCCGATACCGTCCGGCGGGCTTTGAGTCCCCAGTGGTCCCGTGTCATCTCTGGCGGTAGCTTCACCGCCTCCACGCTGCTGAACAGTCACTACGTTGAACACATCGGTGCTACTCTCGACTTCCAGCGGGCGTTTCGGTAGATCCGCCAGGTAGAGCGAGAGTGCAGGCGATTGGTTATAGCGTGTAGTGCGCAGCTTGAATAGAATACCCAGCGTATCGATATCATCATAGACAAGGCCGTCTTCAGTGATCCTAATTTCATTGATGATATTGAATAGCGTGTCGGATTTCTGTGGACCCAATTGCGCTGAATCAAACGCAGTGCCGACTACACCGAAATTGATTCCCTCTTCATCAAAGAGTATGCGAGTCATCCGCTGGTCTGCACGCTCAATAGCGTAACCATTGAGCACATTCACGACCGGCGGCTGAGCACCGCCAGAGCCATCAGGCCACACAATCGTGTGACCGGCAGCGGCAGGCATCGCATCACTTACGGTTTCGGCAGGATTCCAGTCAATTACTTTTGGCTGACCAACCGTGCCGACCATAGGCGACCCGAAATTGTCCGCTGTATCGACATAGAATGAATCAATGTAAAGCTGAGCCAGATAGTTACCGCCATCCTGACTAACCTGGTAGCGGTAATGGTGCGGCGATCCGTCAAACACATTCAGCGGAATTGAACATGAGCCGGTACTGGATAGCCCACTCCAGTCATTGCTATTCGAATGGAATACACTAACACTGCTGTTAGTGACATTGACTAGGAAATTAACATAGGTTCCGCTTTCGCTCCAGTTGAGTACATCTACGCTGGTAGAACCGTCCGCCACACCGGCGTCAAACTGCATTACCCAGTCAAGTGCGTACCCTGAATACGTACCGGTACGCACCACACCCTGTAGCGTTCCACCACCTTGGAAATTAGGCAGAGGATCTGACCCAGGAATCTTATTGCCGTCGCCGAAGTTGGGCGCACCACCCGGCGGAATAACCGACCCATCCCCTAGCGTGTAGCGTGCCTGAGTCACGGGCGACATAGCGTAGCCACCGTTAGCCGATGGCGCTGTAGCACTTCCTGAGGGCATTTCCATAGGCCAGTATTCGGCGGGCACCACACCATTATTCAGAATGTAACGATAGAGTGGAGACCGAATGATATTGCGCCACTTATTGACACGTGCCAGAACGCCGGTAGCGGTGATATCGCACCAAGCCTTGCCACGGCGGGGAGAACGACGAAAGTCCTGCGTCTCGTCACACAGCCAACTATTCACCTCAGCAATACCGCGTACCTGCCCATCGACAGTAACGCGCAACGGCGTATTACGTCCCACTTTCCCGTACAGAGGACTCATAGGATTAGTAATACGGAATTTATCTGTTACGTTATTCAGCCGCATGGTGATTTGCGCCGGACGCAACCCGCCAAGCTCATCCGACTGACCCTGAATGATAGTGATTGGCTGTTCAGTGAATACCTCATCCTCTGCGGTAATGTCATTCCAGACGCCATCATAAAACAGCTCAACAATTACATCATTCTTAGACATTGCTATTCACCAGCACAGCCTGAACGTTACCACCATTGGTGCTGACATACCGCGCGGTGGCCCGGCCGACAACTTCATTATCTACGACAATTGAAATGTTCAGCATCTCACCATGATTCCGGCTAGCAGGAACAACACGCTCACCCGCTTGAAGAATCGCCATCATCTCAGAACCAGGTGCGCCCGGAACGGAATCAATACCATCATGATACCGTGGTAGTCTTGGAGCAGAAATGCTGTTACCGCCGATGCCCGGTACCCACGATGGCACCGACCACGACAGATTACCTACTGTGCTATTCCACGCATCTGAAATCCAATTGAATGCGGCAATGAATGGCTTTGAAATTGACTGACCAACTAGCTTGAAATGATCCGCTAGGCGTCCGGGAATCTTGCTAAGGTATTCCCATGCCATTTTGGCTTTAGAAACTACCCAGTCCCATGCCTTACCCGCAGCCGCCTTAACCGTATCCCAGTTCTTGACCAGCAAAACGATGATGGCGATAAGCGCCACTATGCCCGCGATAATCCACGTGATAGGCGATGCCCAGAGGGAAGCATTAAATGCCCACTGAGCGGCTGTAACTAGGCCGACAATGCCCACCACAGCGCTAAGCAGTGGCGTAATCAAATTTAGTTTATCTGCCCATTGCTGTAGTTCCGGCGGATTCGCTTCATGCATTGCATCATTCAAATCGACCTGTGCAGTCTTGGCATCGATGTTCGCTTGTGCGCCATCACGAGTAGCCTGTGCGGCATCCTCCTGTGCCTGCTTAACGTCAATACCCGCTTGTTTCAGATCAATTTGTGCCTGCCTTGCTTCATCCGAATTAGCGCCATATTCTTTTACCGCATCGTTGTACTCTTTGAGTGCGGTTTTCTGATCCAATTGCGCTTGTGTCAAATCCAGTGCAGCCTGTTCGGAATCAATTCCGGATTGGGCAGCATCCCGCTGAGCCTGTGCCATATCCTCGGTAGCCTGCATAACATCTACATTGGCTCTTGCCAATTTAGCCGCAGTGGCACGCGCACTGTCCTGGATATCCGCGACAGCCTGTAGTCCGCCTCCTAGGCTGTCAATCGCATCTGTAGCACCCGTGGTAGCGGAACCGAGGGCACCCATCCGCTGTTCGTAGCGAGAGGCATCCTGTGCGCCCTGCTGAAAACTAGCGTTGGCCTGCTGTGCCGCAGCATCAACGCTGTCTACCGCTTGAGTGGCGTTTCGAGCGGCACGCTGCAACCGCTGTGCATCACCCGCGAACTCAAGATTAACGGTATTCGCCATCAGTCAACCTCCATTCCTACGCTGCGGATAACATCCGTGATGGCATTGGAAAGCATTTCTTCGATCTCAGGTCGAATTCGTTTCAACGTGGGATACAGATAACGGCCTTCTCTCAAAAACGGCCTGACTACAGAACCGTTGCGGCCGGTTTTACCACCGAAATCGAGCCATGGCACATAGGGCGCGCGATTACCACCGATGGATACACGTGCAGATGTCCGGGTAGAGCGAGCCTTATAGCTTGCAGCCGCCCTACCCGAACGCTTAGGTACCCAAGGAACCGTGCGAGATACCAGAAGGTTAGCGGCATCATTCAGGCCGACACGCAATGCCTTAGGCGCTTCTTTATCGAGTGCTCGCAGCCCGCGTGACAGTTGATTAAGACCTGAAATTGAAATTCGCCGATCCACTGTTACCCTCGCTTAAGTGATTCCAACTCTGCCCTTTGTGCAATTCTAGCGAAATAGACATGCCAGCTACAATATTCCGCAGCCGACATGCCTTTTCGTAATTCATCGACCGATCGCCAACCCAGTTTAGTTACCAGGTAGTGATCAAATTCTAGGTCAGGATTCCGGTCGAACCTCTGGTAAATTGCTTTTTTCGGCTCCCTCATCTAGTGCCGAAAGCTGCATGATCCGCTTGTCCACTTTGGCAAAATCCGCGTTCTTACTAGGCGTTTTCTGCCAAGCCTCCACCTGTCCTTTAGACAGTTTCGGCTCAACCAGACCGTAGTGAACAATTAGATTTTCAAACACGTTCACATCGGTTTCACCGTTTACCTGTGACTGCTTACCCGCCAGCATGTATTCGTATCGCGACAGACCACGAACCCGAACACATTTACCGTTGGACAGTTCAACCGTGTGAATTTCTTCCTCACCGCTGGTGAGATCCTCAAAGCTGGCAATCTCGCTCATGACTGGTCCGTCGAATCCCAATCGTCGGAAGGTTCGGTCTCCAGTGTCCACAGGCGGTAACCGCCTACAGGTGCCGTTTCTTCGTAACCGGTAACGACTACATCGAACCTGTCCTGTGGCAGTCCGGAACCCGTACCTTCAGGGCGGTAGATCACTTCAACTTTCTGACCGCGTAGGGGCTTGAGAACGGCACGCGGACCAGCCGCCGTGTCATCGTATTTACCACTGCAACCGAATTCGCCGTCATGCAGCGTAGGGTCTTTCACTACGGAATTCTTTCCGTACGTAGTCATATCCTCAGTGCCGCTGGATTGCTTGACGTTGGAATCCGTGCAGTATTCCGAGATATCATTTCCGTCGATAAGAATGACAGTGTATTTGCTGTGCTTGCTAGCCATCGGTCAACCCTCCTTCACGCACTAGTTCCGATGATGATTACGTCGTACGTAACCGAGCTACCCGAGGATGAGTTGGCTACATTCAGCAGGTCACCAGTGCTGGCAGTAACCGTGACCTTCCCATCGGCCGGACAAGCCCAAAAGAAGAAACCACCTGGTGGGATATCGATTCCATCCGATGCCGCCAGGAAAAGCGGTACACCGTTGGATGCCGGACGAATCAGCCTGACGTTATTGGTATTGCCAGTGCTGGCACTGATCAGTACCGCGCGGAGTTCCACAAACGTGAGGGTAGTACCGAGCGCGCCGGTCAGAACGCCCGCCAGATCAAGATCTTCATTGCTACTGGCAGCAATGGTGCGCCTATCACTCCAGACCAGATCAGCCCTATCCGCCGTGGTGCCAGACGTCCACGTCATCTTGCTTTTGTAATCCAGCGGTGCCGCAGCCTCTACCAGATCAAGCGCGTTGCTGAGTGAAGCAACTACGCTGGCAGTGAGTACAGTTCGCAGAGTCATTACTTTTCCTCCGGAAATTCCATGCGAATGTAAGACATTACCTGTGTCAGTTTCACCAATGCACGCTGCTTTGCCTTACCCGGGGGCATGCGCCGTTCCATCTCTTCAAGCAACAGTGCGTGTGCGATAAGGATTGCACGCTCATTATTAGAAACCGGGGGTACCTCAGGGGTAGCCGTCTTTTGCGCTTTAGGCTCAGCTACCGCCTCAGGTGCCTTCTTAACCGCAACTACAGGGGTAGACTCTTCCTCAACTACGGGCTCATTTGATGCTGTGAAATCGAAATCATCGAAATCAGTAGCCGACTGATTGGGCTTCCTCCGGGGCGGCATATTTCACTCTCCAGAACAACTAATTTGCAGGAGCATTACGGCGACAACATATTCAATTTCTGCAACAGGGAATGTTTCAAACCGACAGTCAGTCACGCTGACATCATCACATGTAGCGTAATTATTTCCATCGACAAATTGCTTTATCGACTGCTTACCGCTGGTTGCTGCCCACTGCGCTACCCTGCTCAGCGCGGTTTTGCTGTCGGAACGGCCCGCTATCATCCATAGTTGCAGGCCATGAATTACTGTGACACCATGCTTGTATGTGGTGTCATATTCAATTCGCTCAGGATATGACATGACACCGGCCGGGGGCGTTACTGTGTCAACGGGGTAATCAAATACATTTACTCCGGTGAAACCAGTTACTTTCTCGGCAATTTCCGACATGATCGCATCAAGCTTCATCGTGCCCACCACCGCCGGATAAACGGCGTCAGCGTGACTTGGAAGTCAGCATCAACCTTAGCCAGTAGCCGCAGCTCAGAGCCGTTCTGTGGGCTACCTGCAACGCCGAACGGAGAATTCCTACGCGCACTCAACCGTGCAGCCTGCAATAACAAACCCTCAGTCACGGAAGACGGAATATCATTCCATCCCCACAGCCCTAGGGCGGTGACGTTACCGGTAAGGCACTGAGGGACTAACACCTCCGTATATGGCTTACCCTTGGCTACATTGTTAAGCGGCTGGAATGTGTATTCCGTGATTTCAGTACCGGATTCATCGTACAATTCAAATCCGGTGATATCCTGCAAATCATCAATTTCAATTGAAGTTTTATTGAGTCTGCGATCCCATTTCGGAATGTACGTGCGGGTTTCGGGTGCCGCTACCTGCCCAAACTGCCTGTGACAGAAATCATCAACATTCCGAGAGGTAGCGGTGACCCAGATACCCAGGAACGCATCTACATCACTGTGCTGAATGTCTAGGTAATCCTTTAGCAATTCAGTGTCTGCGTAATCAGGTGCCCAAGTCACCGCAGTCTCCTCAAACGCCGCTAGGAACGCCGTACACGGAACAGTGCGTCACGATCGTATCCGTGTTGCCATCCGACGTAACCCGAATACGAAGCCAGGGACGATCGGGCTGAAGGTGCACAGCAAACGCGGAGTAATCATCTCCCGTAGTTGCCGCCAGTGCACCCGCTACCACACTCGTTACCGCCGTGGCAGGAGTGCCGATCGCACCCGAACCGTTGTCTTCAGCATCCTGAATAACCCACGTCAGGTTATTCGTGGTTCCTGCCGTAGACGCCGTGAGAATCACCAGAACACGATCCCCAGGGCTGTAGGCCGACAGCGCACGCAAATCGATGTCATCCGGCGTACCGAAATCAAATGAAGTAGTCGTTGCACTGTTGATGGTTACCTTGGATGCCGCAAGACGAGTCATACCCGCCAGATCTACGCGGACCAGAGTCATTTCTATTCCTTTCTTGCTGTAATAGGATTACCAGGGTAGCCACTCGGATTGAATGGCTACCCAAATCAAATCACGTGTTGTTGCGGACCAGAACGTACGCCGAACGGTTCTGAATCGTACCGTCGGCACGCTCCCATCCCGTGTATTCGACCTGACCATTTGCGGCGCGAGACCACGGGTTTACCACGATAGCCAGATCAGAAACCCGACGCGTGACGTAAGCCTCACGCATGTCCCCGAATGCAATCGGGAAAGTGATTCCCGCAGACGAGAGAGCGGGCATGCTCTGGTCGAGCACCACACGGTAGCCCAGAAGCATGCGCATCGGACGACCCGAAATACCTTCATTGGTGCCCTGAATCAGTGGCCGCTGTGCACCATCGAGAATTCCGCGAATTTGCGACCACGTGTTCTTGCGCATCACCCAAATTGCATTCTGCTCATATGCAGGGTCAAGCGCATCTTCCGTGTCGAGAATATCGTCATAATCAATTACATCCGCCGTGTCAAGGTCATTGTCACCCGTGAGGCTAGACGCAGCAATGCCGAGCGGCTGATTGACACCCGTTCCGGTAGTCCAGTGAACCGCCTGCTTACGTGCAATGCGCGTTCCCATGGCGCGAGCAACCAGCGCATCAATATCAAACGCAGAGTCTTGGAGCAGTTCCACGCTGACACGCAGAGGGAGATTAGAACCGGCACCCGCCGAAGTGTATTTGTACGCTCCGAGAGAAACCTCACCGAACGTCAGGTCAGCGCCACTGGTAACCGCCGCGTGCTCTGCGGTGATATCACCATCGTTCGCCGTGTCATTCAGGGTCGGGTAATCAACAGGCCGACCGTCACCGGTATCAAATGAATCGACTTCAGCCGCCAGTCCGCCGAATGCCTTCTTTACCTCAATCATCTTCTGACGGAATGAATTCGGAACGGTGTACCCGCCACCCGAGGACGATCCCTCCCCCATTTCATTTCGAACCCTGAGCTGCGAGATATCCATATTCGGCTGACCAGTACGGAGGTACGCCGTGAAACCCTTGTCTTCATCGGTAGGACCATCAGGATCATTCCGCCTGTTGGTCGGCATACCGGCCGGGTAGCGAACCGTGTTGTACGCACTGTTCCGGGCACGAATGGCTTCCGACTGCTGTGCATCCTTCAACTCAGTCTCAAGGGCCTCATACTGCGAGACTTCCTCAGCCGTGAAGGTCCGCCCCTCAGCGCCATTCACCAGGGCAGTCATTGCCTGAGTGATCTCTTCGATGGTGCGCATTTACTTAATCCTTCCTAGCGCTACACGGGCTCGTGCCATTACCATTTGAGTTCGTTTGTCGATGCTATTTTCAGCACCCGATTTGATCGTGTCAACCAAATTGGCGTCTAGTGCCTGCTGTGCCGAATACCATGTGGTAGCCGACATGCGTTCCCGCCATTCGCTGGCGGTTCCGCCTGCACGATCCGCATACACGCCTGCAATGTCATCACTGATTGCATCACCCAAGTCAGCCGCCTCACGTAGATCAGCAGGCGATCCGTAGGCGATAACCTGAGCATCGTGAATCATCATTCGGCCAGCTTTCACGATTTGAATTGTGTCACCAGCCATGGCGATCATTGATGCGGCACTAGCCGCTAGCCCATCAATTCGCATATTGATTTTTGCCTTGTGACTCTGTAGGGCCTCATACATCGCCACTGCATCATAAACAAATCCACCAGGAGAATTGACATGCACATCAATTTCATCTGAGTCCATGCTGTGAATCTCTTTTACGAACTCCTGTGCATCTAAATCCCATCCGCCGATGACGTCATAGACGTACACCTTAGGAATGCCCGTAGCGGTTTCGTTGCTTACACGGAAGCATGGCCTATCTTTATTCTCGATGCTGCCCGCTACCCGCCAGGCTGCGCGCATTGTTGGTAGGTTCGCCGGAATCTTCATTGTTCTCACCCCCTGTTATTCCGCGTACCGTATCGCCACCAGGCACAGGCGGCATATTCCTGATGGCGCGAGCCTCATTCAGAGTCAAAAGACCAGCATCGACCTGTTTGATCAGCAAATCAATTTCTTGATCAGGGGTAGGCCGCTCTAGACCGGAGAAATCAAATTCAACAAACCTAGGCGCTGCCAATTCCCGCGAACATGCCTCTTCGGTGCGGGTAGCCCATGGCGAGAGAACCGTACGACCTAGACCGCGCTGCTGTGCCTCAATGCCGGTACCCCAGCTAGTCTGTTTCTCGGTTTGCATCAATTCAAATGGTGGCACACCAAACCAGCGTGCGATTTCTTCGATCTGGAATTGCCTTGACTCGATGAATTGTGCATCCGCAGCGGATAGAGTCCATGGCGTGAAATTCAAGCGCCTATTAACTACTGCTATCGCACCCGCATTCTCCCAACCGTTCACCGAGCGGTCAAGATCGGTGCGAATCTTATCGACTTCAGACGGCTCTAGGTCTTCCTCAGGGCTGACCAGACCAGAAATCATCGCGCCGGAATTGAATACCTTGGCAGCCGCCTTATCCGCCGAAATGGTGGTTCCAAGGCTGTTCCTAGCGTAAGACAGCACAGACATTCCGCGCTTGCCATCCATGGACTTACCAGGGATGTAGAGAATGTCATAGGCGTCAAACGTCCGGCGGGAATAGTCGTCAAGGGTCACGTCAAACCACAGACCGCCGACGGGCAGGTTGCCTGTGCGAATCTCCTGAATCGACGGGAGACGAACGCACACCGACAACGGGTGTACTAGCGGCAGAGCAACCAGCGACCCAGCATTGTTCCTGACCTTCAACGCGAATGCCGCACCATGCAACAGCATGTGCATGAATACGGTTTCCTTCCACGCGAAAGGCGTTTGACCATAGTCACCCCCAGGATTATCGAATACCGACGTAACGCGTGTTCGCTGACCGGGAGCAGGTTCACGAAGCGTGCGCAACGGGAGGGATGCAAGCGTGGAAGAAATCAAGTCAACCGCACGCCACACGGCGGACAGCCCTAGTGCTGAAGCTTCGTTGACGGACGATCCAGAGTAGTTGGTACCGCCTACCAGGAAATAACCCGCAGTCGCAGCATCCCCTATCGAATGCAGGTTAGTACTAGCAGGAGGCGCATTCGGTCTGCGCTTTTGCCACGGCCATTTCACGAGTTGAATAATACATGCAATGACTGTATTGTCAACTCATGCCGAAAAAACTTCGATGCACCATTCATGGCGGCATTTTCTCGCCTCTATCATCGCGTGGTAGGCCTCCAACAAAGTGCGCAGACAATTACCCTTGCACTAAAGCAGAAACCGTAACCGCGTATGACGCATTCGACTTTTTCGATACATCCGAGAAACCCGCCAAGGCACGATCTCAGCCGACAGAGACTAGTGCTGATCAGGGCGGATTCAGTCTCTTCGATACGCTCACAGAGTGCTTTGAACGGGAACCGTACGCGCCACAGGACAAAGCACTAGCCCATTTGGCATTGACGTATGCCGATGAACTCGACAATGACGGAGAACTGGCGCGACTCGGGCCGTTGCTGCAATCCGCACTTGAATCCCTACAAATGTCTCCCCGTGCCCGGGCAATGTCCAAGAAAGGAATGACAACCGATGCGAAGCCAGGCAATTCAAAGCTTGATGAACTCCGCGAGAGACGTGAAAGGAAGCGTGCAGCCACGGCTAATGACACCGCCTCTTCGTGAGCTTACGTGGGAGACGTCATACGGGTTCGATGTTATCGATTTCGCTGAAGAAATCGGCTACCCGCTAGATGAATGGGAGCAGGAGGCTGTAATACGCGGTGGCGAATTGCTGCCCGATGGTCGGCCTAGATTCCGTTTCTTGCTTATCATCGTCGCACGTCAGAACGGTAAGACGCTCCTGTGCCGGATTCTCACACTCTATTGGATGTTCATTGAGAAGCATCCGCTAGTACTGGGAACCTCCACATCCCGCGAAACCGCCAAGGAATCGTGGAGGCAAGTAATTGATATGGCTGAGGGTATCGATATCCTTATGGAGGAATTGCCATCCCAGCATACCCGTGAGCAAATTGGTGAGGAAACGTTTTGGAATGAGCACGGATCACACTACCGCTTTGCTGCGCCTAACCGCCGTGCGGGGCGGAGTAAGACGGTACACAGGCTCATTCTAGACGAACTACGGGAGCATAAGAATCGGGATACATATGACGCGGCTGTCAATGCCGGTAATGCTGTATATGATTTTCAGGCATGGGCTATCACTAACCAGGGTGACCTGAACTCTATTGTGCTAGATGAATTGCGTGAATCCGCAATGGAATTCATTGAAACCGGCAATGGAGATCCGCGCCTAGGGCTACTGGAGTGGTCGGCACCTAACGGCTGTGACCCTACGGATATCCAGGGGTTGGCTATGGCTAACCCCAACCTAGGCCATCGTATCGATGCCGATGCGCTCATGGGTCAGGCCATTCAGGCTAAACGCGCTGGTGGTGAGACTCTGGCGCGATTCCGTACAGAGATCCTGTGCCAGCGTGTCAGCATGCTTGATGCCGCCATCGATGAGGATTCGTGGAAGGCTTCAGCGCTGAGCGATAATGAACTAATTGATTTGACCGAACACAAGCGACAATTGGTTATGTGTTATGACGTGAGTATGGACGGTTCACATATCACGTTGGTAGCCGCTGCACGCATCGACGGACTAATCTACGTCGAAGTTGTGAAGGTCTGGAATGGATTTGGTGCAACAAAGCAATTCAGAATTGATTTGCCTGAACTGGTGGAACGGGTGCGTCCGCGTACCGTGGGTTGGTTCCCTAACGGTCCGGGTGCCGCTGTAGCCGCTGATCTAAAGAAGCGGGACGGACGTAGACCATGGCCGCCGAGGCGCGTGGAGGTTGCAGAATTGAATTCAGCTGAGACGCCAGCTGTATGTATGGGTCTGGCAGAACAGGTTTTGGCCGATGAAATCCGTCATCCCAATGATGAAATGCTTAATGCGCAAATCTATCAGACCCAGAAACTGACTAGGGGTGACATGTGGGTTTTCACCCGACGGGGCAACAGTCCGATTGACGGAACGTACGCTCTGGCAGGTGCCGTTCATCTGGCCCGTACGCTGCGCCCTGCTCCTCCGCCCCTACACGTAGTAAACACGCGTACTGCTGAGTTTTAAAAATAAACACTGCGG
>JACCDR011526069.1_pt1 | contig 16396 bp, 22 predicted proteins | sample 7446431 | NCBI WGS metagenome assembly JACCDR01 (sample SAMN15323443, study PRJNA562643) | freshwater metagenome | isolation source: river surface water | place: USA:Blue River Watershed | collected 2017-08-17 | reverse complement strand
TTCGGCGGCGGCTGGAACTGCCGTCATATCTGGATGCCGGATCCGACGGAGGATTTGAAGTAATGGATTACGTGATCATTGGCGGTTGGAACGTAGGTCCGTCCGAAGTGGCTGAAAAGGTTCGCGAGTTGATCGCGCAGGGGTATACTCCTTGCGGTGGCCTGGCGGTCGCTTACGACCCGCAGGGTGAGGGTGTCATATTCTGCGCTCAGGCGATGGTGAAGCAATGATCTCCGACGCGCTCTACAACGAAGCCGACAAGGGCACGCGCATTCATGTCATTCCGCTGAACGACATGCGGGAACATGAGAAAAGCGACATGTGCTGGTGTGAGCCGACGACCAAGGTAGTCGGCGACTCAGGCGGCCGCGTGATCGTTCACAATTCGATGGACGGGCGCGAACTGATCGAAAGGCATGGGCTGCAATGAAAATCACGTCCACCGGCCAACGTCCCGTCTTCAAGCCAATCACCGGCCAGCAGCTTCGCGCCATTGGCGGCAAGGCTGTTGGGATCCGGACGTCTGCCGTGGTCAAGAACATCGGATCTCACGGTGGGCCGATGCTGCCGTATTCACCGAGAGGCCCGATTTACGTTCCACTCACAGGCAAAGGCCGCACCAAGACGGACCTGAAAGGCCGCCAGGTGTTGACGGTCGCCGATCTACGAGCCGCAAAGAAAATGGGTAACGATGCCGTCAAGACGCGATCCAGAAAGTCGGTGAAGTTCCCGAACTACGCGGCATACAAGCGCTTCCTCGGCAAAAGTGGCAATCCGGACATGCAGCTTTCAGGCGCGATGCTCAACGCCATGACCGTGGTTCGGCAGGACGCGAAGTCGGTGACCTATGGCTTCACCCGAGAAGAGGAGCGGCAAAAAGGTCAACGCAATGAATGGCGACGGCCTTGGTTCGCGCTGGCTCCACTCGAACAGAAGCAACTTGCCGATGAGATAACCAACGTCTACGGCGCGCCGGTGACGTTCAAATGACAACCTGTAAACGTCTGGTTGTCATTCCTACTTTCCGCCAGCATATTGCTAATTCAGGGCCTTCTGTGCCACGTTCGTAATCGAATGCGAATGGCGAAGTCATCAAAACAGCAACAGCCTGCCGATCCGGCAACACCCACAACCTCAATGGCGATCGAGTCCTGGCCGATTGACCGCCCGACGCCCTACGAACGCAACGCGCGCAAGTGGACCATGGAAGCCGTCGCCAAGTTGCAACGTCGATCCGTGAGTTCGGATTCCGCCAGCCTATCGTGGTCGACACTGAAGGCGTGATCATCATTGGCCACCTTCGCCTGACGGCCGCCAAGAATCTCGGGCTGACTCACGTCCCGGTCCATGTTGCGGGAGATCTCACGCCGGCGCAGGTCAAGGCGCTGCGCATCGCCGACAACCGGACCCACGAGGAAGCCACTTGGGACAACGATCTGCTGGGCAAGGAATTCCTGGAGATGAAGATTGATGACTTCGATCTTTCGTTTACCGGCTTCGAGCAGGATGAGATTCTGACCAGTGTTTTTGGGGTGAAGGAAAAGAAAAAGGCCAAGGCAGGCGAAACAGGGCAGCAGCTTTCCGGCCTTTCGTTCAAAGTCATCGTCGAATGCACCGACGAAGAGCACCAGCTTGCGCTGCTTGATCGCTTCGAGGGTGAAGGCCTGACCTGCAAGGCGCTCATCAGTTGAGGATCCTGAAATGAAAATCGATATTCAGGTGGAATCGAAGATCGCCAATAGCTCGCGGGTGCGCCAGCTTTCGGCGATGTTCGACGTTCCGCCGTCAGAGAGTTCCAAGCTCGAATGGAAAGGCGATTTCCCGATCGAGCAGTCGCCTTGGAACGTTGGGCTGATCGTAGGTCCGTCGGGCTCAGGGAAATCGACTGTAGCGCGCCAGTTGTTCGGGGATGCGTATGAGCCGCCAATCAAGTGGAACCCTGGCGCGGCCGTGATCGACGATTTTCAGAAAGGCCTCAAGATCGAAGACATTTCGAACGTTTGCCAGGCCGTCGGTTTCAACACGATACCGGCATGGATGCGCCCATATCACGTTCTCTCCAACGGTGAGCGCTTCCGTGTGGAGCTCGCCCGTCGCATGTTGGAATTGCCCGATCCGATCATCGTTGACGAGTTTACGTCGGTTGTCGATCGCCAGGTTGCCCAAATCGGCTCGCACGCCGTCCAGAAATATGTTCGAAAGAACAAGCGAAAGTTCGTCGCCATCTCCTGCCACTTCGATATCATCGACTGGCTGCAGCCGGATTGGATCTTCCAGCCGGGCACGATGAACTTCGCGAGGAGGGCACTTTGTCGACGCCCAGCGCTCGACATCACGATCTCCCGGGTACCCTACTCCGCTTGGAGCATGTTCGCTCCGTTTCACTATCTGACGGCTGATCTGCACCGGAACGCGCGGTGCTTCTGTTTGTTCGTTGGCGATCGGCCGGCGTCTTTCGCTGCAATGCTGCATAGACCGCATCCGTCCGTCCGCGACATCATGGGACTATCGCGGCTAGTGACGCTTCCGGATTGGCAAGGCCTCGGACTGGCCATGATTCTTTCGGACAAGCTCGGCGCAGCATACAAGGCCATCGGCAAGCGAATGCACACCTACCCAGCGGATCCGGCGCTGATTCGGAGCTACGACAATTCACCGAACTGGAAAATGGAGAAGAAGCCCGGGACATTCTCCTCTGCATCGGGGATTCGGCTCAAGCAACTGCGAGGGGAAGAGTTGGACGGGCCAGCGGCGGGCGCTTCGCAAATGGGCGGGCGACCGTGCGCCATGTTCTCATTCGCCGGGCAGCCGATGGACAAAAAAGAGGCGAACAGACTGCTCGCCTCGTGAGGGAATAATGGATTCAATTTACGGTTCAACGGTCAATTGGGGATTCCCGATCCTAGACACGCAAACTCCGCAAGAGCAACCGCTCGGCATCTTGGCCGAGCTCGAACAGTCCAAGCTGCCCCTTCAGCGGCAAAGGCTCGACGGTCTGCCGGGCATCGCGAACGACCCAGCCGACGGGCCCCTCAAACCAAGGTGACGCGCTGGCCGTCACGCATTCCACCAACTCAACCACTGCAATGATCGCGCCAAGGGCAAGCTCAGGCTCCGGAGGAATGGCAACGCCACGATCGCCAATGAAATCACGCGCGGCGTCCAGTTCCTTTCGCGGCGGCAACCGGGCAGAAGCCTGAATCGCAAGCGGGCCGCGGTATGCCGTCGCCCAACTTCGATTTTCTATGTCTTTGATGCCAACAGCCAGGGCCCATGCCCAAGGCTGTCGGACGGTCAACACCTTCAACTGATCACCTCTTCTTTCCGCCACGCCATGCGCGGCTTCGTGATGTGCGGCTGGGGAAGCTTCCCCTTCTGCACCCATTTGTAGAGCGTCGCCAAGCCGATTTGAAAGTGTTCGGCCAAGCTGTACGAGTCGATTATGTCGGAGTCCGGCGCGGAAGTCACGGACTTTACCGGCGGCGCAATACTCGCCAGCAGGAGCCGCGTTTCCAGTTCCATGATCGCCGTTCGAACGTTGCAGCGCGCATCCTTCGCGATCTGCAGAAAGCACGGCGGCGGCGCGTCCGGCGCTTCAATCAGCCAGATCCTTTCCAGCAGCTTGGCGATCGCCACGTCCATGCCTTCAACGCTGAAGGTCACCCGCCGGACCCGAGACAGAAACCGATCCTCCAGCGCTGCGTCATCGTTGGCGGTGAACAGGAAGATGGTGCTCTTCGGGAAGCCGGTCGCGTCGAGCAGCGAAAGGAACGCGTGCTGGGCGGCCTTCGTCATCTGATCGGCTTCGTCGACGATCACGACATTCCAATCGCCGATGAATGGTTTGTAAGCGCATTTGTGGGTGAGATCCTCGACCATCGCGAGATCGCACTGGCGGGACGGGACGTGATAGACTTGGCCGCCGATCTGTTCGGCGCATTTGAGCGCCATTGTGGTTTTGCCAAGGCCAGACGGCCCGATGAGCAACCACGCGGATTCATACGGGACGGCCGCCACGGCGCGCATGATGGCCGCCGGAACGTCAACGCCGATAAAACCATCGAGGTTTGACGGGCAGTATTTTTCGGTTAGCTGCTGCATGATTCCTTCTCGCTCGAAAACATGTCTTCAGCGACGGCATTGAGAATCGCGCCGCCAAGTCCGCAAGCTCCCGAAATGCGATCCGGATGAGCATAGATCTCAACCGTTTTTATCTCGCCAGCTTCGCTGCTGATCGTGGCGGTTCCCCATGGGTCGCTGGCATCATGTTCGTCGATTTGAACGACAACCTGAAACGTGTATTGAGTCATCAGAAACTAACCTCGCATTTAGGATAGGTGTACCCAAGAGCCTTGCGGACTTTGGTGGTGAGCCGATTGGCCTCTTTTACGGCATCCGTATGCCCTTGATCGCCGCACCCATGCCCGTAACGTGCGTCGAGATATCCTCGCAAGCGGGTGAGCCCTTGAATCGTGGCATCCAGTTCGCTGATCGCTTCGTCCATGGTTGGGCGATTGTCAACCGCTGGAAAATGATCAAACCCAGGCCCCGCTTTCCATTGGTCGGCAGCCTTTTGCCAGTCGAGCGGTCGTGAGTGCATGGCGAATTCTAAAATGGTGCGCTTCATCAAAACATCTCCTGTTGTCTGGGTCCGCCGAACAACGGCAGATCCTCGATTGATTCTTGAGGGGCCATAGACTCATTGCGCTCATGTTAACCGATCCGCGAACACGCGTCAATGGAAATCTTTTTTAGTGCGTCGTTCCAGTTGGTCCTTGACCGCGCCCTCGGCGAATACAAGCTGCCAGCCGATTGCGAAATCGTAGCCTGCTGCAACCGCGAGTCCGACGGCGGCGGGATTCAGAAAATGCCGCAAGCTCTCGCCAACCGCTTCGCCCATCTCGAAATGGAGGCCGACGTTGAAGACTGGAGCAAGTGGGCCGTCACCGCGAACATTGAGCCCGCGGTCATCGCCTTCCTGCGATTCCGCCCCGACATGCTGCACCAGTTCAGCCTGAAGGAAAAGGCGTTTCCGACGCCGCGCTCCTGGGAATTCGTCTCACGCATCACCGCCAAGAAGCCCGGCAACGGCATCGAACACGCGCTCTATGCCGGATCCGTCGGCGAAGGTGCAGCCGTTGAATATTCGGGGTTCCTCCGCATGTACCGCGAGCTTCCCTCAATCGACGGCATCCTGCTCAACCCTGCGACCGCCGCGCTACCGACTCAACCCGCTACGCTCTTCGCCGTTGCCGCGGCCCTGGCGCGTCGGGCAAACGATAGCAACTTCGGACGCGTGATCCAGTACATGAGCCGTCTTCCGAAGGAATTCAACGTCTACTGCGTCAAGGACGCCATCCGTCGCGATCCGAGCCTGCAACACCTGCCCGAGTTCACCGACTGGGCCGTCAAAAACGCCGACGTCTGTTTCTAAAAACGTTCTCGAATCCTACCATGGTAGGAACCTGCCCTACCATGGTAGAAACTATCTGCCACGAAATGCAATAAGTGTCTTGTTTTCACCAACTTACCGTCCTATCATTGAATTAAGAAGGAGCCAATCACATGAGCCAAATCCAATCCATCGCCGACCGAGCAATGCTTGTCCGCATGACCATCCGCCGCTTCTCCGCGGCCAAGACTGACAAGAAGGTGACCAAGGAAGTTGCCGACAACCATAACGCCGATCAAACGATGGGCAACTATCGGAAGAACCTGATCAGCAAGGACCCGCTCAAGGAAATCGCCCTGATCGAGTCCAACACGCGGCTGGAATACTACCGCGTGACTCTGCCGTGGGATCAAGACGGCAGCCGCATCCTGACCTCCGATGCCTATTTCAAGTTCGCCGAATACATGCGAGCGCAGCAGGCAAAATGGGACGAAGCCGTGGAAGTCTTCATCGCCAATTGGGATTCGCACGTTGCCGACGCCAAGGTGAAGCTCAACGGGCTCTTCAACCCTGCCGACTATCCGGACAAGACCCGCCTGCGCCGCAAGTTTGCGATTGAGTGGGACGTCCGGCCGGTGCCGACCGCCGCTGACTTCCGCGTGAATCTCGGTGCCGATGAAATCGCCAAGGTCAAGAGCCAGATCGAAGCGTCCGTCCAGGCGACCGTTGACAACGCCATGCAGGATGTCTGGAAGCGTCTCCAGTCCGTTGTCCAGAAAATGAGCGAGCGGCTCAAAGCCTACGACCCGCAGAACCCGGGCGTTCACTCCTTCCGCGATTCTCTCGTGACCAACATTGCCGAAATGCTGGAGCTTGTCCCGAGCCTCAACCTGACTGGCGATGCCAACGTGGCGCGATTCTGCGATGACATCCGCGCCGGCTTGATCGTCTCGCCGCAAGCCCTCCGCGACTCGGACGCCACCCGAAACGACGTCGCCCGCCGCGCCGATGAAATCCTCGCCAAGATGGAAGCGTTTATCGCCTAACGAGACTCGACCGTGCCGGGTGACAGACGGCACGGATGGAGGTTCGAAACTACGAGCATGCCTAAGCCCACACTGTTCATCACGACCTGGCGGACGCCGTTCGATGACGACGATACCCTGGACATCCGCCTGGCTCACCAAGCGCCGACGGCCCGCCAGATGAAGGCCGAGGAGACTGACGATTACGACCCGACGCGTGAGGATGCGGAAGACTATCACCCGTTCGAAATCAGCGAGCGCGATATCGCCGACGGTGCGTTACTCGAAGACGAGCACGGCAACGAGTGGCGTGTGCGCTTCACCCGCGCAGATGACCCAACCGCCGCGCTGTTGGCGCGGATCCGGAGCAGAATAAAAACATTCCACGAGGGTATTGTTTTTTCCGCCTGAATCATGCAAGCGTGAGAAAGAGCATGACCAAGGACGAACTCATCCCGCATCTCACCGAAGCCTTTGCAGACCCAGAAATCGTCAAGGCAATCCTGCCGAAGGCCCTTGCCGCCATCGGGCTTTTCCGCGAGGACGGCAAGCCGAACTTTGTCAACGTCGGCGACTTCGGCAAGACTGCGGCGGTGATCGGCGACCTGAAAAATCTGTCCAAGGATGCCGTCACCCGCCAGGCCCTCAAGGATGCCGGGTTCGAAGAAGTAGACGGCAAGCTGGTGTTCAAAGGCCAGGCCGCGCCGCCGGCTCCTGGAGCCCCCAAGCCCGACGACGAAGTAACAAAGCGGATGCAGGCGCAGATGGATCGGCTGCAGAAGGACATTGAGGAGCGCGACCGTCTTCTGCGCGAAAAGGACGAAGCCGCGGAACGCGATCGGACGCACCGTGAAATCCAGAACGCTTTGACGGCCGCCGGTGCAATCAACCCGGGCCGCGATTACATCCACTTGACCAACGCCGTCAAAAAAACCGACGACGGTCGGCTGGTGGCGATCACCAAAAACCAATACGGGCAGGACGAAGAAGTGCCGCTCGAAAAGTACGCGGAACAGTTCCTCCAGAAACAGCCGGAACTGAAGAAGTCCAACGCAGGAGCAGGCGCAGGAGCGCCAGCCAACGGCGGGAACGGCGCACCGGTTGCCGGTGCGATTCGAATCACCAGCGCAGCGGACTATCTCGCGAAGCGCGATGCGATTATGGGCGGCAAAGCCCAGCCAGTTTTCGGAAGTCAGCAGTAAGCAGGATCTTGCCGACTCGGCGGCATTACAATTCCCGAGTTGTTGTACCTGGGTGAGGAATTGACTCGACAATCTCACCCGTCCCACCTTCGAGTACGCCAGGGTGCGAAGCCCTAACCAATCCAACCAACAGCTTTAAGGAGACGGCACTATGCCCGCCACCAATCAGCAGTTGCAGGACGTTTTCGCGCCGGAACTATGGGCACTCGAAGCCGTCACGCAACTCTACAAGAAATCTCTTGTTCTCGGTTTGATCAACCGCGACTTTGACAACGAGGTCGCCAGCAAGGGCGATGTGGTCAACACCCGTATGCCGGGCAAGATGACCGCCCAGGATCACGTCAACAACTCATTCACCTCGCAAAACCCCGACGTCGACAACATCCAGGTTGCACTCGATAAGTGGGTGGAAACTCCCGCCATCAAGTTGGATGACCGCGTTCGCTCGATGTCCTTCGCCAACATCGCGCAGATGTACATCGAGCCGGCCGTTCAGGCGATCGTGGAGCGCATGGAAACCGACGTATTCAGCGAGTACGTGAACTTCTACAACTATGTGGGCGCCGCCGGAACCCCGCTCTCTGGCGTCGGGCCGCTGGCGACCAACATCGTCCAAAAGTTCAACGACGAACTGATTCCGCAGGCCGACCGTCGGTTGTTCCTGAACACCACCGCAGCAAACGCGTGGAAGCAGGCCTTCTACAACCTGTACGCAGGCCAGAACACGGTGACGTTCCAGAATGGCGTGTTGCACCCGACCGCGTTCGGCATGGGCAACTACGAGTCGGTGTACATGGGCGGCAGCCACACCATCTCGACCGGCTGGGGAACCCCACTGGTAAACGGCGCGCAAAACCCGAGCACCGGCGGACTCAACACCCAGACTCTCGTGATTGACGGCCTGGGAAGCGGCACGCTGAAGAAGGGCGACATCTTCACCCTGAATCACGGTGGAAACATCGGCGTCAAGTCCTATGTGCTCCGCGCCGATGCGACCATCACCACCAACGCCGCAACTATCCAGATTGCCCCGGTTCTCGCCGCGGCCGTCACTGACAACCAAGCCTTGACCGTTGTTGCCAGCCACAAGCTGAATCTTGCAATGCACAAGGATGCCATCACTCTGGTTTCCCGGCCGCTCGAAGTTCCGGCGCAGAATAACGCGCGTATCTCGGTTCAGAGCTTCGAAGGCGTGGGCCTGCGCTACACCGACTGGTACGACCCGAAGGACCGCGCGACCTACTTCCAGTTCGATGTTCTCTACGGCATCAAGACGCTCGACGCCCGCAAGGGTTTCCGAGTGATCGAGTAGTAACCCGCAAGCGACCAATAACATGCCCGCTTGGATCACAGTGGTGTTATGCGAGGACGATGACCTCACCTCGCAGGAGTCCTCAATGCCGGATCTGGCCAAAAGCCAAACCAGCAGCGGACTTCGCACCCCCTACGATTTCAAGCGGGCACTCGCAAAGAAGCAGATTGAAAACCTGATCCGCAGGCGCGGCATCGACCCGGACAATCTTCTGGACCCGGTTGGCGAATTGAAACAGGCAGCGGTTTACCTGGAGCTTTCGCTGATTTATCAGGACATGGGCGGGCGCGGCGAGGCGGTGGCTCTCGAAAAGTCTCAACTGTATCGCGATCTGTTCAACGACGAAACCCGCGATTTGGTTCTTGCGTACGACGAAGAGGCCGACGAGCCAGAGCCTACCGCGGGCCTACGAATGCGATCGGTGAGGATTTCCCGCGCATGATCAAGCCTTCCGAATTACTGAAGAAAGTAGCGGACACCATCAATGCGACCGATTGCGGATTGAAAAGGCTGCGGGTTTACGATGCCAGCGCCCAGCAGGGGATGAAGAACTTTTCCGACATGCTCGACACAATGACGCAGCCGGAAGGGGTTCTAAGGTACGCGGGGCTTGTGCCTGGCCAACTTGGGAATTTCACGCAGTATCGCCATCAGTTCGAATTGGCGATCCTGCTCCGAAATCAGATCGAAGCCATGGATCTGGTGCAGGCGTTGATAGACGGCCTGCCGTCGACCGGCGGCGGTCTGACCTTCGAGCAAATGGAAATTGATGATCGGTGCGACCCGATCATGGATGTCTCTCTGCTGCCGGAAACGCGGCAGATTGACGGAATCGAGTTCTGGATGTTGCGCTTCGCACTCCAAGAGAAAGGCATGTCATGACACAAGCTCTACGCCTGAAAAGTGGCGAACTGGTCAATCCGGAACGCTTCAATGCGGATCAGCTTATCGAATTCTGCGCGGCCGGCGCTCTATGGGAAGAAGTGCCGCCGGGCTTCTTTGTGCCGGTAGAGGTGAAGGCTGAAGAATCTCACGACGAAGAAGAAAGCGCCGATGACAGCAATGGCGACGACAAGCAGCCTGAACGAAAGGCCGCCGCCAAGAAAGCCGCCGCCAAGAAAGGAGACTAACCACGATGTACGCCAAGAAAAAGAACAGCGCACCGCCGAAAAAGACCGCGAAGAAAGGCAAGTAGCCCGATGGCAAAGATCAAGATGCGTTTCCCGGGTTCCACCGAAGTGGTGGACGTTGACGAGAGGGATCTGATTCAGGCGATGGCAAAGGGCGCGGAGCAAGTCGACCGGTACGCCATCGACAAAACACTGGAGCTCCCCAGTGACATCAAGAAAGAGAAGGTCTAACCAGCCATGGCGAATATCAAAGAACTCGCGATTGCGATGGGCCGCATCAAGCAGGCGAATCTTACTACTCGAGTAGCAGACGCGAATCTCGTTGGTATTCGCTCTCGAACTTTCGCAGCCATGGACTTGGTTGTTGGCAAGGAAACCGACAAGGACGACGTAGGATCCGGCAACGAGTTTGCCACGAATGCCTACGTAACCTCGCTTTCGGCGTCCGCTTCGCTCGACAAGTACCTGTCTTCGGAGTGGGCGGCCATCGCCTTCGGCTTCGCGCTCGGCAATGTGGTCACCACCACGGCGGGCAGCGGCTACAAGCACACCATCACGTTCAAGGACGGCACCGGGAGCGACGACAACAACCTGCCGGCCACCACGATCGCGCAGCGGATACGCACCGGTTCCGATGCCGTCATCGAAGAGGCGCTTCTGGGCGTCGTGTTCAACACGTTGACTCTGAACCTCGGCACGTCGCCGACTCGCGATTCCGCAACCCTAGCGGCTGGCCTTGTCGGCACCGGGCAGTTCGCGAAGCCGTCCGGCGTTTCTTCCTGGCCCGCGGCCTTGACCGAGCACCTGTTGACGTCCGGCTCCGCGCAGGTGACGTTGCTCGGCAACAACTACACGACCCTCAAGACGTTGTTTTCGGTCGAGCTCTCGGTGAACAACGACCTCCGCGAAGACACGGCGTATTTCCCGGGCTCCGGATCGCAGGCCGTCGGCAGTCAGCAGGCCGCCATCAAAGGCCGCATGGAATACGGCAACGGCCGAACCGTTACCGCGAGCATCAAGGCGCGACTCACCAAAGACTCGCCGGAATTCGCGGCGATGACGGCACTGACCGAAGGCACGATGGTCATCAACTGCGTCGGCGCGCAGATCGGCGCCGGGCCGGAAACGCATCGGATGCAGATCACGTTGCATCGCGTCCAGATCGGGCAGATCACCAAGAGCGAAACCAGCGGCATCGTAGACATCACGGCGCCGATTGAACTCTTCAAGCACGCCAGCAACGGCGTAATCACGGTCGAAGTTTGGAACGAACTGGCAGCGGTTGCCTAAACAGGAATGCTCAACACTCGCGAAGATTTCACGATCAACCTGGCGCGCAAGAACGCGGAGCCGCAGCGGATCACCGTCCGCTGGCCTTCCGATTCTGAATGGATTGCGCGCGAAGAGGCTCTGATTGCTCCGATCCGGATGGACCGCGGCGAAACGGAAGTCCTGGGCGCAAACATGGACGACGTGGACGCCGCGGATCTGAAGCTGTTTCGTACGATCCACAAGGCCGGCGAATTCAGCGAAGATCAGGCGCTCATGTTCGTGGACATCCTGTCCGCAGGATTCCTCGTCGACAAGCAGGAAGGCGATGAGTGGACCACGGTTCGCCTGGATGCGCTCGGTGTTAACGGCGTCGCTAGAATGCCGACCGTCCATTACATGAAGGAGCCGACGTATCGCGTGGCGCGCCGCTGGAAAGCGGAAGCGCGATCAACGACGACGAAAGGCAAAATCTACAAGGTACGGCTCAATATCCGCTTGGCGGCCGACATGTACAACGCGCTCCTGGATCACGTCGACGGCTACGACGGGCCGGTCCCGATCATCCACAAAAGCGCGGTTGTCCAAGCTCTGTTTGATCGGCTCGCCGCGAAAGAAGCCGAAGACTCCGAAGGCGCCAGCGATCTCGACCCGGCGGGTTTTTAAGAGGCGGCGAACTACCGCCAACTGTTCGTCGCCTGATTCGGATGAGTGGTCGAATCGACTCATTCTGCAAAGGCGACGAATGCGATCAGAAGGATGAAGACCAAGCGTTCTGCGAAGGGTGTTTGAAGGGCAAATACATGGAGGCCATCTCAATGACGGAAGCAGGCGCGATGGTTCGAGGGATCCTTGATCTGTCCTCGCTGCTTCGTCAGCGGGTGACGGTCACCATGGATGACTTCACGGCTCGCGAAGGCATCGGTCTTTGCATCCTGGAGCAGGAGCGGGAAACGCTGGCGCGCGATCGCAAGATGTTTGAGGGGGCTGAATAATGCCGGGGATGGAATACACCATCTCGATCGCAGATCAGCAGCCCGTCCGCGCGGTCGAGAACATCAATAAGTCCGTCGACAAGCTGGAGAAGAACCTGGACGGGGCGGCGAAGGCGGGGACGTCTATGGAGCGCGCGCTTTCTAGCGGCGGATCCAAAGCGGCAGCGGCTATCGACTCTGGCATCGGTAAGGCCGCAACGAACTCGATCGGCAAACTCGACCAACTGAAGGCCAAAGCTGAAGAAGTCGCTGCGAAGCTTTCCACGATCCAAACGAGCGGAGCTGGTGGCAGTGGTGGGGGCGGATTGCTCGGCTTCGGTTCCCCGATCGGTGGAGCCGGCGGCGGTGCAAGCATCGGGAATACCTTGGCCCTTGCTGGTGCCGCAACGGCAGCAGCAGCAGCGATAAGCAATGCAGCCAAGGCATCGTTTGACCTGGTGGAATCCCAAGGCCTCGCGGCAGAGGCAACCGTCAATCTTGCGGCCAAGCTTGGCATCACAACGAAACAAGCTTCACAACTTGGGGCGGCGGCGAAGATCGCCAATGTCTCCATTTCTCAGGTGGAGGAAGTCGGCAAGCGTATTGCCAACATCCTCGGCGAGAATAGCGCGGAATCACGGAAAGCGGAACGCGACTTCGCAAAGCTTGGAATCACGATTCGCGAATCCGGAACCGGTGCATTCCGGCAGATGGGACCAGTAGTTCTCGAAGTCCTGGAGCGGCTGTCCAGCGTCTCGAATGTCGCGCAGCGCGTCCAACTGTCTCAGCGGCTCCTCGGCGAAGAGGCGGCCAAGAGCCTTCAGCCGCTCATCGTCAACTATCGAGAATTGAACAAGGCCGTCCAGGAGCTTCGCATCGGCGAGAACGAAGGGCTCACGAAGGACCTCGCGAAAGCACAGAACGAGATCGACAAACTCAGCCTGGCGTGGGGCAACTTCAAGAAGCAGCTCGCGGGCGAAGTCGCACCTATCGTCATTCCGGTTGTGGTTCGGATCACGGAATTTCTCAGTGGCAAAGAGTCCACCAACTTGACCGGCGGCGAAGCCGGAATACTAGGGCTCGGCGGAATAGTCAACCCTGCGTTTTTGGAGCGGGCCGTCCGTGGTTTTTTCAAAGACGGCGGGATTGGAGATAACAAGTTCCGGCCGCCTACCGTGGAAGTTCCAATCGAAGACACTGCGGCGATCAAGTTTCGAGCCACCCGCGGCGCGACCAAAGAAGGGCTGGAATCCCAACTCCAGGAACTCAAAAAGCGGCGCGACACGCTGGTGTCCACGCTCTCATCTCCGCTGTTCACCGCAACGCGTAAAACGGCGGAAGGCGATCTCTCGAAGGTCGAAGTAGAAATCAAGCGAATCGAGCGATCCATTCAATCCGGCAAGGATTACGCGAAGCAGCTTGAAGAGATCAAGCGCCTAGAAATCGAACTCGGAAAGCTTCGTGACGAAGCGGCGTTGAAGGATGCCGGCGAGGTTGGCCGGATCGAACAGCGACGCCGCGCCAAGATCGACGAGATCAACCGCGATATCGCGCCTGGCGCAAAGCGGAATCAACTTGTCGCCGATTTTGACCGCGAGTTCGGGCGCGAACTTGCCGCGGCTGCAAAGCAGCAGGCCGAACGCGAGAAGTCCGTTCGCGATCAGTTCGAAAAAGTGGCGAGCCGCGGGAACCTCGACGCCAAAGACATTCGCCGGACGTTTTTCGGAGATGGCACGGCCCTCAAGCAGTTCGAGCAGCAGTTCCGCGACGCCGAAAAAATTCGGGATCTGCAGTTTGCTTCAGAGCAGGAAGGGCTGGAAGCCTCGAAGCGGATCCAACTTGCCGCGCTCGAAGAAGTTGGCGCGCGAACGCTGGCATCCAAACTCAGCATCGAACAGAAGAAGCTGCAGATTGAACTGGATTTCCTTGAGAAGTCGAAAGCCCTGCAGATCCGCAAAGCCGAGGGCGCGGATGAGGACGTGGCACTTATCAAGGCACGCATCGAGGCCGTCCAGAAGGCGGCAGCCGATGCTGAAGGCGTGGCGCGCGCGCAGGCCGCGGCGCAGCAGGTTTCCATCGTTCGCACCGAAATGGAGCGGACGTTTGACCGAATCAAGGACGGATCCGCGCGGCTGTTCGATTCGCTGGTGTCGGATACCAAGAACTTCGGGCAGGTGCTTTCCTCAACTCTGAAGACCGCGTTATTGACGCCGATTCGCGAGATGGTTTCAAGTGGCATCGCTCGGTTCCTGGCTCCGATCTTTGGCGGCTTGTCCGGCGGTGGCGGCTTTGCGGGCGCCGGAGTTCGCGGCGCTGGTCCTGGCCTGTTTGCAGGCAGCCTAACCGCAGCGCAGATCCTTGGCGTCGGAGGCGGTCCGTTTACAGGCGGCTTTGCCGGCGGTCCTGGAGCGGGCGGAATCATTGGCAAAGGCGGCGCCGGACTTGGCGGGTTTGGTGGCGTCGGAGCCGGCGCGCTTGGCTTTTTGAAGCAGCTTGGCAGCATTGGCCAGGGCGGCGGACCTCAGTTTTCAGCCGGCATTGGCGGCGCGAAGGGGGGTGGTCTACTTCTCGGAGGTGGAATCCTTGCAGCGGATGGCCTTCGTCGTGGTGGCCTCCTTGGGCTTGGGGAAACCACGGCCGGTGGCGCTCTGATCGGACTGAAGTTCGGTGGACCGATCGGGGCCGTCATTGGTGCAAGCGTGGGGTTTGTCGCTGGTCTGATTCGCCTCAACATCAAAGGCGCAACGCAGAAGGCCATCGAGAAGGTAAAGGCCGTCTACGGCGTCACGGTCACAGCGGAAATGGCGAAGTCCATCGTGGACATCGCGAAACAGTCCGGAGGCCTGGACGTCGCGATTTATCTGCCTCAGATCCGCGAAATGATTGAACTCTACGCGATGGCCAGCGGCCAGAAGATCGGCGCCGGGAACACCATTCGCGCGGTTTCGCTCATCCAAAGCGGCGGGCAGATCAGCCAGCTTTCGCAGACCATCAACGGTCAGCAGTATACGTTCGCTTCCAGCCTGCCGACGTTCGGCGGCGGCGCAACGCAGACGATCCCGGGACCGATGGCGGTAACCGTTCAACTCGCCGGGCCTCAGGTTTCGGACTTCCTCGAAGGCCGCGCAGTGCAGGCGATCAACAACCAGCCGACGGCGGCGACAAACGCGGCGATCGCGCCGCTTGAATGGCGGAGGACTGCGTATGCCGGGTAATGTCGCGGCTGCCTCGCCTTCGACCGTCATGCCGGAAGTTCTCGCGCGTTCGTTCGTGGCGGCCTCGGAATTCCTCATCGACGTCAATGAGTACGCGGATTCATCCGTGCAAACAAAGGCGATCACAACCACGAGCCGAAAGACCTGGCGGCTCGCGGCCGTGATGGATGCAACCTTGCTCGGCACGATGCGGACCTTCTGGGAAGCGCGGCGAAACGGTGAGCCGTTCTGGTTCTACTTCTGGCGCGAAGGTGCTCACGATCCTACGGGCCTTTCAACCGTAGGCCGGTACGCTGCCGTGTTTGTTGGCGGCTGGAACGAAGTTACGACCCTCGGCCGCTCCATCGTCGAACTCATGATCCAGGAGGTGGCGTAGGTGGCGACTATCGGGCCCATCAGCATTCCGGATCCTGTTGACGCGGGAACGTGGCCGCTTGTCGGCGACTATGGCTCATCGCAGATCATCGAACCGCGGGTGGTGACTCATACCTTCGGCGCGTCAAACGCCAAGGTCACGCAGCGCTTTTACATGGGGCCGCCGGTGCGGTCCTATACGTTCGAGCGCGGGCGAATCTCCAAGGCCGAATACGAGACCCTTGCGGCCTTTTTTGAGACCTGCAAGGGCGCTCATTCTCGCTTTGACTACACGCACCGGGCGGCAACCGGAAGCATCACCCGCAAAGTCCGCTTTGCCGATTCGTCATTGTCGATTGAAAGTCTGAAGGGGTGGACCGCTCGGCCTCAGCAGGTGCGGTTTATCGAGGTTCCGACGACAACGCCGACGTATACGGTGTCCGCGACACTCGACCGCTTCCCGAACTCGACTCTAAACACCGCGCTATTGTCGCAGGTTCAGGAACTCATCCCGCTTGTCCGG
>JACCDR010678277.1_pt1 | contig 16397 bp, 12 predicted proteins | sample 7446431 | NCBI WGS metagenome assembly JACCDR01 (sample SAMN15323443, study PRJNA562643) | freshwater metagenome | isolation source: river surface water | place: USA:Blue River Watershed | collected 2017-08-17 | reverse complement strand
TGATGAATATGCCCCAGCGCCATATAGCAAAACGGTGGCAACGCTTGCGCCGGAAAGGCGGCGAGGGTGCCAATATACAGATCGCGTTCTGACTCCGATCGACTGGCGCCGACGGTGGTGAAGTGACCTGTGCCGATGATAGGAATATGCTCGCCTGGCGCCAGTTGTGCGGCCAGTGTGTGCGCGGCTTGATAAATATCGTGATAAACAGTGCTAATTTGCTGCTGCAATTGTTGCTGTTTGTCTTGAATACTGGCCCCTGCATCCCGTTTGCCGTCGTCGCGTAGCGATAAATCCCGCGGCCGTAGGTAGGGCATAGCGGCGATGATGGCGCTAAGTTTTTTGCGGTTTGATGCGGTGGCGTCATTGGTGTAAATCGGTACTAAGTGCTGCTGTAGATCTGGCGATAATCCCGGAATTACATGGGTATGCAGGCATTGCAGCAGTGATGCGCTTTCTTGCAACACGGCGACCGAGTCATGGTTGCCGCCGAGCAAAATGATCTGTACGCCGCAGGGTTGTAGATCGACAATCAGTTGATGATACAGCTCACGGGCATAACTCGGCGGGGTGCTGGTGTCAAAAATATCGCCGGCGACCAATAACACATCGACCTGATGCGCCATGATTTGCTGGCGCAGCCACGCAAAAAACGCCTGATGTTCGGCGGCGCGGCTTTGGCCGATAAAAAATTGGCCAAGATGCCAATCTGAGCTATGTAACAATCGCATCCCCATGATCTCCTGTTGCCCACCCTTGCAATTGGGGGTGCAGCTTATCATACAAATTCGCCGGGCCGTGACCTAGTATTTGCTGGCAAGTTACCGTATGGTAACTGAATGAATTAACTGTGGTTATCTTGGTTTAACTGGCGCTTTGGCTGGGGTCGCAGCCAAACGCAGGTGGTAAATGTGCTGCTTTGTTTGCCGCTATCTGTGTCCTTGAGTTGGGCGACGTCGGAGACCACACGTTTAGCGCTATGGTCGATCCGTGCGGCAAGAGAAGGTGCACAGTGATCGATGTTCGAAGGGATCTGTGATGGAACTACAACCGACAACACAACAGCCGACAACACAACAGCTAGCAACACAACACGCCGCGCCACAAAGTATGCAAGAGCGCATGCAACAGAGCTCGCCATCGAGCACACCAGCCGCGTCGCTCAGTACCTCGCCCAGTTCGTCGTCTAGCCCAAGTACATTGGTGCTGAAATTGCCAGCCAATCGCGGTTGGTTGTATCTGGCGAATTTAGCGTTTTTCTTTTTACCTTGGTTGGCGATGCGGTTTAGTTATCTGCAGTATGCGCTGATGAGTGTGGGGTTAGCGCTGTTTGTATGGTGCTATTTTCGTGCTTATCAGCGACCGGCACACCAGATGGCACTGCCGGTCGCGGCTATGTTGCTGATTGCTATCGTACTCACGCCGCTTAATCCTGGCGTGGTGAGTTTATTTAGTTACGTCAGTTTTTTTATTGGCTTTGCACTGCCACGGTCTCAAGCGCTGTTAGGCATTGCCAGTTTGGTGTTGTTGCAACTGCTGCTGGATTGGGCGTTAGCGCTGCCGTGGCGAGATTTTTTATTTTTTGCTATCCCCGCCATCATGATGGTGGGAGGGCTGGGTATGCTGGAGCAGCGCACGCAACGGCTGCAGTGGCAGCAACAGCAAAGTACTGACGAAATCAAGCAGTTAGCCGCTATGGTCGAGCGAGAGCGGATAGCGCGCGATCTGCATGATATTTTGGGGCATAGTTTATCGAGCATAGCGTTAAAAGCCGATTTGGCAGGTAAATTGTTGGCAAAACAACAGCTTACTCAGGCGGCGCAACAGCTAGACGAGCTGAGCCAAATTGCCCGTGATAGCTTAAGTCAGGTACGACATAGTGTGTCGGGTTATAAACATAAGGGTTTAACCGCCACGGTCAGCGATCTATTGGCGCGACTGCGAGATGCAGGTTTTCAGGCGGAGCTGACAGGGCAAATACCACAGCTGGATCCGAGGCGCGAAACCGCCTTGGTGCTGATTTTAACCGAGCTGGTGACCAATGTGATCCGGCATAGCCGCGGCCAACATTGCCAACTGCGTTTTGTGCAACAGCAGCAACAGTTGTTTGTTGAGGTCGAAGACGATGGCAAGCTAAGCGCTGAAGGCGCAGCGTTTCAAGCGGGCAATGGCTTGCAAGGGATCCAAGAGCGGCTGGCGGCCTTGGGCGGCCAGTGCCACACCGATCTCAAGCGTGGTTTTTGCCAACGCATTAGTCTGCCGTTGGTTAGCTAAGCGGAGCCGCCGAGGTGAGTGCAGTTTTAGCCAGGTGGCACAGGTTAATACATTGGGTATGGCATTGTGCTTGTCGGCTTTATAAAACAAGGATATAGGATTCGAGATGCATATTTTATTGGCTGAAGATCAAGCCATGGTTCGCAGTGCCTTGGCGGCGCTGTTAGCGCTGGAAGCGGACTATCAGATCACCCAAGCCGCCGATGGCGAACAAGCGTGGCAACTGTTGCAGCAGCAGCGCTTTGATGTGGTGTTAACCGATATCGAAATGCCGCACCGCTCCGGCATTGAACTGGCGCAGTGGATGCAGCAACACCAGGCTGAAGTGCCGGTCATCATTATTACCACCTTTGGACGGGCTGGTTACATTAAACGGGCGCTCGACGCCAATGTGCGCGGTTTTTTATTAAAAGATGCGCCGGTTGAGCAATTAATCGCAGCCATAGAACAGATCCGGCAAGGCAAACGCGTGATCGATACCGATTTGGTGATGCAAGCGCTGGGGGCCACCGACCCATTAACCGATAAAGAGCGGCGCGCCCTCAAGCTGGCTGCTGAAGGCAAATCCACCAGCGATATTGCCGCCGCACTCTATGTCGCCGAAGGCACAGCGCGCAATTACCTGTCGGAAGCCATCAGCAAACTACATGCGGTAAATCGCATCGATGCCGCCCGGATCGCACAACAAAAAGGCTGGTTGTGAGGGCGAGCCTGCAGATTGCAGGCATGTTTTATCATACTGTGGGTTTGGGAGTTTGTTCACGGATGGTTGGTCATGTATCGAGCTGAGTAAGTATCGAGCTGAGTAAGTCTTCACTAGAGCTGTCAGTTTCGAATAATAGGATGCAATCAAATCTGAAAGTCGCATATGTGCTAGGAGCGGGTATATCCTGCGGAATGCTTTCACGTTCTTATTCTGCTGACGGCTTTGTTTTAATAATGATATTAAGTTGCTGCTTGGTTATTTTAATAAACTTTCTAAGTTTTGCGGCTGCACCGCTTAGCAAAGCTTTCGCCTTTGGCGAGATACTTTCTTTTGCCTTGCCAAAAGAAAGTATCCAAAGAAAAGGCAACCCCGGGATCGTTCGAAAGCCCGGAATTTTAGCCAATTTTGAGGCAAATGCGCGAACTCGCGGTTCGCTACCGTCGAACCGCTCAAACATGCGCATTTTTAAAACCTCAAAACAGGCCAAAATTCCGGCTCACTAAACGGGGCCCCCAAAGAAAAGCAACATTAGTACACACAGCTCATCGCATTGAAAACAGCATTTTATCTCTAAATCATTTGTTTGGTTCTTCCATTCCCCGTTGACGCGAGCCGTTGAAAAATGGTGATTTGAGGTTTTAAGACGGCGAGTGTTTGAGCGGGCTGACGCTAGCAGCCCGCGAGTTCCGCCGGCGCCTCACATCAGCATTTTTCAGCGGGCTCTCGAGCGGCATGGGGTCGCCTTTTGTTGGTTACTTATTTTGGCGAAGCAAAATAAGTAACTCGCCCCCAAGGGCGAAATCTTTGCTACGCGGTGCAGCCGCGAAAATGAAGAACAATATGAAACAACCAAGCAGTAGCTAAACCAAAAATGATGATTAAAACAAAGTCGTCAGCAGGACAAAAACGTGACAGCCCTCCGCAGGATATGTGTACTACTCGTTGGTATCGAGCGTCGCTAAACCAGATCGCCGACATGGCTTGGTGATCCGTTCCAGTGTGCTATCTGCTATCCGCACTCTGCTCAATGCCGTTGCTGCCGCACCAAATAGATACCACTGGCGATAATCACCGCGGAGCCTAGCAATAAGCTGTGGCTTGGGATGTGTTGCCAGAGTAGAAAATCAAAACCTATGCCCCACACCAATGCAGTGTATTCAAAGGGGGCGATCACGGCGGGTGGTGCTAAGCGAAAGGCTTCGGTGATCAGAATTTGGCCGATGGTACCGGTGATGGCAATCAACACAAACCACGGCCAATGCTGCCACAGTAGCGGTTGCCACTGCGGTAAGGCCAATAAGCCTGCGCCAATCATGATCATGGTCATCAGCCAAAACACCATATTGCCGCTGTGATCACTTTTGGCCAAGATCCTAACGGTAATGGCACTGATGGCATAACAAAGCGCCGCGAGTAATGCCGCCAAAGCACCAAGGCTTAGCAATTGATTGCCTTCAGGTTTTAACATCCATAATACGGCCAGCATCCCCACCGCAATCGCCAGCCATTGCTTGATGCTGACTTGATCTTTAAGCCACCATACCGACAGCAAGGTGATTAAAAACGGCGCTGCAAAAAAGATGGCGTAGGCATCGGCCAGGGCGAGGTGCTTGATGGAATACACAAAAGAGGCCAGCATCACAATGCCAAGTACGGCGCGAAACAGGTGCAGCCCCCAGCGTGCTTGCGCCAGGTATTGCAAGCGATTGCCATGCCATAGCCATAGTACGATCAGTGGCCACGCAAATGCGGCCCGCAGACAGGTCACTTGCATGGCGCTGTAATGTTGACTGAGCTGTTTCATGCCGGCGTCCATGGCTGCAAATACCATCACCGCCAATATCATCGCCAAAATGCCTTTTTTGGGGTTATCCATAGGCTGGATCGGCGCTTGCGGCAACGGGGTGGTCGTGGGGTGCTGCGAGGTTGCTGTAGGAGGCTCAGGCGGTAACGGCGTCGACATAACGATTCTCAACCAGTGATGCAAACCGCTACTGTAGCAGGCGACGTCTATGAACTAAAGACGAGGTACCACTAAAAACAAATTCATCGGCAACACACTCGTAAGATCATGATAGCTAAACTTCTTTAGTATCAGTAAATCCATGTTAGTACACCCGTATCAGCTCGGCAGAGGCATAACGCGGAAAGCGATATTAAAAACGATATGGGTAACGATATGGAAATTGGTCTAGAAAGTGAGAATGGCTTAGCGCTTGGGATAGAAAAAGCGCCAACAGCAGCCATGGCCGACTTGCGATAAGCCAGAAGCTGCGTGGGGCGCTTGGTCAGGAACATAGGTAGTGTTGGGCGCTTATGCGACGCTATGTCAACGCTATGTCAACGCTACGTAAACGCGGCGGCTAAGCGTTCAACTTAAGCTTTTTTCGCCCAGCCTGCACACCAGCCATCGGCGGCCACTAACTTACCCGAGAAAATCGCACATGGCCGCTCGGCATCACCGTCTTTGCCTTGTACATGCATGCAGTTGGCACAGTTTTGGCCGGCAGTGACTGATTTTTCTACATACTTCATAGCTACAGCGATAGGGTCGTCCAGTTTAATTTTTTCCGCGGCCAGCGCGTGTAAACTGATGCCACCTAGGCTTACGCCAATCAGGGTGGCGGACGATAGTTTTAAAAAGTTACGACGATCGAGTTGAGACATAGCTCCTCCAGTCTAGGGTTTATGGTCTGCAATATGCCCAGCCGCTCATGGGCGAATGGTGCTTATAATGGTTTCTCAGATAGCGGTTGCTGACACAGCCGTCTTGTAAGCAGCACCCGCGTGATTCACCTAGTTTTTGTACGGTTTAATCGGGCTTACGATCACCCGCTGTCATCTTGCTACCTATGGTATTGGTCGCGTTTTCGGTGTTTCAGCGCCTCGCCTGCCGCGCTGTTGCTATGCGTCGATAGTTTGGCGTGAATAACCATGGCACTGATACCTGCGCATCTACTGTAGCTGGCAATGCGCCTTTTCGCACTGTGTCATAACGTCGCAGTGGCGGTTGCCGCTTGGCCACGACGAGGCATCCGTGCTTTGTTTTCATGCCAGAATGCTAGTGTGCATCTGGCGTAGCGAAACGGTATTGATATTGGTCAATAAAAGCTTATGCTTGAAGCCATGATGGTTGATATCAACCGCAGAGCGCTGGTATGCATGCTGTACCAGCAATGACCGCAGTTCGAAGATGACGGCGTTGAGTACAGGACGGTCGTCACAACGGCGGTGGTTCCGCAACATTGGGTGATGTAGAACGCCTTGAGATATCAAAACAGTTGTAAAAAAAAGCGCTATCAAAAACTAGCCACCATGATAAAACGCGCATCGTTAATACGACGTTTATTGTCAGTGCTGCGCACTATGCGGGTATGGGCTTGGTTTTTACCGGCAAGATGGCGAACGGCACCTGTGTCATGGGCACGGCTGGCCGGCGTTATGGCTAGGCCGGTTTTTCTGTTATTGGCTTATGTAAGCTTTGCTGTCGCGCAGGCGCAAACGGCGTCATCAACGGCAACCGCGGCGCAAAGTACGATGCAGCAAACGAGCACGACCCCATCCATCCACTGGCTGACCAATCCTTCGCCGCCGTTTCATATCAACCATGGGCCTTATCAGCAGCAAGGCGTGTGTGATGTCTTGATAGATGCCGTGCACCGGCAACTGCCGGGCTACCAACGTTTGCGCACGGAGCTGCCGCAAGATCGGATCAGTCGGGCCTTGAGTGACGGCGAGCCGATGTGTTTTCCGTGCATGATTTATCGCTCCTCGATGCGCGGCACTGTGCTGTTTAGTAAACCAACACATGTGTATCGGCCACATCAAATCATCACCACCAGCAGCATGGCTGGGCAAATTTTGCAGCGAACCGGCCTGCCGGTCCATCTACCGACCTTATTACGCCAACCAGATTTGGTGTTTGGTTATCCGCAGGGGCGGCGTTATGGAGTGCTGCAGGCGGACATTGATCAATATGGCCGAGCGGTGACGCGGCCAGGCTTTGATGGCTCTATGGCGGTATTGGAGATGATCGCCACCGGACGGTTGAGTTACAGCATTGACTATGACATCGTCAAAAATTATTACAATCAATTGCATAAGCTAAGTTTGACAGCGGAGGAACTGCAGCAACCTTTGCCAGCAGCCCCGCATAGCGGCGCGTTAGTGATTGCAGGGCGAGAGAGCTCGTCTGGCGATCTGCTGTTCAATCATCGGCCAAACATGGCCATGGTCGGGCTACCGATTGCCAGTCGATTGGACGAGCCGGTGTGGGGTGCCATTGGTTGCCCGAATAATGCATGGGGCAAGCAACGAATTGCGGACATCAATCGCCACATCACGGCGATCCGGCAAGACCCGGCGTTTTATCAAACCTTGTTGCGCTGGAATAACACCGCGGCGCAACCTGATTACGCCGACTATTGGGCGCGCTGGGTCGACTACTTAGATCCGGTATTAAAAGAAGCGTCTGTGCCGTAAATGCTATCGGCGGCTGTGACCACCGTAACCGCGGTCACGTGATGGCAAACATCACCACATCATCCATTTCTAAGCGGATCCCAATCCACTCGCCCAGCTGATGTTGATGATGGCTCGGTGCTAAACAACTAAAGCGATGCTGATCTAATTGCAGTTGGTAACGCATATGCGCACCCTGAAATGCGCGGTGGATCACTTGGGCCCGCAGTTCGCTTTGGTCATCGTGCAGGATGTCATCCGGACGAATCAACATTTCCACCGATTGGCCGATCGCAAGCCCCGTGGTATCGGTCTGGATGTTGCCAAAACAGCTGTGCAGTTGTCCGTCGGCGATCACGGTCGCCAGAATAAAATCGCCATGCCCAATAAAGTCAGCAACAAACCGGTTGGCAGGCTGATGATACAGCTGATACGGCGAGCCCCACTGTTGCAGCTGACCATGCGCCATCACGCCCACCCAATCCGCCATAGCAAAGGCTTCATGCTGATCGTGGGTCACCAACAAGGCGGTGATACCCAAACGTTTCAGGATGTGGCGAATATCACGCGCAAGACTATCGCGCAGTTCCGCATCGAGGCCAGAAAATGGCTCATCGAGCAGCAAGACGCGCGGCTGCGGTGCCAACGCCCGCGCCAATGCGACCCGCTGTTGTTGGCCACCGGATAACTGATGGATAAAACGTTGGGCAAATCCGGTTAAGCCCACCAGTTCCAGCATGTGGTGAATACGCTCGGTACGGCTGGCTTTATCGAGTTTTGCTAAACCAAAACCGATATTCTCCGCCACTGTTAAGTGTGGGAACAGCGCATAGTCTTGAAATACCACGCCGACTTGACGCTGTTCGGGGGGCTGCAGTACCGTCGGGCTGCTGACTACCGTGTGCGCCAATGCAATCTGTCCCTGCTGGATGGGCGTAAAACCAGCAATGGCGCGTAACACACTGGTTTTGCCGGAGCCGGATGGCCCTAATAAACAACCAATATCGCCAGCTTGAAGTTGTAAACTTAATTGCGTGACAACCGCTTGGGATTGATAGCAAATTTGGATCTGTTCTAGTGTTAACACCTTGCCACTCCCGCGGTTGATTTATCTAAAGCGCGCGCCAACAAGAACACCGGAACTAAACCAATCAATACAATAGTGAGTGCCGGTAACGCCGCATCTGCCAGTCGCTCGTCGGCGGCGAGTTCAAAGGTGCGTACCGCTAAGGTATTGAAATTAAATGGCCGTAATAGCAAGGTGGCAGGCAATTCTTTTAATACATCGACAAACACCAACAGTGCTGCGGTAAACACCGAGGCCTTTAGCAGAGGCACATGCACCCGCCACAACACCTGTGGCTGTGACAAGCCAAGGCTTCGCGCTGCATGATCCATGCTCGGTTTGATTTGACCAAGACCGGCTTCAATCCCTTGTAAAGCGACCGCTAAAAAACGCACACTGTAGGCCAGCAACAGCGCAAATAAAGTGCCTGAAAACAGCAAGCCACTACGAATGTCAAACTGCTGCTCAAGCCATAAATCCAGTTGATTATCCAAGGCTGCCAGTGGCCACATGACGCCAATTGCGATCACGGTACCAGGTACGGCATATCCCATGGCGGATAAACGGATCAGCCATTGCTGTGGCCATGCGGTAAATACGCGCAAACCATAGGCCATCAGCACGGCGATCACGACCACCAGCATAGCGGCGGCGCAGGCCACACTAAAACTATGCCACAGCAAGGTAAGAAATTCAGGATCTAACAATAACGCGATATGCGGCCATGCCCAGCTGGCCAATTGCAGTGCAGGGATCACAAACCCCAGCAGTAAGGGCAGGCTGCATAACAAGAGGGCTAGCCCAGCTTTGGTACCGCGCAGCACTGTTGCGCTTGCGGCGGCATGGCTTTGGCCACTGTAATAAAAATGCAGCTGGCGACGTGACTTTAATTCAAACACCATCACCACCAACACCAACGTACATAACAATGCCGCCAGTTGTGCTGCCGTGCTTGGCTGCCCCATACCAAACCAGGTGCGGAAAATTCCTGTGGTTAGGGTGGGGACACCAAAGTAGTGCACTGTGCCGTAGTCGGCAAAGGCTTCCATCATGGCCAGCGCCATTCCTGTGGCGAGGGCTGGACGTGCCATGGGTAAGGTCACGCGGAAAAAATGCTGGCGGCGGTTTAAACCAAGGCTCAAACTGGCTTCAAGTAAGCGGGCGGATTGACTGGCAAAGGCGGTGCGAGCCAATAAATACACGTAAGGGTATAACACCAACGATAACAAAACGATGGCGCCTGGCAAGGAGCGCACTTGCGGAAAATAATAATCGCCGTATTGCCATGCAAAACTAGCGCGTAGCGCGCTTTGCAGTGGGCCTGCCACATCCAATAAGCCGGTGTAGGTGTACGCGATGATGTAGGCGGGCATAGCCATCGGCAGTAATAACAACCATTGCAAGCCACTGCGACCGATAAATTGATAATGCACCACACACCAGGCCAAGCCGGTGCCAATACCAAGCGCACCGACACCCACGCCAAGCGCTAACAGCAGCGAATTTAGCATATAGTCGCTCAGCACCGTGCTGGCCAAATGCTGCCAGACATTCGGGTCAAACTGTAGCCAGCTGCTATACACCACCACTAAGGGTAATAAAAAAACGCTGCATAGCAATGCAAGACCGATAGCCGAACCGCGCCATGACCGCGGATGCAGCACAGATCGCAGCGCAGCTAACGGCATAAATAACCGCAAAGATACTAAAGAATAAAGCCGCGATGGCCATGCAGTTTTGTTATCCGCTGTGGTTCGCTGTGGCGGACGCGATATCTGGGGTGATTGCCGTTGTGCCGGCAACAACGCTGGTAGCACCTCAGACGCCGCTGCCATATCGGCAGCAGCGCTGTGCTTGGACTGTGCTTCGCTGGGTAACCGAGATTGCATTACTTCCAGCCAGCTTTGTCCATAATGGCAATAGCGTTGGCGTTTTGTTCACCCAATTGTTGCAGGGGGAGTTGCTCGGCTTTGAAGGTGCCAAAGCCTTGTAATACAGGGCTCCAAGCAATGCCTTCCAGCACTGGATATTCATGGTTCGTCGTGGCGTACCAACGTTGTGACTCGGCATCCACCATAAATTCCAGCAGTTGCTGGGCTTGTGCTTTATTTTTGGCATGTTTGGCCACTGCGGCACCTGAGATATTAATGTGCGCACCACGGTCGGCTTGGTTTGGCCATAACACTTTGACTTGTTTGGCTATAGCCGCATCTTTTGCATCATCGTGCATCGCGGCTAAGTAATAGCTATTGGCGATAGCAATATCACAGACGCCGGCCACGGCGGCTTTGATTTGATCCCGATCGCCACCTTTGGGCGGCTGAGCAAAATTAGCAACTAAGCCTTTGGTGAAGGCCAAGGTTTTTTCTTCGCCAATGCTGGCGATCATGGCGGCAATCATGGATTGGTTGTAAATATGATCGGAGGAGCGGATACAAATGCGGCCTTTCCATTTAGCATCGGCTAAATCTTCAAGACGATTGATTTGGCTCGGATCGACTTTACCTGGCACATACACAATGGGGCGAGCCCGTACCGTTAAACCAAACCATTGCTGGCCAGGATCACGCAAGTGCGCTGGAATTTTACTGGTCAGCACTGGCGAATCAATCGGTTGTAGTAAGCCTTGCTGCTGAGCGCGGTATAAACGGCCGACATCGGTGCTAATCAGCACATCGGCCGGGCTGTTGCGACCTTCACTGGCCATCCGACTGATCAATTCATCTGGTTTACCGGTGATCAAATTCACCTTCACGCCGGTTTTGGCGGTGAATTGCTGCAATAACGGTTTAATGAGCTCTTCTTGGCGACCGGAATACACATTCACTTCGGCGGCATGAACCCAGCCACTGACGGCGCTTAGTACTAACGCGATAGAGGTGCGTAAAAAACGTTTGTTTTGCATAAAGATCCTTATAAAAAGTGCCAACAATGCTCTTAACCAACAATGCTCTTAAATAGTGCCCATCAAACCGTGCTCGTCAATCATGCCCGGTGAGTACGCGTCATCGCGTAGGGATAGCGCGCAACATCGCAACGCATGCAGTATACACAAGGGCGCTAGCCATAGGAAAAGCCGCGACGAATGGTGGGGAAAAGACGGTTATTCTCGGTGAATCGATATGGAAACTGCACGCTGGCTGTGATCGTGCTAGCGTGGCGTGATTCGTCCCTCGCCAACTCGTCATCCGTCGATGGTTAAAAGGTGGTGTGGGTTATATCCGCATTCGAACAATACGGGCGTTGCTGATCCTTGAAGGATGTTCCAATGCATTCGGCGCAGACACATATGAGGTACGCGCCGATCACCAGCCCTTTACCGGAGATCGGCGACCTATACCACGCGGTGGGCGTAGGTTTAAAAGTTTTCCCACTCTTCTTCCGCGTTTTGCTGCCGCGATGCCACTCTGACATGGCTATTGCGACCATGAGCCACCCCATTGATTTTTGTGGGTGGCTGGCTGTTCCGCGCACTGCCATGCGGGTGCTGCAGCACTTTAGCCGCGGGTTTGCGGGCGGAGCGAGTATCGCCGTTGGTGGTCTTTTTGGCGAGGGCAGCGCGCTGCGCTGTCGCAGGCGAGCTGTCACTTTGTTCGTCCAATTTAAACAAGGCGACATGGGCATTGAGTTGTTCGGCTTGGTTGAGCAGGCTTTCCGCGGCGGCGGCGGCCTCTTCCACCAATGAGGCATTTTGCTGTGTCATTTCATCCATCTGATTGACGGCGCGACTGATTTCGTCAATGCCCGACGCTTGCTGTACCGAAGCGGCGGCGATTTCGGCCATGATGTCATTGACGCGCTTAATCGAGGTCACCACATCCTTCATGGTGCTGCCAGAGCGATCCACCAGCTCGTTGCCACTGCGGATTTTGTTCACCGAGTCCGAGATCAACGCTTTGATATCTTTGGCGGCATTGGCCGAACGCTGTGCGAGGGTGCGAACCTCTGCGGCGACCACGGCAAAACCTCGGCCTTGTTCACCGGCTCGAGCCGCTTCTACCGCGGCGTTCAGCGCTAGAATATTGGTTTGGAAGGCGATGCCATCAATAACACCGATGATATCGGAGATTTGCTGGGCCGAATCATTAATGGACGCCATGGTGGTGACCACTTGGTCAATCAGTTGGCCACCGCTGACAGCCACCTCGGCTGCTTTGGCAGCTAACACATTGGCTTGTTTGGCATTATCCGAATTTTGCTGCACGGTGCCATTGAGCTCTTCCATGCTGGAGGCGGTTTCTTCCAAGTTGGAGGCTTGTTGTTCTGTGCGGCTGGACAAGTCGGTATTGCCGGTGGAGATTTCGGCCGCCGCATTGTTGATGGTGTCGGCGGCGATGCTAATGTCTTGGATGGTTTGTTGCAGGGTTTCGATAAATTTACCAATAGCTTGGCCCAATTCAGCAAATTCGCCAGCAAAGGGTTGTTGGATCCGCGTGGTGAGATCGCCGGCCGATAAATCCAGCATCACCCGTTTAATTTCATTCACCACCACTTTGCGATTGGTAATATCGGTGGCGTATTTGACCACTTTAAACGGCTTGCCATCGCTGCCAAAAATGGGGTTGTACGAGGCTTGGATCCAAATTTCTTTACCGCCTTTGCCGATCCGTTTGTATTCATCGGCAAAAAATTCGCCAGCTTTGAGCCTGTCCCAAAACGCTTTGTACTCGAGACTCCGCTTGTATTCTTCATCGACAAACATGCTGTGATGCTTGCCTTGAATTTCATCGAGGTTATAACCCAAGGTGGCCAAAAAGTTTTTATTCGCCTGCAGAATGATGCCATCTAAGGTAAATTCGATCACCGCTTGCGAGCGATGGATGGCTGTCATTTGTCCTTGATGATCTATGCGATTGAGTTTTTCGGTGGTGATATCGCGGCCATACCCCAGCAGGATATGCAACTGTCCTTGTGGATCGAGCACAGGGGTAAATTGGATATCCAGCCACACTTCTTTGTGTTTGCCATGATTGAGTTTGAATTCAGCTTGATATGCAAGGCCTTTGTGCGCATGTTCCAGCAGCGCTTTGACCTGTTCGGCATGAGCTTCATCGTCAGCAAAGGCGGATGCGATATGGCGGCCCGTGGCGAGCTCGTGATTGGCGCCACTGAGTTGCTGCCAGCGCGCATTGGTGGCGCGAATGACGCCCTGAGCGTCGATATCAATGATGGCATGCTGCTGCGCCAGTTGATGTAGTAGCGCCTTATCAATGCGTTGTTGGCTCTGTTCTTGCCACTGTAGCAATGTGCCCAATGGCGTTTGTTGTTCGCTGTAGAGCGGACTGACACTGATACTAAATTGCGCCGTGCCAACAGGAAAATTAAAGGTTGATGTCGATGAAACGGCTTGTCCGATGGCGCCCGGTCGCCCAGATTGCAGCACGGCGGCCGGCCAAGCAAAGAGTGCGGCCGCATCTTGCTGTTCTAAATGCTGCAGATTTACATGCGGCAAATGCAGGTGCCACTGCGACGCAAACTCGGCCAGCAATCGGTGTAAGGCGGGGTTGCAATAGGTAATTTTTCCATCACAGTCGAGCAGCATCAAGGCATTTTGGCTTTGCTCTGCAACCTGCATAAAAGAACGCGTGCTGCGTGAGACCTTGTCGAGCTCCTGATTAAGCTGCTGTACCTGTGCTTGCGCGGCGGCGAGGGCGGCAGCTTGATGAGGATTTTGCCCAAACCATAAATTCAATAATGCCATGATCCGAACTCCTTTTGCTTGCATAGCTAAATTGGGTTACTACAACTTTTCTAATCCTAGTTCCTAATTTATCGATTGCATGTTCTTGCCTGAAATTTTTCCTGCGTAGGTCAGATCTGTGGTCTCGCTTCGGTTTTCAGATCGGTTTTTACATCGGTTTTTACATTGGTTTGAACAGCGGTGTGTGCCAGATGGCTTTGTAACATTTCAATAAAACGTCGCACTGTGAAGGGGCGATGGGGGCCTGGTGGATAGACGGCATATATGCCACCGGTCGGGAGCTGCCATTGTGGCAGAATGCGCACCAATTGCCCGTTATCCAGCAAAGGCTTGGCGGTGTAATCAGTTAAAATCCCTAGGCCAGCATGCTGCAACAGCAAGGCTTGTACACTGGCGGTAGAGCTGACAGTAAATCGATGCTGGAAGTGGACATCTACCGTATTTGGCACCGTATTTGGCGCTGTATTCTGCCCCACATTTGGCCCCGTATTGAGCACCTCATCCGGCGATGAAAGCGCGGCCGTGTTTTGAAAGCGCCATGCCAACGGTGTCCGCAGTTGGCTAAATGCGATCAGAGTATGGCTTGCTAAATCATGCGGCGTCACAATAGGTGCATGCTGTGCCACGTAGTGCGGTGTCGCTAGTAACCACTGGGCAAAATCACCGAGTTTTTGTGCCTTTAAACTTGAATCTCGCAGCCAACCGCCACGGATCGCGACGTCTATCCCCTCCTTAATAAGGTCTTTTACCTGGTCACTACTGCGCAGCTCTATCTCCACGGCGGGGTAGCGTTGGCTAAATGCCAACATCACCGGCAGTAAAATTTGATGGGCGTAATCCTCCGGCGCGGTGACGACTAATTTTCCTTGCAACGCACTTTGCGGCTGTTGCAATTGCTGCATTTCCAGTTGCAGCTGGCTAAAGAGCGGCCAGCATTGCCGCAGCAATTGTTCTCCGGCATGCGTCAGATTGACCTGGCGTGTGGTTCGTCGAAACAGCGCTACCCCAAGTTGTTGCTCTAGCGCCTTAATTTGTAAGCTCATTTTTGTTTTGCTCATGCCAAGACGTTCCGCGGCAGCGGTAAAACTGCCACTCTGGGCGAGCGCATGCACCAACGGCAAACTGTTTAGATCGACCATTCATCATCCTCTGTGATTGTTTTGTTTATCATGACAGTGTGTTGCTGATTAGGCTATTTTTCGCCACTAATAATAACTCGATAATGCCGACCTGAGCCGTTTTGGCAACATATGGAGCGAAATGATGAACATAGTAATGATAGGTGCCAGTGGTTTTATTGGACGGGCGATAACAGCTGAAGCCTTAGCCCGTGGTTATCACGTCACGGCGTTGGTGCGAGACGTCGCGAAGTTAGCTGAACTGCAACAGCAATTCCCAGCACAGCTGACGATCAAGGCTGTTGATATTATGGATGTTGCGGCGCTGACGCCATTACTGGCGGGGCAAGCCGTGGTCATTAGCGCGTTTAGTGGTCACAGTGATAGTGATGTGGCTGGATATTATAAGCGGGGATTTGCCAACATACTGCACGTTGTGAAGCAGGCGGGTGTCGGGCGTTTTTTGTTGGTTGGTGGCGCTGCCTCACTGCGATTACCAGATGGGCGTCAACTACTGGATGCGCCAGATTTCCCTGCGGCATATCGCGGTTCCGCCGAAGGTGCTTATGCCGCACTGCAACAACTACAGGCTGAAACGACCTTGGCGTGGAGTTATTTATCACCAGCCGCAGAGATTTTTCCCGGGCCTGCGACGGGGAGTTTTCGCCTCGGAGGGGATCAATTGCTGGTAAACGCACAAGGTGTCAGTCGGATTTCAACAGGCGACTACGCGGTTGCCATGCTCAATGAAGTGGAACAGCCCGCTCATCCTAATCAACGCTTCAGTGTTGCTTACTAGCGGAGATTGTACCGAGATCAGAAGCGTTTAGCGGTGATAGCCCATGTGGAGGCAGCCGTTGCGACATCGTGGTCATGGCCAGATTTTATGCTGACATGCCAACGATGTCGCCATCGAGCAAGGTGCTAGGTTTGATTAGAACGGAATATCGTCGTCAAAATCGATACTTGGTTCCATTGGACCGCGCGGTGCTTGGTTAAATGGTTGTGCGGCGGGCGCGGCAGGTGCTTGGTTATACGCTGGCTGCGCAGGGGCAAAACCTTGTTGCGGCT